>Ga0209698_10004329_pt1 | contig 15578 bp, 10 predicted proteins | sample LitLauG_LLR_2012_FD_187203 | JGI IMG/M metagenome (GOLD analysis project Ga0209698, IMG submission 187203) | Freshwater sediment microbial communities from Pennsylvania, USA - Little Laurel Run_MetaG_LLR_2012 (SPAdes) (version 2) | ecosystem: Environmental > Aquatic > Freshwater > Creek >...
GAATACGTGTCCGGTTGGGATTGCGACGCAGGATCCGGTGCTGCGCGCGAAATTTACCGGCCAGCCCGAGCATGTGATCAACTTCTTCTTCTTCATCGCCGAACAGGTGCGGGAGATCATGGCGCAGCTCGGCTTCCGCAAGATGGATGAGATGGTGGGGCGGGTGGACATGCTGAATACGCACGCCGCTGTGGACCACTGGAAAGCGCGCGGGCTGGATTTCTCGGCGATTCTCTACAACCCTGAAGTGCCTTCGCGCGTGGGCAGGCGCTGCACGGTGAAGCAGGATCATGGCCTCGACGAAGCGCTGGATTACAAGCTGATCGACCACGCGAAGGAAGCGATCGAGACGAAGACGCCGATCGAGATTAAGCTGCCGATCAAGAATGTACACCGCACGGTGGGCGCGATGCTGTCGGGCGAGATCGCCCGGAAGTGGGGCGCGGCCGGGTTGCCGGACAATACGATCCGGATCGAACTGAAAGGCTCGGCGGGACAGAGTTTCGGGGCGTTTCTGGCGCGCGGGGTGACGCTGGAACTGGAAGGCGATGCCAACGATTACGTGGGCAAGGGACTTTCCGGCGGGCGAGTGATCGTCTATCCGTCCGAGGCGTCGACGTTCAAGCCGGAAGAGAATATTCTCATCGGCAACACGGTGCTGTATGGCGCTACCAGCGGCGAGGCGTTCTTCAACGGCATGGCCGGCGAGCGCTTCGCGGTGCGGAACTCGGGCGCGACGGCGGTGGTGGAAGGCCTCGGCGACCACGGCTGCGAGTACATGACCAACGGCCTGGTGGTGGTGCTCGGGAGAACGGGGCGGAATTTCGCGGCCGGCATGTCGGGCGGGATCGCTTATGTGCTGGATGAATCGGGCGAGTTCCGGCAGTACCGGTGCAACAAGACGTCGGTGGATCTGGAACAGGTTTTCGATCCGCAGGATCAGAAGATTCTGCACGATACGATTTACCGGCATTTCGATGAGACCGGGAGTCCGCGGGCGAAATCGATTCTGGAGAACTGGAACACGATGCTGCCGAAGTTTGTCAAAGTATTCCCGCACGAATTCAAGCGGGTGATGAAGAAGAGCCTGCATTCCGAGACGGTGACGCGGCGTGCTGCAGTGGGCGCGGATCGGCTGGTAGTGCATGGGTAAAGTTTCCGGATTTCTGGAGTATCAGCGCGAGGTACCGGGCCGGCGTCTGCCCGAAGAGCGGATTAAGGACTGGTTCGAGATCTACACGCCGTTCCCGGAAGATAAGATCAGGCTGCAGGGCGCGCGCTGCATGGATTGCGGCGTGCCGTTCTGCCATACGGGCTGCCCGGTTACGAATATCATTCCCGACTGGAACGACCTGGTGTGGAAAGGCCGTTGGCGGGAAGCCAGCCGCGTGCTGCACTCGACGAATAACTTCCCGGAATTTACCGGGCGGATTTGTCCGGCACCGTGCGAGGCGGCCTGTGTGCTCGGCATCAATGAGCCGGCCGTGACGATCAAGAACATCGAGAAGACGATTGTCGACCGGGCGTGGGAAGAGGGCTGGATTGTGCCTGAACCGGCCGGGCGGCGGACGGGGAAGAAGGTTGCGGTGATCGGGTCGGGACCGGCGGGTCTGGCGGCCGCGCAGCAACTCGCGCGCGCGGGGCATGCGGTGACGGTGTTTGAAAAGGCGGATCGCGTGGGCGGGTTGTTACGCTACGGGATCCCGAACTTCAAGATGGAAAAACATCTGATTGACCGGCGGGTGGCGCAGATGAAGGCTGAGGGCGTTGAGTTCGTGGTCAACGCGCACATCGGGGTGACGACGCCGGTGGAAGAATTGCGGGCGGGCTTCGACGCGATCCTGATTGCCTCCGGGGCCGAGCAGCCGCGCGATTTGAAGGTGCCGGGCCGGGAACTGAAGGGCATCCATTTCGCGATGGAGTTTTTGCCGCAATCGAACAAGGTGTGCGAAGGCGATACGGTGGCGGGGCAGATACTGGCCACCGGAAAGAACGTTGTGATCATCGGCGGCGGCGATACGGGCGCGGATTGTCTCGGCACGTCGCACCGCCAGGGCGCGACCCACATTACGCAGTTTGAACTGCTGCCCAAGCCGCCGGACGCGCGGTCAGCGGAGACGCCATGGCCACTATGGCCGCTGCAGTTGCGTGTGGAAAGCTCGCACGAAGAAGGCGGCGTGCGGGAGTGGAGCATCTCGACTGTGACGTTCAGCGGTGACAAACAGGGGAACGTGCGTAAGCTTCATGGAGTGCGGGTTGGTCCGGCGCCGAAGTTCGATCCCGTTGCGGGATCGGAATTCGAGATGGAAGCCGAGTTGGTGCTGCTTGCCATGGGCTTTACGGGTCCGGTTCGCGGCGGGTTGATTGAGGGCCTGGGCGCGAAACTCGATCCGCGCGGTAACGTGCTGGCGGACGAGAACTATATGTCGTCGGTCCCTGGTGTGTTTGCCGCCGGCGATGCCCGCCGCGGCCAGTCGCTGGTGGTCTGGGCGATTGCCGAGGGCCGGAAAGCGGCGCGTGGAATCGACGCGTGGCTAATGGGGTCTTCGCAGCTTCCGGCCTGAAGAAGTGTGCGCCGCGACGCTAAGCGGCGACAGGCCGGCCGCGGGTAACAGCGGCGATTTCCTGAAACAACAAATCGCGCTGGATAGGTTTGCTGACGTAGCCGTCCATGCCGCTGGAAATATACTTCTCGCGGTCTCCCTTCATGGCGTGCGCCGTCAGGGCGATGACGGGCGTGCGGGAGCCGCGCGCCGACTCGAGCCGCCGGATTTCCGCCGTCGCTTCGGTGCCTCCCATTTCCGGCATCTGGATATCCATCAGGATCAGGTCGAACTCCCCGTTCCGAAACGCCTCGACTGCTTCGAGGCCGTTGCCGGCGAAGGTGAGCAGATGGCCGCGTTTTTCGCACAGCGCCGCGACCAGCAGGCGGTTTTCCCGCACATCGTCTGCTACCAGAATGCGCAGGGACGATCCAGCAGGCCTTGCGCTTTTCGCGGAGGGCGAGGCCGTGTTGTTTGCCGCGATAAGGCCGGCTTCCTGGTTTGCGTCTTTCAGCGCGTCTTTGATTGCGGCGTGGCCGCCCGCGCTGCGCAGGACGTTCATCGTGACATCGAGCAGCGCCGATTGCGAGGACGGCCAGACGATACCGGCGACCGCTTTCACGCGACTGAGTTCGGCGGCTGTGGCCTCTCTGGATCCCGCGAGGATGACCGGTATCGCGGTCGTCTGCGGGTCGTCCCGCAGGGCGGATAGGGCCGCGCTGCACGCGAGCGCGGAGTCGAGGTCCGCGATCATCAGCGAAAATGGCCGGTTGAGCCGGCACGACCACTTCACCACTTCGATACCGGAAGCGACGTCGTCGACGACAGCGGTCTCGATTTTCCAGGCTACCAACATCCGGGTGATCCGGGTCCGGTAGTCGGGATCCTGGCCGATCACGATGGCGCGGATCTGGTTGGTTTCCGTCTCTGCAGGCGCATCCACCACGTTCGCGGCGGCCGGGATCCCGAAACGCGCGGTGAACCGGAACCGGCTGCCCCGGCCGATATCGCTCTCCACCCAGATCTTTCCGCCCATCAACTGTACGAGCTGCCTCGATATGGAAAGCCCGAGCCCGGTTCCGCCATACTTTCGTGTGGTGGATCCGTCCGCCTGGGTAAAGGCGTCGAAGATGACTTTTTGTTTCGCCGGCGCAATTCCGATGCCGGTGTCGCTGACCGTGAAGTGGAGCTCGGTGGAATCGGTGTGAACGGCTGTCGGCGCAACCGCGAGCTCAATGACGCCTTTTGAAGTGAACTTGATCGCGTTGCCGACCAGGTTCACAATGATCTGACGCAGTCGCGCCGGATCCCCGTGAATGCGTTCGGGCACGCCGGGCGCGATCCGGAGACGCAGGTCGATGCCCTTTTGCTGCGCCTGCGGGACAAATGCGGCGGTGGTTTCATTCAGTTGCACAACGAGCGAAAAGTCGACCGGTTCGAGTTCCAGCTTGCCGGCCTCGATCTTCGAGAAATCGAGTATGTCGTTGATGATCTTAAGCAGGGATTCGGCCGAATTCCGCACCATTGTGAGATAGCCGTGCTGCCGCGGCTCGAGCGCCGTTTCGAGCGTGATCTGCGTCATCCCGATGATGACGTTCATCGGCGTGCGGATCTCGTGGCTCATATTGGCGAGGAACTCGCTCTTCAGCCGAGCACCTTCCTCAGCGCGGTCGCGTGCGCCTGTCAGTTCGTGGTTGGCGCGCGTCAGCTCAGCGGTGCGGAACTCCACCTGTTCTTCCAGATGCCGGTCCCGGCTCTGGACCTGCTCCAGCATCCGGTTAAATGCGTCGACCAATCTGCCCAACTCATCGCCCGACTCTTTTTCTGCCCGGACGCTGTAGTTGTTATTCTCAGATACCTCGCGCGCAATCTCGCCCAGGTGCCGGAGCGGCCGGGTAATGCCTCGCTGCAGGAGCGTTCCCACGATTAGCGCCAGCAGAGAAGCCGCCGCCATGACAAACGCGATGGCGAGACCGTAACTGCGAAGGTGCTCCGGGAGTTCCGGCATATCCGACCGCACGCAGATGGTCCCGATTGGGTCGCCCTGAAAAGTAACAGTCCGGTAAAGGATCAGGTGAGAGCCCTCGAAGTGGTAACCGTCCGGCCCGGGCGTGTTCCGAAAGCCGGGGCCGGAAAAGCCCGGGCGGGTCCACGTTGCCATGACCGAGCCGTCTCGCTTTATGACAGCGGCCGTGGCAATCGTGCGTTCAAACCGGAGTGCTTCCAAAGTTTTTAAGGCCGACTTCTGGTCCCCGAAGATCAGCGCCGCGGAACTGTTGGTCGCAATCATTGCCGCGATGGAATTCAGCTCGTGGGCCACATCCGCGCGGTACCCGTTGATCTCGAGCGCAATGACAGCCGCGCCTGCGAGTAGCAGGGCGAGCCCGCTCGAGACGATGCTGTTGACGATCAGCTTGCGACGTATGGGCCAGTCGCGGAAGAGTTGGAATCGATTATTCATGGCAGGAGCCACGATGCTGCCTTCGGGCTGCGCGCCGGCATTCGGGCTACGCAGCGGGTGGTTGAACTCACAGGGCTCCACATAACTCCTTGGTCGGCGGGAGGTTTAATCCTGCGGGAGTTGCTTGTCGATCGGGAAAACGCCGCCTGACCTCCTCCAATTGCAAATCTGTGACGCGCCGGAAAGCGGCGACCACGGCAGGATCGAAATGCGAGCCGGTCGATCGGTCAATTTCGTGCCGGGCAACTTCGGCGGGCGAACCTCGCCTGTACGGCCGATCCGAGCAGATCGCGTCCAGCGCGTCGGCGACGGCGAAGATCCGCGCCAGGATCGGAATCTGATCCTTTACCAGACCCCCCGGGTACCCGCTCCCGTCAACTTTTTCGTGGTGGCAGCGGACAATATCCACCTCAGCCCGCTCACTGTCGACGTTGCCGTCCGGTATCGAATTCAGCAGATCCGCTCCGATCGGCGAGTGCGTCTTCATAACCGCCCACTCGTCATCCGTGAGCTTGTCCGGTTTCACCAGAAGGTTGTGCGGAATGGCGGCATTGCCGACGTCGTGAAGCAGCGCGCCGATTTCGAGTTCTTCCAGAGCTTCTGACCCGAGGCCATACTCGGCGCCAATCAGCCGGGAGTACGCGGCCACGCGCTGTGAATGCGGCAGCGATTCGGATCCCCGGACGCCGAGCGTTGCAAAGAGCGTCACCAATGACGCTACCGGATCCCCACCCGGCAGTCGCATTGTATGTAGAGAGGCTGCAATCGCCGCATGGACCGCAGGCTGGGCGCCGTGCTTTTGCTCGCAGGGCGGTGGCAGATCGGGCAATGCCCCGCGAAGGTGTTCCCGGACGAGGCTGGCTATTTCGCCAGGGAGCGCAGGCTTCAGCAGATAACCGGCCGCCCCGATATGCACGGCGGCCACGGCCTCGGCCCGCTCATAGAGGCCGGAGATCAGAATGAGCGGGATCCAGGGCGCCACCGCCTTCACCGTTCGCAGCAGTTCCACGCCGCTCATGCCCGGCATATTGATGTCGGACAAAATCAGGGAAATGGTGTCGGGAGTCGACGCCAGATAGCACAGCGCAGCGTTCCCGCTCTCAAATCCTGCGGTACAGCCTAACCCTCCCCGCAGAAGGACGTTCTGCAGGTATTCGCGCATGACGTAGTCGTCATCCACAACCACGATTCTTGCCTCGGCCGGGGCTGCCATCACACCTCTTTATCGGAACCAGCGGAGAAACTCTTTAGCGCGGTTTCACGACACGCAGAAGCCTGCGGCCAACTCAACTAACATTAAAATTAATTCATAGTCTCGCTGTAAAGTCCTGAAAACGTCCGTTTTGGCCGATCTGCTCACGAATCTTTACAACCAAAGCAACTCTTGAAATTTCCAGGGGTTTAGGTCCACATAATAGAAGGAGGCAGCCTTTAACGGGAAGGCTGAACGGGTGATCGACGCATGAAAAAAACACTACTGGGCCTTTTCGCGGCTATGCTCGCCGCGGCGGGGATATTTGCCGCGACGACGGCAGAGAGCGGCGAAGCAGCTGCGGGGGCGGAAGCCAGTCTTCAACTCGGGGTGGAGCACCCGGAGTGCACGTATTTTTCCGATCTCGAGCGCTTCAGCCCGTTGCTGATCGCTGCGCGGCGCAACCGGGCGATCGACCTGACTCGCCAGTTCAGCGCTATGACTGCCGGCCGTGCGGTGAAGGTGCGTCCCGCTGCTTTCGGCGATAACCAGACCGACAGCGGCAAGGTAATCGACCAGAACGTTTTGTACGATCTGCAGGTGAATGGCATTACGCCAGCCGGCAAGACCACCGATTTCGAATTTATACGGCGCGTGACGCTTGATCTGACGGGCCGGATTCCGAACAGCACTCAGGTTTTGCAGTTTGTCGCCGACCCGAACGCGAACAAACGGGCGGCGCTGATTGAGCAGTTGCTGGCTTCCTCGCAGTGGGTCGACAAGTGGACGATGTTTTATGGCGATCTGTACAAAAACACGGCCGCCAATTCGCAGCTTCAGCTTCGCCCCGAGGGCCGCAACGCTTTCTATAAATGGATTCACGACTCCCTGGCATCCGCCAAACCCTACAACCAGATGGCCTCGGAACTGATCACGGCGCAGGGCACGAACAGCTTCGATCAGACCAACGGGCAGCTCAATTATCTGGTGCTGGGCCTCGTGAACGGCGGGCCTGCGCAGGATATATTCGACCAGCAGACTGCCAATGTCGCCGATCAGCTGCTCGGGCTGGCGCATGTGAACTGCCTGCTCTGCCACAATGGGCGCGGGCATCTGGACAGCCTGAGCCTTTGGGGTGGTCAAACGACGCGGACGCAGGCCTGGGGTCAGAGTGCCTTCATGGCGCACACGCAGGTGCAGGCGAAGTCGCTGCCGCTCGATCCGAATGCGACGAATCCGCCAACGATTCGTTACTGGGCACTGGGTGCATACACCACGGATTACAACCTGAACACGACGACGGGAAACCGGCCGGCCCGGCAACCCGTTGGCACCCTGAAGACCGTGACGCCCGCCTATTTGTTCGGCGGACAGACACCTGCCAAGGGTGACGATTACCGGGCCGACCTGGCCAGCTACGTGACGAGCGACCCGCAGTTCGCCCGGGCGGCCGTGAATTATGTGTGGGCCGCGTTATTCGGAATCGGCATTGTGGACCCGCCCGATCAATTCGACCCGGCGCGGCTCGATCCGAACAATCCGCCGCCCGATCCCTGGACCCTGCAGCCTTCGAATCCACAGCTGCTGAACGCGCTCACGCAGTATTTTATCGACAGCAATTACGACCTGCGCGGGCTAATGAGGCTCATTGCAAATTCCGACACTTACCAGCTGGCGTCTGAGTATAGCGGCACCTGGGATCCGAACTGGAATCAGCATTTTGGCCGTAAACTGGTACGCCGCATGTGGCCGGAGGAGCTGCACGATTCGGTCGTCACGGCGATCAACGTACTGCCTTCTTACAATGTTCCGGGTTTCAGCGCCGATTCCACCGCTTACCTCGCCAACTCCCCCGGATTCGGCAAAATCAGCTACGCCATGCAGGCGCCCGACGTGGTAAACATGCCCGATGGCGGTGGCGCGGTCAGCCAGTTCCTCGACTTGTTTCTGCGCGGCAACCGCGACGATCAGCCGCGCAAGGCGGAGGGCTCGGTGCTGCAGGCGCTCGGGCTGATGAACAATAATTTCATCGAGAGCCGTATCCAGGCGACGGGCACCGGCGCGGCGGCGAGCTACGTGAATAAGTACGTCAACCTGGCTAACGATCAGCTGGTTAACCAGTTCTTCCTCGATGTGCTGTCGCGGTATCCGACGGATACGGAGGCCCAATTGGCGGCTTCCGAACTGAGCACCGGCACAGCGACGCGGGCGAGTAAAGCGGTCGACCTGCTGTGGACTTTATTCAATAAGGTCGATTTCGTTTTCAACTACTGACCGGAGGCTCGCATGAACGCACAGGAAAAATTCGACAAACAGTTCCGCAAGCATCCGCACCAGGGCAAGAGCTTCTTCAGCAGCCCGCACCTGACGCGACGGGCGTTTATGAATCTGGCCGGAACCGGGGTCACGATGTCGTGGCTGGCGGGTCAGTTGCCGGCGCAAACGCGGATCACGACGACGCCGGTCCAGACGATCGGCACGGCGAAGAACGTGATCTTTATTCTGCTCACCGGCGCGCCGAGCCACACCGATACGTTCGATCTGAAAATGGTGAACGGCACGACGCCCACCTCTTTCAATCCGGCGACCGTGAACAACATCTTCTTCCCCACAGGCCTGATGCCGAAGCTGGCTGATCTGACGGGGGATTTCGCGGTGGTTCGCTCCATGCAGTCCTGGGCGCTGGTGCATTCGCTGGGGCAGACGTGGACGCAGATCGGGCGGAATCCATCGGGCGTGCTGGGCAATGTTTCGCCCAATATAGGCAGCGTGGTGGCACTCGAAAAGGACGTGGAACGGACCCCGGGTCAGGTGTTTCCGGCGTTTGTGGCGCTGAATTCGGCGGGCGGGTCAGGCGCGGGGTACTTTGCCGCCGAGTATGCGCCGCTCAAGATTTCGCCGTCGACGGCGGGCCTGGCCAACACGACCAATCCCGACGGGCAGGCGCGGTTCAATTCGCGCTGGGCATTTCTCCATAATATTGACGCCCCGCTGCGGACCAACTCACCCTATGGCCAGCCTATGTCGGACTACGACCATTTCTACGCGGGGGCGGACGGGCTGATGTACAACCCTGTGGTCACGGCGGCGTTTAAGTACTCGGCGGCCGATTCGGTGCGTTACGGGAGCACCAGTTTCGGCAACGCGTGCGTGACGGCGAAGCAGATTATCGCGGCCAACCAGGGGACCCGGTATATCGAGATCAGCCTCGGCAGCTGGGACATGCACCAGAACATCTACGCAGCCAATCAGCTGCCGGCGATGACGAAAACGCTCGACAACGGGCTTTCGGCGCTGATGAACGATCTGAAGGCATCGGGTGATTTCGATAGTACGCTGATCGTCATGGCCGGCGAGTTCGGGCGCACAGTGGGGCCGCTGACGGCAGCGAAGGGCCGCGACCATCTGGTGCAGCAGTTTGCGTTTTTTGCCGGCGCCGGTGTGAAGGGCGGCAAGACGATCGGCGCGACTGACGATAAGGGCGGCAGCACGGTGGATTCGGGCTGGTCGAGGGGGCGCATCATCAAGCCCGAGGATATTGAGGCGACGATCTATTCGGCGCTCAACATCAACTGGACGACGGTGCGGTACGACGATCCGCTGGGGCGCGGCTTCTATTATGTGCCGAGTTCGGATCAGGATATCTACGGCCCGATCAACGAACTCTGGCAGTAGAAGGCGAGCGCGGGCACGGGTTACACGTCAGTCTTCCGGTTCAGATATCCGCCAGTTCCGCACGCCTGGTTTCCGGCAGCGTAAAAATCAGCGCGGCCGCCAACAAGAAAAACGCCGAATTCAGAGCGAGTGCGGCGCCGATGCCATAGCGGTCGGCGAAGAAGCCCACGGTCCACGGGGCGAGCGAACTGAAGCCGCGGCCCAGGTTGTAGACGAAGCCTTGGCCGGCGCCTCGGACTGAGGTCGGATACAGTTCCGCCAGCATGGCGCCGAACAGGCTGAAAAAGCCAGTCCCCAGGAAGCCGACGGCCGGGCCGAGCAGCAGCAGCGTTTGCTCGTTTCGCGAAGCTCCGTAGAGAGGCGTCACAATCGCTGCACCAACCACGTAAAGCACGAAAGCGGGGCGGCGGCCGATCTTATCCGCCAGCCAGCCGAAACTCACATAACCCGCAAAGGCGCCGAGCTGCATCGGGACGATGAAGGCGCTGGCGGCGACGATGCTTAGTCCGGCGCCCCCGCGTTCGCGCGAGGCGGAAAGGAAGCCGGGGATCCATGTGAAGAGTCCCCAATAGGCGAACAGGGCCGCGGTGGCGAGGGCGGTCCCGAGCAAGGTGCGGCGCGCGAGTTCGCCCTGGAAGATGGCTTTGATCCCGGGTCGTTTCCGGCTGGCGCCGCCGCCCTTCAAACCTGCGCGCCAGATCTCCGGCTCTTCCAGATTCCGTTGCAGCAGCCATGCCAGCAGTGCCGGGCCGAGTCCCGATAAGAAGAGCACGCGCCAGCCCCATCGCGGCAGGATGAGTGCCGTGAGTCCCGCGGCCAGCAGGTAGCCGAGCGCCCAGCCCGATTGCATGATGCCGACGGCTTTCGCGCGATGCTCGGCTGGCCACGTTTCGGCGACGAGCAGCGCGCCTGCCGACCACTCCGCGCCGAGTCCGATGCCGATCAGCGCCCGCCAGAAAAGCAGCGTGGCCAGGTTCCAGCTCAGCGCCGTGCCGGCTGAAGCGACGCTGTAGATCACGATGGAAACGATCATGATGCGCGCGCGCCCGACACGGTCTGAGAGGACGCCGAAGACGATCCCGCCGAGGGCCGAGAACGCGAGGGTGAAGGAGCTGACGAGGCCGGCCTGCGCCGCGGAGAGCCCGAAATGATCGCGCAACGCGTTAACTGCGAAGACGAAGAGCAGGACGTCCATGGCGTCCAGCATGTAGCCGGCCTGGGCGGAAAAGAGGGTGAGCCACTGGCGGCGGGTAATGTCGCGCAAGCTGACGGGGCTGGCCAAACCGGCGCCGGGCATTGCTCGATATTACCTCCTGCGCGGCACGCCGCGCGAAGAAACGAACCCATTTCAACCGCGGCGTCGCTTCACAGCTTTGTTCCCGGCGTAAATTCCTCTTGACGATATTCGTTATAACGTATAATATGAAGGTGTGAGCAAACTTGCCGCCGAGATCGGCCAGTCCAAACCCTTCGACCTGCTCGAAGAGGAAGCGCTCCTCAATCTCATCCGCACGCACGAGTTTGTTCAGCAGCGGCAGGCGGAATTCTTCAAACAGTTCGGGCTCACGGCCACACAGTACAACATTCTGCGCATCCTGCGCGGTGCCGGCGAAAGCGGCGTCACGTGCTCGCAGGCGGCTGAGCGGATGGTCACCGCCGACCCCGATATCACGCGTCTGCTCGATCGCCTGGAAGCCCGCGGGTTGACGCGGCGCGAGCGGAGCAGGGAAGACCGGCGCGTGGTGCTCAGCTACATTACGCAGGAAGGTTTAGACTTGCTGAAGTCCGTCGACAAGCCGCTGGCTGGCTTCATCGGGAATCTGGCGGGCCACATCGAACGGAAGAAATTGAAACAGTTCATCGAAACACTCGAAGCGATTCGCGGAGCTTAAGAAAAAAGGACGCGATTCGCGGCGTTTAGCCGGAATACTTTACGGTAAAGGACCAACACACTATGGCGCAGACTACTTATCAGATCGACACCGCACACTCTTCGGCGCAATTCAGCGTCCGTCACATGATGATTTCGAACGTACGCGGGGACTTTACGAAGCTCTCCGGCACAGTCACCTACGACCCGGCCAGCCCGAATACGGCAACAATTGAGGCCACCATCGATGTCGCCTCCATCCGCACACGCGAAGAGCAGCGCGACGCCCACCTGAAAAGCGCCGACTTTTTCGATGCCGAAAAATACCCCGTGATCACGTTTAAGAGCACGGGTATCGCCGGCGCGGAAGGCGAACTCGAAGTGGTGGGCGATCTGACTATCCACGGCGTGACGCGGGAAGTGGCGCTTGAAGTGGAGGGCCCGAGCGAGGAGGCGAAAGATCCCTGGGGCAACATGCGTATCGGCGCGACGGCCACCGCGAAACTGAACCGGGAGGATTTTGGGCTCGTCTGGAATGCGGCGCTCGAAACCGGCGGGGTGCTGGTCGGTAAGGAAGTCAAAATCACGCTGGATATCCAGGCCATCCGGCAAAGCTAAGCCAGCCAACCGAAACGAACCGCGGCCGAAGCCTGATACGTTTCGGCCGCTCTCCCTCGGAGAGAATCCTTCATTGTTGTACGGGGTCCCGCCAGGCTGACGCCGGTCAAGACCGTGCCCGTCAGTTCAAACTCCGCCTCGCAGTTTCCGCCCCAGCCGTGATGTGCCTCCGACTCGCCCGCCCGCTCCCGCCGGACCGATCGCCGCCAAACGTGATATATTTTCCGGACAAGGAGTCTGCCCATGGAGCCCACGAAACCCAAACTGCCAACCGAAGCGATCCAACTCTATAATCTCTTTATTCACGGCGAGATCAGCCGCCGCGCCTTTATGGAAGGCGTGCAGAAGTTTGCCATCGGCGGTCTGGCCGCGGCAACTATCGCCGAAGCCCTGATGCCGAACTACGCGCTCGGCCAGCAGGTGCCCAAAAACGATGAGCGCATCAAGGCTTCCTACGAGACTGTCCCCTCCCCGCAGGGGAATGGCAGCATCAAAGGCTATCTCGTTCGCCCGGCCAGCGCCGATACACGTTCGGAGACGGCGGCGAAACTGCCTGGCATCATCGTCGTCCACGAAAATCGCGGCCTGAATCCTCACATCGAGGACATCGCGCGCCGTTTCGCCCTGGCCAACTTCATGGCCTTTGCGCCCGACGGTATCACCTCCCTTGGAGGCTACCCGGGTGACGACTACAAGGGCGGCCAGATGTTCAGTAAGGTCGATGGCAAGAAGATGGCCGAAGATATGGTCGCGGCGGCCCGCTGGCTGAAAGCGCGCCCCGACTGCACGGGTAAAATCGGCGCCACCGGATTCTGCTACGGCGGCGGCGTCGCCAATACCCTGGCCGTCCGCCTGGGTGCTGATATTGCTGCCGCGGCCCCGTATTATGGCGCCGTTCCCGCCGAGGCTGACATTCCGAAGATCAAGGCGGCGATTCTGGTCCATCACGGGGAACTCGACACACGCCTCGCTGCGACCTGGCCGGCGTACGAAAAGGCCCTGAAGGCCGCGAACGTTCCGTGCGAAGGTTATATCTATCCCGGCTGCGTGCACGGCTTCAATTGCGACGCCACGCCGGAGCGTTATAACAAAGCAGGCTCCGAGCTCGCCTGGCAGCGCACTATTGCCTGGTTCAACAAATACGTGGCTGGCTGAGTGAACGCCGTGCAGCTTTTACGCCCTTGCGGTCACGGCTCAGCATCCGAGCCGTGACCACAGGGAAGCCGCAGCGCGATGACGCACGCGGTAATTACAGTCCGCTAATCGCTTTCGGCTGTAAGTAGAAATCGAAATTCAGATCCCGGAATGCCCGGTAAAACTCCAGTTCTCTGTCGAAGATCTGCCTGTAGATTTCGGAGCTGACGCCCGGCAGCGCGATTCTGACCGTAAACAGAGTCTTGCTGTCGGCGCTCACATCAACCGTACCCCGCCCGGCAATGGACTCCAGGTCCGCCTGAATGGCCCGCGCCAACTGGGGGCCATCGAAGTAGAAATCAAACTTCAGTTCGGGAAACAACTGGCGCAGTTCCATCTCGTGGTCGTAGATCCGTGTACAGATTTTCGGGTCGAAACCCCGTATGGCGATTCCGGTAGTGAAGAGCGTGCCGCTGTCGACGCTGACATTCACCGTGCCGGTTCCCGAAATGGCTTCCAGGTCCGATTTGATGGTCCGGGCGAGTTCGCGACCCCTGGAATCCACGATGGCCAGTTGCGCTGCCGCCGACGGCGCCTTTACCGTTGCTCCGCGTATTGCGAGGATAGCGGCCAGAGCCGCCTGCAGAATCATCATCGAGATTCACAGCCTCCCGGTAAACCACCTGCGTCTGTCGGCACCTTTGCCACACAGCGGCTTCCTGACCATAATAGCGGTTTGGAACGGTCTTGAAACTTTCCGAAACCGGACTCGGCCAGGGGAACTTCCCGGAACCGGGTGGCTCGTGACGGGACCTGGATAACTTCCGAGTGGCCGCGTCACTCGTTGCGTAATCCGTCCGGAACCCGATTCTGCGCCATCGGCGACCTCGTTCACATATATTGATTAGAGCCCCCGGCGGCCGCAATGGACTTCAAGCCCGGCGAGAAACTCGGCCGTTACCAGCTCGTCTCGCCCATCGGCGAAGGCGGGATGGGAGAGGTGTGGAAAGCGCGGGACACGCAGCTCGACCGCGACGTTGCGCTGAAAGTTTCCAAAGCTGCTTTCACGGCGCGGTTCGATCGCGAGGCGCGGGCGATTGCTGCTTTCAATCATCCGAACATCTGCCAGATTTACGACGTCGGGCCGAACTACCTGGTGATGGAGCTGATCGACGGCGTTCCGCTCACGGGCCCGATTCCGGTCGAGAAGGCAGTCGCGTATGCTGGCTTGATTCTGGACGCTCTCGATGCGGCGCATCGCAAAGCCTTCACGCATCGCGATCTGAAACCGGCGAATATTCTCGTGGCAAAGCAGGGCCTTAAACTTCTTGACTTCGGCCTGGCCAAACAGCAGGTCACCGGCCTCGGCCCCGACGATGTCACCATTCAGGGCGCGATGACGGCTGAAGGGCAGATATCCGGAACCCTGCAATACATGTCGCCGGAGCAACTGAATGGCAAAGAAGCCGATGCCCGCAGCGACATCTTTGCCTTCGGCTGCGTGCTCTACGAAATGCTCAGCGGAAGAAAGGCGTTTTCGGGGTCGACGGCGGCAAGCGTGATTGCGGCCATCATGGAGCGCGAGCCGGAACCTCTGCAAACGACACCGCCTCTGGACCGCGTGATTCGGACTTGTCTGGCGAAGGACCCGGACGAGCGATTCCAGACTGCGCGGGATGCGAAGAAAGTGCTGCTCTGGGCGATGGAGGGCGAGCCTTCGGCTACCGCTCCCTCGCGGTCGCGGCTCGGTATGGCAGGGTGGGTCGCGGCGGGGGTGGCGACGTTGGTAGCGGCCGCACTTGCCTTCGTCCATTTCCGCGAGAAGCCCCCGGTAGTTGCGATGATCTCCAGCACGATCCTGGCGCCCGAAGCCACGGCGTTCGATTTCGCCGGCAACGTTCCGGCACTTTCCCCCGACGGGAAATGGATCGTTTTCGGTGCCCGCACCTCTGACAACAAGAACCCGCTGTGGATTCGACCGCTGGCTTCGACCACGGCACAAATCCTTGCCGGGACCGACGGAGGGAAGTACCCGTTCTGGTCGCCCGATGGTCGCTACGTGGCGTTCTTTGCCGGGGGCAAGCT
>Ga0209698_10004333_pt1 | contig 15572 bp, 7 predicted proteins | sample LitLauG_LLR_2012_FD_187203 | JGI IMG/M metagenome (GOLD analysis project Ga0209698, IMG submission 187203) | Freshwater sediment microbial communities from Pennsylvania, USA - Little Laurel Run_MetaG_LLR_2012 (SPAdes) (version 2) | ecosystem: Environmental > Aquatic > Freshwater > Creek >...
TAGCGGTCAATGAAAAATCACGTGAACTAGGCATTTGCCCTGGAATGACCAAGTCCCAGGCCGAACTCTGCCCCGGCATTGCGCTGCGCCCGCGTTCACAATTGCAGGAAACCTCCGCCCATTCTGCCCTGCTGGATTGTGCCCAATCTTTTTCTCCCGTTGTAGAAGACACCGCCCGCGACACAGTCCTGCTCGATCTCGCCGGCATGGAATCTCTGTTCGGCTCGCTGACGAAAATTTCCTATGAAATTTTCGATCGCGCCACCGCGCTAGGCCTCAACGCAAATGTCGTCACTGCCTCGAATCCGAACGCAGCCCTAGTAGCCGCTCGCGGCCTTTCCGTAACGCCGGCCACCGGCCGGCTGTCGCGAGGGCATCCTTCGACTTCGCTCAGGACAGGTCCTGCCCCCGCGCCGAATAGCGCACAAGGCCTGTGGGTAATCGTCATACTCCCAGGCAAAGAAGCAGGAAAACTAGCTCCGCTACCAGTGGACGTTTTATTTGACGAAAATCTAGAAGACGATCAAAAAGAAGAAGCCGCCCGCCTGCTGGAAACCCTCGATCGATGGGGCATCCGCAACCTGCGAGCCCTGGCCGCACTTCCGGAAGTTTCCCTCAGCGAACGCCTCGGACAGCAAGGCCTGCACCTGCAAAAATTGGCGCGTGGCGCTGCTTCCCGCACGCTGGCACAAGTCGAAGCCCCGCTGGTATTCGAAGAAGCGATGGAACTGGAGCACCCCATAGTCTTGCTCGAACCCTTGGCTTTCCTGCTCAATCGCCTGCTGGAACAACTCTGCGCCCGCCTGGCCTCGCGCGCACTCGCCACGCAAGAACTGCGCCTCACGCTGGAACTCTCGAACCTCACCGGCGTCGACGATGAGTTCGAAAATGTAGGCATCCCCAGCGAGAGCGATGAATCGAGAGAAGACTTACGGGGAAGGCAATCCGCCCAATGCAAAGCTGAAGAAGACCGCAGACTTTTCCCTTCTGTCATCCTGAGCGGAGCGGGAAGCACGCGAAGCGCGATTCCCGCGGAGTCGAAGGATCCCTACTCCCAGCAGTCCTCTCTGCGATGGAACAGAGCACCGCAACATAATTCTCGTCAAACAAGATTTATCCGCAAACTAAGCCTTCCTCTGCCCATGCTCGACGCCAAAATATTTCTGAAACTCCTGCAACTCGATCTGAACGCACACCCACCCGGCGCGCCCATCATAAAAATTTATCTCTCCGCCGAACCCGCGCGTCCGCGCTCCGCGCAAGGAGGACTATTCCTCCCTCCCTCCCCGGAACCCGAAAAATTGGAACTCACCCTCGCTCGCATCGCTGGAATCGTAGGCGAACAAAGAGTCGGCGCCGTGGAGCTGCTCGATACGCATCATCCGGAAGGATTCCGCATGCGCCGCTTCGTCGCCGAGGTCGCCCGCAAAGTTCCCCAGCGAAAATCTCCGGATGCTGCGGAAGCCGAAGCCGCGGTCACAGCCTTGCGCCGCTTCCGCCCGCCATTGCATGCCAACGTCACTCTGGAAAACAGTCAACCAATTCGATTGATGTGTCCGAGGAAAAAAGAAGTGCAAGGAGAAATCCTCTGGAAAGCCGGCCCCTGGCGCTTCTCCGGTGATTGGTGGGAACGCGAAGCCTGGTCCCGCAACGAATGGGACTTAGCCCTGCGCAACGACGACACTGTTGCGTTCTACCGCCTGGTGCACGACTTGCTCGCAGGCGAATGGTTTGTGGAAGGAACGTATGACTGACAGGCTTTCTTCACCACAGAGACACAGAGTCACAGAGAAACCATTCTTTTTGTTTTCTCTCTGTGCCTCCGTGTCTCTGTGGTGAATTTTTCTATCCCCTGGCCCCCGATCCCTAGCCCCTATGCCGTACATCGAACTCCACGCCCGCTCCGCCTTCAGCTTCCTCGAAGGCTCTTCCCTGCCCGAAGAGTTAATCAGCGTGTGCCAGCATTTTCAGATGCCCGCCATGGCGCTGCTCGACGTCGACGGAGTCTACGGCTCCCCGCGCTTCCACCTCGCCGCCGATAAAGCGAAGGTGAAAGCCCACATCGGCGCCGAAGTGACATGCGCGCCTTTTGCGCATGTCATCCTGAGCAACACTCATTCCTCTGTCATCCTGAGCGGAGCAACTGCTTCACGAAGTGAAGCAGTTGCGGAGTCGAAGGATCCCTACCCGCGAAATATTACCAAAGGAGTAGGGATTCCTGGCTTCGCTCGGAATGACAAATCTTTTCGACTTCCATTGTTGGTGCAGTCTCGTACCGGCTACCAGAACCTCTGCCGCCTGATCACCAAAATGAAGCTGCGCGCCAAGAAAGGCGAAGGCGCAGTCACACAAGAAGAACTGCAGGAACACGGCGAAGGATTAATCTGTCTCACCGGCGGCGACGAAGGCCCGCTGGCCGCAGCTATAAAACAAGGCGGCAAAGACGAAGCCCGCAAGATAATCGACCACCTCATCGCCATCTTCGGTCCACACAACGTCTACATCGAACTCCAGCGCCACTTCCATCGCGAAGAAGAAGCCCGCAACCGCCTCGCCATCGATCTCGCCCGTTCTTTTAACCTCCCACTACTCGCCACTAACGGCGTGAACTACGCCATCCCCAAAGCCCGTGAACTTGCCGACGCCTTCACGGCCATCCGCCATCACAAAACGCTTTCCACCGCCGGACGCCTGCTCGCCCGCAACTCCGAGCGTCACCTGAAATCTCCACAAGAGATGCAGCAACTCTTCGCCGACCTACCTGAAGCCATCGCCAATACTCGAGAACTTTCGAACCGCCTCGAGTTCACCCTCAACGATCTCGGCTATGAATTTCCGCGCTATCCCGTTCCTGAAGGCGAGACCATGGATTCCCACCTTCGCGAGCAGGCCTGGATTGGCTTCCGCACTCGCTACGGCCGCTCCTCGCAAGACATGCAAGCCAAAGCCCGCCGCCAGATCGAAAAAGAACTCGCCCTCATCGAAAAATTAAAACTCGCCGGATACTTCCTCATCGTCTGGGACTTGATCCGCTTCTGCCGCGAAGAAAACATTCTCGTGCAAGGACGCGGCTCCGCGGCCAACAGTGCCGTCTGCTACTCGCTCGGCATCACCGCCGTGGACGCCGTCGGCATGGAACTCCTCTTCGAGCGCTTTCTCTCCGAAGAACGCGGCGAGTGGCCCGACATCGATCTCGACCTCCCCAGCGGGGGCGAGCGCGAAAAAGTCATTCAGTATCTCTACAAAAAATACGGCGAACGCGGCGCCGCCATGACCGCCAACGTCATCACCTATCGCAACCGCATGGCTGCCCGCGAAATGGGCAAGGCGCTCGGCTTCGATCCCGAAACGCTCGCGAAAATTTCTGCCGCCGTCGCCACCTGGGAATTCCGCGACGAAAACGACGCCCTCGACCGCCGCTTCCGCGACGCCGGACTCGATCTCAACCATCCCCGCCTGCGCAAATACTATGAACTCTGCTTAGCCGTACAGGACCTCCCGCGCCACCTCGGCCAGCACTCCGGCGGCATGGTCATCTGCCAGGGACAGCTCGATTCCGTTGTCCCCCTCGAACCCGCGAGCATGCCCGGCCGCGTCGTCGTGCAGTGGGACAAAGAAGACTGCGCCGACATGGGCATCATCAAAGTCGACCTGCTCGGCCTCGGCATGATGGCCGTCCTGAAAGATTCCATCGAGTTAATTCGCGACCACTATCACGAAGAAGTCGACCTCGCGCATCTCCCCGCAGATGACAAGCAGGTTTACTCGACCCTGCAACAGGCCGACACCATAGGAATGTTTCAGGTCGAAAGCCGCGCGCAGATGTCGTGCCTGCCGCGTCTCCGCCCGCTGCGCTTCTACGACATCGTGGTGCAGGTCGCGATCATCCGCCCCGGCCCCATCGTCGGACAGATGGTGAATCCATTCCTGGAGCGCCGCATGGGACGCCAGGAAGTCACATACGCGCACCCCTCGCTCGAACCAGTTCTAAAACGCACGCTAGGCGTGCCACTCTTTCAGGAACAACTGCTGCGCATCGCCATGATCGCCGCCAATTTCACCGGAGGCGAAGCCGAAGACCTCCGCCGCGCCATGGGATTCAAACGCTCCCAAGCCCGCATGAAAGAAATCGAAGCCAAACTCCGCGCCGGCATGACCGCCAACAGAATCTCCCCCAAAGCGCAAGAGGAAATCATCCTCTCGATCACATCGTTCGCGCTCTACGGATTCCCCGAATCCCACGCCGCCAGCTTCGCCCTGATCGCCTACGCCAGCGCCTATCTGAAATGCCACTACCTGGCCGCCTTCACCGCCGCGTTGCTGAACAACCAACCCATGGGCTTCTACTCCCCCGCCACAATCGTCAAAGACGCCCAACGCCACGGCCTGCGCCCGCTGCCGGTGGATGTGACGAAGTCTGAGTGGAATTGCACGCTGGAAGCAGTACCCAGTACCCAGTACTCAGTTCTCAGTAAAACCCAAGCCGCGAAGCGGCGACAGAATGCAGCCCACGGCGCAAGCCGTGGGGAGGCAGAAGTAGATGAGCTAGCCCCGAAGGGGCGAAAGAGCCTCTATGCCAACGCAAATATCGAAAGCGCACTAGTCCAGTCCCGCCAGGGACGGAATGTGAAAGCCCGGGACGGAAGTCCCGGGGAAACCCGAGAAGATTGGCCCGATTCCGGTAGGGATGACACTGCTCTGGTCGAATCCGCTTCTGATGACGCCATCACGAATTCAATCAAAGATCAACAATCATCTCGCAATTCGCAATTCGCTCCCGCCCTCCGCATGGGCCTGCGCTACGTCCGCGGCCTGCGCGAGGACGCCGCAAAATCCCTGCTCCGCGAACGCCTCCTCTCCCCCTTCGCCTCCATCCACGACCTGACCCGCCGCGTCCCCGAGCTCCGCCGCGACGAACTCACGACGCTCGCCGAAATCGGCGCCCTGAACTCAATCAAAACTCAACAATCAACAGTCAACAATTCTCGACACTCGGTACCCGCAACTCGCAACTCGCTCCACCGCCGCGCTGCCCTCTGGCAAGTAGAAGCCGCCGTCCGCCCCTCCGGCCCGCTGTTAGAACAACACGCCGATCCCGACACTCCCTCCCCGCTCGCTCCCATGAATCAGGAAGAGCGCCTGGTCGCCGACTTCCATGGCACCGGACTCACCGTTGGACCGCACCCCATGGCATACAAGCGCGGCTGGCTCAACGCCATGGGCATCCGCCGCGCCAACGAACTACGCGACCTGCCCACTGGCAAACGCATCCGCATCGGAGGCTGCGTCATCACCCGCCAGCGCCCCGGCACCGCCAAAGGATTTGTATTTTTGAGCCTGGAAGATGAAACCGGAGTGGCGAACGCCATCGTCCGCCCCGATCTGTTTCACGAAAATCGCCTGCTGCTCACCAGCGAGAGATTCTTAGCGGTAGAAGGCATTCTGCAGAATCAGGACAACGTAATCTCCGTCCGCGCCGAACGAGTGCAACGCCTCTTCGTCACCAAAGCCGAAACTAGTTCGCACGACTTCCACTAACTCGACGTTCATTGACCTTCCCCGTCCAGGGGGCTACATTCTTCTGTGAATTTGCGCTGGCTTCTTCCCAGAAAGCGGCTTGCTCCCTGCTCCCTGAAGCATGTCCCTTCCACAACCGGCGCAGCCACACGATTGAGCACCCAAAAAGGCCTTACATGTTCCTGTCTCTTCGCGTTCTCATTCTGGCGTTCCTCTCCTATCCCATCCTGAGTTCCGCAGTTGCCTGGGCCGGTGACGACTGGCTTCCTATCACCCCCGAAGAACTGAAGATGACGAGCGAGCCGAACGCTCCCGGTGCCCCCGCGATCTATCTCTATCGCCAATTCGACCGTAATGACGCGACGTATTACGAATTCCATTACTACCGCATCAAGATCTTCAACGAAGAAGGCCGCAAATACGCTGACATCGAGATTCCTTTCACCAAGAACTACAACAACATCAGGAACATCGAAGCGCGTTCCATCCATCCCGACGGCACCATCGTCAATTTCAATGGCCAGATCTATGACAAGATGATCGTCAAGGCCCGCGGCATCAAGTACCTCGCTAAAACATTCACCATACCCGACGTCCGGGTTGGAGGCATCATCGAGTACCGCTATAACTTCGCACTTCCCAGGTACCCCGCTGACTCCCGCTGGCTGCTCAGCGAAGAACTCTTCACCAAACGTGCGAAGTTCTCCATGCGACAAAACGAAATACGCACCATTCAATGGAGTTGGCCCCAGGGGCTTCCCCCAGGGACGAACCCTCCCGTGCGAGACCATTCCTTCATCCGCATGGAAGCCGATAACGTCCCCGCATTCCAAATCGAGGACTACATGCCGCCGCCGGAAGAAATGAAGTACCGCGTTGAATTCGCCTACATCTTCCGCGCAGAACGAGATCCTGACAAATTTTGGAGGGAAGAAGCGAAGCAACTGGATATTCTCATCATGAGGTTCACAGACCGGCGCAAGGCAATGGAGCAGGCTCTCGCCGAGATCACCTCACCTGCGGATACGCCAGAGCAGAAACTTCAGAAGATCTACGCGCGCTGCCAGAAAATCCGCAACACCAGCTTCGAACGCGAGAAGACCGAGCAGGAGCAGCGCCGCGAGAAGCTAAAAGAGGCCGAAAATGTCGAGAATGTCTGGAAACGCGGCTATGGAGACGGCTTCGACATCTCTTGGCTCTTTCTTGCTCTCGCCCGCACCGCCGGGTTCGATGCCCGCCCCATACTGCTATCCACTCGAGATCAACATCTCTTCAGTCCCAAAATGATGAATCCTTATGACCTCAACACCAACGCGGTGCTGATCAAGTTGAATGGCAAAGACGTCTACTTCGATCCCGGCACCGCGTTCACTCCCTTTGGCTTGCTGCCTTGGTACGAAACCGGTGTCACAGGATTGCTGATTGACAAGGAGGGGGGCAGCTGGATTAAGACACCTCTCTCGGAACCGTCTGCGTCCGGTGCGGATCGGAAGGCCATCTTCCAACTGGATGACTCCGGCACTCTCGAAGGAAACGTCACTCTCACTTATAAAGGTCTCTCAGCCCTGGCCCGCCGCATTGATCAGCGCGACGCCGACGACCTAGCGAGGAAAAAAGACTTGGAGGATGAACTCAAGTCCTCCATCCCTGGCGCGCCTGCAGTCGAGTTGACGAACACTCCTGATTGGAGCAGCTCCTCCGACACCTTGGTCGCCGAATACCATGTTTCCGTACCAGGTTGGGCCTCTTCCGCAGGACAGCACCGCCTTCTGCTTCCCGCGGGCGTCTTCGGCGGGAATGAAAAGCATGTGTTTGAAAACACTCAGCGCGTTCATCCCATTGCCTTCGCCCATCCTTATATCGATGTGGACGACATCACGATCACCCACCTAGCGGGCTGGACGGTTGAGAGCCTGCCCCAGCCGAAATCACTCGACCTGAAGAACTGTACGTACACGCTGACAACCAAAGAGAAGAAAGATGGGACCATTCACCTGGATCGGAAGCTCATGCTGAACTTGATGCTCGTCGATCCTAAGAACTACGGACTCCTTCGGGACTTTTATCAGAGAGTCCGAACGGGCGACGAAGAGCAGGTCGTGCTTGCGTCCGAGGCAAACTAAGAAAGCTGAAACCGACTTCCGCAACTTCCCTACCTCTACCAGGGTCAGAGACACAGAGACGCCATATGTCTCAATCAGGAACCAACCCGCTGTCATCAGCACAGAAATCCACGATTTCCTGTGCGCCTCCGTGTCCTCGGTGGCGAAAGATTTACTTCCCCGTGTAGCTCACTCGCCAGATCGAGTTCGATCCATCGTCGCTCACCAGCAGTGAACCATCCGGCGCAAACGTGATTCCCACCGGACGCCCCCACACCTGCCCGGTCGGCAATACGAATCCAGTCAGGAAGTCCTCATACTCACCGCTGGCATGACCCGTCTGATGCAGAGGTACACGAATCACCTCATACCCCACACGCGTGGCTTTGTTCCACGACCCGTGCTCCGAGGCAAAAATGTCTCCCTTGTACTCCGCCGGAAATTTGTCCCTCTCGTAGAACGTGAACTCCAGTGACGCGTTATGCGGCTGCAGCAACACATCCGGAACGATCGCCTTGTCCTTCAACTCCGGATGCTTTCCTTCATGCCGCGGATCCTGGTGCGCCCCCATATACCACCACGGCCACCCATAGAATCCGCCCTCCTTCACACTCGTGATGTAGTCAGGTACCAGGTTGTCACCCAGCGCATCGCGCTCATTGACCGAGCACCACAACTCGCCGGTGTCCGGGCTGACTCGAATGCCGCCACCGGCGTTGCGAATACCGTAGGCATACACGCTCAACGTGCAATTTGCCGGATCGCAAACCAGAATGTCAGAACGATCTTTCTCTCCGGGATGCGTATCCGGATCATCCACGTTCGAAGCCGATCCCACCGCGACGAAAAGCTTCTTGCCATCCTTAGAAAAATCCACGGCCCGCGTCCAGTGCCCGCCGCCATTCGGCAGATCGGCCACGTGTTCGGGCCCTCCACTCGCCTTCAAATCGCCATTGTGATACGCGAAGCGGACCACTTCATTCGTGTTTCCGATGTACACCCACTGCGGATCCGGCCCCGGAGGATAAAACGCGATCCCATACGGGCGCTTCAATCCACTGGCAAAAATGGCGGATTGCTCCGGCTTCCCATCTGAAGTCATTCCGCGAAATAGGCGAATCCGTCCTGGTTCACTCTCCGCCAGAAAAATGTCCCCGTTAGGAGCTGTACGCAGAAACCTTGGGTTCTCCAGCCCCGTCGTAAACAACTCAACCTTGAATCCCTGGGGTGCAACCGGCCATGCATTCTCAGGCCTGGCCACAACCTCCGCCCCGTTCTGGGCCGACGACGTAGCATAAGGCTTCGGCAAATCGCTCACATTGATCTTGCGGACTGTGCTCGGTTTCTCATACCGGTAGTCGGTGAACGGCGCATTCGGAGACGCATCCTTCAACTCCGACTTACTTGAAGAAGATGCCGCCGGGGCTGCACTCGAACCCGCAGCCGTAGCCTTCCCCGATGCCACCGCCTCCACATAACTCACCACCTGCCACCGCTTCTCTTCCGGCATGAAAGCCCACGAAGGCATTCCGTTATCTTTATCGCCCTTGGTCACGAACCAGAAAATTTCGCCTACCGTAACGCCCTTCAGTTTTCCGTCGATCAGCGAGGGCACGTTCCCCGTACCCTTCAGCGCCTTCCCATGGCAAGCAAGGCAATTGCGAGCGTATACAGTCTTTCCGGCGTCGATCGCCGCCGGCTGCCCCGCAAGTGGATTCTTCGTCGCTTTCGCCGAACTGGGCGCGTCGTGGAACGGATTCTCGGCGGCTTGCAACAGCAGAATGGGAAAAAGCAGCAACGGCACGACGAGACTCATACGGTGGATGCTCAAACGCATAGATATCCTCACGGTAGGTTTGTTGCTTAGATTATGCCTGAAGAAAAGGGATGCCGACTTTCTTGGACATCATTCTCGCAGCATCCGTGCTATGCTCCCGCTCCAACTGCGCTTTCTACCGGACACATCGCCGCGTTTGATTAGACACCTTCTTCTCTGCCAAACTGCGCGATATCATTCTTGCCTTTATGGATTGTCGTCCCTCAGAGCCTATGGAATTGAATGCCGTCCGTGACCAGATCAATCGAGTCTTGATCAGCCGCACTTTTGCCAACAAGCCTCAACTCAGGAAGTTGCTCGACGTTCTATGCCAGAACATGGGATCACAGTCCGCGCTGAGCCATGACCAGGTAATTAAAGAGCTCTGGCCTGACGAGATTCGAACAAAGCGATCCACCGATGTCGCCACCGAAATCAATCGCTTGCGGCGCGCGTTAGAAGCCTACTATGAGACTGAAGGCAAAGACGACCCTTTCGCCATCACTCTTCCGAACCGCTCAGCACAAAGCACCGAAAAGCGCTGGATTGTTGCGACGCCCCGGAAACAGGGTGGCAACGATTCCCCGGACACGCGGCAGAATCTCCGGCTAAGCCCCCGAACTATCGCCGTTGCGATCACCTTTTGTCTGCTCGTCGCTCTGGCGATCGTTCTCATTCGCATAACAACCAAACACTCGCGCCCCTGGTCTGGACGGCTCGAAGGGACAACACTCGAGATCCTGGATAAGGACAACAAATTGTTGTGGAGTAAAAGCTTCCCCGAAGGATTCTGGGCAGACTACTACTCCAAGGGAGTCACGCAGCGTCTAGTATTCGAGGACCTCCAACAAGACAGTCACGCCAATGTTCTATTCCTGTATCACCCGGCCTCCAATCCGAGATCGCACTCAACCACGCTGATCTGCTATTCCGATTCCGGCCAGGAATTATGGCGCTGGTCATTGGGCCGGGCCTTGCCCGAACTGGAGGGCAGCCCTCCAACCTTTCGAATTCTCAACCTCGCTGTTTTGCGCCCGAAAGGCGACCAGCCTCCTCGTTTGGTTGTCTCCGGTTATCACGATCCTTCGTATCCACACCAGATCGCGATCCTCGATTCCGATGGCAGATTGCTCTCAGAGTACTGGCATTCGGGGCATCTGGACCATTTGACTCTGGCCGACCTGGATGGCGACGGTCGGCAGGAAATCGTCGCGACCGGCATCAGCAACGGATATCGGCAGGGCACCCTGATTGTGCTCGATCCGGATCGCATGGTCGGCGCCTCGATCGAGCAAGCCCGGCCCGAGGTTCAACTCCATGGCATGGGCACCGGCCAGGAGAAAATCCGTCTCCTCTTTCCCCGCAGCGACTTGAATAAGGCTTTGTATGTGTACAACGGCGGCGAGGAATCGACCATCGACCATGGAAGAGTTCGCGTCTCCGTCCGGGAATGTTTCTTAATGGAGAGTTGCGTCATCTGGTACGAATTCGACAAAGACTTCCATCTCGTGTCCGCGATGGCAGACGACCAGTTCCGCAGCGCCCACACCCAGTTCTACATCAACAGCAAAGATGTCCATCCCTTCAGTAAAGAGGAAGAGGCGGAATTTCAGAAAGTTCGCTGCCTGGTCGGCTGTCAATCCCAGTACGCCGTGGAACGAAATCCCTGAAACCCAGCGATTTCATACCAACTTCATATCAACTCGGCCCGAGGCTCATTGACACCACTACTTCCCCTTGCGAATATCGCCACGTTCGAATCGCGTGGACACGTAGTCCGGGGCAAAAACCAAATCCACGAGTGCTCAAGCTTGCGCGGCGGCCCTTTCGTCCGCTGATAGGCTTGCCTCGATTTCGGATTGGATGGCTCGGGCTCCGAACCAGAACAAAACATGGAGTCTCAATGACGAACTATTGGAAGCGTTGCCGGAGTCTCGTCCCTTGGGCGTGCCGGCTTATTTCAAGCAGAATTCTGGCGCTGGCCTGCGCCCTGACATTTGTGACTCTGACCTCCGCGCCGTCAGCGGCACAGAGCTGGCTGGACAATTTCGAATCGTATCCGCTCGGAAGCTTTCCCTCCGCGAACTGGACGCCGAGTGGGAACAACGGCACCTCGATTGTGAACTCCACGTCCACATCTCCGACTCAATCGGTGCAAATGTTCGGCGTGGTCGGGGGATGCTGGGCCGCCCTGATGCACCGGCCTTTAAGCGTCTCACCCCCGTACACCATTCAGCTTTACGCTCGAAACGGTAATGAAACGATCAACGGCTGCCATGCCATCAGGGCCAGCGTGCAGTTGAACAGCGGCCCCAGTTGGACCTATCCCGGCCGCTTGCTGGGCACTTTCGGTTCGAACGGCGATTTCCTCACCAACTGGCCCACTGTGACGACCGGACCAGCTTACCCTCTGCTGAACTGGGTCAAAGTACAAATCACCTACGAACTGCCCGACTCCAAACATGTTCGAATGCGGTATTGGATCAACGGCAAATACTACAGGACCGTCACCACGACCCAATCGTCCTCCGAAACACAGTTTTCCTGGCTTGCGTTGGAGTCCGGGGAAGGCACATCCTGGTTCGACGACGTTAGCGTCACTTCCGGTCTCCCCACCCTCACCACGACCATCCTGACTTCGACGCCGAACCCGTCGAACCTCGGCCAGGCAGTCACATTCACTGCGAAAGTCACCTCCAAGTCAGGAACGCCTCCTGATGGAGAAACCCTTTATTTCATGAAGGGCAACAAAGTCCTGGGGACCGGAACACTGAGCGCCGGGACCGCTACTTTCACCACGTCTGCCTTCAAAACGGGCACTACCACGATCAAAGCGGTGTACCTCAGCGATTCAACATTCCCGAACAACGGATTTGCCGGCAGCAACTCAAACACGGTCACGCAGGTCGTGCAGTAAACGAACCAATCAAGTCCAGGTGCTGTTGCGAGCCCCGCCCCTCGGCGGGGCTTCGTTTTTCTCCTCGGGGCACGCCCACAATCGCTCCAGACTGTTAACTAACTCCAGCGAACTCGCACTCAAGCCGAATTCTTCCGAGGGGATCGCCACCGATTCAAATACTTACCCACGTCCACCGGCCATCGCTCGCGCCGGCTGGGATCAACCGGAGTTATTTCGCGCGCTGTTCCATGCCCACGTTCATAAGCTGTTTTCAAAACGTAGCACAGCATCACTTCGCTCGCCTTCCACCGGCAGGGCACGCTTGGACTGCGACACGAACAGTACAGGATGTATTCGTCGCCGCCGCCCTCAACCGCCGGTATCACATACGCACCGTTGTCATACGGGGAAAGGGAGATCACGTATCGGGTAAGGCACCTTGGACAGGCAACGCAATGTCGGACACGCGACATAAAGACTCTTTGGGAGGGTCCGCAAGATCGTTGGAGCAAGCTTCCCACCCAAAGTGGTCAGAAACAATACCCACTTGACGACCTTTCTGCATGACCACTATGATCCGCCGGAAATGAAACGCGTTGCTTCCGGTCTCCTTCCTATGATTACGGTCGACAGAAAACTCCCTCGACCTCTTCACCGGCAAGTCTATGCCGCATTCCGCGCCGCCATCGTGGACGGCCGCCTCCGTCCGGGCCAACGGATTCCGTCCACTCGACTCCTCGCCTCGGAAATCGGCGTGTCCCGCTTTCCCGTACTCAATGCCTATGCCCAGCTTTTGGCCGAAGGCTACCTGCAGAGTCGTGTAGGCGCAGGCACCGTCATCTCCAGTTCTCTCCCGCAACAAACGGCCGCAACTGCACCTGCCAGTGCGAAAAAACCACCCGCCAGCGTGGCCCCTCGCGTCGTGGCCCGGCGCTGTTCGATTCTTCCCCCTAAGGAACAGCTCCCCTGGATGCTCCATTGGGGCTCCTTCCGCGTCGGAGAAGTCGCGCTCGATCGATTTCCCATGCACATCTGGTCCGCGCTGGTGGCCCGCCGAGCCCGCGACCGGAGCGCCGCCTCGGCGCACTATGGCGAGATCCTGGGACATGAGGCCCTTCGCGAGGCCGTCGCGAACTATTTGAGAACCGCGCGATCTGTGCGTTGCGAATCCAGGCAGGTCCTGATCGTGAACGGATCCCAGCAGGCGCTCGAGATTACGGTACGGGTTCTGCTCAACCCGGGCGACCGGGTGTGGATCGAAGATCCAAGTTATCGCCTGGCGTGGGACGTCTTCTCCATCAATGGATGCCAACCTGTGCCTGTTCCGGTGGACGCCGAGGGACTCGATGTTTCTGCCGGCATCGCTTCTTCCCGCCGTGCCCGAGCCGCATTCGTGACGCCCTCACACCAGTTCCCGCTCGGCGTCACCATGAGCGCCTCCCGCCGGTTGCAACTGGTGGAATGGGCCAACAAAACCGGAGCTTGGATTATCGAGGACGACTACGACAGCGAATACCGCTACCAGAGCTCGCCCATCGCTTCCCTGCAAGGTCTGGATACGAACTCCCGCGTCATTTACATCGGGACGTTCAGCAAAGTTCTGTTTCCGGCTCTACGCTTGGGATATCTCGTCGTGCCGACTGACCTGATCGACCGTTTTTTCATCATGCGACGAGTCATGGATCTGGGTCCGCCCACCCTGCCCCAGATTGCGCTGGCAGACTTCATCGCAGAAGGTCATTTCGCGCGCCATATTCGCCGCATGCGCTCCCATTACGGCGAACTAAGACGCATCCTGGCCGACAGTCTTCGAAAAACTCTGGCGGAAACTCTAACGGTGGTAGGAGACGAAGCCGGGCTTCATATGACCGCCATGCTCGAAGCCGGAAGCAACGATGAGGAGGCTGCCCGGCGCGCCGTCGAGCATAGATTGTCTGTCTGGCCTCTCTCCCGCCTTTACCAGAAGAACCGGCGTCAGGGATTCATTCTCGGTTTCGGTGGCACGACATCGGAAGGGATCCCGCAAGCCGTCCGCAGACTATCTCACCTGCTTCCAACCCAGAAATCCAGACGCTCCCGCTGAAGTGATCTCTGACCTAATCCGCTCTGAAGTGCGGAAAACGCTGATTTTCACGAGGTGGAGGGTTCTTGGTAGCGCTACCGGGAATCGAACCCGGGTTTGAAGATTGAGAATCTTCCGTCCTAACCCCTAGACGATAGCGCCACGGAGACCGGAATACGATTATAACAAAGCTTTTTTCACTCACCGGCTCGATCGAACACTGCTCAAGCAGCAATTTTGTCTCGGACGCCTGAGATGTTTCCTTTCGGAATTCCCGCACGTAAGAATCGGTATTTTTTGTGTAAATCGTAACCATTCACAGCCCGATGAGAGCTATAGTGAAAGTATCGATCACAACCTGAACCAGTTCTGCGAAGGACCACCTCGATGTTGTCTCTTCCAGCAGTTCGATTCCGAATCCAGGAGTTTTCAAGGAGTAAGCACAATGGCAAAACCCAGAGTTCCAAAGAGCACCCTCGATGAAATCGGTGTAACCAGTCCCCTTGGTGCAGCCTCGGCCAGCCCCGTAGCCCCCGAGGCGAACGGAAACGGAAGTCTCGCCAAGAAAACGATCCGCAAGACAACCACCGCCAAGCCGGGGATCGTCAAGACCGAATCGCGCGCCAACCTGGTGCCGATTAATGTCGAGGAAGAAATCCGCCGGCTCGCGTACTTGCTTTCCGAGCGCCGCGGATTCGAACCCGGCCACGAAGCCGAAGATTGGTTCGCTGCCGAATGCGAAGTTCGCCAGCGGTACCACCAGCACAGCGCTTAAGGGGCGCTCCCGGCATCGCCTGGCGGTCGAGCCCCGGCCGCCGTCTTCTGGCGGAAACGTTTACGCTGTCCCTGCATCGCTGGCAACCGGACACTCGATTTTCCCGGCCGAATTCGCTTCCAGCTATTGTCCTCCCGTGTCCATCTTTGACTCCCTCTCGGTTGCCTCCTCTATCACTTTCTGAAAAAATGGCTTTGGGGTTCCTCGCTCATGGCACAAATTGGTAGTTTTGCCTTGCTCCTCGCCTTGGCGTTGAGCCTGTATTGCTTTGGCATCGGATTGTTCGCTCTTGTCACCAGGATCAGTCCCGACTCGTCTCGTCTCGGAGAAACCGCCCGACGCGCCGGCGTTGTCATTTTTCCTGCCGTGCTGCTAGCCGCGATCTGCCTGGTCGTTGCTGC
>Ga0209698_10004334_pt1 | contig 15570 bp, 11 predicted proteins | sample LitLauG_LLR_2012_FD_187203 | JGI IMG/M metagenome (GOLD analysis project Ga0209698, IMG submission 187203) | Freshwater sediment microbial communities from Pennsylvania, USA - Little Laurel Run_MetaG_LLR_2012 (SPAdes) (version 2) | ecosystem: Environmental > Aquatic > Freshwater > Creek >...
GCGCGAGCACCGAGACCGCTCTGCTGGTCCCGTTCAGCGCGAGCAGCAGCGCGCGAGACTGCGGGTGCACGTTCGGCACGCCGCCGTTGTCGAACACGCTGATCGTGCCGTTGCCGAGCGCGCTCGCGTCGTGCTGGAAGGCGGTCGCCGCGCCGCTGCCGAGCTTGAATGTCGACTGCTTGCCGCCGATGCGCGTGAGTACCTGCCCGGTGGTCGTCTGCAGTTCATACAGCGCCCAGGTGTTGCGCGCCGAGATCAGCGTCTGGCCGCTGGGCTGCTGTTCGATCGAGTTCATGTGGAAGTAGTCGAACGGCCACGCGTCGCTCGATCCCGTCGCGCTGCTGTGGGAGTCGCTCATGGGGACGTGGTCAAGGCTCGTCCATTCGCGGCGCACGAGACCCGTCGCGAGGTCGATTTCCTGGTAGGCGCTGTCGGTGACCGCCGCGTGGCGCGGCCCGCCCGCGGCCGAGAGGTTGCATTCGATCGGCTCGAACACCGTCAGCAGCGCGGTGCCGCGCGCGGTGATGTGGAACTCGTGCAGGTCGGCTTTGTACCCGTTGCCAGCGTGCACCGTGCCGATCGGGTGGTAGCCGGCGTTGTCGATCATCTCTTCGCCCTGGCCGAAGCCCTGCGTCGTGATGCGCCCCTGCCACCAGGTCAGCACCTGTTCGGGGCCGTACTGCTGGACCTGCAGGTTGGCCGCGTACACCTGCGCCGGCAGCGGGTCGAACCAGACGAGGTTGCCCTCTTCGTCGAAGATCATCGGACCCTCCTGGCCGGGGCCGCTGTAGGGCGCCGCGAAGATGTCGCCCTGTGTCGCCTGCGGCGCGCGCGCTGTCACGCTGACAGCGGGCGGCCTCAGCGTCGGTGCCGAGTGGAAGTGCTGCATCGCGGCGGCGTTTTCGTGGGGCTGGCTGGAGGGCGCCGTGTAGAGCTGCGCGTCCGGGTGCGCCACGACGAAGCTGTACGCGAACGCCTGCGTGGAGCCGCCGACCGTCACCCTGCCGCGCACCGTCACCGTCTCTCCCGGCGCGTAGCCGCGGTTGGCCAGGAAGCTCGCACCGTCGCCCTGGGAGTAGGAGCGCAGCCGGCCCGGGTGGCGCCCGCTGTGCGAGCCGGTCACGCTCACGCCGCTGAGCGCGCCCAGGGGCGCTCCGAGCAGGCTGATCTGGGTCTGCGGTGAGGCGTCGTACGCGCCCGGCAGCGGCGAGACCGCGAGCGGGGTGCCGGGTAGCACCGCCGAGGCGTTGAGTTGCCTGGGGGTGCACTGGTCCACGCTCGGCGCCGCACCGAAGGCCGACTGCTCGGACAGGATCCTCTGAGAGGCGATCGAGAGCGTCGTCACGCACGACAGCACGACGGCGAGCGCGCCGAAGAGCAGGATCTTGTGCATTGGTGCGCCGGTGAGGCGCAAGCGCCGGCGGGTGCGCCGGCGGGCGGGGCTGCTCATGGATCCCTCCGGGGGGGCGCCTGAGATCGAGGACAGCGTTATGGGCATCCTAGAGAACCGACGGGGTGTAAGCCGAACGACCTGCAAAAGGACGACGCCCGTCAGAACACGGGCGTCTCGGTGTAGTCGCCGAAGACCTGCTGCAGCGACTGCACGATCTCGCCCTCGCTCGCGTGCGCGCGCGCACACTCGAGCAGCGGCTCGATCAGGTTTCGATCTTCGTGGGCCGCATCCTCCCGCAGCCGCGCGAGCGCCCGCTCCACGTGCGCGCCGTCGCGTGCCGCGCGTGCCGCCTGCAGCCGCCCGATCTGCTTGCGCTCGAGCGCGGGATCGACGCGCAGCGTGGGGATCTGCTCCTCCCCGGAGGCCACGAAGCTGTTCACGCCCACCACCATGCGCTCGCCCGCGTCGATCTTCTGCTGCAGTGCGAAGGCCGCGTCGGCGATCTCCCGCTGCGGGTAGTTCTGCTTCGTCGCCGCCACCATCCCGCCGAGCTCGTCGATCTTGGCGAAGTACGCGTACGCGCTCTGCTCCATCTGATCGGTGAGCGCCTCCACGAAGTACGAGCCGCCCAGCGGGTCCACCGTGTTCCCCACGCCGGTCTCGTACGCGATCATCTGCTGCGTGCGCAGTGCGATCGTGACGGCCTCCTCGGTGGGCAGCGCGAGCGCCTCGTCGTAGGAGTTCGTGTGCAGTGACTGGGTGCCGCCGAGCACCGCCGCGAGCGCCTCGATCGACGTGCGCACGATGTTGTTGAGCGGCTGCTGCGCGGTCAGGCTCACGCCCGCCGTCTGCGCGTGGAAGCGCATCTGCCACGAGCGCGGGTTCTTCGCGCCGAAGCGCTCGCGCATCTCCCTCGCCCAGATGCGCCGTGCCGCGCGGTACTTGGCGATCTCCTCGAAGAAGTCGATCTGCGCGTTGAAGAAGAACGACAGGCGCGGCGCGAACTCGTCGATGTCCAGGCCCCGTTCCAGCGCCTGCTCCACGTAGGTGATCCCGTCCTTGAGAGTGAACGCGAGCTCCTGCTGCGCGGTCGAGCCCGCCTCGCGGATGTGGTAGCCGGAGATCGAGATCGGGTGCCAGCGCGGCATCCGCCGCGTGCACCACTCGATCATGTCGCCGCACAGGCGCATCGCGGGGTCGATCGGGAAGCACCACTCCTTCTGCGCGATGTACTCCTTGAGGATGTCCGCCTGGATCGTGCCCGACAGGCGCTCCGGCGGGGTGGGATGCACCGGGTCCGATTCCGCGGCGGCCACGTAGAAGGCGAGCATGATCGCCGCGGGCGCGTTGATCGTCATCGAGACCGACACCTCGCCCAGGTCGATGCCCGAGAACAGCGTCTGCATGTCCGCCAGCGTGTCCACCGCCACGCCCTCTCGGCCGACCTCGCCCAGCGAGCGCGCGTGGTCGGAGTCGTGCCCCATCAGCGAGGGCATGTCAAACGCGGTCGAGAGGCCCGTCTGGCCGTGCTCGAGCAGGTAGTGGAAGCGCTCGTTCGTCTCCTCGCTCGTGCCGAAGCCCGCGAACTGGCGCATCGTCCACAGGCGGCCGCGATACATAGAGGCGTGGATCCCGCGCGTATAGGGGTACTCGCCGGGCCTGCCGATCGGATCCTCCGGCCCGCCCACCCCCCGCGGCAGGTCCTCGTGGGTATACAGCTCGCGCACCGGCTCGTCGGAGAGCGTGCGGAAGCGCCTGACGTCCTGGGCGACCGTCGCGGGCGCACCCTCGCGCGGCGCGCGCGGATCCTCACGCGTGTCGCCGGCGTCCCCCGCGCCCGGCGGCTTGGTCCCGATCGCCATTACGCGTCTGAATGCTAGCCGCAGCAGTACGCTCGCGGTCGATGCTGCACCGCGAGCTCGCAAGGCTGGTCGGCGCCGAGCACGTGCTCGGCGCACCCGCCGCCTCGCCGTACAACCTCGACTGCACGCGCAGACGCGGCGTGCAGGGCCGCGCGGACGCGGTCGCGCTGCCGGGCGACGCCGACGAGGTCGCCGCGGTCGTGCGCTGGTGCTACGAGCACGACGTGCCGATCACCGCGCGTGGCGGGGGCACCGGCCTGGTCGGCGGCGCGCTCGCGATGAACGGCGGCGTGGTGTGCTCGCTGGAGCGTCTGCGCGCCGTGCGCGAGCTCGAGCCGGGGCTGTGGAGGATGGTTGCGGAGGCGGGCGTGCGCACGCGCGAGGTCCAGCGCCTCGCGCGCGAGAACGGGCTCTTCTTCGCCCCCGACCCCGGCGCCTCCGAGCAGTCTCAGATCGGCGGCAACGTGGCCACCAACGCCGGCGGCCCGCATGCGCTGAAGTACGGCGCGACCGGCGCCTGGGTGGCGGGGATGGAGGTCGTGCTCGCGCCCGGCGAGCTGGTGCAGGTGGGCGGCTGGGCCGCGAAGGACGTCGCGGGCTATGACCTGCGCGGCCTGCTGGTGGGCTCGGAGGGCACGCTCGGGGTGATCACCGCAGTGCGCCTGCGCCTGCTGCCCGCGCCCGAGGCGACGAGCGCGGTGGTCGTCTTCATGGGCTCGCGAGCGGAGGGCTGCGAGGCGATCGGCGCGCTGCTCGCCGCGGGGATGCGCCCGTCGGTGCTCGACTTCCTCGACGGCGACGCGCTCGCCGTGCTCGCCCGCGCCTACCCGGGCGAGGTGCCTGGCGGCGCCGGCTTCGCGCTGATAGTCGAGGTCGACGGCAGCCTCGCCGAGGTGCGCCGCCAGCACGAGGAGCTGCTGGCGGCGCTCGCCCCGTCCGCAGTCGGGTTCGATCGCCCACGCGACGCAGCCGCTCTGTGGCGCTGGCGCGATGCGGTCAACGCGGCGCTCACCGCGGTGCGCGGCGCGAAGGTCAGCGAGGACGTGGTGTTCCCGCGCGAGCACCTGCTCGACGGCCTCGAGGGCTTCCAGCGGATCGCCGACGCGCACGGCCTGCGCTCCTGCTCGTTCGGGCACGGCGGCGAGGGAAACGTGCACGCCACCCTGTTCGTCGACCCCGCCGCCGACGCCGAGCTCGACGCCGCGGAGGCCGTGGGCGAGGAGCTGTTCGCGCTCGTGGTCGCGCTCGGCGGGTCCGTCGCCGGCGAGCATGGCGTGGGCTGGTGCAAGCGCGGTCGCCTAGAGTCCCAATGGCCGCAGCGCGCGATCGAGTTGCACGAGCAGATAAAGCGGGTGTTCGACCCGAAGGGGCTGCTCAACCCGAGCACGAAGCTGGCAAGGTACCCTGCGCGCTCGCCGCTGACATCCACCTAGAAAGGACCCAGATGAACAAGACGCAATTGATCGAGGCCGTCGCGTCGGACAGTGGTCTGACGAAGGCCGACTCCGCGCGCGCGATCGAGTCGCTGCTCGACACCGTCACCAAGACCCTCAAGAAAGGCGACGAGGTGAGCATCACCGGCTTCGGCAAGTTCTCCGTCGTCAAACGCGCAGCTCGCCAGGGTGTCAACCCGCGCACCGGTGAGCGCGTCAAAATCAAAGCCTCCAAGGCGCCGAAGTTCTCCGCGGGCGCGTCCTTGAAGAACGCTGTGAGCCCGGCCAAGAAATAGCCGCCCGAGCGATGGCGCTCGTCACCGACCTGGAGCTCCCCGCGTTCGACTACACCGACCCGTCGATGCGCGGGGAACGCTTCCATGCCGCGATGCGCGAGCTGCGCGGCCGCGGCTGGCTCGCGCAGGGGCCCTACGGGTACATGGTGCTCGACCGGGAGTCCGCGGAGTTCTTCCTGCGCACCAAGGCCGCGATCTTCCCCGGGATGAAGATCGCGGAGATCTTCGGCGTGACCGAGGGGCCGCTGTACGAGCAGATGAAGCACAACATCCTGCAGGTCAACGGTCCCGACCACGCCCGCCTGCGCGGCCTCGTCAACCCCGCGCTGTCCCCGCGCGCGGTCGAGCGCTACCGCCCCGCGATGAGGGGCTTCCTCGAGGAGCTGCTCGCCCGCGCGGCCGGCGCGTCGCCCGGCCCGGTCGTGCGCTGCGAGTTCGTGCGGGCGTTCGCCAAGCCCTACCCCTCCAAGGTGATCGCGCAGGTCATGGGCGCGCCGCTGAAGGACGCGCCGAGGCTGCACCACTGGTCCAACTGGATCCAGCGCCAGTTCGACGCGATCAGCATGGCGAGCGAGCGCGACGCGATCGAGGTCGCGGTCGGGGAGTTCTACGAATATGCCCGAGCGCTCGTGCGTGCACGCCGCGAGAGCCCCGGCGAGGACCTCATCTCGACGCTCATCGCCGCCGAGGAGCAGGGGGACAGGCTCTCTGAGAGCGAGTGCATCAACCTCGTCTTCAACGTGCTCGTCGGAGGCGTCGACACCAGCCAGAGCCAGCTCGCGCACGCCGTCAGGCTGCTCGCCGAAGACCCCGCGCAGTGGAACGCCCTGCTCGAGGAGCCCGCGCTCGCCGAAGAGGCCGTCGAGGAGGCGCTGCGCTTCGAGCCGATAACGCCGTTCACCGCGCGCATCCTCATCGAGGACGTCGTCTACCGCGACGTCAGCTTCCCCGCCGACACGGTCGTGATGGTGTGCGCGTTCACCGCCAACCGCGACGTCGACGAGGACCTCCCCGCCGAGGGTGCACAGCCGCCCGCCGGCGCCCACGAGCGCTTTGACATCACAGCTCCGCCGCGCACCTCCGGGGGCCGCCCCGCACGCTCGCTCACGTTCGGCGCGGGCGTTCACTACTGCCTCGGCGCCAATCTCGCGCGCGCCGAGATGCAGGAGGCGCTCACCTTCCTCGCGCAGCGCGTGCGCCGCCTGGAGCTCGACGGCGAGCCCTGCTTCGAGGGCGTCACAGGCATCTACGGCCTCTCCGAGCTGCCCGTCCGCTTCTCGCTCGCGTAGCTGCTCGCGGGCGCGCCGGGCGTCGGGCGCTGGACGCGCGGGGGCGGGCCGCCGGGCGCGGCACCGGACGCCGCCGGTGGGGCTGCCGGCCGAGGTGCCGACCGTTTCGCGCAGCTGGAACAATCCCGCGGGGGTCATCAGGGCGTCGCGGAGCGACATGGAGTTAAGGATGGCGCTGGTCGAACGGATATCGGGACGGTGACGGTGAGGGCACGACGCCCGGCACCGATGCGGATGCGCGCGCTGCTGGCGTGCGCGATCGCGTGCGCGGTGGGCATCATGGGCGTCGCGGGTGTCGCGGGTGGGCCGCTCGCGACGGCGCGCGCGGCGGGCTACCACCTGTACTCCTGCCGCACCCCGAACGGGGCGCCGGCGCCCGCCGACGGGTGGCACGGCAGCGTCGCCGCGGGCAGCATGCCCGACGTGGGCGTCGGCGACGGCTGCGAATCGGGCGGCGCGCTCGTCGCGTACATCGGCGAAGAACACGAACACGCACCCGCGGTGGATCGCGCGACGTGGGCCTTCCAGGCGCCGTCGCATGAGCGCGTCGTCGCGGCGAGCCTGCGACGCGCCGCGACCCTGCGTGGCGCGGGCGGTGAAAACTCGGTCTATGAACTGTCGATCGAGGGGCCCGGCGCGAGCGAATCGCTCGAGCAGTGCGCGTTTTCGCCCGCGTGTGAAACGCTCGGGCTCACCGGGGATCCGTTCGCGCCCGCGGACCTCCTTCAGAGCGCACCGGGGCGCTCGGGTACGGGACTCTCGGTGAGCGTGCGGTGCGGCCCGGACCCGGTGCAGGGGGACTGCCGGCATGGATTCGCCGGCTCGGGCGCCTATGCGGCGATCGTGCGCATCTATGCGGCCGACATCACGCTCGAACAGGATGTCGGCCCGAGCGCGTCCAATGTGAGCGGGGAGCTCCAGAGCGCCTCCACGCTCGCCGGCACGCCCGCCGTCGCGTTCGATGCGAGCGACGCGGGGTCGGGGCTCTACGAGGCGGTCTTCACCGTCGACGGGCGGGTCGTGCAGCGCTCCGTGCTCGACGAAGAGGGCGGACGCTGCCGCGATGTGGGCCAGAGCACCGACGGGCTGCCCGCGTTCGTGTACGTGCAGCCGTGCCCATCGTCGGTGAGCGCGGCCGTGCCCTTCGACTCGCGCCTGGTGGCCAACGGCGAGCATCACCTGCTCGTGAGCGTGACCGACGCCGCGGGCAACTCAGCGCTCGTCCTGGATCGCGTGGTCGCGATCGAGAACCAACCCCCGCCCGGGCCCGCGAACGGGGTGAACGCCTCCTCGCACGCGACGCTCGCGGTGCGCTGGAGCGCGACGGGAAAGGAGCGCCTGGCGAGCGCGTATGGCCACGGGCACGAGGCGCGGGGCCTGCTCACGTCCGCGAGCGGCGTGCCGATCTCCGGCGCGAGCGTCGAAGTGGCGGCGATGCCGGCGAGTGCGGGCGCGGGCGCCGTCGCGATGGCGAGCGCGCACACGGACGCGGAGGGGCGCTTCATGGTGGGCGTTCCCGCGGGCGCGTCCTCGCGAACGCTGCGCTTCGTCTACCGCAGCCACCTCGGCGACGCCTCGCCCGCCGCGAGCGCCACGCTGCTCCTGAGCGTGCGAGCGGGCTTGTCGCTGTCGATCTCGCCGCGCACCGCGAGCGTCGGTCACAGCATCCGCTTCCGCGGGCGGCTGCTCGGCGGGCCGGTGCCCCTCGGCGGCAAGCAGCTGGTACTCGAGGCGCGCGCGCCGGGCGCGCGCTGGATCGAGTTCGACAACGTGCGCACCGACTCGCGCGGGCGCTACCACGCGAGCTACCGCTTCAGGTTCCCCGGGCCGGCGGTTTACCAGTTCAGGGTCCTCTGCGAACCCGAGTCCGACTACCCGTACGCGCAGGGCTCTTCTCCCCCGGTCGACGTGCGCGAGCGCTGAAGCCGGCAGGTCGCCGCACGACGTGCCTCCGGGGCGTGATTGCGCGCCGCGCAGAGGATCAGCCGCCCGCGCGCCGTTGCTGGCATTACGCTCGCGTGCGCATGACCGACACCGGCCAACCAGGGGATGCGCATGGCCGGGGAGCACCGGACCCGGCGGGCACCCCCGGCGCTCTGCAACGACGCTCGCCCCGGGTGAGCGTCTTGATAGGCGCGTACAACAGCGCTGCGACGCTGCAGCGAGCGATCGCGTCGATCCTCGCGCAGACGGTCGCCGAGCTCGAGCTGATCGTCCTCGACGACGGCTCCGCGGACAACTCGGCTGACATAGCGCGCGCGGCGGCCGCGGGCGACGCACGGGTGCGACTGGTGGAGCTGGGGCGAAACCGCGGCATCGCTGCGAGCCTCAACATCGGCGTGCGGGAGGCGCGCGCGCCGTTCGTGGCGGTGCAGGACGCGGACGACTTCTCCGAGCCGGAGCGCCTCGCGCGGCAGCTGGCGGTTCTGGAGGGCCGCCCCGAGGTGGCGGTCGTGGGCTCGCGGATGCACGAGGTCGACGAGGCGGGCCGCGTGCTGAGGCCGCGGACGTCGTTCGCGGCGGGCGAGGTCAACGACGTGCTGATGCGCTTCAACCCGATCCCCAACACGAGCGCTTGCATGCGCCGTGAGGCGGTGCTGGCGTGTGGGGGCTATGACCCCCGCTACCGCTACGCGACGGAGTACGACCTGTGGCTGCGCCTGGCGGAGCGCTGGCGGCTGGTGGCGCTGCCGGAGGCGCTGTCGACGCGTGTGATGGGCTCGACGAACGTGGCTGCGCGTGCGGAGCGTGCGCAGACGGCGGAGGCGATCGCGATCAGGGTGCGCGCGCTCGCCCGCAGGCGCACACTGCGCGGCGCGGCGTCACTACCGGTCCCGCTGCTCGCGTGGCTCACCCCCGCGGCGCTCAAGCGGATGCGCCGGCGCCGCCTGGGCCAGGCGCCGTGAGTGCGCGCTCATACGCGGCGCGCACGCCGTCCAGCAGGCGGGCGAGCGGAAACTCGGCCTCGGCGCGCGCGCGCGCGGCTGCTCCGAGCGCGTGGCAGCGCTCACGGTCGCGCGCAAGGGCGCCGAGCGCCTCGCCGAGCGCGCGCCTATCGCCCGCCGGCACGACCACGCCCGCATCGCCGATCGCCTCCGGGTTGCCGGGGCCGTCCGCCACGACCGGTGCCAGTCCGTGGGCCATCGCCTCGAGCAGCGCGAACGAGAGCCCCTCACGCGAGGACGGCAGCACGAACACATCACATGCGGCGAGCAACATGTGTGGGTCCTCGCGAAACCCGAGCGGCCTGACAGCCTCACCGGCGTGTCCCGCGACGGCGTCCGCGAGCGGCCCGCTGCCCGCGAGCAGCAGCACGATCGGCGCACCCGCCGCGCGCGCGTCGCAAGCTGCGGCGACCGCGTCGAGCGGTCCCTTGCGCTGTTCGAGCCCGCCGAGGAAGAGCACCGCGACCTCGTCGTCGCCGATCTCGAGCTCGGCTCGCGCGCGCGCGCGCAGCGCATCGTCGCGCGGCTGGCGGGCGACCCCGTTCGGCACCACGGTCACGCGCTCGGCAAGCCCGCCTGCGAGCGCGGATAGCTCCCGTGCCTCGGCGCTCGAGGTGCAGATCGTCACGCGCGTGCTCGCGATCACCCTGCGCACGCCGCCCGCGACGGCGCGGTGGCGGCGCAGCAGGTGCAGGCCGTGCGTGGTCCACACCGACGGGCCGCGTCCGAGCAGCGGGAGGGTGAGCAGGGCGGCTGCGTCGCCGTGCACGTGCACGAGGTCCGCCGCGCCCATACGGCGCGCTGCCTGCGGCAGGCGCCAGGCGATCGACGGCGCCGCGGCGAGCGCCGTTCGCGACGCTGCGAGCTCGAAGCGCTCCTGCGAGTAGCCGCTGATGCCCTCCAGCAGTGCCAGGTAGGTCTCGGCCCCACCGCCGCGGTGGGGCAGGACGTGCAGCACCGTGGGCATGTGGCAGTGAGGGTAGCCTGCGCCCCACGATGGATAACTGCCCACTGTGCGGCGCCGTGCTGCGCGAGCCGCGCATCCATGCCCCCGACCGCCTGCACGGCACCCCGGGTGCGTTCGCGGTGGCCGAGTGCTCCGGGTGCGCAGCGGGCGTCACGCTCCCCGCGGCCGCGCCGGAGGAGCTCGAGCGCTTCTACCCGCAGGGGTACGGCCCCTACGCGCGGCCGGGCAATCCGATCGTGGCTGTCATCTCTGCGGCGATCCGCTGGTGGCAGGGCGCGCTGGCATGGCGCAGGCCACCGCTGCAGGCGTTGCACGGGCGCTCACCGGGGCGCGGCCTGGACGTGGGGGCGGGTCGCGGAGACCTGTCGGCGATGCTCGGCGCGCGTGGCTGGCGCATGACCGCTGTCGAGCCCTCCGCAGACGCGGTGGTGGCGGCGAGCGCCCGCGGCATCGATGCGCGGCAGGGCGTGCTCGGCACCGTCGAGCTCGAGCCGCAGGGCTACGATCTGGCCGTCTTCCAGCATTCCCTGGAGCACACCCCGGACCCCGCCGCCGACCTGCGCCGCGCGAGCTCGCTGTTGCGCCCCGGTGGGCTGATCCTGATCAGCGTTCCCAACTTCGGGTCCTGGCAGCGCCGCCGCTTCGGCGGCGCGTGGTACCACCTCGACCTGCCGCGCCATCGCGTGCACTTCACCGGCGCGGCACTCGAGAGGGCGCTTCGGGAGGCGGGCTTCGTCGAGGTCGCGCTGTACCGGTCCAGCAGCGCGGTGGGGCTGGCCGCCTCGCTGCAGTACCTCGTGGTGGGCCGCTGCATGTTCCCCGAGGGCCTGCGCCTGCGGGTGGCGGCTGGGCTGTGCGCCGCCACGCTCCCGGTCACGGCCGCACTCGACCTCCTGCTCGGCGAGGGCGACACCCTGCACGCGGTCGCCAGGCGTCCGGGCTGAGCCGTCACCGGACGGAGGGTTCAGCGGGCGCGCGCGGGGCGCGCGCCGATCGCGCGCTCGATCTCCGCCTCGACGACTTCGGCCGGTGCGGGGTAGAGGTACGGCGCGAGCCGGTCCAGCTCGTAACGGAGCTCTGCGCCGTCGGTGAGCAGGCGCCGCAGCGCCGCGGTGATCGCCTCGACGTCGTCGGGTGCGACCGTCCAGCCGGTCGCGGTCTCCTGCACGACCCTCGCCGCCTCGTTGTCCTTCGCCAGCGCGAGGATGGGACGCCCCGCGCCGAAGTACTCGAACACCTTGCCGGGGAGCTCCCACACGAGCGTCGGGGAGGTGATCAGCACGAGCACATCGGCCTCGCGCTGCAGCGCCATCGACTGTGCGCGCGTGAGCATCCCCACGTGACGGATCATCCCACCGAGTTGCGCCTGCTCTATCAGCGACTGCTCCTCGCGGTCCAGGCGTCCGGCGAGCACCAGCTGTAGCCGCGCGGCGCCCCGCGGGTCGTGCTCGGCGACGCGTCGCATCGCAGCGAACAGCGGCCCCGGATCACGGCCCCAGCCGCCCGACAGCTTGCCCGTGTGCACGAGCGTGAGCTTGTCGGCGTCGAGCTGCGGCGCCTGCGCCGCAGCTGCCTCCTGCGCGAGGTCGGGGTCCCAGCCGTTCGGCGCGTAGCCGGCATCCACCCCGAGCCGCTCGCGCAGGTCATCTCCGACGGGCCGCTCCACCACGATCGTGCGCTCCGCGGCGAGCACGACGGCGCGCTCCAGACGCTCGTCGAGACGGCGCTGCAGCGCGGTCGGGAATGGCTCGCGCCAGGGGTGGAAGGTCCAACCGTCGCGGAAGTCCGCGATCCAGGCGGGTCGCTGTCCGCCCAGGCAGAGCCCGATCGCGTGGGTGGACTCGTATGCGGAGGTGGTGATCACGCAGTCGTAGCGGCGCTCTCGGATCAGCCGCCGTGCGGCCGCCGTCGCGAACGGCGTCCATGTGGCGATCTGCATGTCGGGGACGAGCACGCGCGTGAGCAGCGCCTGGGGAGGCTTGTCGACCGCGGGAGTCTCCCCGGGCCGCGGCAGCGGCGGCCGGCGTGTCAGCCTGCGCAGCCACGAGGCGGCGATCAGGTCGCGGCTGCGGTGCACGCCCAGCTGTGCGTCGTCGGGGAGCGCCCCGAACGCGCCGGTGGTCAGGATGTCCACCTCGTGTCCGGCGCGGCGCAGGTACTTGGCCATGGCCAGCCAGCGGTTTCCGCCGACGGAGGGTACCGGCGGATGGGGGTAGCTGATGACGAGGACGCGCCGCGCGGGCATCTCAGCGGCGCTTGACGCCGCGGATGACCATGAAGAAGCCGAGCTGAGGGCCGGTGAGGCGCGCGAGCCCGCCGGCGTACTCGACGTCGTAGGGCGTAGCCACCTTCTCGATCTGCAGCTCTGCGACGCCCGCGAACATCCTGCGCGCCTCGCGCTTGGTGTAGCCCTTGGTGCCGAGGCTCTCCATGTGGTGGTGCAGCACGTCGGCGATCGGGCGCAGCGGACGGCGGCTGAGCGGGCCATGGCGCATCCACAGGCCGTAGGAGACCCATGCGTGACGCGAATAGACCATCACGCAGATGCGCCCGCCCGGCGCGAGCACGCGGATTGCCTCCGCGATCGCCCTCGGCGTTCCGGGAGTGTGGTGCAGCACGCCCCAGGAGTACACCACGTCGAAGCAGTCGTCGGGGAAGGGCAGGTGTTCGGCGTCGGCGACCTGCAGGTCGGAGGAGAGCCCCTCGATGGAGAGTCGGCGGCGCACGAGCTCGATGCTCCTCTCGGTGAGGTCCACGCCGTGCAGCTCGGCGCCCGCGCGTGCGAACTGGATGTGGTCGGTGCCGAGCCCGACGCCAATCTCGAGCACCTTCTGGCCGCGCGTGGAGGCGAAGTCCGCGTACCGGTGGATAAACGGCTCGAGTTCATAGCGCCGCTTCTCGATCTGGTCGTAGTACTCGCGCGTGCCCTCCGGCGCGCTCGCGTCCCATGAGCCGCAGGGGGTTCGCGTCCAGAAGCCGTGGACCTCGACCTTGGTGGCGTCCTCGGTCGCGCTCACCGGCTGCGGCGTCCCGTTCCGATCACGTACCACCCGCCGATGCGCCCGATCCGTTCGCGCCGCGCGGGGTCGTCGAGCAGGCGCGTGTGGCGCGCTATGCGCGCGCTGATGGGCGTGTCCTGCACGTTGAAGACCCCGACTGCGGAGCGCACGTCGACGAACCCCGCCGTGGCGAGCATCCTGCGCAGCGCTCGAGGGCTGTATACGCGCACCAGCGGCCGCGCGTCGATCGAGGTGAGCTCCACGTTGCGTGCGAGCACGCCCTCCATCGAGCCCTCCTGGAGCAGGCCTCGGTAGATGATCCCCTCGAGCAGCACCTGCGAGAGCCAGTAGTGAAAGGAGCGGCGGTTGTAGAGGATGATCCGCGCTTCTCCGCTGCCGGGGCGCAGCACGCGATGGATCTCGCGCAGCGCGGCGGATATGCCGGGTGTGTGGTGCAGAACGCCGTTGCTGGAGACTCTGTCGAAGCTCGCGTCCTCGAACGGCAGCCGCTCGGCGTCTCCGTGCACCACGGTGGCATCGAGGCCGAGCGCGGCGACGTGGCTGCGCGCCAGTTCGACGTGGCGGGGGGTGAGGTCGATGCCGGTGGCGCGCGCGCCGGCGCGCGCGTACTGCGCGAGGTCTATCCCCTGCCCGCAGCCGACGTCGAGCACGTCCATTCCTGAGGTCGAGGCGTAGTCGAGCACCTCGGTGAACCACGGCGAGTAGGCCCGACGCCCGATGATCAGCTGCTCGATGGCCTGCGCCGTCCCCGGCTCGGCGGCGATCTCGGGGCCGCAGGGATCTGCCGACCACTGTCTGACGGCCTCCTGCTTGGCATCGTCGTATCGGGTGCTCATTGCTCGCGCCCTGGCGCGCATGCGGCAGCTCTCACACGGTCAAGCTACCAACTGGCACGCGCTGAACGGCCGCTCTCAGGACTCCCTCAGCGCCGCGAGCGTCCGGCGGACGTGCGCGGCCCAGCTGTACTCCGAGGCGGCGCGTGCGAGCGCCGCGTCCGCGAGGCGCTCGCGCAAGGGCGCGTCTGAGAGCAGCCGGCGCACCGCCGCGGCAGCGGCGTCGACGTCGCCCGGGGGACATAGCAGGCCGCTGCGTTCGTGCTCGATCACCTCGCCGATCTGGTCGAGGTCGGAGGCCACCACGGCGCGTCTGAGCCCCATGTACTCGAACAGCTTCGTGGGCGAGCCAAAGAACGGCGTCCCGTCGGCGTTGGGGATGTGCGGCGAGACACACACGTCGCTGCAGGAGAGCATCTCGAGTGCGCGCTCGCGCTCGAGCACCCCCGTCATCAGCACCCGCTCTGAGAGCCCGCGGCGCGTGATCTCGGCACTGACCTCGTCGAACAGGCCGCCGCCGCCGATCAGCACCCACTGCGCCTCGGGTACCGCGGCCACGAGGTCGGGCAGCAGCTTGACCCCGTGCCACAGGCCGAAAGTGCCGATGAAGCCGACCGTGGGCTGCTCGCTCAGGCCCACGCGCTCGCGCCACTGCGACGATGTGAGCGACCGGTAGCGCGCGAGATCCTCGACGTCCACGCCGTTCGGGTTGACGATCACGCGCTCGTCGGGTACGCCCTGCTCGCGAACATGCACGCGCAGCGCCTCGGAGACCACCACCACCAGCGAGGCGTCGCTGAGGTTCCTGCGCTCGAGCCGCTCCAGAGGCCCCGAGAGCAGCAGCCGGCCCGAGCGCCAGTGGCGCTCCACCCAAACCTCGGGGCCGTTGAACTCGAGCACCAGAGGCACCCCCAGCAGACGCGCCAGTTCGAGACCGGCGTAGGACCCCATCTGGTAGCGCTGGTAGACGAAGTCCGCGGGGTAGGGGCGCGCGGCGTCGAGCACCCGCTGCGAGTAGTCGGTGTAGCCGAGGCCACGCACGAGGTGCAGAGCGCGCAGCGGCGCAACCCCGACGAAAGCGGCGCGCTCGGTGCCCGCCGGACGCTCGGGCGCGAACACCCTGACCGCCACGCCGTTGTCGATGAGCCCGCCGATCACGCCGCTGGTGTGTGTGGCGGCCCCCCCGATCTGCAGGCCGAGCCATCTCAGGCTGGGCTCCACGCGCAGGTAGGAGGCGGACGCCACCGTGGCGGCGTGTGGCGGGAGCGCGTAGGTGCGCCGTGCCGCGCGCTCCACGCGGATCGCGAGCATGGCGCTGCGCCACAGCTCGCGCGGCACCGCACGGGTCACCTCCGCGAGCGCGCGCGCGAGGAAGGCAACGCGCCGCAGCGGACGGCCGTTGAGCACCAGCGCGCGCGCGCGAGCGCAGCTCACGCCCAGCAGCGCGAGCGCCTGCAGCGTGGAGAGAGGCAGCGTGCCGGTGCTCACGCTGACCTCTTCGTAGACGCGATCGCGCAGCAGCGGCGCAAGTC
>Ga0209698_10004335_pt1 | contig 15570 bp, 12 predicted proteins | sample LitLauG_LLR_2012_FD_187203 | JGI IMG/M metagenome (GOLD analysis project Ga0209698, IMG submission 187203) | Freshwater sediment microbial communities from Pennsylvania, USA - Little Laurel Run_MetaG_LLR_2012 (SPAdes) (version 2) | ecosystem: Environmental > Aquatic > Freshwater > Creek >...
CTACTATCGTTTGTTCATTCATGTTAACACTCCCTCTATCATTGGAGTGTCAACCGCTTTCCTGCTTAAATCAGTCTCACGATCTGGTTGCTAGGACACTCATCGAAAATGCTTTGAATGGTCCCGGCGTCCAACGGAACACCGTAGGTCACCAGTGAATTGAACATGCCTTGAGCCTGGTTTAACCCATTGCTGTCGCTGCCGATGAAAAAGCCGTTCGCCAGTGCATCCGGGCCGGGATAAACGGTGAGCGGCGGGCCGTTCGTCGCCAGCACGCCATCCAAATACAAGGTCGTATTCGTGGCCGAATACGTCAGCGTCACGAAATGAAAATAATTGGTCGTCCACGCGATCGCCGCGGACAGGTAGGTGGTGACGGTGCCCGACAGGTCGTTGGTCTGCGCTGTGAAATATATGTTTGCCCCGGCGGGGTCAACGTAGAGGCTCCACCAGCCAAAACTCGAATTGGTGGTGTAGGCTCCGACTTCAAACAACCGGCCATATTCGCCCGGTCCGGTGCCGCCCGAATTCGTGCCGGACCAGCTTGGGGCAAACCAGAACATCACGGTTCCTTCGGATGGAGAAAAATTCGTCGATCCGTTCTTTTCCACGACGAAGTATTGCAACCAAGCCGGGTTGTTGCTGTTGACCACCAGCGATGCCCCGTCGCCGAGATACGAATACCCGAGGTTGGTGAACGAAAGAGCCGGATAGCCCAGATCACTCGTCCAGTTGGTGTTGTCATGGAATGACCACGAATCCAGCGGCGTATAGGTCGGGCCGCCTCCGCCTCCGGGCGGGCTTTGGGCCAGACCGCTGCCGACGCCCAGCAAAAAACCCGCGACAATCAAGGCGCGGGCCAGTACATAATTCACCGTGCGGGGAAAAACATTCTCTCCTCTTGTAATGTTCATAATTAGCCCAGATTACTGCGTTTAGTGGCGCTTCTTTACCAAGCCCAGTGCGATATTAGCGACTTATGCGAAATATGCAACTATTTTCTTGCGGCATGTTGGCCTGGAAAACTGAATGCGAATATTCCCTCATCCCGCAAGCAGTTATCTCAAATTAAATTCGGTCGGGAATATCGCGCTTGGCCAGCACAAGGGTTTTGCGGGGAATCCGGATGATCTTTTCGTCTGGTCCGCATCCAGCTGTCGGCGGCAACATGTCAGCCAAATCAGTAATATCCGCCCCAATCAGAGCAAAATCGCCATCGGCAAGCTCAAAGATGTCCGGGCATCCGCGACAACCGACCGATTGCGCTCCATTTTCGTGCGGATCGGGGCCGAGCCTGCGAATAAACATGGATTGCGTATTCATGCCGCACAATAGTCGCTGAAGCGGCAAAAAAGCTCAAGAACAAAATAGCACATATATCGGGTTTTTATCCAAGCCGCTTCCTGTTTTGGTAACGATTGTGGCATTTCCATATCGTCGCATCGTCGGCCAAAAAATCCGCGCTTACCGCAAACAGGCGGGTTTAAGCCAGGAAAAATTGGCCGAAAAAGCCAGCCTCAGTTACAAATACTTGGGCGAAGTCGAGCGCGGGTGCGTCAATGTTTCGTTGGATTCTTTGATGCGGATCGCCAAGGCGCTGAAAATAAAAATAGCCGATGTGGTGAGCGACGTTTGAGAATCTTTTCCCCACGACCGATATTCTCCAAATGCTGGATATGGTAGAATGGCGGCATGGGAATTGGGGAATGGATTTCACAAAACTGGTTTGAGCTTGTGATGGCCGTCTGTGCCATCGGCGGTTTATGGTTCTCGGCATTTGCGATCCGTCAGAACACACAGGCTCAAAAAGAGGAGACCAAGGCGCGGAAAAGTTCAAACTTGCTGGCCATCACAGCCAATCATCGGGAAGTCTGGAAGGAATTTTTCCACTCCCCGCAATTGGCTCGCGTGGTTGATCCGGCGGCGGATGTGGCAAAACTGCCGGTCACGTCCGCAGAGGAATTTTTCGTGAATATGGTCATTTCTCACACCAGCAGCGTATATGAGTCACTCAAAGACGAATTGCTGATCAAACAGGACGGGCTGCGCCGAGACATTGGATTGTTTTTCTCGCTGCCGGTGCCAAAGGCAGTTTGGGCTACGACCAAACTGCTGCAAAATCAAGATTTTGCAGCATTCATTGAATCTTCTTTGAAGTAGGTGATTGCACCTCATGCGAGTTTGCGTCGCGGCATCATCGCTGATGGCATCGGAGTCAGGCCATGCACATTTTGATTCTTTTCCAAAAGACCTTGCTGGGTTTCGTTCGTCCATGTTCCCAATTTTTAAGGGTCGCCAAACTGACGCCTAATTTGCTCGCCAGAGGTTGGCGGGTGAGCGCCGACCGATGGCGGTATTCAAGCAGCATTTCAGCGAATGATTGGCGATTCTGACAGGGTGGCGAATCCCCCCTTACGGCCTTGATCACTAGCTGGCAAAAAGGGTTCAGAAACGACCCCTTCCGCCACCTATTTGCCATATCTTTAAAAGATGGCGAGTAGGAGAGGTTTATGGTGATTTCGTCTTTGCCCGTAAAGATTTTATCTGTGATGACTTCGATGATGCCTCGCTTTTCTAAGAGTTCCATCGTCTGCCATTGGTCGTACAGATTGCTCGCTTGGGAGACGATTTCGGCAGCTGACAGGTTGTTCACTTTGAGGACGTCTACTTGCGCCTCCAGAGGCGGGATTTCTACCTCAACCTGCTTTCGGCGTTCTTCAAGCGGCGCGTAGAATTTGCTGAATCCGTCGGCATCGAGCTTTTCCTGCTGATGCAAATCGTAGGTGCGCTGAATCTCTTTCCGCACCCGTTCCAATTCCTCCCTCTACGCGGCAATGAGTTGTTCTTTATTTATTGGCCGTTTCGTTGGAGCTTTCCACATAGTTGGTGCTGACATCAGGCGACAGGGAATAGCCTTTGATTTACTCGCAAAAAAGATTCCGTCGAGGTCGGCGATGCTGATTTTGTTCCGGCACCCCGGCAGATGTATTTGGGTCTGTTGGCGGCACATACATTTTCTGGCCGCATTCGCAATGAACGACGCCCGCAAAAACATGCACCGGTTTTTTCGCAGTCCGCTTTTGAACGCTATATGATTCATCAATGAGCTTGTTGCACTCGTCCCACACCTCAACGCTGACGAGCGGCTCAACTTCATGCAACTATGAGTTCGTTGCCATTGGGGTGTGCGAAAACGTGCAATGATCCGGCTAGGTCGCGGGCCAGTTGAATGACGCGGTCAAAGGTGCCGGCACGAAGCAAGATGCGGACGATGGCGGCACACAATGCGGACTTGCGATGTCACCGGTTGATCATCGCCAATGGTCGAAATGATTTTGAGCTCCGCATATTTCACCTTAATCGCATCATAAGATTGTGCGAACCGTTCATCGTAGCTTTTTGATTTATCGAACCAGTCTTCGTTTCCGATTTCGACGTAGCGCAAAAGAAAAGGCGCGGGATGCCCGTCCTGCGCCCGCCGCACGCCCCAGGCTGTATTCGTGTTGCCGGTCGCATATTCGATTTCTTCGAGGGCTTCTTACACGAAAGGTTCGAGATCGTGCCCTGGATTGGCGACTTTTCCGTTCGCAAAAGTCACCGCTGCGAAAACGAAGAGGACTTTTGCTCAAGCGTAGAAGGGTCTTGCTTGAGCGCGGATTGGTTTTGCGAAAGCACGAAAAAGCTTTGCTAGAACGCGGGCGACCAAGGTTCAATAAAAAAGGGCAGCCATGGCTGGCGCCGTCGGGTTTGATTCAGGTTATTGCCTATACGGCGGATCCCAGATCACATCCGATAGCAACGGCTCGTTCTCACCGCCAGTGGAAGCAGCACTCGTTCCATACGGAGGTGTCTGAATGTAGGCACTTTTGAAATAGGCGGCGTGACCGTCAAAAAAATTGATGATGCCGCCCTTGTTATGACGTCGGGCAAAATTATTCTGGCGGTCGGCCGGATTGACTGAATTATATTGGGGCGAACCATTATCCCCTGCTTCAGTGACGGGATCAAAAGCCTGGTCAAACATAAATACCGTAGCGGTTGGTTGTCTGAACGAAGTTAATTTGGGCATGATCACCACGCCGGCGGGAGTTTTATTTGCTGTAGTGGTGCTGCCCACCCGCTTCAAGTCTATATTCATGGCATAGCTAAAAAAGCCGTCCACGCCATTCCCCGGGAGAATAGTCTGAACGGTGGCTGCAGACATGCTGGCAGCAGGACATTCCCACATTTTACTGGCTGCGGCAAAACCGGTGGGGGGATTGTAATTAAAGGGAGGAAATTTGTTCATTCCATTACCTCCCGGCTGATTGTAATAGAAGGTCAGTGGACGCTCACCAAACAAGGGTGGCAACAAGTTGAACCAGGCGCGCAAATCGTCAGGGTTGCCATTGGCACCGCCGCCAGGATAAGAACCCGAGTCAGGCATGCCATCGTGCGGGATGCCATCATTATTGTCCCCCGCATACAATTGAATGCTCAGTCCCCATTGACGCAGGTTGGACAGACAGTTGGCCTGATAGGCCTTTCGTTTTGCGGCCGCCAGTGCCGGCAACAGCATCGCCGCCAGAATGGCGATGATAGCGATGACTACCAACAGTTCAATCAGGGTGAATGCGCCTTGGCGCGGAAGATTAGCTTTGAATTCGGGTTCAAAGGCCACATCGGGTGCTGTGGAAGCTCGTGAGTTTAGTTGTTTCAAAGCGAGAAATTGTCAGCGATTGGGGTTCCAGATAATATCCGGATTCATTTTTTCTATGCGATTATTCCCAGTCTCATCGGGCGCACCGTTCGTAACATAGCTCCGCTTGTAAATGGCTGAATGTCCATCGAGAAAAACCAAAGAGCCCCCCAAACTGTGGCGTTGAGAAAAACGGAAACTTCTGGATGCGGGGAAGATTCCATTACGGTCATAATGGCCATTGGGCAAATAAGTCTCGCTGACCGGATCAAACGCCTGCTCCGTCAGAAACACCGTTGCGGTTGGAGAATGAATCTGAGTCAATCGAACCATTGAAGGATAACTGAAGCTGTTAGCGCCCGATACGCCATTGGCAATGCTGCTATGGAGTTTGAGATCCAAGTCCATAGCATAACTGAAAACTCCATAATGCGCGCCATTGGCGTCGGCGGTGAAAACACTTGAGGCGACGACGGGCGCAGTTGGACAATGCCATATTTTCCCGATGCCATTCCCTGGAAACGGCAGATATTTTTCATACACCGCTCCTACTATTTTACCGAAATAATACGATAGAGGATGATCGGCTACCAATTGAGGCAGCGTGTTGAACCAAGCGACAGGGTCAATCGGACTGCCTTGCGCCGGATAGGGGGCAGCACCGCTGGTACCATCATTTCCAGTATCGGCAGCATATTGGCCTCCGCTATCGGTGCCATCCCGCGGAATAAAATCGCCACTATCGGCGGCATAAATTTGAACGGCCAAGCCCCATTGACGCATGGAGGATAGGCACGAGATCGCCTGGGCTTTTTGTTTGGCCTTGCTTAAGGCGGGCAACAACATCGCAGCCAGAATGGCAATGATGGCAATGACGACCAGCAGTTCAATCAATGTGAAAGCCTTGGCTGATGGCCTTGAAAATATTGATGGCTTCATGTTTTTAAATCAGATCAATCCGCTCGGACTGTTCCACGCTTTTCCTTGTGTGAAACTGTATCTCGTTTACCGCAAACTATCAAGAAATTTGCCGGTCTTTTCGAGGATTAAATCGTGACAATTTCGCGTCAAAATCAATAAGCGCGGGCTTTGGCATTGAAAATCCCCCGCTGCCAAGCATCATTCTGGCGGCATGAAGAAACGCACCCAACGGCTCCCGACCTCTTGGCTGATTTATTTCGGCCTGGGTTTGATCACGTTGGCGCTTTACCTGCCTGCGCTGCATCACGGCTTCGTGGAATATGATGATCAGCAATATGTGACGGAAAATCCCCGCGTGCAGGCGGGATTGACGTGGAGAGGTTTGCGGTGGGCGTTCGGCTTTTACGCCGGCAACTGGCATCCGCTGACCTGGTGGTCGCACATGTTGGATTGCCAGTTGTTTGCCGCCAACGCGGGTGGCCATCATTTGACGAGCGTTTTGCTGCATGTGGCCAGCACGCTGCTGCTCTTTTCGGTCGCAAAACGAATGACCGGCATGATGTGGCGCAGCGCGGCGGTGGCGGCGTTGTTCGCATGGCATCCGCTCCACGTCGAATCCGTGGCCTGGGTCGCCGAACGAAAAGACGTGCTCTGCGGTTTTTTCTGGATGCTCACATTGTGGTGCTATGTCCGGTTCACCGCGCAACCTTCCCCGATCCGGTATTTTTTCACGCTCGGCTCATTTGTCCTCTGCCTGATGGCCAAACCGATGGGCGTGACGCTGCCATTTGTTTTGTTGCTGTTGGATTACTGGCCGCTCAAGCGAATCTCCTCTATTCCATTTCAGTTTTCCAATTTGAAAACAATGCTCTTGGAAAAAATTCCATTTCTAGCTTTGAGCGCCATCGCCTGCGGGCTGACCATGCGCGCGCAGCAAATCGCCATCGTCTCCACCGCCGGGCTGACGATTCCCCAGCGTATCGCCCATGTGTTCGTAGCATACAACCATTATATCGTTGCGATGTTCGTTCCGCGGCATCTGGCCGTTTATTATCCTTATCAAATGCATCTTGCGGCCTTGCCCCTTGTTGGTGCAGTCATCGGACTGGGGCTGGTGACCCTGTTGGCGGCAATTAATTGGCGTCAGCGACCCTATTTGATCATCGGTTGGTTGTGGTATCTCGGCACGCTCGTGCCGGTGATCGGGCTGGTGCAGGTGGGCGATCAGGCCTGGGCGGATCGCTACACTTATCTGCCGTTGATTGGTTTGTTTATTGCGCTGGTTTGGATCACTGCGGACTTCATTAAAGAAATTGCTGTTTTACGGAGTTTATCTGTCGTCGTGGCCTTGAGTTTGATGATTACGACCTCGTTGCAACTTGGCTATTGGCGGAACACGCGAACGCTGTTTGAACACGCCAACCAGGTGACACCCAATAATTTCATGGCCATCACCGTGCTGGGCAGCCTGCTGGCCAAGGAACATAAATATGCTGAGGCGATGGCGTGTTATCAGCAGGCGCTCCGTTATGAGCCGACTTTCCCTGAAGCCCATTTTTTCATGGGCGACGCACTGGATGAGCAGGGAAAACTGGACGAGGCCATCGCCGAGTATCAACAGGCCCTTTGGTTCAAACCCACGCAGGAGCAGACCCATATCTTCATCGGCATCGCCTTGGGCAAGCAGAAAAAATATGAGGAGGCGATGGCACACTATCAGGCGGCCTTGAAAATCAACCCTGATTCTGCTGTGGCCCAGAACAATCTCGCCCGCATCCTCCATACGCTGGGACGGTTTGACGAGGCCGTCGCCCACTATCATGCCGCCTTGGAAATAGATCCCAAACTGGAATTGGCGCAGAACAACCTCGGAGTTTTACTGGTTCAACAAGGCCAGTTGGCTGAAGGTACCCGGCATCTGCGTGAGGCCTTGCGACTCAAGCCGGGCGATCGCGAAACAGAGTTCAACCTTGCCTTGGCGCTGAACCAACAGCAGCAGTGGGGCGAGGCGGCGGATCTGTTCCAAAAAAATCTGACCGCCCGCGCGGCGGATCCGAAGGTGCATGCTCAACTGGCCGTGGCGTTGTTGCATCTGAACAAAACACGCGAAGCGATGAGTCAATATGCCAGCGCGCTGCTGATCCAGCCGGATTTTCCCGAAGCTTTGAATGGTCTCGCCTGGATTTTATCCACCGATGTCAGTGGGGACAATCGCAACGGTAATGAAGCGGTCAAGATGGCGGAACGCGCGGTCGAATTAAGCCAAAGAAATGACCCGGAGATTTTGCGGACGCTTGCCGCCGCTTATGCCGAAACCGGCCGGTTTGAGGAAGCCAATAAAACTATTAAACAAGCGGCCGAAATCGCGGGCAAGTTAAACACTCCGCAACTCGCAAAAGACTGCGCCGATATGTTGGAATGCTTCCAAAAATCCAAACCGTGGCGCAGCCGGTGAGAGCTCGACTTGTTTTTTTGGTGAACCGGTTATCCATGAATCAGATTCTTGCTAGCGCAAAGAAAAGGGCGGCCATCGCTGGCCGCCCATGAGAAACATTTGAACTTGATCGGATTAATTGGTGACCGGCGGCGCGGGTGCCTGCGAAGTCAGCCGGAAGAACTGCATCGGCAGGGAGGTAATGTTGGTGGTAAAAGGAGTGGTAGCGCCTTGAATGTAGTCATAAGGACCTACAACGTTTGTCGAGGATTGCAGATAGAATGCCGACAGTGGATCACTCCAAGAGATGGTGAGGTTTGAACCCGACAACACGGTCAGGAGGGGAACCGGAACCGGATTAGTATTGATATCTGAGAACTTGGTGATGGCCACACTGTAAGAACTGTTTGTGCTCAGACCGTATAACACGCCGGTGACGGTTGAAGCGTAGGTCGGCAGGGTTTGGCCGGCTGTGTCAAGATCCAAGGCAAAAAAGGTCAAATTGAATGATTGCCCGTGGCTGTTGGTGATCGTGCAGACATTATTCGTCGTTGATGATAAAACCAAACCGGCATTGGCTCCAAAATAGACATCCGATAGTTGCACCAACGATCCCTGCAGGTGATAGTTCAAGTTGTTGAGGTTGGTGGCTACATCATATCCGATAGCAATTGGTGCCGGCAGGGCATTAGTAGCTCCAGTATCGGTATAAGAAGTATAAGGCAGTGTTGAGGGGACAGTCGAGTCGGCATCCAACTCAAGCCCATATTGGTAACCAGACAGAACACCAATGAATGTAACCACATCGCCCTGAGCGGGACGGAATGTTGAGCCACCCGTGATGAAGATGTCAATGCCAGCTGTGCCATCCTGCAAATAATAGGATGCGGTATTGCCGGTGGTGGTATTGGTGTAGGTTGTGATTGTGCCGGTGACTTGATAAGGAATGGTGGCAGGCACATTTGTGGGATTGTAACCATTGTTCGGATCGACTAGGGTGCGCAAGTAGGCAATTGAAACCTGCGCCGGGGCAACCACCGTCAAAACGGCATTGGTACTGACGATGCCATTGACCACAACATCGTTGGTCACCGCCACTTTATAAGAAGCGGCAAAATTGGTCGTGACATTGTCCAACTCCAAGGTGGACGCATTTTGGCCCACAATCGCTACGTTGTTGGAAAACCATTGATAATTGACATTGCCGGGACTATTCACCGTGGTTGACAGTATTACAGTTTGCCCAACGTATGCTTTCTGGCTCACCGGCTGGGTCACAAACACCGGCGGAACCGGTGCGGCAGAAACCACGATTTTAACAACGGAACTGGTGGTGGATAAACCATAGGGAGTCGTCACCACCAAGGTATAATAGCCAGTATCCGAAACCTGCGCATTGCCGCTGTCAATGGTAAAGATATTTGAATTGCCGTTCGGATTGGTAAGATTGGAAGGAGCAACCGGCTGCCCAAGACTATTGGTCGTGGCGGCAATTTGCCATTGATAAGTAAGGCTGCCCAGCCCCTGGCCATCGGCCACGGCGGAAAGGGTGATGGAAGCCCCGACAAAATTGCTGGTTACTGCGGTCGGCTGATAGACAATCAAGGGGGCCACGGCATTGGTGCTGGGAACGCCATTGGTGAAAGCTTCAAGAAAAGTGGTTGATACAACCAAATTTGAGACAGTCAGGAATCCGCCAAAGCTCGATGCCTGCCGGAAGGCAAAGGCGTTGGCAATCGTTGCGCCGGGAGACCATGCTTCAGTGGTTGTAGCATGAGCATCACCAAACGAAACCGGATTGATCCACATGGTAACGGAATCATCCGCCAGGCCACCGGGATCACTTGTCACGGGGCAATAGCCAATGACAACCTGGTAATCTGTATTCAAAGCCAGATCTACCGGGTAAATCTTATTTGGGGGAGTGGTGGCACCCACATCCATTCCCAGACGGAATGTATTGGGCAATACGGTCCCATTAGTTTGCGCCCAGATTCTGCACGGAAAGGTAGAGCTATTGGTATAGAAATGGGCAAAATAGGCGCCGGCCGCCGTCGGCAGATTGGTGAAATTGACGATGAAGCTAGCATAAAGCACCTGCTGGGCACCGGTCCAAGCGGGGCTGTTTGTAAAAAAACGGTGAACATCATCCTGCCGCGTGGCTGATACCCCAAGATATGCAGATGAGCTGCATACCTGAAGCCGGTTATTGAAAACAATAGAGTCCTTGATCGGCGTGGTCGGACTGTGGCAAATCCAAAGGCCGCTGGAGTTCGTCTCAATGCAGCCGTTGGCGTAGTTAAACGTATCCTGATAAATCACATCGGCTTTGGTTGCGAGGGGTGCGATCAGGGCGGTAACCGCCAGTAATAGCTTTACGATTGTTCTTTTCATAGCTGACTTTGTTTTTTCGTTTATTCTTTTTTTACTTCGGGTTGACTGTACCAGATTCAAAACCAATGTTTGTTACGGTCATGTAACACTTTGACGACAAACTTCCGCGCCGGCTTCAGATTTTTTGGCAATCATCCACCCAATTCCCCGGCCGCCGGCAATTTTTACCCGCCTCGTGACGAGGAATCAAAACGAAATGGTGATTCAAAGGGTGGGTTGGCTTGGTTGACATGATAAAATTTTGGCTATGAGTTTGGGCGGTGCTGTAAAGCCTTGCCGACGCATGCCGGGTGGATGAACCACAGCATGGTCGGCTGTCGCCGGATAAAATTACACTGCCGCCTTTTTTGAAACTGATCATTTAATTATTGGTCATCCTTTGTTTAAAAACCAATGGCAATTTGTCTCACACTCCGCCAACGTGTGCAAGCACTTTTCTTGAAATCTATTCACAAGTTCTCCACAATGCCGCCAACGCAAATGTTCACCACAACCAATTTCCGATCAATCCCGAGGTTTTCCATGCATAAAATCATCGCAACCGGACTCGCCATTCTCGCCGCGAGCGGCGGGCGGGCGGCCGAACCGCCCGGCACCAACGCGCCGGCGGCCACAAATAATTCCGTCACCGTGAAAATTCCCGATGCCGCCCACGCGCCGGTGCGGGTGACCAACACGGTGACCATCGCTGGGGAACGCGTGACGTATGTAGCGGAGACCGGCATGTTGCCGCTCCTCAAGCCGGACGGCTCGTCGCGCGCGTCCATTTTTTACGTGGCCTACACGCGCTCCGGCGTGGCGAATACGGCGCGGCCGGTGATGTTTTGTTTCAACGGCGGCCCCGGCTCGGCCTCGCTCTGGCTGCATCTCGGCGCGCTGGGACCGCGCCGCGTTAAAATGAATGACGACGGCTCGCAGCCGCCGCCGCCGGCCGGCTTGGTGGACAATGACTATTCCGTTTTGAACACGAGCGACCTTGTATTCATTGATCCGGTCGCCACCGGTTTCAGCCGCGCGACCAAGGATGAAAAACCCGAACAATTTTTTGGCGACTCGGCCGATCTCGATTCCGTGGGCGAATTCATCCGGCTGTGGACGACGCGGAACGAGCGCTGGCTCTCGCCGAAGTTTTTGTGCGGCGAAAGCTACGGCGTGTTCCGCGCGGCGGGCTTGGCGGACAATCTGCGCGCGCGCTTCGGCCTGTATTTGAACGGGCTGGTGCTGGTGTCGGGTGTGCTGGATTTTGCGACGATCCGCGGCGGCACCGGCAATGACCTGCCCTATCCGCTCTTTTTGCCGGCCTACACGGCGGCCGCGTTTTACCACGGCAAACTGCCGCCGGATTTGCAAAAGGATCTCACGAAAGCATTGGCGGAATCGCGGACGTTTGCCCGCGGCGAATTCACCACGGCCCTGCACCAGGGCGCGGCGTTGCCGGCGGAAGAAAAGCAAAAAATCGTGGTGGAACTCTCGCGGCTGACCGGTCTGCCATCCGACGTGATCACCGACAACAACCTGCGCGTGGACGAAGGAGTGTTCCGCAAGCAATTGCTGCACGGCGAGGGTTTGATCCTGGGCGCCTACGATGCGCGGTTGACCGGCCGTGATGGCGACCCGTCGGCACCGGAGCCGGATTTTGATCCCGCGAGCGCGGCGGTGATGGGACCGTTTTCGGCGGCGATGAATTCATACGTGCGAAGCGAATTGAAGTTTGAAGATGACCTGCCGTACGAACTGATCGCCAGTGTGCAGCCGTGGAATTATGACGCGCAACACAGCTTTCCGAACGCGAGCGACCGGCTGGCTTCCGTGATGAATCAAAACCCCTATTTAAAAGTGCTTGTCTGCGGCGGTCGCTGCGATCTGGTGTGTCCGATTGACACCATCCGGCACAGTCTCGACCACATGCCGCTCGCGGCGGCCGGTCGGAAGAACATCAGCTATGCGGAATTCGACGCCGGCCACATGATGTACATCAATCTGCCGGACCTGAAAAAGTTGCAGACTGAAGTTGAGAAATTTATCCAGCCCTGATTCGGCTCCAGCGACTTTTTAATTGTGCGTCACTACGAAGTTGGTGACGCCGGGCGGCGGCACACACCAGGCAAAACGGATGGGCACGAGCGCGGTGGGAATGCCCGGCGGCACTTTGGCCGGATTCAGAAAGTTCTGGTCATAGGCATAGTGACGCGTAGGCGGATTATAATAAGGGTTCACTGGAGCGGGACTGAAACCTTGAGGGTTTCGGAACTGATTGGTCGCCAAATTACTGTTCCAGAGCCGCAGGATGGAAGTGTTCAGGTAGATGTTATCTCCCGTCCAGTTTTCCAGCAGTCGCGGCAGATTGTGAACGCCACCGCTGTTACCCGTGGCCGTGGTGTCGGTGGAGGGCATCGTGCCAGTAACAATCGCCGCGTTGATGGTATCGTCAGCCGCGCTGAAGATGGAGTTGCCATTGTTATAGGCGGTTAAACTAGCACTGTCCGACCACTTGGATGAAAGAATTGTAAGCGCATCGGACATCAAGGCGGCGGGAACCGTATTGGCGGTATTAGTTGTGCTGGCGGAAGCATTCGCCGCACTGGAGGCGGTCTGCGTGTTGTAATTGCCCCAGGTGTAAAGCGGATTTTGGGTGGCCACAGAAAAGCCATAACCATTGTTCGCCGGCAGTTGGGCGGCATTGCTCAAGCGCACCACCGGCAGTTGCGTGGCTGTGACATTCCGGCGGTCGGCCACATACATGATTGTCGGGTAAAAGCCCGCCGTGGAAGGCAGCTTGCCTTGAACATTGCCATTCGTCGCGGCCCAAGTGGCATATTTTCCCATATCAAGCTGCGTGACCAGCGCCGTTTTTTGCTCCCGCTGATCCTTGAAGGTATTGGTCAGGGTCAAGAAGGGCAGGTTGCTGCTCAGCAGCGCGGGCGAGGCGTTGGTGTAATACAGAATCGTCGGCGCGGGGTCATTGCCGGGCACCGCTCCGTTGACGCTGTTCTGAATGGTCAATTGAACGGTGGGATTGCCACTGCCGCTGAGATCGTTGGTCACAATGAGAACCATCTGTGCTTGATTGTAAAGCCGGGCAGATCCCAGGGCGGAGGTGGGGCTTTCACCGCTCGGTGGGATGTCAATCAAAGCATGGGCGTTGGTCACGCCCGTGCTTATTGCCACATTCACGCTCGGGACATTGGTGACATAATTGGGCGTGGCATTGAAAGTTGTGTTCCAGGTGGAGTAGGCGCTTTGACCATCATTGGCGGGAGCGCCGAGCCAGCCGCTGGCGCTGACACCGCTGTTAAAGGTCAACGAAGCCGTGGTCCCGACATAAATGGAGCCATTCGCCATCACCGCTCCGTTTACGGACATGGTGGCGCACTGGGTGAACTCCAGAAGTCCGTTGTAGAAAATCGCCCAGGTCGACAGCGGCACCAGCGCCAGCAGCACGTCTTCCTGCGCCGTGCCCACGACGCCGGCGACACCGGCGCCGCCATTGGTATTGACGACGTTGGACACGATGCGATAAACCGGCGCGTTCGCGGTGTTCAAATTCTGGTAGGCGGAAGGCAGCGGGCCGGTCCAAGAATATGCGTATCCCACATAGGTCCTCCCAATCGTCCCGGTGGATGGATCAGAAAATTGAAAATTGGACCAGAACGGACTCTCCGCCGACGTGGGAATATTGGTGGCATACATCCCCGCCACCATATAGTTGCTGACCGCCGCCACCCCCCAGCTTTGAAAATCATAAGCCAGGCGCGCATAGACTTTTTCGACCGCCGCCTCGGCGGCGTTACCATTGGCAGTGAAGGCGTTGTTGCGTTCGTTCAGCGTCGCCACCGTCGAGGACCGGTACATCACCCCGGCCAGGATAAGAATGCTGACGCCGACCAGAATCAGGACCATGATCAGCGCAACGCCCGCGCGCGCCGGTTTGGAATTTTGGAGATGAGCTTGGAGTTTCATGACGATTATTCAGGCAAATGCGAGGTGGCCCGGAAGTCAATTTTATAAAAGTCATACAGACCATTGGTGCCGACCGGGGTGAGCGGATACTCGAACTGGCAATATTGGAGCATGGTATGAATGATGTTTCTATAGCCGATGGACGTGCCCTGATTGGTGGCCACGTTGCCGTTGTAACTTTCCGCCGTGAAGCTGTAGCCGTTGCCCAGCCAGTTCACCAAGTTCGAGGCCAGGCAGACCGGACTCCAGTTCGTGTTGCACGTTCGCATCAATTTACCGTTGCTGTTGTTGGAATCGCTCAGATCGAAGTAGTAAAGAATGTATTGGCTCGTACTGGAGGTTGTAAAAAGCTTTAAAGCCGTGCCTTGGCACGCCACCCCGCCAGCAACCTCGGTGACATTGGTTCCCGATATGTTACCAATAATCCACATTTTTGAAGATCGGATATCGTTTGGCAGTTGGTCAAGCACTCGCCGTGAAGTGTCACTGGCTCCCTCCTTGCTCTCCACCATCTGATCCAGCCGCAGCCCCATCAAATGCGCGCTCAACAAAGCCATGATTAGAATGATCAGGGTGGCCGAGGCAAACATCATTTCCACCAGCGTGAAGGCCCGCGCGCTCCGATGGAAGCTGGACGGACGGCAGGATGAAGATTGGATTTTCATGGTTAAGGTGCGGCCAGCGGCGGGGCCACCACGCCCAGTGTCGTAGGATCGCGATTGTCCGGTGCCAGGTAAGTGCAGGTCGAGTTCGTGTAATACTTGAGCGTGTAATTGCCCCAATCCGTAAACGGCCAAACGGAATCCACTTGAACCATCTGCAGCTGCACGGGCACGTTGGTGGCGTTATTTTCAGAAAATAATGTGATGGTGAAATAGTTCGTGGCGACCACATAGTTGGTCCCCTTCCAGGGGACGTCCAAAATGTTGGTGGTATAGCCTGTGATGACGTAGCCGCCCTGCGCGGTGGAATTGGAGGTGTATCCCATTAACGCCATGTTCGCGATTTCGTTTCTGTTCATCGCAATATCCCAGACTCCGCCGCGCGCCTGCTCCAGCCCCTCGACGCTCACCGACTGGGCCGCCAAGGAGAAGCCGCTCCACTCCGTCCGCTTGGCTCCGGCCAGATAACCGCTGATAATGGTGATAAAAGCCAGGGCCACGATGACCACGGCCACCAATAC
>Ga0209698_10004336_pt1 | contig 15567 bp, 14 predicted proteins | sample LitLauG_LLR_2012_FD_187203 | JGI IMG/M metagenome (GOLD analysis project Ga0209698, IMG submission 187203) | Freshwater sediment microbial communities from Pennsylvania, USA - Little Laurel Run_MetaG_LLR_2012 (SPAdes) (version 2) | ecosystem: Environmental > Aquatic > Freshwater > Creek >...
CCGCGGCGATGGTGCGATGGGTCGCCTGGCGAACCTCGCGCTCCGCGGCCCGATCTTCGCATCGACGCCGTTCGAGCCCTCAGCCATGCCGGACTGCGGGTCGGAGTCAGTTGCTCGCCTGTCGTTCCGGGAATTACCGATTCTCCCAAAGACCTGGAAGCCGTCATCGGCGCCGCCGCTGAAGCCGGAGCCGACTACGTCTTTGCCAATCCCCTGTTTCTAAAGCCCTGCTCGGCCGCCATCTTTCTTCCCTTCCTTGAACAGAACTTCCCGCACCTCGCCGAAAACTATCGCCAGCGCTATCACGACCGCGCTTTCCTCCCACCTGCCTATGCCAATCGCCTCTCGAATCTGGTGAAGCGTCTGCGCCAGAAATACAAAATGACGCGTGCCGATCGCCGTGAGCGCCCAGCCTACGCCACCAAATGGCCGGTGCAGGCGTTCGACGAGCAACTGAACCTGTTTTGAAGCCGGGTGCCCCACCTTTGCCGCGTTCTCTGCGGGAAAGGTGGGGCGTTTGACTTTTCGAAGTTGCCGAACGCTGCGCAAGAAAGCGAGAACTCCCTTTTTGTTGGCGCACTCGGAGTACCCGGCGGTGAACCAACATCTTCTATAATCGAACCTGATCCCATGGCCACCGTCTCCCCGCCCGCCGGAACACCCGCCCAGCCTGTTCCCTTCGGCGTGCGTCTGCAACGATTCTGGCGCCGGGTCACCGAGGGACTCGAGGTCAGCCAGCTCTGGTCGCAGTTTGAAAACGAGGCCCGCGCCAGCTACCGCCTTTACTCCAAAGATGTCGAGGCGAAAACTCCCGAAGGACTCACTCGCCGTGGCCACCACTTGCATGTTCTCAAGGAGTTCTTCTGGGCGGTTTTTGAAAAGCTGTCACCCGCACGCCGCGTGCTGCTGCTGGTGGCGCTGATTCTGCTGGTGATCCCCCACGGCGGCTTCGACTACAGCGGAAGCGACGGTAAGGTATACGCCGTCGAATTCGATCTCCACTTCTGGGCCGGACTCCTGCTGCTTCTCCTGCTTATCCTCGAAATCGCCGACCGCGTCGTCATGAAGCGCGATCTGCAGATTGCTCGTGAGATCCAGACCTGGCTGCTGCCTGGCGCTCCGCCGCAGATTCCCGGTCTCTCCATCGCTTACGCCACGCGCCCGGCGAACACCGTGGCGGGAGACTACTACGACGTCTTCCCTCGCCCCGGCAGGACCAATGATGAGAATCGCGTGGTGCTCGCCGTCGCCGACGTTGCCGGCAAAAGTATTCCCGCGGCCATGCTCATGGCCACTTTCCAGGCCAGCTTGAAGACGCTTTCCACAGCCCAGGTCGCCTTGCCCGAACTCGCCGCCAACATGAACAAATATGCCTGCACGAACAGTCAGGGAGGCCTGCGGTTCACGACTGCATTTCTCGCGGAATACGACGAGGTCCGCCGCACGCTCCACTACATCAACGCCGGACACAACAATCCCATCCTGCGCCGGGCCGGCGGACAAATCGAGCGCCTCGATGTCGGCGGCCTACCCTTCGGCATTCAGCCTGAGGTGAAATACGAATCAGCAACCGTCACCCTCGCGCCCAAAGACTGGCTCATCATTTTTACCGATGGGTTAGTGGAAGCAGAAAACGCCCGCCAGGAAGAATATGGCGAAGTGCGCGTGCTCACTGAGTTGGAAGCCGGACAATCCGCCAGCCCCGCGGACCTGCTCAAGCACCTGATGTCCGCCCTCGACCTTTTCGTGGGCTCGACCCCGCAGCACGACGACGTCACGTGCATGTTGCTCAAGTCGCAGAGTCTCTAGGCCCTGCGTCGCCACTCAGGAGCGAGCGCAGGGCACTTGAGTGTTTACAAAAGGGGGTGTATTGTCGGGCGGTCTGTTAAAGCGAATCGCAGGAGGTTCTCGACATGGGTTTCATCGCATGGATTGTTGTAGGACTCATCGCCGGTTGGCTTGCGGGCCAGGTCATGAAGGGTGGCGGCTACGGCGTAATCGTCGACATCATTCTCGGCATCCTCGGCGGCGTTGTGGGTGGCTGGATCTTCGGGATGTTGGGAATCTGGCACGGCGGCGGTATGATCGGCTCCATCATTGTGGCATTTGTGGGGGCTGTGGTTTTGGTCTGGATTACGCGCTTACTGAAGAAAGCCTGAAGGTTTTTGAGCTCCGCCCGCAAGTCATTGAAAGTTCGTGGAAGTGATTGAGAACTGGTGTAAGTGACTGAAAACTCGTAAAACGGCCCTGCCGGGTTCAAGGACGCGCGATTTTGCCGGAGGTGGCCTTCCCCTCGTTCCCGGCAACGATCGTCGCTCCTAGGGCCGTTTCCGCCCCGGGAAATGGCATTCCAGATGGCGCTCTGGACACTAAAACCCAACCGCGGGAATCTCGCGAACTATACGTACAAATAAGAAGTACATCTCTGTACGTATGTGCGTTTGAGCGCTGCACGTAATTAGCGGTACACTATTATACGGATATAATTGTACTTAATACTGAAAATCATTCCCGCATCAATTCGGCGTACATGCGATGAAACGCATGCACGCCTTTCTCTTGCTTTACGCTGAACCGTCCCTGCGAGTAGCTCCGTGACCGCAGATTCCTCTGCACGGCTTCGCAAATGCCCACATCCTCAATCTGAATCTGATCGCTGAACTCCACCGACGCCTTCGCCGCCGGCGCTGTGTGATCCTTCTCCGGCAAGTACCACTCGAAGATCGCCAGCGACCGCTCTGGCTCGACCGGCAGCACAATATTCAGCGAAACATTGTCGGGATAGCAGTTCAGCATCCAGTTGGGAAAAACCCAGAAGTAGTCGGTGGTCAGATCCTCCTTCGCCTCCGGGTAGCGGCGCGGCGTCGCATCGCCCGGCTGTGTTCCGCGAATCGGGCTGAACTGCCGCACATATTTCTCATGACCCCGCGCATAGGGCTCGACCACATACGCGTTGTAATCCAGTTCACGATTCAAACCAGGGTGCACGCTCGGCAGGTGATATCCCTCGAGATAGTTGTCTACATATGTCTTCCAGTTGCACTTCATGTCGTACGTGCGCCGCTCGAAGCGCTTCATCTCCGCGAAGGGGAATCTCTCGGCTTGCTTCGGCAGCTCGCCCAAACTTTGGCACAGTGGCAGCGCTTCCGCATCCAGATTCGCAAACACCAGATTGAACCACTCCTCGGTCCGCACCGGCGCAAGCGCGAAATCTTCCGGGCGGAATCCCTCGACGCCCTCGATCTCGGTCGCGCTGATTAGCGCGCCGTCCAGCCCGTAGGTCCATCCGTGATATCCGCAGCGAAACAGTTTGCGCGACCCGCATCCCTCCGCCGGAGGACCCGCGCGGTGCCGGCAGACGTTGTAAAAACCGCGCAGCTTGCCATCCTGTCCTCGAACGAACACGAGCGGCTCGCCCACGAGTTCGGTAGTGAAAAAGTCGCCGCGGCTTGCGACCTGGCTCGCATGTCCCACCACTTGCCAGGTGCGCGAGAAGATTCTCTCTTTCTCTGCCCCAAACACGCTCGCGTCCGTGTACAGCCGCGCCGGAAGGGTCCAGGCTTTGGCAATGTTGGGGTCGATTTGGAAGGACTCTAGCGGGCTAGCCATGGGACGCAGGAGGCAACATTGTACGCCCCGGCGAAAAACCTGCTACTGCACTTTACTCTGCCCCTGACCCTGCGGCGTAAACGATGGGTCTCCCGTTACCGCGCATCCAAAGAAGACTTCCGTCTGATGGGCATTTTCCATTGCCTGGCTGAGGTCGGGTGAGATCTTGCGCGCCCGTTCCTCGGCCTCTTCGGCCGCCTGCACCCGGCCGTCGCGCCGCAAGGCGTGCGCCAACAAGACAAAGCCGACATCGCTCGGCTCCACATTCAGAGCCCGATCCAACTGCACCACCGCCTGCCCTGGGTATCCCTTTCGCTCGGCCAGCAATCCGTCGCCAACCAAGGCCGCTGCGTCTCTGGGATTGAGCTGCAGTGCATTCTCAAAGCTCAGCTTGGCGAGATCGTATTCCTTGATTTGGGCATTCGCCGAGCCGATCTGGCTCCATGTTGTCGCGCGCAGTTGCGGATCCGCGCTCCGGCTCAAGACTTTCTGGTACATATCCAGCGCATCGGGCACATGACCGTGGCGTTGTAAGTAGATGCCCATGCTAAGAACTTGAGGAGGAGGATAGCGATGCAAGGCCTCGGCCGCCTTGAACTCCGGAATCGCCTCCTGGACCCGTCCCTGCTTATCGAGCAGCATGGCGAGGTTGTCATGCGCCATGTAGTTCCGGTCGGTGACGGCGAGAGTGTATCTCCACAGAGTCTCGCCATCTTTCCAATAAGTAAGTTGGCGGTAGGTGAGCCCACCCAGCACCACAACAATGACCCCAGCCGGCACCGCGATCCACCACTTCGCGATTCCCTTCTCTTCTGCGATTTCCCACACCGCCCAGACCAGCGAAATCGCCAGCCCGATCATGGGGACATAGACAAAGCGGTCGGCCCTGGCTTGTTCGCCTACCTGCACGATCCCGATCATGGGCACCAGAACTCCCACGAACCAGAGCCATCCCATCGCCAGATAACGGCGCTCACGCCACTTCAGGGCAATGGCGGTCAATCCCGCCAACACAACCGCGCTCACCGCTACCTGCCAAACCGGTAGCGAATTTCCCGGGTGTGGATACAAAGGCGCCAAGTGCCGAGGCCACACCAGGTCGGCCAGGTAGTGTCCGTAAGAAACAAGTGCATTCTCCAGTCGCGCGCGGAGCGAGAATTCGGAAAGCGTGCGTACGGCATCGGCGAAACGCTGCGCCTTCACGGTGATGATCGAACCCACAAGAACAATCGCAAACAGTGGGATCTTCTCCGCCAGCAGAAACGTTAGAGAGCGGGGCGGCACCGAGTTGGCCGAATGTGCATCTGCGGGCTTGGCGAACATCCGCTGCAGCGGCCAATAATCCCAGAGCAACAACACGCACGGCAGGGTGATGATCTGCGGTTTAGCCATCAGGCCCAGAACAAAAAGCAGCGCCACCAAGGGATATCGGCCGAGTCCTCCGCGCCGCGCATACCGGCCGTAGGCCAACATGGCCAGCAGGAAGAAAAACATGCTGAGCACGTTCTTGCGCTCTGCTGCCCACGCCACCGACTCCACATTCACAGGATGCAGAGCGAACAGAGCGGCCGCCAGCAGGCTGGGCCAGGTAAGTCCCGTGGCCTCGACCAGCAACGAGAACAGGAGCACAGCATTCGCCGCATGGAACAGAAGGCTGACGTAGTGATGTCCCGCGGGATTCAACCCGAACAACTGGCAATCCAGCGCATGGGAAAGCCACGTCAAAGGATGCCAGTAACCAGCGTGGAAAGTGGTAAACGACCACTTTACTGTGTCCCACGTGAGGCCGGCGCGAACCGGAGGATTGCTCAGAATGTAGGGAACGTCGTCGAGCAGCACAAACCCGTCATGAACGATGGGGTTGTAGAAGGCCAGAGTCACCGCAAATAACGCGAGACATAGAACCAGCCTCTGTTTCTCTCGCAAAGCAAATACGCCGGCGGGTTGAGACACCGCCTCACTCTGCTTAAGCCCGGTTGCGGCCGAAGACAAGCCATACTCCTTGATGGAAGAACGAGTTTCTACAAAACAGGATTATAGAATCGAGCACTCACCACCCCGGCAAGGAATCCAGGATGCAGAGGACGTTGGTCATTCCGGCGTAATTCCTGCAAATGCAAGCCCCGGCGAGCGTTCCCGAAAAAGGACAGGTGGTTCTCAGATGACACAAATTGTCAGTTCAGGCGACGCGCTTTTGCCATAGGGTTGATCCAGGGTAGGGCGAAAGCGAGAACTTACGTGCAACGTCTGCTGAAAACAAAGCCCTTGTCCGAAGCACTAATGGAAACCAAGGTAACTAGCGGATCTGGCCCGGCAAGTGCAAATATCAAGCTCGACTGCGTCATCCGTGACCAGAATATATCCAAAAAGAGAATCACACGAGGGGAAAAAAGAGATGCGGAAACAAAAGGGTTTCTCACTAATCGAGCTGCTGATCGTGGTGGCAATCATCCTGATCATTGCAGCTATCGCAATTCCGAACTTACTGCGCGCGCGCATTGCGGCGAACGAGTCGTCTTCCGCGGCGTCTGAGCGCACGATTGCCACTGCCGAAGTATCTTATGCAACGTCCTATCCGGCCGTTGGATTCCCGGCGACCGTTGCCATCCTGGGCGGAGCCGCTCCCTGTACGCCGGGTGTGGCCACTGGCTGCTTGATTGATAGCCAGCTCACGACCGGCGGCAAGAGCGGTTATGTCTTCACGGCGGCTGGTCTTACTCCGGTCAACGGAGCCAATACCCAGTACGTATCTAACGGCGTGCCAGCGACCCTCAACACTTCAGGCGTGAAGGGCTTCTGCACCACCGAAGACAACGTCGTTCGGTTCGTTTCGCCTGCTGGCGCCGCGCTCGCGCACGACCCCTGCTTGGCGTTAGTTCCGATCGGTCAGTAATTGGGAGTTTGGCAAAGTACCTGGGGGAGGGTACAAGCCAGGAGCCTCGGATGGCAACATCCGAGGCTCTTTTGTTTTGTTGGCGGAGCTTACAGTGTCCGGTGTCCGGATTGTGTACAGCGCCTGTTCTGAAACGGAACAAACGGCTCACCTTCAAGACTCCAACGAACGTCCACGGACAGTCCGGCTCGTCTACTGCTCCTTAACATAATTTGTCAAAGTGATGAATCCGCAAGCCCGGAACGATTTCGAATTGCCAATTGTACGATTGAAAACAGGCACCTTAGCCACAATGTGTAATTGGCGAGGTGGAACTCAACTTGCAAGAGTAGCTTGTGTTTCGGATTTTAACGATCTCCTTGAACAGGCAGAACAAAATGCGAAAACATCGAGGGTTCTCACTCATCGAATTGCTGATCGTGGTGGCGATCATTCTGATCATCGCTGCCATTGCTATACCGAACCTGCTGCGAGCGCGTATTTCGGCCAATGAGGCCTCCGCGACCGGATCACTCCGGACCATCAATACCGCAGAAGTCTCTTACGCCTCCTTCTACCCCGCGGTGGGATTCCCGGCGAGCATCGCTATTCTTGGCGGGGCAGCTCCGTGCACTCCCGGCGTGGCCACCGCTTGCATCTTGGATGGCACCCTCACCGGGGGCAGCAAGAGCGGTTACACATTCACGGCGGCAGGCCTCTTGCCGGTTAACGGTGCCAACACCGAGTTCGTGGCGAACGGTGTACCGGCTACCCTCAACACGACCGGAGTGAAGGGCTTCTGCGGGACCGAGGATAACACCGTTCGCTTTGTCTCGCCGGCAGGGGCGGTCCTCGTTCATGATGCTTGCGTAGCCTTACAGCCGATCGGTCAGTAACCGACAGCGAGAGCAGGCTGTGAAGAGTAGGCTAGGCAATCGCCTGGCCTCTTTACTTTGGTAACGAAGTCATAGGTCAAGCGGCTACATCCCTCCCGGCGATTTACATATAATTTCGCTATGAGCGTACCCAGCAGAACGCGAACCGAGTCATGCCAGCGATCGAAATCTTAGGGTTAGAAAAGACCTACATGGTCGGCTTCTGGCGCAGGCGCCCGAAGTGTGCCCTGCGCCCCTTCAACCTGACGATCGAAGAAGGCGAAATCTTCGGATTCCTGGGCCCCAACGGAGCGGGCAAGACTACAACTCTGAAACTCCTGATGGGCTTGATTTTCCCCACTTCAGGGTCGGCACGGATTCTCGGTCACGACTGGACTGACCCGGAGATCAAGGCTCAGATCGGCTTTCTTCCGGAGCAGCCTTACTTCTACGACTATCTCACCGCGCATGAGTTGCTGGAGTACTACGGCCAGCTCTCTGGTGTTCCCGCTCGCGACCGCAAACGCCGCGCTGAAGAAGTGCTGAAGCAGGTTGGCTTGCACGACGTTCAGGGCGTGCAATTACGAAACTTTTCCAAAGGCATGCTGCAGCGCGTTGGCATCGGCCAAGCCATCCTGCATGATCCTAAACTAGTCTTCTTCGATGAGCCCATGTCGGGGCTCGATCCCATCGGGCGCCGCGAAGTTCGCGACCTGATGGAACAGCTCAAACATGCCGGCAAGACCGTATTCTTCTCCACTCACATTCTTTCCGACGCAGAAGCTCTGTGTGATCGGGTCGCGATTATTCATCGCGGAGAATTGCGAGGCGTCGGCGCCGTGGAGGAGCTCACCTCTGGCATTCAGGGAAAGGTGGAGGTTATCTGGCAGGGCACACACATACCCGCTTCGATCAAGGCTCTTGGAGCGGATTGCCACGCAACTGGAGACACGGTGCGCGCTGTGATTCCCGAGAACCGTCAGGATGCGGCGATTGACGCGTTGCGCCGGGAAAGCTTGCGGTTGATTGCGGTTACGCCGGTCCGCAAGTCGCTGGAGGAGTACTTCGTCGAAAAGCTGCAGCACGTCGAAACCGCCGCCGGGAGCCGGGCATGAGCACACGCATTGTCCATATTGCCACCAATACGTTCCGCGAAGCGGTACGCGATCGCGTGCTATATAACCTGATCGCCTTTGTCTTGCTGCTTTCGGGAGCCGCCATCCTGGTCGGCCAAATCTCCATCGAAATCGAGAAGCTGGTAGTCATCAACCTGGGGCTGACCGCGGTTTCTCTATTCGGCGTAGTGATCGCCATCTTCATCGGAATTGGCCTGGTCTCGAAGGAAATCGAGAAGCGCACCCTGTACACGATCCTCTCGCGGCCCGTCCGCCGCTGGGAGTTCATCGTGGGCAAGTTCTTTGGCTTGGCTGGCACGCTGGTGGTGAATACAGTTTTCATGGCCATCGGAGTATTCGGGGCGCTGCTTTACGTGGCCCACAAATTCGCAGCTCCCGACGCGTGGATTTTAGTGGCGCTTTATTTCATTGTCCTGGAATTCTTGATGATCTGTGCACTGGCGCTGCTGTTCTCGTCTTTTTCTTCGCCGCTTCTGTCGGCAGTTTTTGCCTTTTCCTTATTCGTGATTGGCAGCTTCGCCGAAGACCTGCGCGGCTTCGCCGCGATGGCCCATGGCGTAACCCGGTGGCTGGCGACGGGAGCGGCTTATCTGATCCCGAATTTTTCCGCTTTGAATGTGATCGCGTCGATCGCGCATGAGCAGCCAGTGCCTGGACAACTCATCCTGCGAAACACGCTTTACGCTCTGTTTTATGCCGGAATGGCTTTGAGCGGAGCCGTGGTCATTTTTGAGCACCGCAACCTGAAGTGAGATTCTCGCGATGAATGCGCGCCGCCGAACCACGCTCTTTGCCAGCATCTGTTTGCTGGCTTCCATGACGGCCAGCGTCGTCATGCTGCGGCGCGTCGACCGGACTCGGCCGCAAGCCACACTCGAGGAGGTTCTTTACATCAGCTCGCCGAAGGTGATCAAGCGCGCCAGCCTGGGGTACGACGGCCTGATGGCCTGCATCTACTGGACGCGCGCCGTGCAGTATTTCGGCAACCACCATGCGCACTCTTCGGAACACTTCGAGTTGCTGGCCCCGCTTCTGGAAATCACGACCCAGCTCGATCCTCACTTGGTCGTCGCTTACGAATTTGGCGGCAGCTTTCTTGCGCCAGCCCCACCCAACGGCGCAGGAGAGGCCGACCGCGCCATTGAATTGATGCAATACGGGATTCGGAACAATCCCGACGACTGGCGCCTGTATTATGACCTGGGATTCGTCTACTACACCGAACTCAAAGACTATGCCAAGGCCGCTGATACTTTTGATCAAGGTTCCCACGTTCCCAACGCCCACCCCTTCATGCGAGTCCTGGCGGCACAGATGGCGCAACATGCGGGTGAGTTCGCAACCGCGCGCATGTTGTGGAGGGCAACCCTTGAAACCAGCCACGACAAGATGATTCGACAGAATGCCATCGACCACCTGCGCTCCCTTCCGGTCGACGAAGATGTCACCCATCTGCAGGCCGCGGTCACCCGCTTTGGCGAAAAAACAGGACGCCTGCCGTTCAGCATGTCGGAACTGTGCGCGGCGGAACATCTTCCAGGCATTCCCGTCGATCCCGATGGTCATCCCTACAGAATGACTCCAGAAGGGCTCATCCTGGTGAAACATCCGGAAGACTTTCCATTCATCACCAAAGGGGTGCCTCCGGGATACAAGCGGCCCGGACCCCATCTTCCAGAGTAAGTCACAGAACAACCCCGCGCGCTTCGCCATCACTCATGGCAGGCTTCTTGCGCAACAGACGCGCGAGACACGGGCATCCAGAACCTTTCGGACTGCGTTACGATTCCTTCATGCGCTCGCCCGAGCCACGCATTCTTCCTGCCGCCCGCCAGTACTGGTCCGACGTGGCATCTCGCGACGGATGGATCGCTGCCACACGCGCCCTCCTGACGGCGCTTTGGGAATTTTCGCGCGACTCCACTCCTGGACGCCTGCGGCAGCGCTATGGCGATGCGGACTACGACTGGGACTATCGCGTTAACACAACGAGTGGTGCGGTTGGCTGGCACGATCGGCTTTTGGGTGCGTTTCATTCTGCTTACCAGCCGACCGAGCCCGCGGTGTTCCACGAGATGCTCGACACACTGGCGCCGGATTTCAGTCTAGACTTCGGCGACTTTACTTTCCTCGACCTCGGCTCGGGCAAGGGGCGCACGCTGCTAATGGCCTCCGATTATGCTTTCCGTCGAATCGTGGGCGTCGAACTCCTGCCCGCGCTTGAGCGGATGGCGCGGGAGAATCTCCGATGCTACAAGAGCGAATCGCAGAAATGCTTCGCCGTCGAATCGGTGTGTGCCGACGCCACCACTTTCCCTTTCCCTAACGGACCGCTCGTTGTCTATCTCTTCAATCCCTTCCCGGAATCGGGGTTGCGCAAGGTCGTTGCCAACCTGGAGCAGTCCGTGCGAGCAAGTTTTAGACCAGTTTATGTGCTCTACCACAACCCCCTGCTCGAGCACGTACTCGTCGAGAGCGCAGTCCTGCGCAAGATGAGCGGTGCGCACCAGTACTCGGTATTTGCGGCGCTGACGGGCGTCAAGTAGCAGAAATTCTGTCTTTGGAAAGGGTGAGGAATCTGCTGCCCTGGATGGCGGCGGACAGCAGGTTCCCTTCGACTTCGCTCAGGGCAGGCTCTCGCTACGCTCCGAATGACAGATATTCGGGAGGTTACGAGCCTTGCTTCTCGAACACAAACTCAGCTTTCTTGGCTGACATCTTTTCTTTGCGATAGGCGCGGGCGACGTCGCCGAGCGACGGCTTCTCCGAGACCGGGCCAAACTCCCACAACGGACGCTCTCCGTGCTCGACCGTGTAAGTGTCGGACGAACCTCCGACTATGGGCTGCTCCTTGGCCATGGCATGAGGCGCGGCGTGCTGCGGATGCTCAGGAAATTCCACGATCTGCGATTGATTTGTCATCACCGGAGCCATCTGTGCGAAGGCGGCCGCTGCACAAAGAATAAACAGCACGAATAGTGTAATTTTCATGGCGTTAGTCCAAGTGTTTCCATGTCAATCCGTGCAACTTCTGGACCAACTTAAGTCCACGCAATATCATAGAGTTGCGCGATTTTGATGAAGTCATACGCAATATTTTTCACATTTGCGGAAGGCTCCGATTTTCCCGTGCACTTCGGGGCGTTCTCATTGGTTAGACTTGAAGTTGCGCTGCCAGGAACTGGGGTGTATCGTTTCGGCGCGCACCCTAATACAACCATGATCGCCTGCACGACAAAGACATTCTGGCACCTGGGCGTCCTGCTGGCTGTGGCCGCACTGATTCCCCGTGCCCCCGCGCAAAACGACTGCGCGGAGGGCAACGGCGTCCTCGACATGACGCCGCTGAAGAATACGACGCCCCAGGAACTGATGCAGAAGATCGGCGCCGAGGAAGCGAAAGTCAGAGAAGCGCGCGCGCGCTATACCTACACGCAAGACCTGATGGTGCAAACTCTCAATGGCAATGCCGTCGACGGCCAGTTCCACGAGGTCACCACTATCTCGTACGACGACAAGGGCAAGCGCCTGGAGAATGTGACCTTCGCCGAACAGTCCACGCTGCGCGGCATCACGTTGTCGGCCGAGGATATGGACGACGTCCGCCGGTTCATGCCCTTAATCCTCACTACGGACGACCTCCCGCTCTATACCTTTGCCTATGCCGGGCAGCAGCATGTGGACGATCTCGACACCTACGTCTTCCACGTCGAGCCTAAGAAGGAGGAAAAGGACAAGCGCTACTTTCAGGGCCGGATATGGGTGGACAATCACGACCTGCAGATAGTGAAACTGTGCGGCAAGAGCGTGCCCGAGATGATCCGCAAGAAGAAGAATCAGCCGCAAGACATCCGCCCCATGTTCGTGGGCTACCGCCAGCCAGTGGACGGCTTCTGGTTTCCGGCTTACGTACGCGTCGATGACACATTGCACTTCCGCGTGGAAGCCGTGCACGTGCGCGAAATCGTCAAGTTCACCGGGTACAAACGGGCCGGGGCGGGGGCAGGCGCCAAACCCTGATGCCATGCCCCCGTGGTACCCGCTGATCGGGAATTGAAAGCGACACTTGAACCGTGATTTCAGCTGTGGTGTACTTCCCCTATGGCAGAAGAAAAGAACCGAAGCAAAGACATTGTGCTGTGGATTATCACGGTGGTCTTGATTGCTTTGGCCATCTATTGGTACAAGAGGTAGTTCTCCCAGGCTAGACCGACGGTCTACCCGAACATGTTGAATGCCCCATCAGCTCTGGCCGGGCTGTAGCTGCCTGCACTGAGAAAACTCAACCGCAGAGAACGTGATGACGACAGAGCATTACTCCAAGTTCTTTACCTCACTTCGGGGCTGTTTCAACGATTTCCAGGCGGTGCCGCCCCGATGGGATATCAAACGTCGAGAAGCGGTCGGGATCTGGATCATAGCAGGCTAGCGGACCGCCGACCCCGTCTTCCGGTTCATACGCGGCCAGTGTCTTCCCGGTTGTGGCATCCACCACGGTGTACACCGCGCCATGACACGATCTGAAGTTCAGAGGGCTGCCGCAATCGCGGTAAAACCTGACCGCCAGCTTGTTCTTGACGACTCGAATCCCAAAATTCGGCAGACCAGCGCCCAGCGGCGAACTCACCACAATCTTGCGGAGCACCTCGCCAGCGGCCGAAATCGCGTACACCGTCGTCGGAGATGTCGCCCTCATCAGATAGACCAAGCCGTCGTCTCCGGTAATCGCCAGCGAACGCGAGACCCACTCGCCGCCCCGCCCTGGAGCGGAAGCGTATCTGGGATCACCTGCCTTGATTGCGCGCTCGATCTCCTCGTCACCATCCAACGCAAACTGCTTGATCAGATGGCCGGTCGGGTCGTAGACGGCAGTCGATGCCTTGTAGCCGGGGTGAGTCTGCAGGCCGGCAACCAGTATATCGCCCGAACGAAATACAGCGATCTGCATGGGGAAAAACGGTAGCGGCGGAGGCTCAAGCCGGATCGCTGATTCGCGGTTTCCGTCGGGAGCGAAATTCTCGACGAACTTACCGGTCTGATCCGCATACACCATGGTGACGCCGCCATTCGGCCGCGTGGCGTAAAGGTTGGTAATGGCGCCGGAGGTATCAAACTCCGCTTCGAGTTGGCCCTTGGCTGACAATCGAAGCAGCGGCCCGACCATTCCGGGACCAGACTTGGCCAGCTTCACATAGGAGCGCCCTTGCTCGTCGCAAAGGGTTGGCAGCGCAAAACTGCGGAAATCGTCAAAGGAAACGTTGGTGGGCACGCGGGTCTTCTCCACAAGAACCATGGTCTGCGCAGAGAAAGGGAGAGCGCCTGCACAGAGAAGAGCAGTTGCAACCAGGCCATTCATCGGAATGCCCCTTGCCGATCATATCGCATATCGCGGCAGCCTGAGTCTAGGGATGAGAGGCTATTTCGCAGAGTAGCAACGGGCTTCCCCCTCCGTCCGTCCTGACATTCATTAAAGGAGTCTTAATTCCGTTGCCGATAGTGAAGATAGCTTCCGGAAAAAGCATATGCGTGCTAATTTCGTGCTGCGGGAAGGCCGACACTTATGCAGGCTAACGAATACGATTTGGTGGTAATTGGGAGCGGTCCGGCGGGTCAGAAAGGTGCGATTTGCGCGGCGAAGATGCGCAAGAAAGTCGCGATTGTCGACCGGCGGCTGGCGATCGGTGGAACTTGTGTTCATACGGGGACAATCCCCAGCAAGGTGCTGCGGGAGGCCGTGCTTTACCTGAGCGGGTTGCGGCAGCGGTCGTTCTATGGGCGCGGTTATGTGGTGAAAGACCGCATCATGATGGCCGACCTGGTGCTCCGGGCCAACGCCGTCATGACGCGGGAAGTGGACGTGATCAAGGCGCAACTGCGACGGAACTATGTGAATGCGCTGGAAGGCGACGCCCACTTTGCCGATCCGCATACCGTTGAAATTGTGACCGAAGACGGAGTGCAAGTCGTTCGGGGAGAGAAAATCCTGATCGCCTGTGGAACGCGCCCGGCGCATATCGACGGGATTGCGGTGGACGGGAAGCGGCTCTTCGATTCGGATCAGGTGCACTGCATGGAGGAGATCCCACGTGAACTGATTGTGGTGGGCGCGGGGATTATCGGGCTGGAGTACGCGTCCATGTTCACGGCGCTGGGGGTGAAGGTTACGGTGCTGGATCAGCGGCCTACGCTGCTGGATTTTGTGGACCGGGAAATCATAGAGAGTTTGTGCTTCCAGTTGCGACAGCTGGGAACAGTTTTTCGACTTGGAGAGAAAGCAGTTTCGGTCGGATTCGACGAGGAGCGCGATAAGGTGTTCGCGCTGCTGGAGAGTGGAAAGAAAGTTCGCGGAGAGGCGCTGCTGTACACGATCGGCCGCACGGCGAACAGCGACAAGCTGAAAGTCGAGGCGGCCGGACTGACGGCGGACGGGCGCGGCAAACTGGCAGTCAACGAGCATTTTCAGACCGCGGTGCCGCACATTTACGCAGCCGGCGATGTGATCGGGTTTCCGGCGTTAGCCAGCACTTCGATGGAGCAGGGGCGGCTTGCCGGCTGTCACATGTTTGGCAAGCCCAGCCGCTTGCTACCCAACCTGATCCCTTATGGCATTTACACGATTCCAGAAATCTCCATGGTAGGACAGACCGAGGAAGAGTTGACCCGCAACAAGATTCCTTACGAAAGCGGGCTGGCGCGATATTCGGAACTGGCCAAAGGGCAGATGCTGGGCGACGATCAGGGCTTGCTGAAGATTCTGTTCGCTCCAGATACGCTAAAGTTGCTCGGTGTACATATTATTGGGGATCGCGCGGCAGAGATCGTGCACATTGGACAAGTGGTGCTAGCGATGAACGCGACCGTCGAATATTTCCGCGATACGGTGTTTAACTATCCGACGCTGGCGGAAGCTTATAAGGTCGCGGCGCTGGACGGGCTGAATAAGTTGTAGGTTGGCGCAGCCATGGTGAACGAGTGTGATCGTGATTTTGCGTCAACAATCGCGACAGAATACCATCCCACCCACAACCCGCCAGACTTGCTGCCGTCAGTGTATCTATCGAACCTTCGCCGAAAG
>Ga0209698_10004337_pt1 | contig 15566 bp, 12 predicted proteins | sample LitLauG_LLR_2012_FD_187203 | JGI IMG/M metagenome (GOLD analysis project Ga0209698, IMG submission 187203) | Freshwater sediment microbial communities from Pennsylvania, USA - Little Laurel Run_MetaG_LLR_2012 (SPAdes) (version 2) | ecosystem: Environmental > Aquatic > Freshwater > Creek >...
CGGGTTTCTGGGTGGTTTATTTTCCATTCTCATGGCTCGCGAAAATCTTGCCGCTACTTGGCGCGGGGGGCGACTGATCGTCCTCGGATTCGTCCTCGCGAGCCTCTATACCCTGCTCGGGATGATGCTGTTCCGTGGTTACCCCATTACTCATTTCTTATGGGTCATCGGAAGCCTGTATGTGGTCTTTTTTGTTATTCGCACGGTGCCTAACTATGCAGCCGCAGTGGCTTTTGCCGTTCCGATTGGCGTTGCCCTGCCGGTCTGGGACCGTACCCTGCCGAGCCAAGCTCAAGTGGAAGGTACTCTCTGGCCTCTCTTGGCGGTCGCGGTAGGTGCTGGCGCCGCTGTCGGAACCGAGGCGATATTCCGCATCTTCGATCGCTCTGATCCTCTAATCTCATCCGTGGACGATCTGTTGCTCGCGGTGCAGCAGGTGGCGGAAAGCATTGCCGGTCTCCATGCCCCAGCAGAGTCGATCCGCAGCAGAGTTCTTCAATACCATCTGATCGGCACTGGCCGGCTCAGAACGGCGTTGCTACGCCAAGGTGTGGACCCCACCACGCGCGCGCAGCGCGCTGCCCTGATTTCGCTGTCAGGCCGGCTCATTGATCTTGCCGCGAGTATTGAAGGCACTCCCGCCCAGCCCGGCGACGCGATCCGCCTACGCGCACTTTCCGAGAGGCTCGGAGCAATCCGAGCGGAGCTCCGCGAGTCGGGGGCTATTACGGCATCTCCTCCTCTGCTCGAGGGGCCGCGGTCTTCTGGCTTCCCCACGCTTCAAGAGATGGAACGAACCGTGGCACTCATCCCCGAAGTCTTTCAACGCGATGACATCGTCGATGGTTCCAAGGACACGCCAGGGCAGAACTGGTGGCACGCTCTGTTTCTGCCGGACGCGTTCCAGAACCCCGAATATCTACGCTTCGCCGCTGCCGGATGCCTGGCTGCTAGCATTTGTTACGTACTCTACAACGCCCTTGACTGGCCCGGCATCAGCACCAGCGTTCTCACTTGCATCGTTACCGCGCTGAGCACCATCGGCAATTCGCTGCAAGCGCAGTTTCTCCGCCTTGCGGGATTTGTTGTGGGAGGGCTGGTCCTGGGGATTTCGGCGCAGATTCTGATCCTACCCGGTATAGACAGCGTCTTCGGGTTTGCTCTCTTCATTGCGGCGGGGACCGCGATCGCCGCCTGGTTCGCCACCTCCAGTCCACGGCTTTCCTTTTTTGGCGTCCAGATGGCGCTAGCCTTTTACTTCGTCAATCTGCAGGATTACCAGATCCAGACCGATCTAACGATCGCGCGCGACAAGGTAATTGGCGTTTTATTGGGTATTCTCGCCATGGGCTTTATCTTCGACCGCTTTGGGGCGAAGAGCGATAAGGAGCAACTGCAGAAACTGCTGGTGGGGAACATACGGATGCTGGCACAGCTCGGAGTCTGTCCAGTGGTGCGCGGCAGAGCCTTTTCCGGTTCACAGATCAGCCGGCTCCGTAGTCAAATCAATGATAACTTCGCCAGTCTGGAATCGCAGGTGGATGCCGCGCGGTTTGAGTTTGAGTTTCGCCATCGGCGCGAGGAAGACGTTGCGGAGTGCGAGCGGATTCAGATGGCTCAGCCGGCTTTGCGCTCGATCTACCTGCTGGAGCTCAGTCTTCTCTCACATCGTGTGCGACGAGAGATCGACTCCGAATTGACCCAGCACCAAAATCAGGCGTTGGACCATTTTCTAAACGAATATAGCGATGAACTCCGGCACATTGCCGCGTGGATGGCACACGAGGAGGATGCGCCCGGACGCATCGCCAATGATTCCATCCGGTTATTACAGCAAACCTTTGAGGACCACAGCTCCTCGAACTCGCTGGCTATAACCGAAATCTGTAGGCAGATGGTCTCTTGTCTCCTCGTGCTACGGAACAGGTACCAAGTCGAATTCTGAGGAGCAACTCTCAGCCACGAAGCGGAATGACCCAACTTTCGAGCCAGGTAGTCGGTGCGTCGCTTAGGATTCCGTGGTAGACGGGTGGCGAGAACGACCTGGGCGTCCTCGCGAAAAATGGGAAAAAGGAGGGGAAGTCATGACACATGCCCCTTCCTTCAACGCTTCGTGACGCAGATTTCACGGACTAAGACGCGGCAGCTGCCTTCTGACCGATCAGGTTGAGCAGCGCCTCGGCTGCCGAGGTGGACGACGCCGGATTCTGGCCAGTGATGAGTCGGCCGTCAATGATGGAAAATGGCTGCCAGTCTGCCAACTTTTCAAAGGTGGCGCCTAGCCGCAAGAGCTCATCCTCGACCAAAAATGGCACGACTTTCGTCAATTTGACTGCTTCTTCCTCGCCGTTGGTAAAGCCCGTTACGCGCTTGCCCTTCACAAGAGGCTCTCCTTTGAAGGTCACGTGCCGAAGGACACCCGGGGAATGGCACACGAGAGCAATCGGTTTGCCCGAGTTGTAGAAAGATTCGAGCAGAGCGATAGAAACAGGGCTTTCAGCAAGATCCCACAGCGGCCCGTGGCCGCCGACGTAGAAAACGGTGTCAAAATCTTCGGCCTTCACATCGGCGAGCTTCGCCGTCTGAGAAAGCTCTATCTGCGCCTTCTCGTCTTTCTTGAAGCGCGCCATTGCGGAAGTCTGGTTTTCCGGCAAATCGCTTTTTGGATCGACCGGGGGCTGCCCTCCCTTTGGCGAGGCCAGGGTCAAATCGACACCAGCGTCCCGAAACACGAAGTACGGAGCCGCGAACTCCTCCAGCCAGAAGCCGGTCTTGCGTCCAGTGTTGCCGAGTTGATCGTGGGAGGTTAAGACCATCAGGATTTTCATCTGCTATCTCCTTAATCTTCGCCGCACGATTTCCGACTCTGCGGCGGCAATGTTCGTCATCAAATCAGGCGCGAGCGCGCCGCACAATTGGACGAAGGTATCGGCGACACCTGGGGAGTGGTGTGGAACTGGTGGGCTCCCGCAGAACTGGATAGGGATCTTTCCCAGGTATCCGCCAATGCATTGAGGCCCATTTTTTAGGCAAGTTGCCTGACGTTCTGTACGAATCTCTTCGCGAATCTTGCGTGCCGCGTGGTGCCAGCGCTGGTTGCCAAACCTGCTTGGACTGGGACAGGAAAGTGCATCCGATCCCAGTTTCCGTAGCGGTTGAATATCCACACCGACCGCGATAGTGTGTAGACCGCCGTTTTTGGTGGACTGCCCCTTGGGAGGATTGAGTCATGAAGACCACGGCCCCTATTTCTTTTGCGGGTTCCCAGCTCGCAGAAACCCGTCATGTATGTGCATTCTTTCATAGCGAGGAAGAAGAGTATCGCGTACTGCTTCCCTTTATTAAGGATGGGTTCGCATGCGGCCACAAGGCCGTTCATGTCGTTAATCCAGGTCAGCGCAGCGAGCACCTGGCGCGCCTAATCGCGGGGGGAATTGATCCCGCGGCAGCGGAACGCAGTGGCCAATTAGAGCTTCGAACCAATACCGAAACTTACCTCCGCGATGGGCAATTTGATAAGGATCGAATGCTACTCGCATTCGAACAAATCGCCAGTGGCAATGCTAATGGAGGATTTCCGCTGAGCCGTATTGTTTGTCGAATGGACTGGGCGGCTGAAGGGAAATCCTACGTCAACGATCTGATTGAGTTTGAATCACGAGTGAATCACGTGTGGGAGCACCACGACGACGCAGTGATTTGCACTTACCATCTGGGGCAATTTGGCGGCGACACCGTGATCGACATCATGCGCACGCATCCGATGATCATCATTGGTGGAATCCTCCAACGAAATCCATTCTTCGTGCCTCCGGGCGAATTCCTTCGAGAGTTCAACGAACGACGAACTGTGCGGAGCACATCAGCCTCAGCAGGAAGCTAGGATGCCAGTCGAGCCCGAAAGTCCCACCGCGGAAATCAGGCACCTTCGGCGATGTATCAACGATCTGGTGAGCGTGCTTGCCTTACCTGCCACTTGGACTGGCGGGACAGCCTCACAGATTGTTGGTGCTTCGCTCGATGCTCTGGTGAGCATGTTGAGCCTTGATTTCATTTATGCGCGGCTCAGAGAGCCAGGCGGCACAGAATTTAGCGATATGGTGCGAGTGGGATCAAACTGGGAGTCCAAGCCCGGACCAGAGGAGCTCCGCGAGAAACTCCAACCGTGGCTGGAAAATGATCCTGAAAAAGTGCCGGCAGTTGTAAGGAATTTTCTCGGGAAGCCCGCGCTCACGCTAATACCTTTTCAGTTGGGGCTGCATGCGGAGATTGGTGTCATCGTCGCAGGCTCTCAGAGAGCAGATTTCCCCCAACAGACAGAGCGGCTCGTTTTGAACATCGCAGTGAATCAGGCTGCCATCGGGCTGCAGGAATCGAGCCTCTTGAGTGCACAAAGACGGGTCGCCAGCGAGCTCGATCGGCGGGTCGCGCAACGAACCGCAGAGCTTGCAGCCGTCAACGAGGAGCTAAAGAAGGAAATTGCTGAACGCAAGTCGGTGGAAGAAAGGCTTCGTAAAGAGGAGACGGAACTTAAGGGCAGTGAAGCGCATAAGGCAGCGATCCTGAACTCTTCGCTTGACTGCATTGTGGCCATGGACCATGAGGGCCGCATTACTGAATTCAACCCGGCGGCCGAACGAACCTTTGGCTACGGACGAGAAAACGTCGTGGGCAAGCATCTGGCCGACGTCATTGTGCCACCGTCACTTCGAGAAAAGCACAGAGCCGGATTCGCCCGTCACCTGGCCACAGGCAAGTCACAAGTGCTCGGCCGGCGCGTCGAGATGACCGCGCTGTGCGCCGACGGAAGGGAAATCCCCGTTGAAATCGCGATCACTCGCATCCTACGGGACGGACCTCCGTCCTTCACGGGCTTCCTTCGCGACATTAGCGAGCGCAAGCGAAACGAAGGGGCCTTGCTTGAGACACACGCGAAACTCGCGCGGAGCGAGGAGCGGTGGCGGTCGGTGTTTGAGAACTCAGCAATCGGCGTGGCTTTGACCGACCTGAACGGTCAATTTATCGCCGCGAATCCCGTGTACCAGAAGATGCTGGGATACACGGATGAAGAGCTCGAACAACTTAGCTTTCTCGACATTACGGTTGATGAGGACCGCGATCTCAGCTCGGTGCACACCGCGGAGCTTTTGGAAGGAAAGCGCCGGCAATTTCAGATCGAAAAACGGTACCGGCGGAAAAACGGTAGCACGGTATGGGTCCGCAACAGCGTTTCCGTCGTGTCGGGCACGGAGCAACTGCCGGGGTTTCTAATGGCACTTTCCGAGGATGTCACGGAGCGCCGGATAGCAGAGGAAGCTCTCAACGAGACGCGATCTGAGCTCGCCCATATGGCGCGGGTTACAACACTGAGCACCTTGACGGCATCCATCGCGCATGAGGTCAATCAGCCGCTCTCCGGTATTGTCACCAATGCCAGTACTTGCCTTCGGATGCTGGATGCCAATCCTCCAAATGTGGATGGTGCGCGCGAAACTGCTAGAAGGACCATTCGCGACGGCAATCGTGCGTCTGAAGTGATCACACGGCTGCGCGCACTATTTAACAAAAAGGACCTTACACTTGAAGTGTTTGATTTGAATGAGGCAGCCAAAGAAGTGGTTGCACTATCTGTGAGTGAACTGCAGCGAAACAGGGTCATTCTGCAGGCGGACCTTGCCGCCGAACTGCCGTCCGTATTAGGAGATCGCATTCAGATTCAGCAGGTCATTCTGAATCTTATACGGAATGGCTCGGATGCGATGAGCATCGTTAACGATCGTGCGAGGGATTTGCTGATCAAGACAGAATGCGACGAAGGCGGTGCGGTGCGCCTGAGCGTCAAAGATTCGGGAGTGGGCATAGACTCCGAAATTGAGAAGAAGCTATTCGAAGCCTTCCATACGACGAAGAATGACGGCATGGGAATCGGGCTTTCCGTCAGCCGCTCCATTGTGGAGCGGCATCAGGGCCGCCTTTGGGCGATCCGGAACGAGGGCCCAGGCGCAACGTTTTTGTTTTCTATTCCGTGCAGTACTAATACTTAAGTCTTATAGACGCGACACTTAGGTGGACGCATTCTTAGGTTATGAAGTCCCTAGACGAGGGGGGCGGTGTTCCACGTCCGTTGGTGGCAGTCGTCGACGATGATGAATCTGTCCGCGAGTCGCTGCCGGACTTGCTCAGAGAGTTCGGCTTTCGTAGCAAAGTTTTCTCATCCGCTGAGGAGTTCCTCGCTTCCGGTACCGCTAGTCAAATGAAATGTTTGGTGTCAGATGTCGTCATGCTTGGGATGACCGGGTTTGATCTCCAGCAGGAACTCAAGGTTCGCGGACACAAGATTCCAGTTATCTTCATCACCGCTCGGAAAGACGAGACGGTTCGTAGGCGAGCGTTAGAGCAAGGCGCGGTGGGATTCCTGCTCAAACCGTTCAGCGACACAGCTCTCCTTGGAGCACTTAATATAGCGCTCGGTTTGGATTGAGGAACCGCTGCGGTTCCCCGGCTTGGGGTGTATGATGAATTTAACGGAGGCGCCAGGTCATGAACAGGGAGTATTGTCCATGTCGAACGCCGCGTCGATTGTGTTTGTTGTAGATGACGATATCTCAATACGAGAGTCGCTTGAATTGCTGATACGATCTGAGGGCTGGCAGCCGGAGACTTTCCCGTCGGCTCAGCACTTTCTCTCCCGCCCACGGACACCTGTTCCGTCCTGTCTGGTACTCGATATCTCGATGCCAGGTTTGAATGGCCTCGAACTCCAGAAACGCGTGGCGACCGAACACCCTGACGTGCCCATCATCTTCATCACAGGTCACGGTGATGTGTCAAAAACAGTGCAGGCCATGAAAGCGGGCGCTATCGAATTTCTCACAAAGCCTTTTAACGATGACGTGCTCCTTAGTGCAGTCCGGCAGGCCCTCGAACGCAGCCGCGTTACTCTCGGCCAGCAGGCAGAGACCAAAGAGCTCCGAGATCGCTACTCATCCCTTTCCCCACGTGAACGAGAGGTAATGGCATTGGTCGTCTCCGGCCTATTGAACAAACAGATTGGGGGCGAGCTGGGCATCAGCGAGATCACGGTTAAGGCTCATCGAGGTAAGGTCATGCAAAAGATGAAGGCCAATTCTCTCCCCGATCTGGTGAAAATGGCTGGTAAGCTCGGGCTTGCCTTGTCAAAAGCCTGACAGCGCTTTCACGACCTGAATTCTCATTTTTCTGCAGTTTTAGAGTGTGGATTGGTTAAGCCACTTCGAAAATCAGATCCAGCGCGACGGGTGTACCGAGAGGCAGACTCGCGACACCGCTGATGAGACGGCTCGGGTTTTTGTCCTTGCCAAAAATATCTTGTAGCAGGTCCGAAGCACCGTCGGCGACTTTTGGGTGCTCGCGGCAATCTTCCGTCGTGGCCAAAGAGACGCCGAGGCGGACGATGCGCGTGATTCTGTCGAGTGAGCCAAGGTATTGGCGTGCGACCGCGAGGCCGTTGAGGGCCGCGAGGCGCGCAGCCTGGCGACCAGCTTCCAAATCGAATTCGGCCCCGGCTCGTCCTACGAATTTGGCAGTGTGTCCTTCGGTCGGCAGCATTCCGCTCAGGAACAAGAGATTGCCGCTGCGCACGGCTTCGGCATACGACCCAAACGGTGTGGGTGGTGACGGAAGTTGGATGCCTAACTCCTTCAGGCGTTCCTCGGCGCTTGGTAGCTTTTCAGTGGCCCGCAACTGTCGAGCAGGTGCGGCGGCATCAGAGGCTTCTAGTTGCATAACGAGTTCCCCTTTCATGCAGCTTTCATGTTCAAGCGACGAGGCGATAAGAACAGAGGCGCAGAAGAGAAGCAATCAGACCTTGGTATTGGGAATGTTTGGAGTGCTGAACACTATGGTTCGAAGCGCCATAGCCTGAGAAGGGCCCACAAGAGAAGCTTGGCCGCACCGAGGAAACACGCACATCCGACGACCGGTTGAGAGCCGTGGAGATTAAGTTCGCATGCGGCCACACGGCGATCTGAACCAGGAGGGTGTGCCTCCACCTGGGGACCAACTCGGCCGGTGCCGGTCCCCGTGATCGGCAATGTAATGGCGTTGTCCCTTCTTATTGTTGCTTCGACGCGAAACTTTTCTCCACTCCTTATTTGCTGCAGGCGTGGCCACCGCCTTGTTCGTCATCCATTGGGCATCCGCCAAGAAGTAAGGATTTCCATCTTCGTGCTCGCTCTGCAATCCGATACGAAGGTATTGCCAATACTTTCGTTCAATTGCTTCCTTCCTGTTCCGCTGGCTTAATTGCCCGTGTTCAAGGCGCGTTCAAAGGCAAGCGATATGACAAGAAGCAAGACAGCAATTGTTACAGGGGCGCAGCAAGGAATTGGTGCGGGGCTCGTCGATGGCTTTCTGAGGAGCGGCTATAACGTTGTTGCAACGTCGCTTCGCGCCAGCGAAGCGTTGCGCTCAACACCGTATCTTGTTGTCGTCGACGGAGACATTCGGGATCGCGAGACCGCCGCGAAAAGCTTGGAAGCGGCGCTCACTCATTTTGGAACCGTCGATGTCCTCGTGAACAACGCGGGAATCTACATCACCAAGCCTTTCACGGAATTCACGACGGACGACTTCAACGCGCTCGTTTCCGTCAACCTTCTGGGGTTCTTCCACATGACGCAACTCGCGGTGAAGCAGATGCTGAAGCAGCAATCGGGGTGCGTGATATCGATCTCGGCCGCGCTCGCCGATAACCCGATCGCAGGCGTAAACGGCTCTGTTTCCATGATCACGAAAGGAGGCCTGAACACCATCACCCGCCATCTGGCGATTGAATACGCAAAACAAGGCATCCGTTTCAATGCCGTTGCGCCAGGCGTCGTGGATACTCCACTGCACAAAGAGAACCCCAAAGAAGTGCTCCAAACACTGCAACCGATGGGAAGCATTGCCGAGATCAGCGACATCGTCGACGCCGTTCTGTATCTGTCAGACGCGCGTCAAGTCACGGGCGAAGTTCTCCACGTGGACGGCGGCGCGCACGGCGGGCGTTGGTAGCGCGGGAAACGAAATGAGGTAGGGGGAAGCTATGTCCTCATCGGAACAACAGCCAATAATGACCGCAGGCAGATGCCTGCCCTTAGGCTCAGGAAATCAGGGCATAAGCGGCGAGCATTCGCTAGTCGCCAGGGCCAAATTAGGACACGACGACGCCTTTGGAGAACTGTACAGGCGTCACCAGCGCAAGGCCCATTGCACGGCCCTCCGTATCCTTTGCAATCAGCAGGATGCGGAAGATGCGGTGCAGCGCGCGTTTCAGCGGGCACTCGTGAACCTGCAACGGTTCCGCGAAGATTCCACTTTCTCGACCTGGCTCACCCGGATAGTCATCAACGAAGCCTTAATGTTGTTGCGCCAGCGCCGTACACGAGAGCCGCTTCGTGAAAATAGTGTGGATGCTGCACAAGGGAATGGTGGCGTGGAGATTGCTGACGGTGGACCTACACCAGAAGAAATTCTTTGTGAAAGCGAACGCCGCGCGGCCTTATTTCGGGCAATTGGACGGCTTCGAAAGAACCTGAGGATTGTCGTCTTGCACCGCGAACTGCAAGGCCTGACCAGCGCCGAGACCGCTCGACTTCTGGGTCTCACCGTCACGGCCGTTAAGGCGCGCACGTTTCACGCGCGGCGGTTTCTGAGGAAGCACCTTGAACGGAGCTTTAAGGTGAAGGTACGCTAAGCGGGTTGCAACAGAGAAAGGCATGACAGACAGTGCGGATCTTTGGCCGTGGGGATGTGGCTGTACGAACGGTGGCTTCTGGCTGTCTTGACGCGTCCGGCTTCAAGGTCAACCGGATTCTCGGAAACGGAGATCTGGGGATCACGGAAGATACAATCGCTTACCAGGGACGGCCGGCATACACGGTGAGCATCATGGAGCTCCGCAACACCAAGGTCGTCCACGAAACACAGTATTTCGCGGATCCCTTCGAGGCGCCGGCCTGGCCGAAGCAGTGGGTTCAGCAAATCGCTTGACGCCGCGCTGGCGATTCAAGAAGCTCGTCGAAAGGCGGCGAACACGCGGAATCAGCCGAGTCGGTTTTCCAGCAAACCCCGAATGGCTACAGCATCCGGATTCACTGCGAGGATGGTCAGCCTGTTATGAAGAAAAGGTTTGACGCGATCGTCATTGGAAGTGGGCAGTCAGGACCATTTCTGGCTGTCCGGATGGCTGCTGCTGGGCAGCGGGTGGCCATAATCGAACGGCACCGCTTCGGCGGAACCTGCGTGAATACAGGATGCATCCCGACAAAGACGCTGGTCGCCTCCGCTTACAATGCGCATATGGTACGCCGTGCGGCGGACTTCGGAGTCCAAGTGGCCGGGACCGCGCGCGTTGACATGAAACGAGTCCAAGCACGCAAGGATGAAATCACCGGGAAATCCCGAAGTGGATTGGAGTCGTGGCTCAAGAACACGCCGAACTGCACGGTCTATCATGGGCACGCGCGATTTGAATCGCCGAAAGAGGTTGCAGTCGGTGAGGAATTACTGAGTGCACCGCAGATTTTTATAAACGTGGGGGAGCGCGCCGCCATACCGTCCCTCCCCGGAGTCGCGAACACCCCGTATCTAACAAATTCCACGTTATTGGAACTCGACATCCTGCCACGCCAGTTGGTTATTGTCGGCGGCGGTTACATAGGCCTGGAGTTCGGTCAGATTTTCCGGCGTTTTGGCAGCGAGGTAACTATTGTTGAAAAAGCGCCGCGCCTGATTGCTCATGAAGACGAGGACGTATCCGCTGAAGTGCAGGCCATCCTCGAGCGCGAGGGAGTTCAGGTACGGCTCAACGCGACGTGCATCGAGTTGACGAAACTCGGGGATGAAGAAGTCGGCGTGCGCCTGGATTGCACCGGGGGTATCCCAGAAGTGAGCGGTTCGCATTTATTGGTGGCGATGGGGCGGACTCCGAACACCGATGACCTCGGTCTGGAAAAGTCTGGAGTAGCGCGTAACGACCACGGATACATTCTTGTGGACAATCAACTTCGCACCAACGTTCCGGGCATCTGGGCCCTCGGCGACTGCAACGGACGCGGAGGATTTACGCACACTTCTTATAATGATTTTGAAATCGTTGCAGCCAACCTCCTGGACCAAGAGCCGCGAAGCGTCGCCGACCGTATCACCGCGTATAACCTCTACATTGATCCGCCGCTCGGGCGCGCGGGGATGACAGAGCGTGACGCCCGCAAATCGGGCCGGCGTGTGCTGAAGGGCTCACGGCCGATGACGCGTGTGGGCCGGGCCGTGGAGAAGGGCGAAACCCAGGGATTCATGAAAGTGCTGGTGGATGCGGAGTCAAAAGAGATACTGGGAGCAACCATTCTGGGTACCGGCGGTGATGAGGCGATCCACTGCGTGCTAGACATGATGTATGCGCGAGTCCCCTACACCGTTTTGAAAAAGGCCATGCACATTCATCCTACTGTGTCTGAACTGATTCCCACTATCCTTGGTGATTTGCAGCCTCTCTAAGATAAATTGAACGCGCGTGCGCGCTCCGCCCTGTTTGGCTGGACATGCGAGGTGAGGCGACGACTCCGGCAAAGCCGGTCAACTCAGCTCCATCTGGAAACGAGGCGGACTGTGATTTCTCACGGTCCTGAGCGCGAACTGACCGTCACCGACGCGTACGTTTGGCGATAGCAATATTCATGGAGGAGGAATCCTAACGGTATGGCTCGCCTACTATCGGTGAACATTGGGCTTCCGCGCGACATCGAGTGGAAGGGGCGCACGGTACACACCGCGATCTGGAAGGATCCCTTGGTTCGCCGGTGTCGGGTCGGCCGGCTAAATCTCGAAGGAGATGGTCAAGGGGACTTAGCCGGGCACGGTGGTGAGCAGCGAGCCGTCTTCGTGTATCAGATCGAATCGTATCGCTATTGGCAGGAGCGGTTGAAGAGAACCAACTTCGTCCTTGGACAGTTCGGCGAGAATTTCACGATCGAAGGTTTGCCTGACGATGTCGCGTGCATCGGCGACCGTTATCAGATCGGCACCGCCGTATTCGAGATCACCCAACCTCGCGTCACCTGCTATCGCGTCGGCATTCGCATGAACGAACCCCGGATGCCGGCATTGCTGACATCCAGCGGGCGGCCCGGATTCTACTTCCGCGTGCTGCGAGAAGGTGAAGTGGGCGCGGGTGACGAGATCGTGAAAGTGGGAGAGGCGAACGAGCGGTTGACGGTCGCAGAGATCAATGCACTCCTTTATTCATCGAATCATCCCCGCGATCGACTGGAGCACGCGCTGCGGATCGAAGCGCTTTCGCCCGGATGGCGTGGCTCGTTTCTGGCGTTACTTGAGAGCCAAAGAAATGCGACGGGGAGTGGCGGGAACGCCGGGTTAGTGACAGCTTCAGTTGCGCATCCGGCTGCCCCGGGATTTCGGCAGCTCACCGTTACCACGATCAATCAAGAGTCCGCCGACGTCATCTCCCTGACGATGCAAAGCGCAGAAGGTCAGCCCCTGCCAGCGGCCCTCCCAGGCCAGTACGTGGCCTTGCGCCTTCGTCCGAACCCCGGCAGCCCGCCTGTTTATCGTAGTTACTCTCTTTCAGGCCCGCCCTCGACACAGGGTTATCGAATTAGTGTGAAGATCGAGCCGAATGGCGCGGCTGGAAACTACCTGCGAGAGCATGTCCGGGTGGGCGATGCCCTCGACGTCAGCTCGCCCCGCGGAAACTTTATTTTGCAGACGGGAGAGCGACCGGTGGTCTTGCTAAGCGCCGGAATCGGGTCGACACCTGTTCTGGCGATGCTGCACGCGTTGGCAAGATCGCACTCCACACGGGAGGTCTTGTGGCTGCACGCGGCTCGCGATCGCCAGCATCATCCGTTTGCCGACGAAGTTCGCCGCCTCATGCTCTCGCTCACGCACAGTCGCAGTCAAATTTGCTACAGCAGGCCAGGTGCACTCGACAAAATGGGCGTGGATTTCAACGCCGCTGGCCATCTCTCGCGATTGGCCTTCGAAACGGTCGGCGTACCGCAGGCAGCGGATGTCTACTTGTGCGGGCCAGGTCGGTTCATGACAGACATGAAAGCGGCGCTTGCGGCTATTGGCGTGGCCCCGGAGCGGATTTACGTCGAAATGTTTAATGGAATCGTGCCGATGACCCCGGGCGTCGCAAGCGCAACAGCGCGCGCCCCGCATCCTCCCAAGGACCAAGCCGACGGTGGTCCGCTGGTCTCGTTTGCGCGCAGTGGCATCACGGCGCACTGGAAGGCGTCTGAATATCAGAGCATTTTGGAGCTGGCCGAGGCGTGCGACGTTCCAGTCCGATGGTCGTGTCGGAGCGGTGTTTGTCACAACTGTGAGAGTGGATTAATTTCGGGGGCGGTGGTCTACGGACCAGAGCCACTGGAAAATCCGGCTGCAGGCAACGTTCTGATCTGCTGTTCACAACCCACCTGTGACGTCACTATTGATTTGTGAACGCGGATCGGAGTTCGCTTCCGAGAACCATGCGCAGAACAATTGCGGAACAGTTATTTTCGGACGGTATCATTTTGCCCGAGGACGGGTTCATCGTCTGGTGTAAGGGATTGCATCCAAGCAACAGGGCCTGGGGCTTTTCAACTTGCCAAATCGTCGTACGGGCCAAAGCTCCTGCCGGCGGTTCGAATCCCCCTCTCCGCCAGAAATCCTGATTGCGCGCCCGTTGAGCTCATAGTGATCAAAATCGTCGATGAATTAGGTTTGTGCTGAATTGACGGGCCGATCGGAACTAATACCGTTTAGCCGGAGTTGGCGGGGGCTAGCTACTCGGGTTTGCCCTCCAATGGTGCAAAGGCGGTTGGGAAAGCTTCAATTATGGCCATCTAGCAGAAGGGAATATACTTAGGGCCGATTCCATGACCTCACCGCACCCCGGGTGCTGGGGAACTATTCGCACCTAATCACGGAATATCTAGGGAGGGGCCAACGGCACAATTCGCCCTTCGCGCCGTTCGTCGCGTTACGTTAGTCTCTGAGCGTGCGTCTTTGTCTTTAGCCCGGCCCGCAAGGGAGAAATATCCGTGAACCGTCAACGCGTAATCCTGTCGAGCTCTTTGCTTCTCGCTATGGTCTGCCTGGCGCAAACTCCGGCAACTCCGTCTTCCGCGCAAGATCCCGCGCAAGGGCCGCCTCCCGCCGATTCACATGGCCAGGGGCGTGGGGGAGGCATGGCGCGAGGCCAGGGGACGATCGGAAAAATCACCGCGCTTAACGCCGATGCACTGGTCGTCACGCGCCCCGATGGCATCACGGTGACCGTAAAGCTCACGGATAAAACCGAATTTCGGAAGGATCGGCAGGCGGCGAAGCTTGCCGACTTCAAAATCGGGGATTTTGTGATGGTCCGCGGCGAAGAAAACCCGGATCATTCCGTGACCGCGCAACTGATAGGCGGACGCAGCGCCAATGGCGGCCGGGGTGGAGCCCGAGGCGGTCAGCCACTGGGCGAAATGGGCAGGGATTTTGTGGCTGGCGAAGTGAAAGCGATCGACGCGCCGAACTTGACCGTGTTGCGGGTGGACAACATCACGCAGACCGTGGAGCTGAACGAAGACACTTCCTTGCGGAAGGGCCACGACAGCATCACGATGGCCGACATTCAGCCCGGCGACCATGTGGTGCTGCACGGCGGTTTGCAGAACAACGTGTTCATTCCTAAATCCGTCATGGTTCTTTCTCCCGAGCAGTGGGAACGTATGCAGCAGTTTGTGCAAGGCACGGGCGGTGCATCGGGAAGCGCGCCAACCGCCCCACCCAGCAACAATCCTCCGCACCCATGATTCGTCCGTGGAGTTTTATTTGAAGTTGGTTCTTCGCTCCAGCTGTCTACTCCTGATCTTTGCGCTCTTCCAGAGCATGCACCCGTCCGCTCAGGAGATCACCGCGGCCGCTTCACAAACAATTCCGGTGTCAAACTTCGAAATCAGCGGAACAGCGCGCAGCGGAAAAACCCCGCTCCCCGGGGCAACCGTAAGCGCCTCGAATACGCTCACGGGCAAAAAATACTCCGTGGTCACGGACACTGAGGGCAAATTCTCGCTTACGGGAATTCCTCGCGGGCGCTACGTGATTCGCATCGAGTTTATGGGTTTTGCGCTTTTCACTCAGGATGTGGTGGTCAATCCGGAGACGCCCGCCGGAAAAATTGATGCGCAGATGATTCTCGCTTCCCGGCAACAGCAGCAATCGCCGGCTTCCGGGGCAGGTCTCGCAGCCGGACGCGGGTTCCAAAGCCTGGCGTTGGATAGCACTCTTTCTTCGCTCGCAGGAGGGAGCGGCGGGCTTGGCGGCGCAGGCTCGAGCAGCGGCGATCTTTCCTCACTTCCGTTGAATGGCGCAGGAGCTGAAGCGCCCACCGAATCCATCAGCATCAGCGGAGCGCAAGGCCGCACCCAAGATTTTGGCGCGGGCAACGAGGATGAACTCCAGGAACGAATTCAGGAATTTCGTGACCGCATGCAAAGAGAAGGCAGTGGCGCGTTCGGTGGGGGTCAGGGGCAAGTTCCCGGCGGACC
>Ga0209698_10004338_pt1 | contig 15560 bp, 10 predicted proteins | sample LitLauG_LLR_2012_FD_187203 | JGI IMG/M metagenome (GOLD analysis project Ga0209698, IMG submission 187203) | Freshwater sediment microbial communities from Pennsylvania, USA - Little Laurel Run_MetaG_LLR_2012 (SPAdes) (version 2) | ecosystem: Environmental > Aquatic > Freshwater > Creek >...
CCAGAATCCGGTTGCGGCGATGGGAAGTTGCTTTCTTGTCTCCGAAGCGTTTTCGAAGGTCGATCACCGAAACGATCTTCCCCCGAAGATTGATCACGCCCTCGAGGTAATCCGGCGCGTCAGGCACGGCAGTAATTTCCGGGACGCGGACAATCTCATGCAAGGAGGTGATGGGCACGCCGTAGGTTTCGCGACCCACCTGGAAGCCGACAATGTGGACTTCACGACTCATGCTCAGCTCCGGTTAGTCATTGGCGCCTGCGGCTGCGTGGCGCGCCAGGCCCCTGGTGGATTTGTCGTCGTGCGGGGCAGGGCGAAGAGAATCGGCCTGACGCAACGCGAAGCGGTCCATGGAGTTCAGCAGATCGCGCGACATCTTCGACATCTGCTCCGCGGAGGCGGCCAGTTCGGTGGAACCGGACGTGGACTGCTGGGTCAGTTCCCGCATGCGCTCCATCGCCTTGACTACGGCTTGTGCCCCGGATGCCTGCTCTTCCACCGCGGAATTGATTTCGTGCGTGATTTCGTTGAGGCGCGTGGTCGCGCGGGCGATCTGCGACGAGCCATGCGACTGTTCGTTGGTGGCGGCGCCGATCTCCTGGGCGAACTTGTAGACCTCGGTCACCACGTTGGAAATCTTGCGAAGTGCAGTGTTCAGTTCCTGACCCAGATTCAAGCCCTCGTTTACGATAGTGGTGCTCTTATCCATGTTTTCGACGGCTTTGCGGGCTTCCTTCTGGATGCTCTGGATAAGCTCGGAAATCTCCTTGGTGGATTGGGCCGACTTTTCCGCCAGCTTTCTGACTTCGTCGGCGACCACCGCAAAACCCAGGCCATGTTCGCCGGCGCGAGCTGCTTCAATGGCGGCGTTAAGAGCGAGCAAGTTGGTTTGCTCCGCCAGATCGTCGATGACTTCAATGATTTTCCCGATGTCGTCGGCGCGAGTGCCGAGGGCGTCGATGATGGCGCCGGAGGATTGGATGGTGGTGTTGATCTTATTCAGCCCGTCGGTGGCCTTCTCCATGGTGCCAATGCCACTGTGGACTTCTTCCCGCGACCGGTTGGAAATATCGAGGAGAACTTTTGCAGTGTCAGCCACGCGCTGAATGGAGGCGACCATCTGATCGATGGAGGCCGAAGTCTCGCTCACGCTCGAGGCCTGTACCTGCGTGCTCTTCACCATGTTCTGCACGTTGACGCTCATCTCGTGCATGGTGCTGGTGACCTCATCGATTGCGGAGGATGCCTGCAGGCTGATCTTTGCGGACTCGTCGGATGCGCCCGCCACTTGGCTGGACGCGCTAGCCACCTGAGAAGAGGCGTCGCGCACATTGCGTACCATGCTGCGCAAGCCCTCGATCATGCGGGCAAATGCGTTGCCCAAGGTATCGTTCTTGGAGCGGGGCACGGCCTGGACGGTGAGATCGCCACCCGCGATGGCTTCGGAAATACTCGCCATCTCCTTCAGGTAGATGACCATGTTGTTGAAGGTGCGAGCCAGTTCCCCGACTTCGTCGTGGCGCCGAATGTCAATGTTGTGGTCCAGATCGCCGGTGTTGCCGATCTGCTGCGCCACGGTCATGAGGGCACTGAGAGGCTGGGTGATGGAATTCGAAGTGAGGTAAGCAATCACGCTGCCCAGGGCCAAGGCAAACAGCGTGGCGAAGAAAGCGACCACGATGGTGCCAGTGGACGAGGCTTCGTCAGACTTCCGCTTCTCGTTGACGATTTTCGTGTTTTCCTGGTCGACCTGGTCGAGATACTCGGCGGAGTTCTTTACCCAGGAGGAAGCGTCCTTTTGCAGATAGAAGATCTGGAGTTCGGCGACGGTTGCGTTGCCGGCGTCGACATCCTTGCGCTTTTCGGCCAAGGGTGCGGCGAATTCGCGCGCCCAACTTTGTTCCTGCTGCTGAACCTTCTGGAGCGCGGACTTTTGCTGATCGGAAATCGCCAATGACTCGGCCTTCTGGAGCCGGTCATTGAGGAGGCGGAGGCCGTCGTTCATGCGATCGACTTCGCGGGTGTCGCCGCTCAGAAGGTAGTTGCTCAGGTAGAGGCGATTCTGCATCATCTGGAATTTCGCCGAGTCAGTGGCCTCGGCCATTTCCAACGACGCGGCGGCAGCAGCTTTGGCGCCGTGCTCGCGCTGGACAGCGACGTAGTTAATGATGAACAGAATGACGACGCTTGAAAGAACGCCGCCGAAGCCGAGATAAAGTTTCTTGCCAATAGACATTGCTGTTGCTCCATCCCTGCCGCCGGTCCGGGTATTTCGTGGATCCGACGGGTATTCGCTCTGCTAGTTTGGAGACTCGAACCTGAACTCGACGACTCCCGTTGTCTCGTCGGAAGCCGGCTCAAACCGCCACTTCTTCAATGCATCGATGGCTGCGTTGGCAAGGACGGGATGGCCGCCCACTACCTTGGTGCTCTTGATGGTGCCGTTGGGTGCCACCACAACCTGAATTTTCACAACGCCCGTGATGCTCATTCGCCTGGCTAGATCTGGGTACATGGGTTGAACCTTGCTCTTGGCTTTGCGAGTCAATTCTTCCTGCTGCTGGGCCGATACCGGTATGGGGTTGAGCAAGGTCGTGCTTGCTGCCGCGGTCATCAGACCGAGAGCTAAGCAGCACTGCATGGCTCGTAGAAACACAGTCCCTCCTCCGAGATACAACGGAATCGTAACCCGACAAGTGCATCGCTGATACCACGCTTACGGAAGGAACGGTTACGGACGTAATCGGCTGTAAGTTGTCTAGTGGGAGTCGATTGCAGAAGGTCGCGAGGTCGAGCGATAGGTGTCGAGCAACGAGGGAGTCTCAGAGGGCGTGCGGATGAGCGAACCGCTCTCAAGGTGAGACGGATGTGGTCACTGGAATTGCGGGCGTTTCACAGCTAGACACCCTACCGCTAATTTGCTTGACTCAAAATGAGATTGGGGGCTAGTTTTCTAATATATTCAACCACTTGTAAAAGCATGGCCGAAGGACAGGCGGTAGCGTTCTGACAATGCGAGCCGGAAACCCGACCCTGATCGAAGGGGTCGCTCCTCATTCCGACGAGGCCTTCCAGAAACTTCTGCTGCGAATTTCCGATGCCGCGGCGCGCGGTATCGACGGCACTTCTCTGATTGCGCTTTTCTGCCGGGAAACCCGGGAATTCTTCCCGTGCGCCGGAGTCTACTTTTGGCGTCTGATCGCTCCTGAGGAACTTGTGGGTTGGGCGGCCGATGGGCTGATGGCGGAGCAATTCCGCGGAACCACCCTGAAGGCTGGTGAGAGTGCGGTGGCCAACGAGGCCATACGACAGCGCCGTGCGCTGTACGTGAACGACCTTGACGCCTCCCGGTACCCGCTAGCGGGAAAATTCCATGCCCAAGCGCTGATGGCCGCTCCGCTAGTGGTTTCGAATGAAACGGTCGGAGCGGTGGCTTTTCTGCACGATTCAGTGCCCGGATTCTTCAACGACGACCTAGCGATCAAGGCAGCGATTCTAGCCAGCCAACTGGGAAGTCTCCTGGAGGCGACCCGGCTTACGCAGGTTGCGCGGACGGAACAGCGGCGAGCCGAAATCCTGGCGGAGGTAGCTCGGGCGCTGAACGGAGCGACCGACCTATCGGTTGTTCTCGAGTTGCTGGCGGAACAGGTTCGAGTGCTGCTGGATACGCGACTGGTCTGCGTCCTTCTGAACCAGGATGGTCCGTTTGAATTGCGGGCAGTGGCAGCCGAGACGCCGCAGCAGGCGAACGCAGTGCGCTCGCGGCACGATCGCACCGCACTACGGTTCAGCGCAGACTTGGCGGCACGCGCAGTGGCTGCGGGAGGGCCGATCACGGTGACGATCGATCCAGGTTCTTACGCCCTGGGAGATCTCGCTCACGCAGGCCGATTGGTGGTGGCTCCCTTCCGGACTAATGCAACGCAAGGCGCGATATTGGTTTATCCGCGCCAGGAAAGCTCCTTTACGGCGGAAGAGAAAACGCTGGTGGCGGCAGTAGCTGGCTTTGGAGCAATGGCGATCGCCAAACTGGATCTGTACAGGACTGCTCAGGCCCAAGCTCATGAACTGCATCAGTTGCTGGAAATTTCGTCAGAGCTGAGTTCGATTGGCAACCAGGATCAATTCATGGAGGCACTGGTTGTCCGCGCGGCTGATTTTCTCGGTTTCGGAAGGTGCTTCATCGCGTTGCATGAAGCGGGAGCGTTCCAGGTGCGCTGGGGAGCGGAACAGGGAAAGGCGCAGAGGGTGGACGTTCCTTTTCCTGAAGGTGTGGCGAGCCGGGCGCTGCTCAATCGCGAGGTGTTCTGGACGGACGATCCCAACCAGGTGCGGGGTGCGAATCTGGAGCAGGTTGCCAAATACCAGGTACGCCAGATTCTTGCGGTCCCGCTGCTCAGCTCCGACGGCCAGGTTTTGGGAATGTTCGGCGTATTGGACCGCGTAGATCGGGCCGGAATCTCCCAGGAGGACGTCCGGCGGGCGAAAGCCCTGGCTGCACAAGTGGCAGTCGCGCTGGAAGTAACTCGCAGCCTTCACCTTTCCGAACTGCACCGCAAGCGCGCAGAAGCGCTGATGGGACTGGCCCTGCAACTGAGCACCCTGCTTCGCCTGCCTGACTTTGCGGGAAGTTTCACCACCATGGCTGCCCGGATGATGGCGGCCAAGGGGGCTGCGCTGGCGCTCTCTCAAGACTCGAAGCTGGAGACTGTCGTACTGCGGACCAGTTCGGGTGAAACGACACAAGACCCCGCCATGCTTCAGGGATTCAGCCGAGCTGTGGCGCAGATCATTCAGCAGCGCAGCGAGTCGATCATTTCTCTCGACGCGGCGGATTCGTTTCCAAGTTCACTGACGACGGCCGTGGGGTGGAAAAACTGCATACTCTTGCGATTGCCGGGGGCCACGGGCGAACTGGTCGGAGTATTGTGCCTGGCGGACCGGGAGCAGAGTCTCAGCGACGAAGATGAGCAACTCCTACAGGCAATTGCGAGCCATGCTTCGGTAGCTCTGGAGAATGCGCGTCTGTTCAGCCGGATGGAGCAGGCCAACCGGCACTGGATGGAAATTTTTGATGCCATCACGGATTTCATCGTGGTCCACGATGAGAGCCACAACGTTCTGCGGGTGAACCGGTCGCTGGCAGAGTTTATCGGAGTGGCGCCAAAAGAACTGGTGGGCCTGAGCATGCGCGCCTTGCTGGCGCTGACGGCGAACGCTCCGCCCCACTCGTGTCCTTTCTGCCGAAGTGGGGATACGACCGACGAATACGTACATCCGGTGTTGGAGCGCACCTACCTGGTTTCCACGTCGCGCATTCACGGCGCGAGTAATGAGAGCCTGCAGACAATTCACGTCCTGAAAGACATCACGGACCGCCGCGAAGCGGAGCGGCGCTATCGCGAGCTTTTCGACAACATCCAGGAAGGACTGTTCTTTTCGACGCCGGAAGGCCGCTTCGTGGAAGTGAACGATGCCATGGTGCGCATGCTGGGCTACCAAAGCCGGGATGAGTTGCTGCACACGGATGTTTCCAGCCAGATGCACTTTTCCTCGGAAGCGCGCCAGCATCTGGCGGACTTGATGCAACGCCACGGAATGTTGCGCAACCACGAAGAAACCCTGCGCCGCAAGGACGGATCTCCGGTTCATGTGCTGATCAACGCCTTTGCTGTCCCCGACGCGCAGGGGAAGGTGTTGCAGTACCGCGGGTTGATGCTCGATGTCACCGGGCTGAAGAGTTTCCAGGCCGAGCTGCAGCGGGAGCGGGACTTCTCCAGCAAGATTCTGAACAATACGCAGAGCCTCATCCTGGTGGCCGATACCGCGGGGCTGATCAGTTATGCCAACCGCCGGTGGTTCGACGCCGGATACGAGCAGAAGCAGTTGCTAGGAAAGCCGCTGGTCGAGATGGTCCCGGCGGCGCGGCGGCAGGTGCTCAGCGATGCGCTGGCAGCGACGATCGCGGGCCATCAGGTGGACAATCTGGACCTGCAGGTGATGCGCGGGGATGGGCGCTTCGGGCAGTTTTCGGTCAACCTAAGCCCGATGCGTGACGAGCAGGGGGTGGTGACGAGCATTGTGGTGGTGATGACCGACATCACCGATTCTGCGATGCTGCAATCGAAGCTCATGCACGCGGAAAAGATGGCGGCGGTGGGGCAGTTGGTCTCGGGAGTTGCACATGAAGTAAATAATCCGCTGACTGCGATTCTGGGATTTGCAGACTTGCTTCTGGAGAATGCGGAGTTGCCGGAGACGGCGCGTAAGGACTTGAGGGTGATTCTGCAGGAGGCGCAGCGTACGAAGCAAATTGTGCAGAACCTGCTCAGTTTTGCGCGACAGATGCCGCCCCAGCGCAAACCGGTGCAGGTCAATACCATCCTGCGGCGTACGGTCCAACTGCGTGCCTATGACTTCAACAGTCACGGCGTCGATGTGGTGGAGCTTCTCGATGAGAACCTGCCGCATGTGATAGGAGATTCGCATCAGCTGCAGCAGGTCTTTCTGAACATCATTAACAACGCGTATGACGCGGTGCGTGTGGCCGGACGTCCGGCGCGAATCGAGATCATGACGGCGAGCGTGGGCAACGTGGTGGAAGTATCGTTCCGCGACAACGGGCACGGGATCGCTTATCCCGAACGGATCTTCGATCCGTTCTTCACCACCAAGGAAGTGGGAAAGGGGACGGGCCTGGGGCTGAGCATCTGTTATGGCATCGTTCACGAGCATGGGGGGGAAATCCTGTGCCACAACAACGCCGGGACTGAGGGGGCCACGTTTGTGGTTCGCCTCCCCGCGATTTCAGAAACGGCCAGCGTGTCGGCCGCTGCCGGAGTCATTCCATGAATCAACCTGCTACGCAACCAGCACTGCTTCCAGTGCTGCTAATCGAGGATGAAGAGGGTGTGATGGCTTATGTGCGCGCCTCGCTGGAGCGCAACGGATACTCGGTAGTCGGGGTGGCGTCAGGTGTAGAGGCGTTGCGTCTCCTCCAGAACGGACAGTTCCTGGGGGTGGTTTCAGACATGCGCACACCGGGCGGTGTGGATGGCGCCGATGTGCATGCGTGGATCGCGAGGAATCGTCCGGAACTGGTTTCCAGGATTGTCTTCATCACGGGCGACATCGCCAATGAAGAAACGGTCGCAATCTTGCAAAAAACCGGCGCTCCGTGTGTGGAGAAGCCATTTCGTGTACAGCAGTTCATTTCAGTAATCGAAAAAACGATGGGGAAAGCGTTGTGAGCAGCGAAGACCTACGTATCCGCCTACTTGTGGTCGACGATGAGCAGAGCATCCGGAGGCTATGCGTGACGGTGGGTGAATCCCTTGGATTTGCCTGCCTGGAAGCCGACAGCGGCGAGTCGGCACTGGCGGTGCTGGAAGAGCAGCCGGCACACATGGTCCTGACCGACATGGTGATGCCGAAGATGTCGGGCCTGGAATTCCTGGAGAAGGTAAAGAAGATGTTGCCGCGCACCGAGGTCGCAGTGATGACGGGGCACGGCTCCATTGAAACCGCGGTGCAGGCTATGAAGCTGGGAGCGTACGACTACATCGGCAAGCCATTCTCGCCGCTGGAGGAGTTGCGATTGTTCCTGCGGCGTATGGCGGAGAAGATCAGGTTGGTAGAGGAGAACCAGTTCCTGAAGGACCGCACCGACACCGAAACGCAGCTCCACGGTATCGTGGGATCATCGGCGAAGATACAGGATGTATTGAGGATGATTTCGCGGCTGAAAGATACGCGAACGCCGGTGCTGATCACGGGGGAAAGCGGGACTGGCAAAGAACTGGTGGCGCGGGCGATTCACTTTCGAGGAGCCATCGCGAGTCGTCCGTTTGTCGCGGTCGACTGCGGCTCGCTGGTGCCCACGCTGATCGAGAGCGAACTATTCGGATATGAGAAGGGCGCGTTCACCGGGGCGCTGAAGTCAAAACCAGGACTCTTTCAGCACGCCGATGGGGGGACGGTTTTCCTGGATGAGATCGGCGAACTGCCGCCTGAATTGCAGGCCAAGCTGCTGCGAGTATTACAGGAGAAAGAAGTGCGTCCGGTCGGCAGCAATCAGAAGGTTAAAGTGGATGTTCGAGTTATAGCTGCCACGAATCGCGACCTGGAAGCGGAGTATCGTGCGGGCACATTCCGCAAGGACCTGTATTTCCGGCTGAACGTGGTGACTGTAGATGTGCCCGCGTTGCGAGAGCGGCGCTCGGACATACCGATGCTGGTCCACTGGTTTTTTGACCGTTATGCGTCCGGGCGTGCCATGCAGGTGACGAACAGCGCGATGAAGTCGTTGCTGCAATATGACTGGCCGGGCAACGTTCGCGAGCTGGAGAACTGTATTGAACGGGCCGTGGCGCTGGGGGACGGTCAAATCATCGATGCCGACGATCTTCCGCCCGCGATCGCTTCTGCAGCGACGGGGATGGAGTCAGCGCAAGAGTCCGGAGTAGGGGAGATCAATTCCACCGACTTAGAGGATATTGAGCGAGCGACCATAAAGCAGGTGTTTGAGCGAGTGAAGGGCGATAAAGCCCTTGCCGGCAAGATGCTGGGAATCAGCCGCGCAACGCTATACAGGAAGCTGAAGCGGTACCAAATCGGTGCGCAATCGGCAGCGGCCGGGAGTAGCCAATCGCTGCAATAATGATTCGGCGCTGAGAGGTCCTCCGAGTGAGGTGACGTACCTTTCGTGACTTATGTGCTATCGGTGTTTCAGCTTAGACAGGTTGAGACGCGAGTTTCATTCTGAGACGACCTTCCCTTTCTAGTCCCACCGTTCCCATCCCGTCTAGGTATACAACTTGTAAACTCAGCAACTTAGATATCCCAGCATGAACCCGGAGTTTGGCTGCGATCGTGCAATGACGTACGCGGCGCGGTTCATGGGCTCCTAATAAAGAAATCTTTCTAACCGGGGAGAGAGGGGCCCGCCGCTTCCTTAATTGGTCGAGGTTTAGCTTTGTCGAAAGAGGCAACAGCTCCAGCGCGTTCTTTGCAGGCAAGCATCGTAGGGCGACTCGCGAAGTTCTTTCCAGAAGCCACTCCCGTCCGGATTCCGATCAAGTTAACGAAGATGTCAGAGGGGAGCGACGTTTTGACGGAGAGTACGGTGATCGAGTATGGCACAGCGCGAGAAGTACTCTTTGCTGCGAGGATTCCACTGGAATTTGCCGATAGGTTACGGGTGCAAAACTCCGACGGCTCTCTGGACACCGAAGCCTCTGTCGTCGCTGTGCAGTATCACAACGGCAAGACGGTAGTGGCGGCGAGGTTCACCCAGGAAGTCGCGAACTGGATTGTGAAGCCATGACTGCTGTCCCAGAACTTGCCGAATTGGCCTCGGTGTGGCGTGAGGCGCGTTTTCTGTATCCACTGTACGTTGCGCTGACGCGCGAATTTGTGATCGAAGTACCTTCATGCGCGGACCTGGAAGCGGGCACGGAAGCTCCGCCCAAGGAATCCGTGGAGCAAGCCAAAGAGTGGTATCGCGTGGTCGACGAGCGCATTCAGGTCCACCAGTTACGCCAGTTCCTGCAGACCACCCCGCTGGCGAGCGAAGAGTCGCTGCTGGTGTTGCTCGCACATCACCTGCAGAAAAAAGTAAGGTCGGCGGCGGACCGGGACAAGGTCGACTTCCTGCTGGTGCAATATTTCTCGCACACCGTGCCCTCGGGAGTCGAGGAGAGTGACGTCGACATGGAATATGTCGCGCAGGTCCTCGAGCCTGCGCTCAGGCAGGTGGATCTCACCATCCCAGAATGGTTGCGACCTCTGGAGCAGATCATCCAGTCAGCAAGGAATTGCCGCAGTCTCAGCGAAATGCTTCACAGCGGGATCCTGGAGCATGGACGAAAACTGAAGGTTCAATCCGGAGACAACTATTTTCTTCCCGCCGCGATGGTTGCGTTCACGCGCTTCAGCTTCCTCATGCGACGCGTCTTCTTCCATCTGATGCATCAAGATCTGAACGCAATTCTGGACGGTCTGCGGGATCTGGAGCATCGTGGCGTGACAACCCTGGACTGTCGCCGGGCGCAATTCTCAGCGGAAGAGCCCATTTCGCGGCTGCGCATGATATGCCAGTCGTGGCGAGTTATGTTTCATGCGGAGTATTCCTCCGGCCAGCCGCTCAAGATGCTGGTGGACTTCCGAGCTGCGGTGGATGACGCTCTAGCCGCGTCGGAGGGCAAGCCGGGCGCGAAGCCGGCGGCCAAGAAAGCGATGGCGGCGGCCGCATCAGCAGGCGGAGGGACTGCGACGGGCAATGAGTTTGCCGTGAGTCCCGCGATCGTACCGGAATTCGACGTGTCGAAAGGCTCATCGAGTTGGGGGCCTGACTCTCCCGCGAATAGCTTTGGCAACGCGAAAGACGAATAGAGCCTTGAGGAGCCTACGGAGAGAAGTGAAGTGGAGCCATCCAGCGTATTAGTCGTTTCCGACGATGGGGACTTCTCCCGCGCGATTGCCGGCCGCTGGCAAGCGGAACGTATCCTGCCTGCATTTACGGTAATGAGCGGAGACCTGTGCCGCGGTTTCGACGCCGATTCTTTTGATCTGGCAATTGTGGGGGCGGTGCGTCCGAATGCACAGGCGCGTGCATTCCAGGTACTTGAACCGGCGGAAAGGCCGGTGATCTTCGTTTCGAGTTCGGCGCAGACAGCCCAGGCCGTGCGCGATCAATACCCCAGATTCCTCGTTCTGCGGGACCATGAAGGCTGGCTGGACGCGCTGCTAGTGTTAACGACGGAAGCTATTCGACGCAGCCAGGCGGTGGCGCGTGTGCAGAAAATCGAAGAAGAGAAAGCCATCATGGAGGCGCAAGCTACGCTTGGCAGGTACATGCTGGAGATGCGGCACACCTGCAACAACGCGCTGACGTCGGTGTTGGGCAATTCCGAGCTGCTGCTGAGCGAGCCCGGAAGCCTGTCAGCCAAGGCGCGGTCGCAGATCGACACGATTCGCAACATGGGACTGCGCTTACACGAAGTGTTACAGCGTTTCTCCTCGCTCGAGAAAGAGCTGAGCTTCGTGGAGCAGCAGGCGACGAGGGAACAGATCGTCAAGGTTCGCTCTGCTGCCGCCTGCTTATGAATCGTTAGTAACTGCTAGTCCTCCCCCGAGTGCCCGATAAAGATGGAAAAACGACCTTCTGCCCTACGGAATAAGTGCGTTCGCGTCGCGTTGAAGAGGCGAGGGTGCGATCTTCGCTATCGCCGGAGGACGGGTTTGGGGAAATGAGCAATGAGCACAGACATCAGGGTCCCGAGTCCAAGTAATAGCCACCGGTTACTGGTGCGCACGGTTCTGGAACACGAACTCTCCGAACTGCGTCTGGTTCTGGAGCGTTATGCGGGTGCGTTGCTGGACTGGCCCAACGACAAGCTTGGAAGCGCAATTGGCGACTACCTGGAGCTGCGCGAACTGGACTCGGTCCAGCAATTGCTTGCGTTGTTACGAACGTCTGAAAGGGAATGCGAGTCCGTGCTGGAGACGCTGCTCGAGGGCGCGACGGGCTTCTTCCGCCATCCTGCTGCCTTTGAAGCTTTCGAGAAGAGAATACTTCCTGAGCTCCACGCCCGAAAATCCGACAACCCATGCAGCCTTCGGATATGGAGTGTGGGATGCTCGACCGGAGAAGAGGTCTACTCCCTCGCCATGGCCGTGTGTGAGCGGGTCAACGGTGGAGCGGATCGATGGAAGATTCACATCGTGGGCAGCGACATGCGGCGGCAGGCTCTGCAGACGGCTGAGCGCGGGCTCTATGCGCAGCAAGAGATCTCGCGTCTGCCGCAACCGCTGGTGGGAAACTATTTTGAAAAACTAGGACCACACTTCTCGGTTAAGCCGCGCCTACGAAATCTTGTGACCTTCAGCCAGATGAACCTGGCACGACCGGCGTATATCGGGCGATTCGACTGCATCTTCTGCATGGATGTTCTGCCGCACTTCTCATCGGCACAGCGGACGGCGCTCGTGGACCGGCTGCATCTCTACCTGGAGCCCGGAGGCTATTTGCTGCTGGGGGATGGAGAGAAGCTGCCCAACGCGAATGCCACGTTTTCTTCGGAGCCGGAGATGTGTGGAGTGTTTCGAAAACCGATGGTGGCGGCTGCCGGGGCTGGAAAATAAACCTTCTCACCACGGAGTTACAGAGGCACAGAACACTTTGACGTTTGAAATCCGGAAATTGTCGGAGTGACTTCAACTTCCAACAGCCATTTGCGATCAGGCAAACAGAAATTCCTTCGTTCTTAATTCCTTGATGGTGTCGCGTAGCTTCGCGGCTTTTTCAAATTCGAATCGCTTCGCAGCCTCGCGCATATCGGATTCGAGGTTCGCGATGAACTTGTCGAGATCCTCTTGCGATTTGAAGTCCGGGATACCGTCAGCTTCGGTGGAAGTGAGGTCGGTGTAGTCTGCCGCCACGATGCTCGCGAGGGACATTTCGAGGGGCCGCACAATGGATTCGGGCGTAATCCCGTTAGCCTCGTTGTAGGCCTGCTGGATGGCGCGGCGGCGGTTGGTCTCGTCCATGGCTCGCTTCATGGAGTCAGTCATGCGGTCCGCGTAAAGGATGGCACGCCCGTTGAGATTACGGGCACAGCGGCCGACAGTCTGGATAAGCGAACCGCTGGAGCGCAGGAAGCCTTCTTTGTCGGCATCGAGAATGGCGACGAGGGAAACCTCGGGCAAGTCGAGACCCTCACGCAGAAGGTTGATGCCGATCAGTACGTCGAACTCACCCTTGCGCAAATCGCGCAGAATCTTTACGCGCTCGAGCGTTTCGATCTCCGAGTGCATGTAGCGGCATTTCACACCTACTTCGGCGTAATACTCGGCGAGATCTTCCGCCATGCGCTTGGTGAGCGTGGTCACGAGCACGCGTTCTTTTTTTGCAACGCGTTCGCGGATCTCGTGAAGCAGGTCGTCGATCTGGCCTTTGACCGGGCGGATCTCCACGGGAGGATCGATCAGGCCAGTAGGACGAATGATCTGCTCGACCACCACTCCGGCCGATTTGGTCAACTCGTAAGGACCGGGAGTTGCGGAGACGTAGACCAGCTGTCCCATGCGGTGTTCGAATTCCTCAAAGGTGAGCGGACGGTTATCGAGAGCCGAGGGCAGACGGAAACCGTACTCGACCAGGGTCTGCTTGCGCGAGCGGTCACCGGGATACATGCCGTGCAACTGCGGGACGGTCTGGTGTGATTCATCGATGAACATCAGATAGTCGCGCGGGAAATAGTCGAGGAGAGTGGGCGGCGGCTCGCCGGGAAGACGTCCCGTGAAGTGGCGCGAATAATTCTCGATACCGTGGCAGTAGCCCATGGACTTGATCATTTCGAGATCGAACATGGTGCGCTGGTGCACGCGCTGCGACTCAACGAGGCGTCCCTGTTTTTCGAGTTCGACTTCCCACCACGCCAGTTCTTCCCGGATGGATTCAACGGCAGCGTTACGAGTCTCCGGCTTCATGACGTAGTGCGTCTTCGGATAGATGGGAAGACGCATGTACTTCTGCTTAACCGTTCCAAAGAGGGGATCGATCTGCGAGAGCGATTCCACCTCGTCGCCGAAGAGTTCGACACGGTAAGCCATGTCGTCATAGGTGGGGAATATTTCGATCACATCGCCCCGCACGCGGAAGGTACCACGGCGAAAATCGCCGTCGGTGCGCTCGTAGAGGATTTCGACCAGCTTGCGGGTGATGTCCTCGCGCTTGATCTTCTGCCCCTTTTCGAGGAACAGCAGCATGCCGTAATAGGCTTCCGGCGAACCCAGTCCATAGATGCAGCTGACGGAGGCGACGATAAGAACGTCCCGGCGCTCGAACAGCGACTTGGTGGCGGAGAGGCGGAGCTTGTCCAGCTCGTCGTTGATGGTGGCTTCTTTTTCAATGTAGAGATCGGCGGCCGGAACGTACGCCTCCGGCTGGTAGTAGTCGTAGTAGGAGACGAAATACTCGACGGCATTGTGTGGGAAGAAGCTTTTGAACTCGTGGTAGAGCTGGGCCGCGAGCGTCTTGTTGTGGGCCATCACGATGGACGGGCGGTTGATGGCCTCGATCACTTTCGCCACGGTGTAGGTCTTGCCAGAGCCGGTGACGCCGAGCAGGACCTGATGCTGCTCGCGGTCACGGATGCCGCGCAGCAGGGCCTGAATGGCGGTGCCCTGGTCGCCCTGGGGTTTGTAGTCGGAGATGAGGCGGAAGTCCATAAGTCCAGCCACTAGCTCTTAGCCCTTGGCTCTTAGCAATCGCTCCTAGCAATCCATGTCGTATCAGGATTCGAAAGCTCCCTCAAGTGCTCTGGAGCGAATCCGGGGCCAAGAGAATCTCTCTATTATAACGGGAGAGAGAACTGTCGTTACTCCGGGAAGCATTGATGGAGGAGTGTTGTTCACCAGCCGGCAGCATTCCTCATAACCAATCGCCACTAACGCTCATCCCCGCAATGAAGCCGGCGCAAGAAATAATGAGTTCCAGCGCAGCTACCAAGCTTGCCGCAAACCAGCGCACACCATTCATCTTGTATACCCAAAGGCAGCCCGTTGTGACCGAGAGGTAGAACAACACATCCAGCCAACGAATCCCTACCGCGTTAGGCTGCGGGTGTGGCCAACTGCTGTGCGCCGGGAACAGCACTCCCACGGCTATTGTTGCAGGGAAAAAAAGTATTTGAGTTAAAACGAACCAATAACAGGATCGCCACGTCTCACCACGAAAGGGATGCTGGCGCCAGAATGATGCAACAAGACTAGCGCCGCAAAGCACTGACACTGTCAATATCGGTGGAATTCCAAGTGCTTGAAAGCTCCACAGCGACAGCCTCTGGAAGTCGTTCCAAAACTGAGCTGTATTCATTCGACCCGCTTAGCTCGTTGTGTTACTCGAGAATGAACGCTTGTTGCTGGCGACAGTAGTCAAATCTACTCCACCACCGCACCGATACCGATGATCTTGGTCGATGCGCGGAACTTCTTGTAATCCCGGTAGGTGATGTCTTCATTCACGTTGAAGTTCTTGAGCAGCGCCAACCGCACATCGACTTTCACCGCTACGTGTTGAGGTAGCCAGACTTCATCGTTAACTCGAGTGGTTTCGATGAGGATGCGCGATCCCTTGTGGAATCGAGCGAGGAAGAGGCCGAGCGAGACGGTGTCGATACATTGCGCGTCGAGCTTGACCCATTGTGTTTCAGCCCTGTCGATCCAGACACGAAACTTGAACTTGGGTAGAAACTTGGCATCTTTGAGGTGGGGTTCAAAACCGGGGCGGGGCTCGGCGTCAATCACGTACGCATCACGGCCGCTGAGTTGCTCGATACCAGCTAAATGAAAGTTATAAGCTTCGTTCACCTCGTGAACGAACTCACGCCCCTCCTCGCGTTCTTTTTCTTCCTTCTTGAGGCGCTTCTCTCGGTCGGAGTCGGACTCGTTCTTGCGCTTGTCGATGATCTTCTGGATTTTTTCCTGTTCCTTGGTGGAGTCCTTGGCGGAAAGTGGCTTGTCGTCTTTGGAGATCAGGCGCTCGACCGGCTCGCCAT
>Ga0209698_10004339_pt1 | contig 15559 bp, 8 predicted proteins | sample LitLauG_LLR_2012_FD_187203 | JGI IMG/M metagenome (GOLD analysis project Ga0209698, IMG submission 187203) | Freshwater sediment microbial communities from Pennsylvania, USA - Little Laurel Run_MetaG_LLR_2012 (SPAdes) (version 2) | ecosystem: Environmental > Aquatic > Freshwater > Creek >...
GCCACGCTGTTTCCAGGGGCTCAGTTCGAGCGCGTGCTCACGGACGTTGAAGCGGGTGAGACTACCCGTGATGATGCACTCCTCACGCTGGTCACGGGCTGGATGTCGCACGTAGGACCGGTGACTGCCTCGCAACTCGGGGAATTCGTGGGCTTGGCGGCTTCCGACATCGAGAAGGCTTTGCTGCGCATGGAGGCCAGCGGGACCGTGTTGCGGGGAAGATTCAGCGGCACCGGGGTCGGGTCACGCAAAGCGGTCGAGCTTCGCTCGACTGGACAGCCGGGGGCGGCTGTCCCTACAGGGGCGGTCGTCCCTGCACAAGATCTGGAAATCGAATGGTGCGAGCGGCGGCTGCTGGCGCGGATTCATCGCCTGACTGTCGGAACGCTGCGCAAGCAGATCGAGCCGGTCACGGCGGCGCAATTCATGCGCTGGCTGATGCGCTGGCAGCATCTGGCTCCTGGGACTCAGGTCACGGGCGAGCGGGGGACGCTGGAAGTACTGCAGCAATTGCAGGGATTCGAGATTCCGGCAAACGCGTGGGAACGGCACGTGCTGGCGCGCCGAGTGGCGGACTACGATCCGAAGTGGCTGGACCAGCTATGCCTGACCGGAGCTGTGGGATGGGGACGATTGTCGCCGCATCCGGCTACGCTGGATTCCAGTGCCGGCATTTCCCCGGACGGCACCCGCCAGCGGCGAGTGATTCCCACAAGCGTTGCCCCGATTACGTTCTTCGTTCGCGAGGAAGCGGATTGGATGACTCCGAAAGCCGAGTCGCAAACCTCGCAACATCAGCGAGACATGGGGCACTCCACCGATAGCGGGAGGAGCGGCCTGAGTAGCGGGGCGGGGCTCGTGTTTGAATTCCTGCACCAGCGCGGGGCTTCTTTCTTTGCCGACATCGTTCGTGCAACCGGAAAACTCAAAGCGGAGATCGAGACGGCTTTGTGGGAATTGGTGGCGGGCGGGCAGGTGACGGCCGACGGCTTCGACAATCTACGATCGCTGATCGATCCCAAGCGGCGGGCCGGGCAGGGAAGCGGGCGGAATACGAGACCTCGGCACAGCGCCGGTCGCTGGGCTTTGCTGCACGCAGACGCGGCCGTGGAACGCCCCCGTGCCATCGAGGCAGCGTGCTGGATGCTGTTGCGGCGCTACGGCATCGTGATTCGCGATCTGCTGGCTCGCGAATCCAACCTTCCGACCTGGCGGGAATTGCTCTCCGGCTTCCGCCGACTGGAGGATCGCGGTGAGATTCGCGGCGGGCGGTTTGTGGACGGTTTCCTGGGCGAGCAATTTGCCCTTCCTGTCGCCGTGGAGTCGGTCCGTGCCCTGCGCAACCTGCCCTTGAGTGGCGAGGCGACCACTTTGTCGGCTGCCGATCCTCTGAATCTGGTTGGAATTCTTGTGCCTGGAGACCGGGTCCCGGCTATCTCCGGCAACACGGTGACGTTTCGAGATGGGGTCGCGGTCTTTGCGGCAGAACCCCCGCCAGCGACGGAACTTGCCGCGGGGGATTAGGGGCGCTTTGATCACCCCATATCCTCTCCGGACTTTCCCTGGAAGTCAGACAAAAACAAAAAAGTCAGAAGCCTGATGAGGGGGTCTCCCAAGCTTCTGACTGGACGAATACCCGGCTTGAACTGATTGAAAGCGCTTCCCCCATCGCTTTTGCCGGGTCAAATCGCCACCAAAGCCTATGCATGTCAGCTTCCAACCTGATGAAGATTCGCTGCCAGCGGCCGAGGAAAACCAGTAAAGCTATCTCCAAGAGCAAATTACCGCGCAAGAAACGAACAGCCAGCGGACTTCGGCACAGCGCTCTACCTGCGAAATCGTCTATCTATTCGGATAGTCGCTCTATCTGTTCGGATACTCGAACCCGGACAGGGTGACTGTGCATTCCGGCTCCGCCTATGATAAGAAGACTTACTGCCATGGGAGATTTGCTTTGCCCCCGAGACTGTTAGCGCTATCCGGGCCCCTCAAGGATTCAACGATCCCCCTGCCTGCCGGGGAAGTAACACTGGGTCGGGAGCCCATGAACGCCGTCCCAGTGATCGACCCCTCGGTCTCGCGGCGGCACTGCCAACTCCAGCATTCGGACGGACGCTTCCAGATCAAAGACCTGGATAGCCGGAACGGAACCGTCGTCAACGGAGTCGCGGTTAAAGAGCACTGGCTGCGCCATGGCGATGAGATCGCCATCGGGGACTCAATCTTTCTGTTTCTCGAGGAAGAGGAGGACAGCGCCACTCATTTCAGCCGGGTGGAGTTCGATGACAGCCGTCCGACCGCGGAGACCAAGCTGATCCATCCTCGGGACGTGGTGTACCTGCAGCCGGACCGGCTGCTCAAGGAATTGCCGGCAACTTCGCAGGTGGCCCGGAATCTGGGCGCTCTTCTGAAGATCAGCCGGGTGGTGCACGCGATCCGCGACCTTGAGGACCTGCAGGCCGAGCTCCTGGATTTGATCTTTGAGGTGGTGCCGGCGAGCCGGGGGGCCATCCTGCTCTCCGACAGCGCGGGCAAAGACTTCAACTGCTCGTACGCAAAGACGCGCCAGGCAGGTCAGCCGCAGCTAGTCCGGGTCAGCCGCACGATAGCCCGGCAGGTCATGAGCGAGAATGTGGCGATCCTCGGCTTTGACGTGCAAGGCGGAAAGCTGCGTGACGTGGAGAGCCTGGCGGTTTCCGAGGTGCGCTCGCTGCTGTGCGTGCCTCTGACCGTGTTTCAGACGATGATTGGCTGCATTTATCTCGACAACACCAGTCCGGCGAAGCGCTTCCAGGACGATCATTTGCAGCTGATGGCGGGGATTGCCGCCATTTCCGCGGTAGCACTCGACAACGCCCGCCGACTGCAGTGGCTGGAGCAGGAAAACCAGCGTCTCACCATCGAGGTTTCGCAGGACCAGAGCCTGGTCGGCGACGGCGCACGGATGAAGGAGATCTACCAGTTTCTGGCCAAGGTCGCCCCCGCGGATTCGACGGTGCTGATCGAAGGAGAAAGCGGCACGGGCAAAGAGCTCGCCGCCCGGGCCCTGCATCGCAACAGCCCGAGAAGCGGCAAGCCGTTTGTGACAATCAACTGTGCGGCCATCCCCGAGTCCCTGCTGGAGAGCGACCTGTTTGGTCATGAGCGCGGGGCTTTTACCGGGGCCGCGACTCAGAAGAAGGGCCGGTTGGAAGTGGCCGACGGTGGCGTCGTGTTCCTCGACGAAATCGGCGAACTCGCTCCCGCCCTGCAAGTGAAGCTGCTGCGCGTGTTGCAGGAGCGGGAATTGGATCGTGTGGGCGGCACGCATCCGATCAAGATCGACATTCGCCTCATTGCTGCCACCAACCGCGATCTGAATGAAGCGGTCAAGAGAAAGGAATTCCGCCAGGATCTCTACTACCGGCTGGCGGTGGTCAAGCTGACCATGCCGCCCTTGCGCGAACGGAAGGACGACATTCCCCTGCTGACCCGCCACTTTGTGCAGAAGTATGCCAAGCGCTGCAAGGTGAAGCCGAAACCGGTTTCCCGCGAAGCCATGGCAGCCCTCTCCAACTACGAATGGCCGGGGAACGTGCGCGAACTGGAGAATGCCATCGAACGCGCTCTGGTGCTGGGTACTTCCGACATGCTGCTCGCCGAAGACCTGCCGGAGTCTCTGCTTGAACCGGCTCCTGCCGAAGAGATGGATGAGGGCAAATACCAGGCGAGAGTGCGGGACCTGAAGAAGCAATTGATCGTGGACGCGGTGCAGCAGACTGGCGGCAACTACGTTGAAGCCGCGAAGTTGCTCGGCATGCACCCGAACTACCTGCACCGGCTGATCCGCAACCTGGGCCTCAAGAACGCCTTGAACGAGCTTCTGCGCGACAGCCCGCGCGCCGCCGGGCCGAAACTCTCAGACGGCGGTGCCGAGAGGCTTCCTTCCTGAGTCAACCATAGGGGTGCGTTTGGAGAATTCTCCCGAACGCAGGAGGCTGCAGAAAAACACTAATCCCGCGGCGCAGGGCCTGAAGGCGGGATTGATACTCGAGCGCTTACGCTACGCCTGAAAGGCGTAGCCTGATACAAGTCGAGCATTTTTCCGGAGCCTGCCAGCACACGGGCGAGGGCGCCCGCGCCACATGGAATCCACTGCAGAGTTCACGGTTGCGTTGCCGAGGCTCTAGCCGGCTAGGGAAGGCTGATCTGCATCAAGCGGGCAGGGTCGAGGTACGTGCCTTGCCAGCGGACGGCAACATGAAGGTGCGGCCCGGTTGCCCGCCCCGTGCCTCCGCTGAGACCAATTTCCTGGCCGCGCTTCACGGCATCTCCCTCCTTGACCCGCAATTCGGAGAGGTGGAAGTAAAGGGTGAGCAGTCCCTGGCCGTGGTCGATTACGACACAGTTGCCTTCGAAATATAGCAGTCGCGCCAGCAGCACCGTGCCCGAGTTCATGGCCGCGACTGGGGTGCCCGTGGGCACGCGGTAATCCAGCCCATAATGCGGGCGCTGCGCTTTTTCGTTGAAGATGCGCTGCGAGCCGAATACGTCGGAAATTTCCGCGTGCGCCGCCGCCGTGAACGGGCCCGACCACTCGCGCTCGGGAGTGACGCGGTTCAGGTAATCCTGTTTGGTCTTCTGGTCTTCTTCAATCGCCTTGAGTTGCTCTGGACTGGGCTCGGTGAATTTGCCCTCCACAGTGAGCTTGGCGCGAATCTTCGGATAATGGGCCGCCGCCACGGCGAACTTGCGGGTGACGGAGAGCGCACCACCGGCGCCCTTCGGCTGTCCGATCAGCGCGAGTGCGTATTTGCCGGGAGTGGTTTCGAAGCTGATGCCGGACAGCGCGTACCAGGTCCTCGAAGCGGGATCAAAGCTGAACGGGACCTGATGGCCCATCCAACTTGCGGAAAGTGACTCAAGCGCGGCGGATGTCTTCACCTGAAACAAAACCGGCGCCCCATTCACCAGGCGGACAGGCTGAGACCGGACAGTCCAGGTGACCGCGGAGGCGGGGAGCAGCGCCCCAGAAAGCAACAATGCGGTCAGAACCAGGCGGCAAACAACCGGGAGTGGCTGGGCTCTATCCGGACTGGGCCGGGGAGGCGCTGCTTGCCGGATAACTAGGAACTGTGGACGATCGAAGCCTGCGAGCATCTTCAAACAGCCTAGCACTGTGCGAATCCGTTGCATCGGCCATCTCGGCGCCGCATCCGAGTGCTAACCAGTAATGAGACCCGGCATTGACCACCATCGCTGGATCGACTGAACCTCTGAGTGAATGATCGGTTCATTTCTCGTGGTACTGTCGAGCATCGGCCGCAGAACGAGCGCCTCATCCTGCTGCTCGGCGGCCAGGTACTACTCAGCGAGGCCGCAACCAAGGCAGCCTCAAGAAGGCGGTTATGGCAACTGGTTTCCTCCGGCAATTCCTGCAGAAATTCTGTCGGCACGAGTTCTCGTGGCCGCATAGCGGCGTCCATGGGCAGGACTATCAGGTGTGCGTCCTCTGCGGAACAGTCTACGAGTATGACTGGGTCACGATGCGGCGCACGCGCCGGCTGGCTTCCGCGCCAGAAAGCGGGCCAGAAGCCAAATCTCGGCCTGCTCCCACAATTTGAGAGTCGATTGAAAACTCGAGCCGGATCGAGAGCGTCGGCGAGGGTATTTCAGCGCGACGAACTGCGGCACGCCGGACCGCGGTTGCGAACGCGTTAATTCTCCGCGTCGCCGCCGGGCTGGGCTTGTACGGGGAATTGCTCATTCAGACTCTTGGCCAGAGCGTGCAAGCTCCCTTCCAGCTTGAGTCGAAAACGTTCCAGGGAAATTCTGGCCAACTCGTCCATGGAGCGCTCGAAAACCTGCAGGGCATCCGCTGCCCGGATCTTCAGTTGCCCGGAGACCGAGCAGACGGTTTCGTTCTGCGCCTGCGTCAGCTTTCCGCTGGCTTCGCCCAGTTGATGGGTGAGCGCTTTGTCGCTGCGAGCCGTCATTTCTTCAAGAATCTCATGCGCGACCCTCTCGAATTGAGCGCGCGTGTCCTTCACGGTGTCACTGGAGATTCGGCTCAGCCGCTGGTCCAGGCCGGATTCGAGGTTGCTCGCGGATTCGGCCAAGGTGGCGATTCGGGCGTCGAGGTGTTCGACCTGTTCCTGCAAACGTGACGATTCCGACACCACCGCAGTTCGCAGCTGTTCTAACTCTGCACATCGCGCATCGTGTTCGGCATTCAAGTTGTCCTGCAGAAACTGGCAGAGTTCTTCGCCGAGCCGCTTCAGGGCGTTGCCTCCGTCCAACAATTTCTGCCGCAGCTCTTCGAGGCCGCGATGCAGGTGCTGCTGAGTCTCTTCCGAGAGGTGCGCGGAGAATTCCTGCGCGCGTTTCTCGACGGCCTTCAGTTCCTGGGCGACGCCGCGCAGAAAACTGTCGTAGCTTTGATTGGTGCGCTGGTCCAGGGCCGCCTTGGCCGAGGACAGCAATTCCGCCGACTGCTGGCGCGCCTCGTCCACCACTCTCGGGGTGAGGTTCTTTCGCAGGCGGGCCTCGATCTGCTGTTCGAGCTCAGGGGGAATGCTGGCCAGTGATACTTCGAAACGGCTCGGATTCGGTCCCCGTTGTGCCAGCGTTTCTTTGAGCGACCGGAGTTCTGCCTGGAGCGGCTGAACCGAGTCGGCAATCATCCGCAGGATTTGCGCTTCGGAAAACCCGGCGTTCCGGGACGCGGCCGGCGCAGCCGGGCTGACCCGGGCAGGCGCCGGCTGTGCGGGAATCGTGTTGCTGGACTTAAGAATCTGGGCGTGCTTCGGTGTAGTGGGCGCCGCTGGCAGGGTCCAATCTTTCGGACAATCGCGCAGTCCCCAGAAATTTTGCGGCTGGTCGAGCCTCGCTCCCAGCCTCCAACCCTGCTGATGCTGTCCGATCGGCTGGCAAGACACGACCTGTGCTGTCGCCTGGCGGCCGTCTTTGCTGTGTAGGTGCAATGGCGCGCCCGCGTCCAGCTTGACCCGCGTCCGTATGGCAAAGCCGTGGGCGTTGACCACCGTTGTTTCGCAAACCTCGGAAAAGTGCGTCTGATCGAGGCTGGTGACTAAGATCTGAATTGCGGTCGGCACTCTCGAACTGCGCCGGAGCGTGGGGAAGACTTCTCCGTTGTGCATGGGCTCTGCCTTGTTGTTCTGAGATTGGTGCAGGTCGGCCAGGGCAAGCACCGCGTTGTGCCCACGATAACTCCAAATGGGCCCAGATCGGAAAAGTCCGAGGTGCATGAACTTTCGTAATCGATGAACTTCAGGTGCGCATCGGAGCTTAAAGACGACAGACGGCGCTCTATCCCAGGGCGAGCGCCGGCGCTCCGTAAGGTCTACGTACACTATAATCCGGCATGCGCAAGTGGGTGTTTACGGTCCTCGGAGTCATAAGCCTGTGCGGCTCGGGGCCGGCGCAGAGCGGGACCCCGCTTGCCCTGCACGCAGACCGCGTCCTTGTGCGCAAGAAAGAGCGCAGCCTTGAGTTGCTCAGCCAGGGGAAGGTAATCAAGACGTACAAAGTTGCCTTGGGAGGAGACCCGATCGGGCCAAAAGCGCGGAAGGGGGATCACAAGACTCCGGAAGGGATTTACGTTCTGGATTCACGCAACAGTCGCAGCCAGTTCTACAAGTCGATTCATATTTCTTATCCCAACGCCCGGGATCGGGCAGCGGCGCGACATCTGGGAGTTTCTCCCGGCGGCGACGTCTTTGTACACGGCCTGCCCAATGGTTACCGGTTGGTCGGGGCATCCCACCGCTTGAAGGACTGGACCGACGGCTGCATCGCGGTGACGGACGAAGAAATGGATGAGATATGGGCTGCGGTGGCCGACGGAACTCCGATTGAGATCCGGCCCTAGCAGGCTCCGAAAAGCAATTTTTGGCGGTAAAATGCTGCCTCAGCGGACTGAATCCGCGGCTGATTTTGCGGTGCTTACCGCGCGGCGCGGGCCGCACCCGTTCAAAACCCGGCACGGGCCGGGTTTCAGCACCCTGCCTGTGTCGTGTGCCGGAAATACGCATCATAAGTTCGGGCCGCAAATTTTTCGGCGAAGCGAAGGATGGGTAGCGCTAACAACGTGCATGGGTCCTTCGCTTCGCTCAGGAAGACAGCCTGGACTTTTATCGTTACAGACCTTGGACGCCGCACTCGCGGCGACCATGCCTGGGAGGGGAGGATCTTGCGAAAGTGAGGGAAGTGTTGAGCCAATTATGGACCCGGTACAACGAGTCTCTGCTGGGCATCCGCACCGAACCGGAACCGGCCGATGCCATCCGCGATCCGGTCGAGCCCTGGAAAGGTGAATTTTCCGCGAAGGCCAAGAACCCTGACAACTTTCGCTATTCCACCGTCGGCTATCACCATGTCCGAAAAATACTGCGGGAGCTGAGCCTGGGGCCGGACGATGTGTTCTGCGACGTTGGTTGCGGGATGGGAAGAGTCCTATGCCTGGCGGCTCGGTATCCTGTGCGAAAGTGCGTGGGCGTGGAACTTACCGATCGTTTGTGTACGATCGCGCGACGGAATGCCACCAGCCTGCGGGGCCGGAGAGCGCCAGTCGAAATCATCGGGGGCGACGCGCCCCGCGCGGACCTGTCAGAAGGCACGGTCTATTTCCTGTTCAATCCATTTGGACCGGAAACATTGCAAGACACTCTTGAGAACATCCGAGTCTCCCTCGGCGCGAACCCCCGTTCCATACGCATCGTCTACTATCACGCAAAGTACAGAGCGGCGGTAGACAACTTGCCATGGCTCGCGCCGCTGCAGGAGTTCCGGAGTTTCGGCGGGCACCCGGTGGTGATCTGGGGAAACCGGGCTGCGTAGACTCCCGAAGTCGGGGTACTGTCCTGGTCCACTTTTCACCACGGAGTCACCGAGACACAGAGAAACCCAACGGCTTGCAAAATCTTTCCCGGCGGGTGTCGGCATTTCCAGGATTGTTCTCCGTGACTCTGTGACTCCGTGGTGACAAACGCAATTCTGGACACTACCAGAGTCGGCGGCGGCGGGCTCCGCCAATCTGCCATAATCAGGCCATGTGCGGGCGCTACCGGCTGTCGCGGCGGAAGCAACTGGTGGAAGAGTATTTCGACGCGGTGGGAGACGAAGAGGATTGGATCCCGCGCTACAACATCGCGCCGACCCAGCCTGTCCCGGTTATTCGACAGCATCCCACCGCGCCGCGCCGCGACCTCTCGGCGATGGGCTGGGGCCTGATTCCGTCGTGGTCGAAAGAGGCCGCGAGCGCGGCGGCGATGATCAATGCGAGGTCTGAGACGGCGGCAACCTTGCCCGCTTTCCGGGATGCGTTCCGCTCCCGGCGCTGCCTGATTCCCGCGGATGGTTTCTACGAGTGGCAGCGTCGCGGCGGCGCCCGCCAGCCTTTTTGCTTTGAAGTAAACGGCGGTGAACTGTTCGCGTTTGCCGGGCTTTGGGAAGGTTGGCGAGAGCCGCGTGGAAAATGGATCCGGACCTGCACCATTCTCACCACTCAGGCCAATGCGGTGACGGCCGCGGTCCACGACCGGATGCCGGTCATTCTCGATCCTGCCGATTACGATCTCTGGCTCGACCCCGCACTGAAGGACACGCCCACATTGACCGAGCTGCTACGGCCGCTTGCCGCGAATCTCATGCGTTGCTACCCGGTGAGCAGCCGCGTCAATCACGTGCAGAATGATGACGAAGATTGCTCAAAGCCTGTCGAACTGGAGCTTCCGCCGCAAGGGCAATTGTTTGGATGAACAAAACTCGTATCCAGTCCGAGCCGGTGCCGCGTCCTTGCATTTTTCTCCACGCGGCGGATAATAGCCCTTCTCCTTCCCCCCGGGAGGCTTCATGCCGTTTCTACGTTGTACTTTGCAGTCGAACGCATACGTGTCATCCGCCCTCAAGTTCTTCGCAACTCTCCTAGTCTTGATCGCCGGGACTTACTCCGTCGCGCAAAACGCCGTGCCCAGCCCGAACTCGGACCCCACCTATCAGGCGTTGCGCAACGTTGGCTTGAGCGGCGAGGCCGTCAGCGTCACGAATTTTGACCTGAAACGCGATGCCGGCACGTTTCGCCTCCACTCGGGCACGTTCTGTTTTGTGGCTCCGGTCAACGGCAAGGTCACTGGCGCAGTTTTCTCCGGCGACGGAGTTTTCGTGCTGAATCCCGCGGACCAGAACGAGCGCAATTCGCTGAAGCTGCTCACCAAGGAAAATGAGTTCGCCGAAAACTTCAGCCAGATGGTGCTGCGCTTCACCGATTCCAGCTATGACGAAATCAAGAAAGCAGGCAGCCCCGCGTCGAGTGCTTGTGACGCGGGCCCGCTCAAGGACTCGCAACACACGACACGCCACAAGTTAAAGTCCAACGTGGAAGCGCGCATCCTGGAGGACGTCTTTAGCACGGAGCCGGGCGGACTCTTCGTCGCCTTTATTCATGGCAAACGCTACAACGGCCAGGAGTTGTACGTAATTGATCCGCATCAAGGACGCGATCAGGTTCGCTTCATGACCTATGACGAAAACAACTTCGGTTGGTGGGCGTCCTTTCCCATGTCGGGCGAGCGCAAGCCGGGCACGGTGGGCCTTCCCATCCGGGTCGATCACGAACAACTGGACACGACACTGGAGAAAAGTGCGAACCTGATTGGAAAAGCCAAGACCGATTTCGCTGCAGAACTGAACGGAATCAGGGTCGTACCCCTCAACTTGTTTCGCACCCTGCGTGTGAGGAGCGTCAAGGCAGAGGACGGGCAGGCGCTGTCATTTATACAGGAAGACAAGAACGACGATGCCGACTTCGCCGTCATTCTCCCCAAGGCTCTGGCGGTCGGAGACCTCTACTCTGTCACCACAGAATACGAAGGTAAGGAAGCGGTCACCAATGAAGGGGGCGGCAACTATTTCCCCGTGGCGCGAATGAATTGGTATCCAAACGGCCCGGGCAGCGGTTTTGGCGAATATGCGAACTATGACATGACCTTCCGCATTCCGAAGGGAATGCAGATTGCGGCCACTGGTGTGCGCACGAGCGATACAAATGAAGGCAGCGAGAACGTGACCGTGTGGAAGAGCGAAGCGCCGCAAACCGTGGCGGGTTTCAGCGTCGGCAGATTCAAGATGGAAGAGGCGAAGCTCGACAAGCCGGAGTACCTGGTGCAGTCGTTCGCCAATCAGGAGTCGCCGGACTGGGTGGAGGCTCTCAAACGTGCCGCCGATAACGATACGCCTGGAACCGGCCAGGTGCGGAGTTTTGACGACCCCAGCACTGGCCATGACTACGCGCTTGGCACCATGAGCACAACCAGTCTGAACAAGAAATCCCTGGCAGAGGGTGAACTCGCGGTCCAGTTGTACACGGATTATTTTGGTCCGTCGCTGTTCAAACATCTGCAACTGACGCAGCAGACCGCCTGCAACTTCGGGCAGTCGTGGCCGGAGTTGGTGTGGATTCCCATCTGCTATTACTTCGATACGACCGTGCGGCATCAACTGGGCATGGATTGGGGCGACCGCGGATATTGGAAGGTGGTAACGCCGCACGAAGTCGCGCACCAGTGGTGGGGGCATACGGTTGGATTCAGTTCGGGCCGCGACCAGTGGATGAGCGAGGGATTCGCGGATATGTCGGCGTCTTTGTATCTCACGCTGATTGAAAAGAACCCGAAGAAGTTCCTCACCTTCTGGAACGACGAACGCGAATTGCTGCTGGAGCGCAACGCCCAGGGATTCCGTGCGATCGATGTCGGGCCGCTGACGATGGGCTATCGCACCAGCAGTTCCCGCACCGGATTCGACGTCACGCGGCGGCTGATCTATCCGAAAGGCGCTTACGTCCTTCACATGGTGCGCATGATGATGCGCGACAACCGCACCGGCGACCAGCGCTTTAAAGAAACGATGCAGGATTTCGTCAAAACATATTCCGGCAAGGCGGCGACTACGGAAGACTTCAAGGCGATCGTCGAGAAGCACATTACCGCGGAGATGGATATGGAGGGGAATCACCGGTTGGATTGGTACTTCAACGAATACGTGTACGGAACTCAGTTGCCGACGTACAAGCTGGACTCTTCGTTCGATGTCGGGCCCGACGGTGACGTCGTGCTGAGCTTTAAGGCGACGCAGTCCGGAGTAGACGAGCACTTCCGGATGCTGGTGCCGCTGTATCTGGAACTGGCCGACGGGAGCATGTTCTTTCTGGGAAGGGTACGCTTGGCAGGCAATACTTCTGTTGAGCAGAAGGTGCCGCTCAAAGGGCTGAAGACGAAGCCGCGCCGGGCCGTACTCAATTACTACGACGATGTGCTGGCTTCCCCGAACTAACTCGGCATTTGCCACGGGCCAAGGTGGAGCGCATGGGAAGGCACGCTCGCTTTCGCTCGCGGGGCGGACCAAAGGGTCCGCCCCTACATGGCTTGCGGTAACGTTCTCTTTGCGACAGGATCCTAGTCATCGCAATGAATCCAGGACGCCGTCAAACCCGCCGGGAACGAAGTGCTCGCCGGACCGAACCGACCCGGCCGTCAGACCAGAGCAGGGAAGACGGGCTCAGCGAACCACGCTTTCTCACCGTCGCTGGCGTCGCGATCATTCTGTTGTGCACCGGAATCATTTACGGGCAGACGATTAAGGTAGCGACCATCGACTATGAGGATCCTTTCTATCTGGTCCGGAGTCCGTACGTCCATGTAAGCCCGGCATTTTCGCGCCTCAGTGCGGTCTGGACCGAGCCCTACTTTGCGAATTTCCACCCGGTCACTACGACCACCTGGCTGGTGGATCGAGCCCTCGCTGACAAGGCCAAGCCCTTCGACAGCCTCCCGTTCCGAGTGATGCATCTTCTATACGCTGCAGTTGGGGCGTGCCTCGTCATCCTCCTCTACCGCCGGTTGGGGATTCCAGCCATGCTCGCCGCGCTGGGCGCCGTGGTATATGCGGTACACCCCATTCACACGGAAGTGGCGGCCTGGCTCTCGGCGCGCAAGGATCTGGTCTCGCTGATCTTCATCCTGCTTTCATTTCTGGCCTGGCTGTGGGCGCGCGCGGCCGCGACGGCCGGTGAGTGGAGAATGCGGTACTCGGCGGCGATTGTCCTCGCCCTGCTGGCGGTTCTCTCGAAGCCGATTGCAGTGATTCTGCCGCCGCTGTTCGTCGCGTATGAATTCTGTTCGGGGCCGCACCTCGGTCTGCTCAGCGGCAAGTGGAGCGCGAGGGCTCGCGATCCCCTGCTGCGGCGCACGGTCGCGCTCACTGCAATCTTCCTCGTGGTAGGCGTCGGGGCGACGGCGGTCTTCCGCCCGCTTCTGGCGCGGGACGCAATCCACGGAGGCTGGCTGATCTTTGCGCCCATCGGCCTGGTGCTGCTTATGCTGGCAGTCGCACCGGGGCCTGCGGACATGGCCGCATTCCGAGAAGGAAGCCTCGCCGGAATCCGCGTGATCGGTCCACCGCTCGCAGTTCTCAGCGTAGTGTTCGGGGCCGGTTCGGCCTGGACGTTCTGGGCGCAACAGCAGGTCGGCGCTATCAAGAGCAGTGCGGCGCTTTTACCCACTCTCAACCTGACGCTCGACGCGATGCTGGCCTATGCGGGGAAGGCATGGTTACCCCTGCACATGAGCGCCTCGTACACCTGGAGCGAGTATCCGAGTTTCAGCGTGCGAGGACTGCTCGGCGCGGCCTTGCTTTGCGCCGTCGTATGGATTGCGCTGCGCCTGTCCGGTTCACCGGAGCGCAACCGGCGGCTGATTGCCTTCGGTATCTTCTGGTACCTGATTGCCTTGTTACCGGTGTCGAACCTGGTGCCGACCAGCACGAAGATGGCGGACCGCTATCTGTTGGTGCCGACGGTGGGCTCGACCCTGGTGCTGCTGGGCTTGGTCGCTCCGTTGTTTACAGTGTCTCGACGCAACCAGGCAGTTGTGTGTTCGGCGCTGCTGCTGATGGCGGCCGGCTATTCCGCATGGGCATACAACCGCACCGAAGTGTGGTGCGGCAAGACGACGCAGTGGAACGGAGTTCCGCAACCTGACTTGAGCTTGTGGGCCGCAGCGGTGGACGTTAATCCCAACGATACTCTCGCGTTGACCAACCTTGGTTTGGCGTATCTCCGCCTGATGCCCCCGGAGGCGCAGAAGGCACTGGAGCATTTGAACCACGCGCTGCAGGCAGGTGAAGCAAGCCAGTCGAAAGTGGCTGGGGAAGGCCGGATCGATCTTTCCCCGGTGTATGAAGGCTTGGCAGACGCGTATTTCGCGCAAGCCTCGGAGCTTGTCGCCGGCCAGTTGGGGTCGGACCCGTGGCAACAGAAGAAGGCGGCGTATGGTAACGCGACGAAGTTTTATCGGTTGGCGTTCCAGACACCGTCGGGGTTCGCCTCCGACGAGGCGCGTGTGTTGAGCCGTCTGGCTGAGAGCGATGAAGGACAAGCGGTGCTCGACGCGCAGGAAGTCGCCGCTGCCCCGGATGAACAGAGTGCAACGCTGGTACGAGAACGGGACGAGCTACGCCGCGAGTCGGAAGACTCCATGCTGCAGGCCCGTGCACTTCTGGTTTCCGGCCATGTGTCTTCGCTGGATTCCAACTACCAGATGGTGATGCTGGATTTTGGCAACATCATTTTCGGCCGCGAGGTGGGAGCGACGGAGGAGGGAAAGCTCCGGTACTACCAGGAAGCGCTGAGCCGTTACCAGGAAGCCGCGACGTTCTTGCCGCAAGATCCGCGTCCCTTGTTGTATCAGGGACTCTGCCACGAGAGGCTCACCGCGATGGCAAGAACCCCGGAAGTGAAACAGCGCGAGTTTGCGTTAGCGGAGGCCACGTTGCGCCGGACTCTCACGCTGAGCCTGGATTCCCAGGACTACAGCCAGGCCCTACCCTACCGCGAGTTGGCCGTTCTCTACACTCACATGAATGATTACCGCTCGGCGCTGGACGCTCTGAAAAAGGCCCAGCAGGCCAACCCATCCGCCACGGATTCTGCCAGCCTGGAGCGGGACATTCGAAGTATCGAGCAATACCTCGCGGACCAGAGCGCAAGGAAGTGAGAATCGCCAACAGATGGGCCGCCTCACCGCCTCGGGCGATGGCCAGCGAACAACCGAGTAAGCACTGACGCTTACTCTGGCAATTTCTGTTCTCCCTGAACCATCAAGTGCGACTCGGCGTGAGGGGCGCCGGTTCCGGGTTGCCCTCCGCCGACGGTGATCAGGTAGTCGCCGGCGGAAACGTAGCGGTCGCCCGCTTCATTTACGTAGCTGAGGTCGCGCGGACTGAGGGTCAGCTTCACATGCTGCTGTTCCCCTGCTTTCAGGTGGACCCGGGTGAATGCGCGCAGCGCGCGCAGAGGAGCGCCGGGCAGCTTCGAGAAGCTGATGTAGAGCTCAGCCACTTCGTCGCCATCGCGCTTGCCGGTGTTCTTCACATCGACTTCGACGGTGAGCGGATCACCCGCCTGTAGCGACGGATTCGAAAGTTTCATGCCGCTGTATTCGAATGTCGTGTAGCTGAGCCCGTGCCCGAAGCCGTAAAGGGGCTCGCCCATGAAGTAACGGTA
>Ga0209698_10004341_pt1 | contig 15556 bp, 14 predicted proteins | sample LitLauG_LLR_2012_FD_187203 | JGI IMG/M metagenome (GOLD analysis project Ga0209698, IMG submission 187203) | Freshwater sediment microbial communities from Pennsylvania, USA - Little Laurel Run_MetaG_LLR_2012 (SPAdes) (version 2) | ecosystem: Environmental > Aquatic > Freshwater > Creek >...
GGCTGGGGCTGGAATCCGTGAGGGTCTCCACCCTGGCCCGAAGCGCCTCGAGTTTGCGCAGATTGGCCAAAGAGGGCGCCGATCCCGGTGGGATCGATGCGCACTCCAGTGCCGCGGCTTGTACGTCATGCGCCAAGGAACGGTTCTGGAAAAAAGAGTTAATGAATAGAATGCCGGCCAGGGCGCAGAATGCCGCCGCCGCAATTAAGGCTGCTCTCCGGTAGGCTTGGCGCCGGAGATCGACAAACGCCGGGGCCGCGCCCTGCCCCGACCGTATGATCTGCTGCCAGAGGTCGGATACAAAGCTCCATCGCGTTACTTCCGGTTCCCGTTTTCCCTCGGTAATGGCTTTGGCCCGCAGCTTCTCCAGGTCCGAGACGCGCAGCATTCGGGTGACGTCCCCGACCTTGGTGATCAACGTGGGGTCCAACCCTTGCGGTGAACGCGACCCCGGGCTGGCGGAAGCCGCAACCTTGCGCGTTCCGCTGAAGTAGAATCCCTGCAGACGCGGGCTCGGCTGAAGCGGATTCGGACGGAACACCTCCACCAGAAATTCCACCAGAGGCCCGCGAATGCGCTTAAATTCTCGCGGGAATTCGTAAACGCCGCGCTTGCGGTTGCGGTCCGTTTCGCGCCCTAGAAATTCGAGCCGGTGGTCCGCAAGCGAAAGGTACAGCTTGTTCAGAGCCGCGGAAAGGCGCCCGGTTTCGGCTACGTCGTAAACACCGCTGTCAGGCGGAGCGTTGGACGCCAGCGAGCAACCAAGCGGCTGTTGATCTTCGCTGCCGGGCAGCCGCCCGAAGTACTCGGTGAAGTAGGGGATGGCGTCCGCTTTCGTAAACACCACATACACCGGGAAATCCGACCCAAAAACCTCTCCCAACGCGCGCAGCCGCTGCTGCGCCAGGCGCGCCACCGCTCCCAATCGTGTCGAGTCGGGCACTCCCACGAAAGCCGTGGCTTCGCAGCACAGCACTACGCCGCTCAGGTTGGTAGCGGGGCGCGACCAGAGCGATTTAAGCAAGGGAAACTCGCGCGTGCGGCGCCGGAACGCGGCCACGAAGCGGCTCCAGCGCATGGCATCGCCGGAAAACAGACCTCCGGCGGCTTCCACAACCACCGGGTCGCCCGCAAACCAGATGTTGCTCAGCCGCGTGGCCACCACCGTGGAATCGCGGTAGTCCTGCCCCGCTAGAAGCTCGGGCTCCAGCTTCGATGCCAGGAAGAAACTGGTCTTCCCGCCTCCCTCCGGCCCAATCAGAAAATAGAGGGGCAAGTCCGTGAGCGAACGCTTCAATTTCCTGGCGGCGAGTTTGGTGGAGCCGGCCAGGCGTTGATCGGCTTCCCGTATCAGGCTGGAGACCGCCTCGGTCTGCCCGTCATTTACCGGCGCGCCAGCCGCCGCGGGGGCCGGCGATGGTTCGGGTTGTTGCGCCGGGGGCGAAGCCGCGTGTGACAGTCGAGCGACCAGAATATATACCAGCAGCAACGTCGCGCCGCAAACCGTCAGGACAAAGCCTATCAACAGGTAGTTGGAGTCGGCGAACTCGATGGCCGCAACCCACACCGCCAGTTCGTAAATGAGGAACACCAATAGAAGCAAGAGCAGCTTGCGCTTGGTCATGGCGCTGCCCTTTGAGCGCCGAACAAGAGCGGGGTGGAACAGCCCCCCTGGCCGGCCGGGTCTTCTCTTCGCAGCCTCCTAGGGAGCGATATCACGAATCACCCCCCCGGCGTACCAACCCAAGATCAGCTTCAGGACGACCCAGCTTGCGACCGCAAAACCGGCGCAGGCCAGGGCCACGGTCCTCCATATGCGATTGGGCTGGGGAGCAACCGCCTGCGGCCGGACCGGCAGCGTGCCTTCCGGAGAAAGCTTGCCCAGCGGCCCTCGAATCCGTTCGATTTGCTCCCTCAGAACCTCCATCAGCCCATCCAGTTCGCCTCGTCCGGCAATCGCGTAGCGGCCCTCAAAACCCAGCAGGAAACATAGATAATACACTTCCAGCAAATCCGCCAGTTCCACCGAATCGCGGCGTGTTCGGACTTCCTTGAGGCGCTCAAAAACTTGCACTCCAGCCACCGCCTGTGGGAAGGATTTGGCCATCAAAGGGACAAACTGGTTCCGGCTGGGATCGTCGGAGCGCTGTATGCTCTCGTTCAAAAACGCGATGACGGCGTAATGGGCGTCCTGAACGTCCGCGGTCCGGTATCCGACCTTAATGGCTTCCCGCTCGATTTCGTCCAGCAGATTCTCCATCTGCTTCCGGAACGCGTCATAGAGGGCAGGCGGCTTCCCGGACTGGATGCGCACGATCGCCGTCAGGATGCCCTGGTACAGTAACGCGAGCTTTTCACCGCGGACGGGAGGTTGGCCCGGCGCCTCACGCTCGCCCTCGGCAGTTGGAGGTATCACGTCTGGCATAATTGTAACCAAAAAAAATCGCGGCCCGATTGTCCGAAAGGCTGCCCACGCTTGGGAGCGGTGGCCGGCCGCTTACGAACTGAAGCTGATTACCACGGCCGAGATGTTGTCCGGCCCCCCCTGCGCGCGGGCCGCCTCGCGAAAGCGCACCGCTATTTCTTCCACGGCGCCGCCCGCGTTCAGAATCGAGCGGACCGCGGCATTGCCTATGACTCCGTGGACCCCATCGGAGCAGATCAGGAACAGGTCGCCGCTCTCCAGCGTCTGCTCCACGATGTGCACTTCCAGCTTGTCCTGCGACCCGGCAGCCTGTGTCAGCACGTTGCGCATCGGGTGGTTCGCCAGCCGTTCCGGATCGCTGCCCGAGGGCAGCACCACCGTGTTGACAAACGTGTCGTCGAACGTGAGTTGCTTCAACTCACCGCCGCGGCACAGGTACACGCGGCTATCGCCCACATTGCCGACCACAGCATTGGTGCCCTCGCTCAGCAGAATGGCCGCCACCGTGGTGCCCATTCCCGCGCATTCCGGCGCCTGCTGCGCGTGATTCCAAACCTGGCGGTTCGCCAGTTGAATGGCCGTGGCCAGCCGGTTGGCATCGACCGACAGCTCGAAATCGTACCCGAATGGCCACGTGACATCGAACCGGTCCTGCGACGATTCGACGTAATACCGCATGGTGGTAATGGCCAACTCCGCGGCCATTTCCCCATGCCGATGCCCCCCCATGCCATCCGCCACCACGAACAGACTAAGGGAGTGGTCCGTCAGGACGCGGTCCTGGTTTTCCTGGCGGACACAGCCGACGTCAGTCAGTGCGAAAGATTCAATCATGCATCGTTTGCTTACGGGCGTCCTGCCCGTAGCCCAGTGATAGAGTCCGGCCTTTCGTCTTCGGATCGACGCACCCGAGAGAACCGATTTTCGCAAATTCCGGAGCGATGTTGTCGCGGTCGCCGAGTCCCTCGCAATTCCAAGCGCCTCATTTTTTCCTTGTGAAGCCCCGTGAATAAGCTCCGCCCTTCTGCACCCGCCACGGAGGGCTACTCCCCGGCGCCGATATCTTCCCGATACTCGTGATAGGCGTCGATGACGTCCCAGGCGGCAAAAACGAGCGGCACAGCTTTGCCGGCTACTTTGGCCGCTTTCACTGTCCGTTCCGCCCCCACGAGCCCGCGCGTTGCCGCCGCCCTGTCTGCCGTGGCATTATCCAGCCGGCGCGCGATTTTCTTGACCTTTCCCGAGCGAAACCGCCGCGCGAGTTCTTTCGAATAGCGCTCGATCCGTTGCTCCGCCGACAGGAGCTTGGGACCGTACTGTTTCAATCCGTGCTCCCCGATCTCGCCGGCGTGCTCCGCCAGCTTGTCGGCCCCTTTCTCCCCGGCATACTTGCCCGTTTCGTAAGCGACGCCCTTCACGTTCTCGCCGACGTGATCGTGGGGCTTGATCGTCTGGCACAACACGTCATACCCGAGTTTGGTGTAACCGACCGTCAACGCCGCGCCGGAGCCCCCCAGCGTTAATATGCAACTCGTCGCCGTCAGGGTCAGGGTGCTGGCCAGCTTGATCTTGGCCAACGTCTCGATGGCCCGTTGGGCTTCCCCGGCAACTTCCGCATTGATCGACGAAGCGTCGTGGAACATCTCCTGCACGCTCTGGAACGCGTAGTCGCGTGTCGCCACCAGCTCGTCGGCGTAGTGCGCCAGACCCACGGGCCCGAGCGTAAATGACTTTTCGAGGAAAGTGTCAAAGGTGTGGTTGAAGTACCCGTTCGTCAGCGCGTCGATCTTCTTCTGGTCCTGCCGGATCTCGGCGGTGCCGGGTCCCTCTTTCCAGAACAGAACGCCGTAAATCGCATTCAGGACCTTGCTGCCCCGGTACGGCTCCCACTCAATCCGCGTCTGTTCCTGCAAAGCTCTGGCGCGTGCGTAGGACCAGGCGAGAAATGCGGTGCGGCGTAGATCCAAACACATGAACGAAAAGTTGTGAGGCATGGGTTGAGCCCTCAATAAGATGAACAATTGCGGTCTGGCCGGGGGGATTGTCGGCGACACCCGGCCAGCCCGCCCTCGCTTTACGCATGCACCTTGTTCGCCGTCAGATCCCAGCCGCCGGTCACGTTGCCGCCGCCGGTTCCGTCGGCGCGCTTCTGCTGGGTATAGGTCCACTTGATCTTGCCGAAGTTGAAGCTGACATGCTCTGTCGGAAGCGTGTCGCTGCCGCCGGCCGCGCCGCCCGGCTGCACGCCGGAGATGACCACCTGCTCCATCTTCACTTCCATATACTTCAGCTTGTCGCCGCCCGCGCGGTTCAGCTCCAAGGTCACGTTGGCGATGTGCTTGCCGGTGCAGCACAGCTCCGCCAGTTTGGGGGAAGCCTTGTCCAGGTGCTTCACGATCGAAAAATCCTGGATGTTGACCCTCTCCGTCGTGCCGCCGCCCGCGGAACTGGCCGTAGCCGAGGAGGGTTGAGACAACCCGTGGCTGAAGGACAAGACCTCAATCCAGTCCTTGTGCTTATCGTCAGTGCTTTCTCCGGGAATCCCGTCGATTTTGATGAAGGCATCGAATGCCATTTGCTTTCTCCTTTCGCGTCTACTTAAAGCAATGTTTGTGCCATTCGGTCCGTCAGCTGCGCGCCGAAATGAAATTCGTTTCTAAGTTTCTGATTCCCTTCGGCAAACGGCTCGCGGGCAAGAACGGCTGGGCGGCCCCGGCGTCCGCGGGCGTCTCCATCGGCCCCCAACGTGGTATCCAAAGTGATAACCGCCCGATCCTTTGTGATCCTTCCGCGCCGAATCGAACACCCCCGGCCGGTTGAACCTAGTGATTCACTCACTTCTTCAACTCCTCGCGGAGATTCAGGCTGCGAATCAGCCGATGCAGGTTGCTGGCATGCAGGCACAGCCGCTTGGCTGCCTCGGTATAGTTCCCGCGCGATTCCTCAAGTACCCGCAGCACGATCTGCCGCTTCGCTTGCCGCACCAGTTCGTGGAACCCGCCCGCATCCATCGCCCCGGGGACTTCGGTCTCCATTAAGTTTTCGGGTAAGTCCTCGGGGAGGATCAGTTCCGTCGACCCCATCACAACCGCGCGCTCCATGGCGTTTTCCAGCTCGCGCACGTTGCCCGGCCAATCGTAGTTTGTAAGATATGTCTGCGCCTCTTGCGAAATTCCCACCACGTGCCGGCCGATGGTGCGCGTATGCTTCTGAATGAAGTGATTGGCTAACTGCACAATGTCCTCGCGCCTCTGGCGGAGCGGAGGTAGTACGACGGAAACCACGTTCAGCCGGTAATACAGATCGCGCCGGAACGTCCCCTCGCGCACCGCTTCCTCCAGGTCGCGGTTCGTAGCGGCAATCAGCCGGATGTCGGTCTTGATCGGCTTCGTGCCGCCGACGCGCTCGAATTCCCGCTCCTGCAGGACGCGTAGCAATTTGGCTTGCAAGCCCGGCGCAAGCTCGCCCAGTTCGTCCAGGAAAACCGATCCGCCGGCGGCCACTTCGAGTTTGCCCTTCTTGAGCGCCACGGCTCCCGTGAACGCCCCCTTCTCGTGGCCGAACAGCTCGCTTTCGAGCAACGATTCCGTCAGCGCCGCGCAGTTGATCGCCACGAACGAGTTGGCCGCGCGCGGGCTGTTGCGATGAATGGCCCGGGCCACCAGTTCCTTGCCGGTGCCGCTTTCGCCCCGCAACAGCACCGTGGCGTTCGAGGGCGCTGCTTTCCCGATGAAGTCGAACACGTGACGCATATGCTGGCTGTTGCCCACCATGTCGTGCTGCACGTTGAATTCGGCCTTCAGACGGTGATTTTCGCCCTGCAGCGTCTCCACAAACAGGGCGTTTTCCAGGGCCACCGCGGCGATGCCCGCGATGCCTGTCAGGAGCTGGAGATGGTCCTCCTCGAAGTGCGTGGCGCTCGATTGCGAATCCACGTAGATTGCCCCCAGCGGCTTCTCAAAGGCGATCAGGGGAACGGCCAACAGCGAACCGATGCGCCCGTGAAGAATACTTTCGGTCAGGCGGATGCCGGCATCCTGGAGCACGTTGTTGCTCACTAACCCAACCTTTTCTTTCATGACCCGATCCACGATGCTGCGCGACACTTGCATGGGCCGATCGGTCGGAATGGGGCTCCAGTTGTACACCGAAGCGAATTCCTCGCCCGACTTGGCCGACAGCAGAATCGCGGCGCGCTCTCCGGGAATCACCTGAAGGATTAATTCCAGCAGGCTGGCCTGAAGCGGTTCCAGACCGCGGGTCGACGAGATCGCGGAGCCGACCTTCAGAAGCGTCTCCAGGTTCCGGACGGTGCGGTCCGTCTGGGGCAACTGCTTCTGCAGGAGGTATAGAGCGTCTTCCGCCTTAAGCACCATCGTCGGCGAGGTCACGGGAGTATTGCTATCGAATTCAATATCCGGTGCGCGCGGCGGGGCCTCGCGGCCGTCTTCCAGAAAGACAAGCAGCGATTGCCCGGCCCTGATTTGGTCTCCGTGGTTGAGGACGCGGGTTATCACGGGCAGACCGTTTACATATGTTCCGTTGCTGCTGTGAAGGTCGCGAAGTGTGAATGTCCCGTTGCCCCGCTCGATCAGACAATGCCGGCGCGAGAGCACGCGGTCTTCCGCCCACACCGCATTGGACTTGTCCCGCCCGATCGATAACTCGCCCTCCAGGGGAAACTCCCCGCCTTCGAGCGGTCCTGAGAGGGCTAACAGTCGGGCATCCATGTCCGATACGACTCTGGCGACTTCCCGGCATTATATCGTGACCGGATCGCATGAATGCGGCTCTGCCCAAAGAAATGTACGGGCAAGCCGAGGATCAAATTCGCAAGTACCATGTCAGAATTGATATTCGCAACGCGCGCGCGTCCTTCTATTGGCAGCATGGCAGGATGATTTATTGGTGGCGCGAAATTGGCGTGAGGATTGCTGAGGGAGTAGACGACTAGGCTGCCGAGTCGAATTTGAGGTTGATACCTGTGGCTTACACGCAAGAAAACCGGCTAATGGCAATCGCCACGCCCCTGGGCGACGATGCGGTGCTCTTGTCCAGCCTTTCCGGCGAAGAGGGCATCTCCCGCCTGTTCCGCTTCGATCTGGAACTGCTCTCCAGCAGCGAATCGATCGATTTCCAAGCGGTTATCGGGCAGAACGCAACCGTACGGCTGACGCTGGCGGATGGCAGTGACCGGTATTTTAACGGTTACATCAGCCGCTTCGCCCAAGGCGGTCATCATGGCGATCTCATCTCGTATAACGCCCAAATCGTGCCCTGGCTCTGGTTTCTGACCCGCACTTCCGATTGCCGTATCTTCCAGCAGAAAAAGGTCCCCGACATTGTCAAACAGATCTTTGACGAAATGGGCTTCAAGGACTACAAGCTCCAATTGTACGGGGATTTCGTGGAGCGCGAGTATTGCGTCCAGTACCGCGAGACCGATTTCAATTTCGTTTCCCGGTTGCTCGAGGAGGAGGGCATTTTCTACTTTTTCGAGCACCAGAACGGGGTCCACACCCTGATTCTGGCCAACGATCCGAGCGCCCACAAGCCTTGCCCGGACCAGCCGCAAGCCCGTTATGCGGGGGCGTCCGGAGGTGCCGCGCAGGAGGATGATGTCGTCCATGAGTGGCACGTACAGCAGGAACTGCGCCCGGGTATTTACGCGCAGGCCGACTACAACTTCGAGCAGCCCAGCCAGCCTTTGAAAGCCAGCGTGGCCGGAAAGAGTCCCTACGAGATTTACGACTATCACCCCGGTGAGTACCGCAAGCCCCCCGAGGGTGACGGCTTGGCGCGGACGCGCTTGCAGGAGCTGGAAGGAACCGGCCTGATCGCTCGAGGCGCCAGCGACTGCCGGGCATTCACCAGCGGATATCGGTTCGACCTGACGGATCATTACCGGGGCGATATGAACCAGGCGTGGGTGTTGACGGTGGTGCGGCACAGCGCCACCCAGCCCGGCGACTTCCGCAGCCAGGGAGCTTCCGCCCAGGCCGGCATCCACTATGAGAATCATTTTGAATGCATCCCCTACTCCACGCCGTTCCGTCCGGCGCGGGCGACGCCGCACCCCGTTGTTCAGGGTTCCCAAACCGCCGTCGTAGTGGGCCCGTCCGGCGAGGAGATTTTCGTCGATAAGTACGGCCGCGTGAAAGTGCAGTTCCATTGGGACCGGGAAGGGAAGAACGATGAGAACAGTTCCTGCTGGATCCGCGTCTCGCAGGCTTGGGCCGGCAAGAAATGGGGCGCCATGTTCATCCCGCGCATCGGCCAGGAGGTGATCGTGGATTTTCTGGAAGGCGATCCCGACCAGCCGATCATTACGGGACGGGTCTACAACGCCGAGCAAATCCCGCCTTACAATCTTCCTGACGAAAAGACCAAAAGCACCGTCAAAAGCCTCTCTTCGAAGGGCGGCGCCGGATTCAACGAGTTCCGGTTTGAAGATAAGAAGGGCAGCGAGCAGATCTTCATCCATGCCGAAAAGGACCTTCACGAACGCGTGAAAGACAGCCGGTTCGAGACGATAGTCGGTTCCACGCACCTGATTGTGAATAAGGACCAGTTCGAAAAGATAGGCGGCGATACGCACCTTCAAGTCGCCGGCGACCAGAACGAGAAAATCAGCGGCACGGTGTCGCTCAATGCGGGCATGGACGTGGAACAGAAAGCCGGGCAGAAATACGCCATGGACGCGGGTCAGGAGATTCACCTCAAGTCCGGGATGAACCTGGTGATCGAATCGGGGACTACGCTGACCTTGAAGGTGGGCGGCAATTTCATCAACATCAACCCAGGTGGCGTATTCATCAGCGGGACCATGGTGTTCATCAATAGCGGCGGGTCGGCGGGATCGGGCGCGGGTTCGTCGCCCCAAGCCCCGAAAGATCCCACCGAGGCCGACAACGCGCAGCCGGGGGAAGTGGGCGCGCCGCCGCCGGCTCTCACCGTCACACGGGCCGCCCAGAACTACGGCTCTACGACGGTCAGTCCCGCGGCGGCCGTGCTGATGGCGGCCGCGCAGTCGGGAGCCCCGTTCTGCGATATATGACAGCACTGAGGGAACGGGCCCGTGCGGCCCGGCGAACAAAAGATGGATAGTATGGCACACACGATTGCAGCGGAAATCTTCGTGGAGAGCGCGAACACGTTCGCGGTGTTGGATGGCGCGAGCGTGCCGGGGCTCCTCGATAAACTCGATCAGTGGAAACCTGAGTTCGTGTGCCTGTATCGCGGCGACTTGAAGGACGATCTGGCCGCGGTGGCCCCCTACCTGGTCCGGCTGGAGCCGGAAACCGAGATGACCGAGTGGATCCTGACCAAAGGATGGGGAAACCATTGGGGAATTTTCGCCATCGCCGAGGCCGACCTGAACGCCATGCGCCAGCATTTCCGGAAGTTACTGACGGTGTATGACGAGAAGGGAAAGCCGCTGCTGTTCCGCTTTTACGATCCGCGCGTGCTAAGGGTGTATCTGCCGACGTGCAACGCCAAAGAGGTGGAAGCCTTTTTTGGGCCGGTCGGCAGTTATGTGCTGGAAGGCGATGACCAAACGCAGCTCCTCATCTTTATAGAGAATGGGCCGCCAGTCAAACGCGTTCTTGTCGTGGGCGTTGGCCGGTGAGGTAGAAACGTGGTCATACGTGCCGAGCAAATGCAGGTCTTCGAGGAAGCGGCGGCGAAGCGTTTCGAAAATCAAATGGTCGGGCAGTTGTCCGCTCTCTTCCCGCGGATCTCGGATAAGCTCGGTGACCCGGGCCTGCGTGAGGTCATTCAATATGGAGTCGCCCGTGCAGGTGACCACGGCATCACACGCCAGCGCGACGTGGGAAGGTATATCGCCATTATGCTGATGTTCGGTCCGCACTTCGACTCGAAGCCGGCTTCCGGTCCGTTTTACGCCGTTTTGCGGGATCCTCGTCTCGAGGGATCGCGGGCGCGGGCCGATGCTCTTTGCGAGGCTGCCCAAACTGCACTTCGTGCAAGAGCGCGAACAACCGGTAGAAAACCACAATGGTGACGCTCTTGGGCTCTAAAGGCCGAAGGAACTAATCGACATGGGTCCGCTCATTATACTGGCCGAGGAAGAAGGTCCGGTCATAGAGGAAGAGGCCGCCGCGGCTGGCGAAGCAATTGTCGCCGAAACCCAAGTCCTGGCCGAGGAGGCGAAGGTTGCGGGTCAGGCTATCGCCAACGAAGCGGAAGTCCTGGCCGGCGAAGCCGAGGCCGAGGGCAAAGCGATTCTCGACAAGATCGGACAGGCTCTCAGTAACAATGAGGTTGAGGAGACCACGGCTCAGTGCGAGGAACTAATGGGAGAGGCGGCCGAGGGCGGAGGACTGGAGGCCGAAGGGCCGGGCCAATGGAGGGAAGCCCAGGAATCCATGAGCGACCGCGCTGCGGACTTTCAGTCCAAGGTGACCGGACAGCCTCCTGGGCGCGTATATGACGTTGATGGTGTCAAGTTTGACGGCTATAAAGATGGAAAGCTTCTGGACGCGAAGGGGCCTGGGTATGAGCAATTCGTTGATAGCAACGGAGACTTTAAGCCATGGTACCGTGGGGCCGGCGAATTGGTGGATCAAGCGGAACGCCAACTTAGTGTGGCCGGCGACACACCGATTGAATGGCATGTAGCGGAGGAACCTGCCGCGGATGCAATGCGTAGTCTCTTGCAACGCGAAGGATTCGGCCAGATCGATGTGGTTTTCGATCCACTACAATGAATCGAGTGTTATTATCGTATGAGCGTGACTGAGAGCTATTTCGTAGCGTCGTATTGGGGAGTGCGGAAGGAGTCCGCCGATCAATGCGGTAGACGGCTGACCGTTTTTCTCGAAACATTGCGAGACTGCGACCCGATCTTGGCGCGCTGGTTTCGAAAAGGCGATGCCCCTTTGGCGGGTGGAGGCAATGAAATCGGTATCGTACCAACGACGCTTACGGCGCTGCTTGGAGTTGGAGTAAATCGTAAGGATTTTGGGCGGCAGATCATTGAGGATTTGGGGTTTCGAGTTAACCTGTGGAATGGAGCACAAGGAGCAAGGGGCGCCTCTTTATCTGTCAAGTGCGGGAGCTACGCTCCACGTCCAGGTATCAATTCGTGCGTTGTTTCCTTTGGCGCAAGTACCGAAAAAGATTGTGTCCCGATTCCCCTATCACTCCTTCTATCCGTTCTCGAATCGATGGCAAGAGCGTGGGATCCGGATTGGGGATTGATTGATTCCAACCTGCACTTTAGGACGAACGCAACGACGACACCATCTGCGCTACGCGCTGGTTGGGCCATGTTCCTTTCTCGCAAATTTGGTCTCCCGGCGGGATTGCCTCCAGCTGTTCAGATTTTCCCTTTAGACAACCTTGGCAGCATCGTCGTAACCACGGGGGACCAGTTTACTGCGTCCAACCGCTCGCACGTTGATCTGGCAGACAGCATAACTACAATTCTTCAAGCGGGCGTTCGGGAGGACCTCTCACAGGTCAGGTAGCGGTCTTCGGTTTGCCCTCGATCTCAGGGTTTCTGATCACGGCACGTTCACCGTCATCTCCCCAGGCGTCACAAACTGAATCACCCCGCCCCACACGCACATAAGCGTCGAGACATTGTCCAGCGTTGGTGCATTGCCAAGCAGGACAGTCGGCGCTCCGGTCACCCAGGGCGCAGGCGTGTTCGGTATGCACGGCATCGGGGTCAGGACGCCCAAGGCGGCGGCCGTGGCGGCCGCCACGGTTGGATTCGCCAGGGACATGCACATTCCGAAGGGCATTATATTGACCATCGGAACGTGGTCCATGATGTTTGCGTCCGGCACCTGGTCGGTGAATGTCTTGTTTGCCGGAAGCACTACCAGCGAACTGGGCGCCATACCGAAACTGCATTGCATTTGCGCTCCCATACAGACTTGCATTGGCATAAAATCCCTCCCCAGCTATCGCCATTCTAACGAAACGCGAGTCTTGACACAGCAAATCGCATACCAATCGAGTCACTCTCGTGCGTCTGCACCAAACCCGCCGCTAAAAACGCATAACCCGCCAGCACGATGGCGCCGGCCCCAGCGAGAGTGATAAGGCGTACAAAGCCATGAAATCCTGTTTGTTGTAAACTTTATGGCGGCGCCATGGGTCTGCTCGGCAAGTTCGAAATTCTCGAAGAACTGGGTGGCGGAGCGATGGGTAACGTGTATTGCGCGCGGGACACTTTCCTGGACCGCAAAGTGGCCCTCAAGACCATCCGCACCGGCTCCGAGGTCGATCCCGTCGTCCGCCAGCGCTTCTATACCGAAGCGCGCGCTTGTGCCCGGTTAACGCACCCCAGCATCATCACGGTCTACGACTTGGGCGAAGTCGAGAATACGGCTTACATCTCCATGGAACTCCTCGTCGGATCCGATTTCAAGCGGATCATTCAGGAGCGAAGACCTCTGCCCGTCGCGGCCAAAGTTGCCGCCATTGCGCAAGTCTGCCAGGCTATCGCGCACGCCCATCGCCATGGAGTGGTGCACCGCGATATCAAACCGAGCAACCTGTTTCTGACGGACGACGGCCGTGCCAAGGTGCTGGATTTCGGAATCGCCCGGCTTCCCAGTTCGCATCTCACCTTAGTCGGCCAGATCCTCGGCACACCCAATTACATGGCCCCCGAGCAGATTCTGGATCGTCCCACGGATGGCCGAGCGGACCTGTTCTCCGTCGCCGTGGTATTTTTCGAGCTGCTCACATACATACACCCCTTTCAAGGCCCTTCGATTCCGCGTCGCATCGTGCATGGCGATCCGGACTCATTGTTCGTTCACGACACCACCCTGCCACCCATTCTGGAGCAAGTGATGGCTCGCGCCTTGGCCAAGGACCCGGATCAGCGTTATCAGACCGGCGACCAATTCGCGGCGGATCTGTACGCCATGATGGGCGCTATGCCGGGCGCTATTCCGAAAGACGCCTCTCCCGGCTTTTCACCCATCGAATTACCTTCGCCGAGCATCCCAACTGTTTCAGTACCAGAACCGACAGGCGATCCTATCGGGGCGCCCGAGGGAGTAGATTCCCATGAGTGGCGGCTTTCCGAGGCCCTGCGTCTCTTACCTGGCTTTGAGGCGGCGATTGATAGTGGCGATGGCCCCAAAGCCCGCGCCGCCTTGCTGGATCTGAAGGCGCGGCTCGCGCGCGACAACCGGTTTTCCGAAGCGATTCGGCTGTGTGAGTCGCGTCTGGCGGAGCTCGTTTCGTCAGCGCCGGTTCTCGCGGGCGGAGGAACTAGTTCCTTGGCCTCCGAATCCTCGTCTGGAGCGCCGGCCGTGCCGCCAGTCGCAGGACCATCCGAAGTTGCTCCTTCTACTCCCGTAGATCTGGATGTCACCTCCTTTTACCCGCCATCGGTCGACGCTGACGCCTTTCGAGAGCCTGTCGAGCCGCCGGGCCCGGCCGGGCAGCGAGCCTTCGAGGATCAGCCGGTTGAATTTTCCTTTGGCCCTCAGGTAAACCCGTCCCGCCGGCCTCCGTCTAGCTTGATCGGGAGAGTAATCGCCAAAAGTGCCAAAGCGATCGTTATCGTCGCAGGGTTGGTCGTTTGTGCCGTCCTGTTGCTGGTCGCCACTGACACGATCCGGCAACCGGCGCCTCTGGAGGCTGTCGCGGCTACCGCTTCGCTCGTCAGAAACACGGTTGTGTACGAGCGGCCGGACGCGGCGGGAAGGGAAATCGGTTCCTTGGCGGCCGGTACTCTGGTCAATGTCGTTCGAGTACCGGATTCCGCCAATCAGCAGTGGGTCCGCGTGCAGCGTGTAACGCCCAAAGTCCTTCGGCCCGGCTATGTTCACCTTAACGACTTGAGTGACTGGCAGGGCAGGACCGCGGATTCGGCACTGGCGCTGGCTCGCACGTTCGGCGCAGGTGACTCCGCGACGGATGCCCAGATCGGGGCGCAAATCGCTGCCCTGAACGAAGTAGTATCGCGCTTTTCCGCCGGACCGGCTACTAACCAGGCCCGGCTCGACATCGTTCAATGGAGGCTGATTCTAGCCCGGCGCCATCAGGCCGCTGGCGCTCCGCTGGACGATCTTCGGCGGGAACTGACTTCGCTGCGAGAGGATTTAACGGGTTTGGTCGGCGAGCAAGATTTGCAGAGTAGGGCGGTCGACCTGATCAGTCAGGCCGATGCTCTGATCTCCGCCACTAAACCTCCGCCGCCTCCGGTCCTTCCGCCAGCGGTCGATCTCAAACCCCTGCTGTTACGAGCTCAACGGTTCTGGGAAGCCGGCGAGTACGATGAAGCCCTTTCCACGCTGAGGACAATCCTTCAGCGCGATGCGGCGAATAAGCAGGCGTTGAATCTGAAAGCCAGAATTGACAGAGCGGTCGCTCTCGAGAAGCAGTATGAGAAGAAGTAATCTCGGGTTTTGCGGCTTGGTTCTCGCGGTGCACGTGGCCGCCTCAACCCACGCATTCGGCCAGTCGGCCGCTAGAAGAGATCCTTTTGTCGATCCAGCCAGTGGGCCCCTCTCGCTGAAGGAAGTGCTGGACTTGGTGAATAGTGTCAAACAAGGCGTCGAAAGCGAAGGCCGTGTCATTCGGGCGATCGACGCCCGTGGCGTCGACTTCACCTTCACCGTCCAGAGCCAATCCCGCCTGGAGCAAGCCGGCGCTTCGGCAAGAGTAACGGATCTGGTAAGGAAAAAGGCGCCCGCTCCTGTATCGACACCGGCACCGCCGCCTTCACCTCCACCGCCACCTGCGACCCCACCCCCCGTGCAACCGACAGGGACTCTGACGCTCCATTGCGAACCCTCCGAATGCGAAGTCTCCGTTGAAGGCGGCCCCGTCATAAGTACCACGCACGGCTCTGTTTCAATTCCCGGCTTGAAAATCGGCGAGGTAGTCGTGGATGTAAGGAAGCAAGGGTACTTTGGCCAACAGCCGTCCCTTGTGATCAGGGCGAACCTGGAAACCTCTCTGGCGGTAACGCTTGAGCCCGACAACCCCACTCGAGCCGAATTCGGCAAGCGCCTCTTTGAAGCCATGCGGCAGGCTGTCGGCGGAACTGCCGATCATAGAGCCCAGTTGGCCTTCTCGACCACCGGTTCCGCTACGGTGATTGACCGCGCCGGCGCCAGTTCTGAATGGAAC
>Ga0209698_10004344_pt1 | contig 15551 bp, 11 predicted proteins | sample LitLauG_LLR_2012_FD_187203 | JGI IMG/M metagenome (GOLD analysis project Ga0209698, IMG submission 187203) | Freshwater sediment microbial communities from Pennsylvania, USA - Little Laurel Run_MetaG_LLR_2012 (SPAdes) (version 2) | ecosystem: Environmental > Aquatic > Freshwater > Creek >...
AAGTAAATCTTGTCGCCGTCCACTTTGCCGTTGGAGATTTCGGAGGGAGTGCCGGGGGCGCCGCCGCGTCCGAAGCCGGGAACCGTGCCGGTGAGCTTCGCACCATCGGCCTTCAGCGTGATTGTTACCGGGACGGGATCGCCACCGCCGCGGCCAGGTTGTTGATAGGTCCACTTGCCCGAGACGTCCGCCGCAAAGGCGGCCAGCGCAACGAGAAGCAGAATCGTCGTTACAAGAAGGAACTTATTGGTCATCGTGTAAGCCAAGGCGTCGCAATCCGGCCGATGGTTACAAATCCCCAACCGATTTCGGTCCTCGATGCTCTATTTTCGCCACGCCTTCGCCTGACGGTCAGCGCCCCACCCACCTGGCGGGTGGTGTCGTTCATGGCCGAGCCCACCCCGGCCTTGCCCGGAGGCAGCGAGCCCATGATCGACTCGGTGGCCGGGGCCATGGCGATGGCCATCCCCAGGCCGAGGAGGCCCAGCACGGTGGCCACCAGGGCGTAACCGGAGCTGACCGTGGCCCCCGACAACAGCACCAGGGACCCGGCGACGATGACCATCCCGGCGGTGACCACCACCTTGGTCCCGAACCGGGCGGTCAGTCGGGCGCTGTTGGGAGCGGCGATCATCATCGCCACGGCCACCGGCAGGAACGACAGGCCGGCCTTGAAGGCCGAGTAGCCGAGCACCACCTGCAGGTACTGGGTCAGGAAGAACAGCACGCCGAACATGGCGAAGAAGACCAGGGTGATCGACACCGAGGCGGCCGAGAACCGGGCGTTGTCGAAGAAGCGCACGTCGAGCATGGGGTGATCGGTGCGCAGCTCCCAGACCACGAAGGCCGACAGGAACAGGGCGGCCACGGCGAAGGCGGCCAGCACGGCCGGGTCCTGCCAGCCGTGGGTCGGCGCCTCGATGATCCCGTAGAGCAGGCCGACCAGACCGACGGCCGACAGGACGGTTCCGTTGGGGTCGAGGCGCCGGGCCGCCGGGTCGCGCGACTCGGGGACCAGGAAGTGCCCGGCCACCAGGGCGGCGGCCACCACCGGGACGTTGATGAGGAACACCGAACCCCACCAGAAGTGCTGCAGCAACCAGCCGCCGGCGGTCGGGCCGGCCACGATGCCGATGGCTGACATGCCGGCCCAGATCCCGATGGCCCGGCCCCGTTCCTCGGCGGGGAAGACGTTGGTGAGGATCGACAGGGTGGCCGGCATGATCAGGGCGCCGCCGACCCCGGCCGCCCCCCGGGCCAGGATCAGCAGGCTGGCCGAGCCGGAGAAGGCGGCGAAGGCCGAACCGGCGCCGAACAGCACCAGGCCGACGGACAGGGCGCGCTTGCGGCCGAAACGGTCACCGAGGCTGCCGGCCGTGAGCAGGAGGCTGGCGAAGACGATGGTGTAGGCGTCGACGATCCACTGCAGCTGACTCTGGCTGGCGTGCAGGTCGCGCACCAGGGTCGGTAGGGCCACATTGAGGATGGTGTTGTCCAGACCGATGACCAGCAGGCTGAGGCAGAGCACGCCGAGGGTCCACCACCGGCGGGCGTACACGCCCGGGTTGGTCACTGTCGAGTCCGCTGTCGAGTTCATGGACCGGCCACCTTTCCGAAACGACATCATCTCGTTTCGTAACGATAGCCTCGGCCGCCCTATTCCGAAACTGAAGCCTTTCGGATTGTGACGTCGGTCACCCCACGGCAGCCGGGGTGGCTCCGCCCGCCTCGGCCGCCGTGCCGCCGCCCGGCCCGGCGGTCGCCGGCGGTCCGGCCGCGGGGACCATCCGGTGGCGGAGCCGGGCCAGTTGGGCCCCGGTCAGGCGGAAGGTTCCGGCCAGCCCGTCGGGGTTGCGCACGGCGTTGAGGATCAAGCCGATCCCCCCGAGGTACAGGGTGTAGTTCTGCGGGATGTGGAACCACTGCTGGAGGGCGGTGAACACCAGCCCACCGGCCACCAGCGTCCCACCCAGCACGGCCCCGGTCACGCTCGAGATGCCGCCGATGTAGGCGAAGGCCAGGAAGGTCAGGGAGGGGAAGCTGCCGAAGAACTGGGCGGTGACCGAGCCGAACCGGTAGCCCGACAGGCCGCCGGCCAGGCCGGCCACGAAGGCCGACAGGCCGAAGGCCAGCACCTTGGTGCCGGACACGTTGACGCCGGCCCCGGCCGCCGCCCGCTCGTTGGACCGCACGGCCAGCATGCGCCGTCCGGTGGTGGAGCGGCGCAGGTTGATGGTCATGAGGGCCAGCGCCACCACCACGATCAGGCAGAAGACCCCGAACCAGGGGTTGGGCAGCTTGCCGTCGCCGTGGTAGCCGATGGTGGTGAACCGGCCGGGGTCGTCCGGGCCGAACTTGAGACCGCCGAGGCGGGGCGGCGGGACATTGGCCCCCTTGATGCCGCCCGACCAGCGGGGATTGAGGAACACGAAGTTCTCGACCGCCACCGAGGCGGCCAGGGTGACCACCGCCAGGTTGACGCCTCGTACCCGCAGCGCGGGAATGGCGAAGGCCACCCCGAAGGCGGCGGCCACCACCGCGCCGACCAACGGTCCGACCGGGAACGGCACGTGGGCCGTGGTGGTGGTCAGCTTGGACAGAGTGAATCCGGCCACCCCGGCCAGGGCCATCTGGGCCAGGGAGATCTGTCCCACGAAGCCGGTCACGATGGTCAGCGACAGGCAGATCAGCACCCCGATGAGGGTGTTGGTCAGGGCCAGCCGCCAGTTCGGTGACAGGGTGAGCAGGAACACCAGGGTCAGGGCGGAGGTGATCACCGTGCCGGGCAGGACAAACCGGGGGGCCGGGGCGAAGGGCAGACGGCCGATGGACAGTTGACCGCGGGTGGGCAGGCTCCGGCCCCGCAGGAACAGGGCGGCCACCACGATCAGGAACGGGAGCGCCTCTTTGACCCCCGGCAGCGGTTGGTTGCTGGCGTGGGGGAACCAGTTCTTGGTGCCCAGGTAGCCGAGCAGGCTCTGGGCCATCCCGATCCCCAACCCGGCCACCGCGGTGAGGCTGAAGGAGGTGAAGCTGCCGAGCAGGGCGGCGCCGAGGGCCGGCACGATCAGCAGCGTCACGGTGATCGGGTCGATGGAGCTGTTGACGGTGGCGAACAGCACACCGAACAGGCCGGCCAGGACCGACGACAGCACCCAGTTGGTGCCGGCCAGGAAATCAGGGGAGAAGCCAAGGAGGATGGCCCCCTTCTCGTTCTCGGCCGCCGCCCGGGTGGCCAGCCCGAACTTGGTGTACCGGAACACCGTCCACAGCAGCACGGTCACGGCCACCACGAAAACGAACAGCAGGATCTGGTCCTGGGGCACCAGGATGTTGCCGGGCAGGTGCATCGGCCGCTTCTTGATCACCGGCCGCACGGCGCGGGCGGTGGAGCTGAAGCGCAGCACCACGGTGGCCTGCAGGAGGATCAGCACGCCCACCGAGGCCACCACCTTGGCCAGGATGGGGGCGGTGCGCAGCGGCTTGAACACCACGAAGTGCATCACCGCCCCGGTCACGGCGGCCACGACCAGGGCCAGGATGAGCGCTTCCCAGAAGCCCATCCCGTGACTGGCCACTTTCACCGAGGTGGGCCAGTGGGGCAGCTTGAAGGAGTGGCTGCCCGATTTGTGGACGATGCCCTCGATGGGGGCGAAGGGGTTGGGCAGGGGCGGGAGGAACAGGCGACCGGACCGGCGCAGGTCGTCGTAGATGTAGGAGGTGAACATGGCCAGCGCGCCGTTGGCGAAGTTCACCACCCCCGAGCCGCGGTAGGTGAGCACCACCCCGATGGCGATGGCCGTGATCAGCGCCCCCGAACCGAGACCGAGCAGGACGCTACGGATCTCCGCCTTGTGGGTCAGGATCGACAGGAGCAGGGCGAGCGCCGCCACCGCGCCGAGGATGCGCATGACCGTCGATTTGGTGAGCTGCACGCTGGAGACCCCTCCCTGACGACAGCGGGGCGTGGAGCGGCGTCGGCCGCTCCACGCCCCGTCACGGCGTAGCTGGCGTGGTGCGCGGCGCCGCGTCTAGGCGGCGGCGAGCACCGACACGGGGTCGATGTCCGGCGCCGTCTGGATCCACTGCCCGCTCTTGTACTGCTGGATGTTCATGTGGGTCCCGCACAGCGACTTGAACGTCGGGTTGGCCCCGCACTTCATCGGGCCGACGACGATCATCATCGGACCGGCGAAGCCGAGGAGGGCCTGGCGCATGGTGTCGGGGGTGACGTTGGCCACCCCGATCTTGTTGACCAGCTGCACCGCCGTCATCAGGTCGGCGAAGTCCGGCCCGGCGAAGCCGGTGTACTCCACGTCCGGCGGGCCGTACTGGTGCACCTTGGCCACGTAGGTGGCCATGCCGGAGGCGGCGTCGGGCACGAAGTAGCTGTAGCCGTAGCCACCGAAGTACCACCCGTCGGGCACGACGTCCTTGGATCCCAGATCCTGGAGGTGCTTGGTCATCGGCGTGCCGAAGCACAGCCCGGTGGTCACCACCGTCGGTTTGATGCCGAGGGACTGGAGGGCGTCGTAGGTGGAGATGCACTGCTGGACCGAGGTCAGGGGGATGAGCACGTCGGCCTTGTCGGCCCCGGCCGCCTGCAGGGCGGTGGCCACGTCGCTGGCCGTGGCCGTGTCCGAGATGGGCACGCCGGTCACGTCGGTGATGCCGAGCTTGGCCAGCGGCGGCTTGGTCAGCAGCGTGAAGCCGATGGTCCCGGCCGGGTTGTTGGCGTAGATCACCGCCACCTTCTTGACGTTCGGCAGGTTCTTGGCGGCGAACACGGCCATGCCCTGCAGCACGCCGGGCGAGCCGGGGGTGAAGGCGTAGGTGTCAGGCGTCACGAAGTCCTCGGTGACCACCGGGTTACCGACGATGGTCGGCTTCTTGCCGGACAACACGGCGTAGAGCGACTTCGCCCCGATGGCCAGGGTGCCGGTGATGACGAACTGCACCTTGGCGTCGTTGACCAGCTGGGTGCCGCACTTCTGGCCGTCCTCCTCGGTCTGGATGAGGCACTTCTCCAGTTGGATGGGACGGCCGCCGATCCCGCCGAGCTCGGCGTTGAGGTACTTGACCCCGGCCTCGATGCCCTGGGTGGCCTCCGGGTAGGCGAGGGTGCCGCCCTCGTCGTTGACGTAGCCGATCACGAAGGGGGTCTGGGTGCTGTCGGCCGGGCCGGCCTTCCCGCCGGTGTAGGCCAGGGCCCAGCTGTTGTCCACCCCACCGGCCGCCGTGGTCGGGGTGGCGGCGCTCGACGAGCTGGACCCCGAGGCGGCGCTGGAGCCGGAGCTGGCGCTCGAGCTCGAGCTCGACGAGGCCGAGCTGGCACTCGAGGTGCCCGACTTGGAGCTGCTGCAGGCTGACACCACGACCAAGCCGGCGGTGAGTACGGACGCGACTTTTACGGCCGGGCGGAGTCTTGTCATCGGGCCCCCCTCATGGGCTGCGTTGGAGACGGCGCGTCTCGGCGCCGGGCGCTGACGCTACCGTCATGGTTGATCGCCGTCCAGTGTTCTGCTCGGCCCGGTCCCGCTGCGCCGGGTGGGCCACGGGCCCGGCGGGCGTTGACGGACCAGGCCCGGGCTGGTTGACTCCACAGTCTGTGTCACCGGGGGGTGCGCAGATCCGAACTCCGACGGAGGGGTGTCACGAGCGTGGCCCTGTTGGCGACAGACGAGATCTCCGTCACCTTCGGCGGGCTGAAAGCCGTCGACGGGGTGTCGATCACCGTCGAGCCCGGGCTGATCGTCGGGCTGATCGGACCGAACGGGGCCGGCAAGACCACCTTCATCGACGCGCTCACCGGTTTCGTGGCGACCTCCGGAGGGCGGATCACCTTCGACGACCGGGACGTGACGGACCTTCCGGCCCACCGCCGCTCCCGGGCCGGGCTGGTCCGCACCTGGCAGTCGCTCGAGTTGTTCGACGATCTCACGGTGGCCGAGAACCTCAGCGTGGCGGCGGAGCGCCAACAGTGGTGGTCGCCCTTCGTCGATCTCATCGCGCCCAACCGTCGCCGTGACCGGTCGGCCGCCCGCTGGCCGCTCGAGGTCCTCGAGCTCGGCGACCTGGCCGACCGGCGTCCGACCGAGCTGTCCCAGGGGCAGCGCAAGCTGGTGGGCGTGGCCCGGGCCCTGGCCGGTGACCCGAAGCTGGTGCTCATGGACGAGCCGGCGGCGGGGCTCGACACGGCGGAGAGCGAGCTGCTCGGCCAGCGCCTGCGCCGGCTGCTCGACCACGGCATCACCGTTTTCCTGGTCGATCACGACATGGGACTCGTGCTCACCGTGTGCGATTACCTCTATGTGATCGAGTTCGGCCGCGTCATCGCCCAGGGCACCCCCGCCGAGATCCGCACCAACGACCGGGTGGTGGCCGCCTACCTGGGCGAGCAGGCCCGGCGTCGGAACGCTGCAGCCGGTGGGGAGCCGTCGTCGTGAGCGGCGTGCTCGACGTCACGGGTCTCTTCGCCGGCTACCAGGGTGCGGCCGTGGTGCGCGACCTCAACCTCCACGTCGACGCCGGCGAGGTGGTGGCCCTGCTCGGGCCGAACGGTGCCGGGAAGACGACGACGCTGCTCACCGTGTCGGGCCTCCTCCCGGCCCTCGGGGGAACGGTGGAGGTTCTGGGAGAACCGGTCAACGCCAAGCGCCCCCATCTGCTGGCCCGGCGCGGGGTGGCCCATGTACCGGAGGACCGGTCGCTGTTCTTCGGGCTGACGGTGGCCGAGAACCTGCGGCTCGGGGCCCGCAAGGGCGGTGCCGACGAGGCCAAGGTGATCGGCTACTTCCCCGCCCTGGCCGACCTCATGGGCCGCAAGGCCGGTCTGCTATCGGGCGGTGAGCAGCAGATGCTGGCCATGGGCCGGGCCCTGACCACCGGGCCGAAGCTGCTGATGGTCGACGAGATGAGCCTGGGCCTGGCCCCGGTGATCGTCGAGCGGCTCCTGCCCGTGCTGCGGCGCATCGCCGACGACACCGGCTGCGGGGTGCTGGTGGTCGAACAGCACGTCCACCTGGCCCTCGAGGTGGCCGACCGGGCCTACGTCCTCAGCCACGGGAACCTGGTCCTCGAAGGCGACGCCAAGGAACTGAGCGGCCGCGCCGACCTGCTCGAGTCGAGCTACCTGGGCAGCGCCGCTCTCTGACCCCTGGCGCCCCGATGGCGCCAGGGCGGTGGCCGGCGATCTCAGGCCTGGCGGCGCAGTTCGGCCTGAAGATGGTGGGTCAGGGGCTGGCCGACGGCGGACATGGCCAGCTGGTAGCGCAGCACGTCACCGTCGAGGATGAAGCGGCGCTCCACCGCGGTGACCGACTTGGCCGAGGCCGTCCCGGTGACCTGGGCCAGCAGGAGCAGGGTTTCGCCGTCCCAGGATCCTTCGCCCACCTCGACCAGCCCGGTCGGGTGGGCCACCACCAGCTCGGCCCGGCCGGGAGCCGGGCCCCGCAGGTAGCCCGTCTCGGCGTGCAACGGCCGTCCGTCGTCGGCCGCCTGGGTGCGCTGGCCGTAGGCCAGGAAGGGCTTGCCGACGTGGGTGAAGCTGACCGCCTCGATGTAGTCGAAGGAGGCGATGGTCGGGTAGCTGCCGTGCCCGTTGCCGCGCCACGTGCCGAGCAGCGGGGCCAGCGGAGCGACGTCGGGGTGCAGGAGTGGTTCCACTCCGCCAGTCTGGCTCCCCGCGCCAGCCTGAGCACCTATCCTGCGGCGCGACCAAGGGGGCGCGCCATGCGGTTCGGGATCTTCTTCGAGCAGTCGACACCCCGCCCCTTCACCCCCGCCACCGAGCGGGCGGTGTGGCACAACGCCCTCGAGCAGGCCCGCCTGGCCGACGAGCTGGGCTTCGACTGGGCCTGGGCGGTGGAGCACCACTTCCTGGAGGAGTACTCCCACTGCTCGGCTCCGGAGGTGCTGTTGGCGGCCATCGCCGCCCAGACCTCGCGTCTGCGCATCGGTCACGGCGCGGTGGTGTGCGTCCCGGAGATCAACCACCCCATCCGGGTGGCGGAACGGGCCGCCGCCCTGGACCTGGTGTCCGACGGCCGCCTCGAGTTCGGCACGGCGCGCTCCTCGACCTGGACCGAGCTCGGCGGCTTCCGGGTCGACCCGGACGACACGAAGAAGACGTGGGACGAGTTCGTGCGGGTCCTGCCCCGGTTGTGGGCCGACGAGCCCTTCGCCTACGAGGGTCCGTCGCTGTCCATGCCGGAGCGCAACGTCCTGCCCAAGCCGCTGCAGAAGCCCCACCCGCCGATGTGGGTCACGGTGACCAGCCCGGGCACGGAGCTCGACGCCGCCGAGCGGGGCCTCGGCTGCCTCGGGGTGGCGTCCACCACCTACGCCGAGCAGGAACGGCGGACCCGTGAGTACCACCGGCGGGTCCAGCAGTGCGATCCGGTCAGCACCGTGGTCAACGACCAGGTCACCACCCTCAACTTCCTGTACTGCCACGAGGATCCCGACGTGGCGGCGGCCACCGGGATGCGGATGGTCGGGCTGTTCGGGCTCAACAACGCCCACCTGCTGTGGACCCGGGAGGCCTACCCCACGCGGGCCTACCAGTCGCTCGGCAATCTGGCGCCGGGTGGGGGCACCGACCGGTCCAGCCCGGGCGACCCCCGGGGCATCCCCGAGGGCATCGCCGTAGGCGACCCCGATCGGATCGTGCAGGTCATTCAACGCTGGGAGTCGATGGGCCTCACCGGCATCAACTTCCTGGTCAATTCCTGCGAGACCATCCCCCAGGACGAGGTGCTGGCCAGCCTGCGGCTGTTCGCCGCCGAGGTGCTGCCCCGGTTCCGGACCTCGGGCTCGGAAGTGCTGGCCACCGCCGGAGGCGAGCATGCTCAGCGGTGAGGCCGACGTCGACCTGCTCGCCGCGGCCGCCCCCGTGCTGGCCTCCCTGGACCCCGACCCGGTGGCCCTGGCCGACGTGACGGTGCTGCAGGCCGCCTTCGAACTGCCGGCCGCGGCCCGGACGGCCGCGCTGCCCCCCGGCCTGCACCCGACGGTGCCGGCCCTGGCCGTGGTCCTGGCCTGGCGGGTGGGCGACAGCCCGTGGGGACCCTTCTCGCTGGCCCAGGTCCGGGTGTCGTGCCGTAGCGGGGTGCGGCCGCGGGGGTTCGTGGTCGGCTGCGTGGTCGACCGGGCGGCCGCGGCCACTCAGGTGGCTTCCCGCTGGGGGCTGCCGGCGGTGGGCGGCGAGGTGACCCTGCGCCGGCGCTACGACGCCGTGGAGCTGGTGGTGGCCTGCGACGGGTCGGTGGTGTGCGAGCTGACCGCCGTCGACCCCGAGCCGCTGTCGCCGGCCGATGTGGCGTACCCGGTCACCCTGACCCTGGCCCGCACCGAACGAGGTCCCCGGTTGATCCAGCTCGAACCGGACTACGAGCTGACCGCGGTGGAGCGGCTGCGGCCGCGCCTGCTCCGCTTCGACGGTGCCGCCTGGGGGTCGGCCGCCCTCCGCCCGGCCGACCCGGTGGCGGCCACGGTGGGTACCGGGTCGGTGTCGTTCCCGCGGTTGCGGTTCGTCTGCCGCCCCGACGTGATGGCCTTCGCGGGCACGGAGACGGTCTGAGGCGGGGGGCCGGTCGGGCCACCCCTCGCAGCGTCGGCCGGCCGCCTCGGGCGACGCCCGCTGGTGGCTCCCCGCGGTGGCTAGGTTGCCGACCATGCCGCACGCGTCGCGACCGGAGGTGGTGATCGTCGGGACGGGCCAGGTGCGCCGCCGTCCGGCCCTCGACGGACCGTGGGAGCCGGTCGAGCCGGCCGGTCTGATGGCCGCCGCCATGGCCGCCGCCTTCGCCGACACGGGCGCCGCCGTCGGGCCGGCGGACGTGGACAGCCTGGCCTGCGTCCCGCCCGTGGCCTGGGGCTACCACGACCTGGTCGGCGCGGTGGTGCGCCTCGGCGACCTGGCCCCCGAGAGGGTCAGCGGACTGACCGTCGCCCCCGGAGGCAACGCCCCGGTCGAGTTGCTGGGCCGGGCCGTCAACCGCATCCTGGACGGCGACAGCCGGGTGGCCGTGGTGACGGGTGGGGAGGCCCTCTACAGCCGGCGCCGGGCCCGGCGGGAGGGCGTGGCCCTCACCGGGTGGACCCCGTTCGAGGGTCACCGCGACATCGTCGGCGACCAGCGGCCGCTGACCAACGCCCTGGAGGACCGTCACGGGTTGCGGGCCCCCGTGCAGTGCTACCCGTTGTTCGAGAACGCGCTGCGGGTCCGGGCGGCCCGGACCATCGGCGAACATCAGCAGTACCTGGGCCGGCTGATGGCGGCCCACACCGCGGTGGCGGCCGCCAACCCCTACGCCTGGTTCCCGGCCCAGTACCGCCCCGAGCAGCTGGTCACCCCGACCGAGGACAACCGGTGGGTCTGCTTTCCCTACCCCAAGCGGCTCAACGCCATCATGGAGGTCGACCAGGCCGCGGCCGTCGTGGTGATGAGCGCCGAGGAGGCCGACCGACGGGCCATCCCGGTCGAGCGTCGGGTGCGGTTCCTGGGCGGCGCCGGCGCCACCGACGCCTGGACGCCCACGGAACGCACCGATTTCGTGTCCAGCCCGGCCTACCGGGTGGCGGCCACCGAGGCCCTGCGCCGCAGCCGGGTCGACGTCGGGGACATCTCAGCCTTCGACCTCTACAGCTGCTTCCCGGCCGCGGTCGAGATGGCCATGGACGTCCTCGGCCTGGACATCGACGACCCCCGGCCCCGTACCGTCACGGGGGGGTTGGCCTACGCCGGCGGTCCCGGCAACGCCTACTCGGTTCACGGGCTGGCGGCCATGGCCGACCGCCTGCGCGGCACGCCCGATGTGGGGCTGGTCTCGGCGTTGGGGATGACCGCCACCAAGCACGCCGTGTGCCTGCTGGCCGGGTCGGCCGGCCCCGGCCGCCGCGCCGCGCCTGTCCCGGACGAGACGGCCGGCCGGTGGGACAAGCTCGACATGCCCGCCGAGCTGGTCACCGGCCCGCCGCTGGTCGACGCCCCCGAGGGCCCCGCCACGGTCGAGACCTACACCGTGGAGTTCGACCGCGCCGGCGACCCGGCGACCAGCGTCGTCGTGCTCCGACTGCCCGACGGTCGGCGCAGCGTGGCCCAGGGTGACGTCACGCCGTCCGCCGTCCGGGTCTTCCTGGAGGAGGAGGGCATCGGCCGCGCCGGTGTCGTCACGCCCGGCGACGTGGCCGCCGGCCAGCCCAACCGCTTCGTGCTCGCCTGAGCCGCCCATCCCGGGCCGGGAACCGGTCCCGGACGGGTAGGGGTGGCGGCCCGGCCGGCGGCGGCTCGGCCGGGGCCCGTATCAGGCGATGACGCCCCGGGCCCGGAGGCCGGCGCGCGACTCGGCGTCGAAGCCCAGCTCGGACAGGATCTCGTCCGAGTGCTCCCCGTGGAGCGGCGCGCTCGGCCGGGGCGCCTGGGGGGTGACGCTGAAGCGGGCCGCCGGGCGGGTCTGGCGGACCCGGCCGGCGGTGGGGTGCTCCCATTCCCAGACCAGGCCGTTGTGGCGCACCTGGGGGTCGTCGACCACCTCGGCGAGGGTGTTGACCGGTCCGCACGGGACCCCCTCGGCCACCATCCGGGCCAGGATCTCGGCGGCCCCCGAGGTGGCGAACTCGGCGCTGAGCAGCTCGCCCAGCACGGCCTGGTTGGCCGGGACCTGGCGGCCGGCCATAGTGGCAAAGCGCTCGTCGTCGCACCACTCAGGGCGGCCGAGGGCCCGGTAGAGGGCCTTGGCGTCGTCGTCGGTGGCGACGAAGTAGGTCACTTCGCCGTCGGCGCAGCGGGTCACGGCCATGGTCTCGGCCAGGGTCAGGCGGGCGGTCGCCTCCGGGTCGTCGAGGAAGGTCCGACACATCATCCCGTCCGACCACAAGAAGGCCAGAGCGGCGTCGATCATGGGGATCTCCAGGTGCTGGCCCCGGACGGTTCCCCGCTCGCGGGCCAGCAGGGCGGCGGTCACGGCCTGGGCCACCATCCACGCCGTCGCCTTGTCGACGACCACCGTGCGGACCACGTCGACGTAGGGCAGCTGGGGGTTGCACTGCATGGCCACGTACCCGGTGACGCCCTGGATGATCGGGTCGTAGACCCGCCGGTCGGCGTAGGGCCCGCTCGGCCCGTAGCCGCTGACCGACACGTAGATCAGGTCGGGGTTGCGGGCCAGCAGCTGGTCGGGGCCCATGCCGAGGCGCTCGATCACCCCGGGACGGAAGTTCTGCACGAACACGTCGGCCCGGTCGGCCAGGGACCGCACGATGTCCCGACCGCTCTCGTCGCCGAGGTCGAGGGCCAGGGACCGCTTGCCACGGTTGTGGTTGACGAAGAACGGCGTGATCCCACCCCAGGGGACACCGATGCGGCCGACGTCGCCGAACACCACCGGCTCGACCTTGATCACCTCGGCCCCCTGGTCGGACAGGATCATGGTCGACAGCGGACCCGATACGACCTGCGACAGGTCGACCACCCGGTATCCGTCCAGCGGTCCCCCCACGGCTCCCCCTCGCGCACCAGCGGCCCCGACAGGCTACCGAAGCGTCCCGCCGGCGTGACAAGGTGGGGCGTGACCGACGACGAGCGGGCGGTGGTCGCCCACATCGAGACCGCCCTCCACGAGGTGCTCCTGGCCGCTGTCCACCCGCACGTCGCCCCGCTGGCCGTGACCGCCCGTCACGTGCACGGCGAGCCGGTGCCGTTCGGCGAGGCGCTGGCCGGGCCGTTCGAACCGTTCGCCGTCGGGCAGGCGTGGGGGGCCCGTTGGGACACCACCTGGTTCCGCTTCCAGGGCGTGATCCCCGAGGGCTGGGCCGGTCACGAGGTGGTGGCCGTGTTGGAGCTGGGCGGCGACGGCATCGTCGGGTTCAGCGCCGAGGGTCAGATCTGGGACCCCGCCACCGGGGCGCCCCTGCGCGGCCTCCACCACGCCCACCGTGAGCACGTGGTGGCCACCGCGGCGGTGGGCGGGGCGGCGGTCGAGGTGCTGGTGGAGGCGGCCGCCAACCCGGTCCCGCCCTGGGAGCTGCGGGACTGGCCCCTGCTCGGGCCCGACCCCGGCGGGGCGCCGATGTACCGCCTCGGGCGGGCCGAGCTGGCGGTCGTCGACCGCACGGTCGAGGCCCTCGTCCACGACGTCGACGTGCTCCTGGAACTGGCCCGCCGCCGAGGGGCGGGCGACGGCCGGGCGGCCCTGCTGGGCGCCCTGCGCGACGTGGTCGATTCCCTCGACCCGGCGTCGGTGGCGGCCGGCGCGGAGACGGCCCGACGCCGTCTGGCTCCGCTGCTGGCCCGCTCGGGCGCGGCCGGCCGGCACCGGGTCACCGCCGTCGGACACGCCCACATCGACACGGCCTGGCTGTGGCCGATCCGGGAGACGCGTCGCAAATGCGCCCGGACCTTCTCCAACCAGGTCTCGCTCATGGCCCGCTACCCGGAGCACCGCTTCGCCGCCAGTCAGGCCCAGCAGTACCAGTGGATCAAGGACGGCTACCCCGAGCTGTGGGAACGGATCCGCCTGCGGGTCGCCGCCGGGCAGTGGGAGCCGGTCGGCGGCATGTGGGTCGAGGCCGACACCAACCTGCCGTCGGGCGAGTCGCTCGTCCGCCAACTGGTGCACGGCAAACGGTTCTTCGCCGAGGAGTTCGGCGTCGAGACCCACGAGCTGTGGATCCCCGACGACTTCGGCTACTCGGCCGCCCTGCCCCAGATCGCCCGCCAGGCCGGGGTCACCGCCCTGGTCACCCAGAAGATGTCGTGGAACGACACCAACCGCTTCCCCCACCACAGCTTCTGGTGGGAGGGTCACGACGGCAGCCGGCTGCTGGCCCACTTCCCGCCGGCCAACACCTACAACGGCGAGTGGCGGGTGGCCGAGCTGGCCGACAGCGTGACCACCTTTCGTGACAGCGCCCGCTCCGACCGCAGCCTCTACCCGTTCGGCTACGGCGACGGGGGCGGCGGGCCCACCGCGGCGATGTTGGAGCGGGCCCGCCGGATGGGCGATCTCGACGGCCTCCCGGAGATCCGCCTCGGCACGGTGGCCGGCTTCCTGGCCGAGGTGGCGGCCGAGGCGTCGGACCTCGACGTGTGGGTCGGGGAGCTGTACCTCGAGGCCCACCGGGCCACCTACACCACCCACGCCGACGTGAAGTGGGGCAACCGGCGGGGTGAGGAGGCGTTGCGGGCCGCCGAGCTGTGGTCGGTGGCGCGGGTGGCGGCGGCGGGGGGCGACTGGGCCGGTTATCCGGCCGGGGATCTCGACCGGGCCTGGAAGCTCCTGCTCGTCCACCAGTTCCACGACATCATCCCCGGCTCGGGGATCCACTGGGTGTACGAGGACGCCCGCCGCGATCACGCCGAGGTGTTGGCCGTGACCGGGGCCATCAGCGGGGCGGCCCAGGTCGGGCTGCTGGCCGCCGCCGATGGGGGGGCGGGCCCCGACTACACCGTGTTCAACCCGGCCTCCCATGACCGTACCGAGGTGGTCGAGGTGCCCGCCGGGGCCGGGACCCGGCTGGCCGTGGTCTCGGCGCCGGCCTGCGGGTGGGCCCCCGGGGCCGACCGCCACCCCGATCTCGGGACGGTCCGGGTGGATGACGGCTGGGTGGAGAACGACCAGCTGCGGATCAGCTGGGACGATGAGGGGCTGCTCCGTTCCGTGTGGGACAAGGAGGTGGGCCGCGAGGTGCTGGCCGCCGGCGGGCGGGGCAACCTGTTCCAGCTCCACGAAGACCACCCCCGGGCCTTCGACGCCTGGGACGTCGACCGGGAGTACCTCGACGCCGTCACCGACCTCGTCGGTCTGGCCTCGGTGGAGGTCGTGGAGACCGACCCGCGGCGGGCCGGCGTGCGTTTCGTCCGCCGGTTCGGTCGGTCGTCGATCGTCCAGACCCTGCGTCTGGCTGCCGGGTCGAGGCGTATCGAGTTCCATACCGAGATCGACTGGCACGAACGCCACCGCTTCTTGAAGGTCGCCTTCCCGGTGGCCATCCGGGCGACCCGGGCCACCTACGAGATCCAGCACGGCCACCTCGAACGGCCGACCGTGGCCAACACCAGTTGGGACGTGGCCCGCTATGAGGTGTGTGCCCACCGGTGGGCCGACCTGAGCGAGACCGGCTATGGCGTGGCCCTGCTCAACAACGCCAAGTACGGCTACGACATCCGCGGCCCGGTGTTGCGCCTGTCGCTGCTGCGGGCCCCCGGCTTCCCCGACCCCGAGGCCGACCAGGGACGCCACCGCTTCGCCTACGCCCTGCTCCCCCATCCTGGTGACCTGCGGGCACCCGGGGGCGTGGTCGCCGAGGCGGAAGCCTTCAACCTGCCCCTCCAGGTCGTGGCCGGCCGGGCCGTCGCCGGGCGGGTGGTGGCGGTCGACCGACCGGGGGTGAGCATCGAGGCCGTCAAGAAGGCCGACCGGAGCGACGACCTGGTGGTCCGACTGTGCGAGGTGTGGGGGGCGCGGGGAGCGGCCCGGGTGAGCGTGGCCCTGCCCGTGGCCGCTTCCGCCTCACGCTCCTCCGAACAGCAGGAGCCACAGACGCCCAAA
>Ga0209698_10004346_pt1 | contig 15550 bp, 13 predicted proteins | sample LitLauG_LLR_2012_FD_187203 | JGI IMG/M metagenome (GOLD analysis project Ga0209698, IMG submission 187203) | Freshwater sediment microbial communities from Pennsylvania, USA - Little Laurel Run_MetaG_LLR_2012 (SPAdes) (version 2) | ecosystem: Environmental > Aquatic > Freshwater > Creek >...
CCCGCCGCCAGCCTCCGCGACCCGCTCGGCCTCTGAGGGGCCAGGACGGCTCTTGGTCGTTTCTTTGCCTTGTTCTCATCCAGATCTCAGGCTGGGGGGCGATACTGCGGGGTGATGAACCCGGCCCAGCGAGACGAAGGGTTGCGTCGCGTCTCGACGACGACGCGATTGGTGGCCGTCGGCGGCATCGGTCTGGCCGGTGTGCTGACCGCCTACGTGGCCAAGGCCGCGCCAGGCCGCAACCTGAACGGCACCTCGGTCAGCACCGGGGGCGACCAGGCGACCAGCGGGCAGGGCCTCCCCGATCAGAGCCAGGTCCAACCGGGGATCGGCAACCCCGATGACGGCGCCGCCCCGCTCGTGCCGGCCGACACGCCGCCGGTGCGGGGCCGAGGGCGCTCCGCTGCCGTCTCCGGCGGCTCCTGAGCCGCACGGGCGTACCCCGGCCTCGGCGACCTTCGTCGCCCTCGGCACGACCGCGGTCGTGCTGGTCGACGGCGGAGACCCCGGGGTCCTCGAGGCCGCCCGCGCCGCGGTCGAAGCGGAGCTCGCCGCCATCGACGCAGCCGCCAGCAGGTTCCGGCCGGATTCGGAGCTGGCCGCCGTCAACCGGGCCGCCGGGAGGGCGACGCCGGTGTCGGACCTGCTCATCGAGGCCGTCGAGGTCGCCCTGCGCGGGGCGCGCCTGACCGACGGGCGGGTCGATCCGACCATCGGCCGGGTGGTGCGCCTGCTCGGATACGACCGCGACTTCGCCTCCGTCGCGCCCGACGGTCCTCCCCTCCAGCTGACGGCCCGGTCGGTGCCCGGCTGGCAGTTGGTGCAGGTGGATCGCGCGGCCGGCACGGTCACGGTGCCCCCGGGGGTGGAGCTCGACCTCGGCTCGAGCGCCAAGGCCCTCGCCTCCGACCGCGCCGCCCGCGCCGCCGGGGACGCCGCCGCGGGCGTCGCCGGGGCGCCGATCGGCGTGCTGGTCGGCCTCGGCGGCGACATCGCCGTGCGCGGCCCGGCCCCCGTCGGCGGGTGGGACGTCAAGGTGACCGACAACCACGCCAGCCCGCCGGACGGGCCAGGGCAATCCATCTCGATCAGCAGCGGCGGCCTCGCCACCTCGGGCACGACGGTCCGTCGCTGGCAGCGGGGCGAGATCGCACTCCACCACATCGTCGACCCGGCCACCGGCCTCCCGGCGGACACCTGCTGGCGGACCGTGAGCGTCGCGGCCGCATCCTGCGTGGACGCCAACATCGCCAGCACTGCCGCCATCATCCTCGGCGAGGCCGCGCCGGCGTGGCTGACCGCCCACGCCCTGCCGGCCCGCCTCGTCCGCCACGACGGCACGGTGACAACGGTCAACGGTTGGCCCGCCGACGAGGAGAGCTGACCGACGGGCGCAGGTCTCCAGGCGCTGCGCCGGTCCGGCCTGCCGATCCGGGAGCCGGCGGGGCCGATCCGGGTCAGGCCTGCGTGGAGCATCCCTGCCGGGCGAGCCAGTCGTCGATCAGCCGGCGGGCGATGCTCATGCCCGGCGGGATCAACGGCAGCGCGTCGGCCCGGTACCAGCCGGCGTCGACGATCTCGGACTCGTCGAGGACGATGTCGCCGCCCTCCCAGGTGGCGAGGAACCCGATCATCAGCGAGTTGGGAAAGGGCCACGGCTGGCTGGCGAAGTAGCGGACCGCCGACAGGCGCACGCCCACCTCCTCGGCGACCTCCCGGTGCACCGCCTGCTCCAGGGTCTCGCCCGGCTCGACGAAGCCGGCGAGGCAGGAGTACATCGGCGCCCCGAAGCTGCGACCGTTGGCGAGGAGGATCTCGTCCCCGCGCTCGACGAGGGTGATGACCGCGGGCGCCAGCCTGGGGTAGGCGACCAACCCGCAGGAGGGGCACCGCTTGCCCCGCTCGCCGGGAGCCGGCTCGGTCGCGGCGCTGCAGCGGCCGCAGAAGCGATGGGTGCGCGCCCACTCCACCAGCTGCACCGCGCGGCCCCCGAGGACCCATCGCTCCTCGGGCACCTCGGCGTGCAGAGCGAAGAGGGACACGAAGCGGGTGCCGGGGGGCGCCTCGCGGCCGCGCTCGACTCCGACCGCCCAGGTCGGGGCGCCCCCGAGCACGCCGAGGATGATCGGCTCCTCGTGCGCGCCGACCGGGATCGGGCCGAACGGCAGCGTCCCGTCCTCGTGCAGCAGCACCTCGCCGCTGCGCACCACCCACCAGTGCCCCGGCGCCGACCCCCAGTCGACCCCGGCCGGCGGCTCCACCTGCGACACGAATCCCTCACCCATCCCCCAGTACCTACCACGACCGGATGAGGCGCGTCTCCGTCGCGCACGATCCGGCTCTGCCAAGCTCGTCCCGTGACGGCGGCCGGTCCGAGCATGTACGAACGGGTGGGTGGCACCCCGTGGTTCGCCGCGCTCGCCCAGCGCTTCTACGAGCGGGTTGCGACCGACCCGGTTCTGCGGCCGATGTACCCGGCCGACCCCGCGGGCCTCGCCGCAGCCCGCGACCACCTGTGCGGGTTCCTCGTCCAGTACTGGGGCGGGCCGGCCGACTACAGCGCGGCACGAGGCCATCCCCGCCTCCGCATGCGCCACGGCCATCTCACCATCGGCGCCGGCGCGCGCGACGCCTGGTACCGGCACATGGCCGCGGCGGTGGCCGAGGGCGGCCTCTGCGAGGAGGACGAGGCCGAGATGCTGGCCTACTTCGACCTGGCCGCCACCCACCTGATCAACCAGGGCTGAAGGCGGGAGGCGCTTCGTACGATACCCTTGGAGGTGGCACGGACGAAGGAGGTGAGGACGCATGCACAATGGCGAACCCCCCAGTAGTCGCAGCTCACGCGTCCTCCCCCGGGCCCGCAGCACCTCCTGAGCGCGCCTTCGGCGACCACTGCGAGCCCGGCTGACCAACCCTCACGCACCCGCGAGGTCAGCCCATGGCGTTCCGACCGACCCTTCCCGTCAACTCCCTCCGCGCGGTGCGCCAGCACCGGCAGGCCCGCGTGCTGACCACCCGCGCCGTCAAGGGGAGCCTCATCTCCGTCGCCGGCCTCATCCGCGCCCCGGTGCTCAACCAGACCGCGGCCGAGGTCGGCACCGTCGTCGACATCGTGGCCCGCTGGGATCCCGAGGAGTCCTACCCGCCGGTGAGCGGCATCGTGGTGCGCATCGGCCGGCGCGTGGCGTTCGTCAGCCTCGACCAGGTCGCCGACGTCACCAAGGGGGCCATCTCGCTGCGCTCCGCCCGCCTCGATCTGCGCGACTTCGCCCGGCGCTCGGACGAGGTGATGCTGGCGCGCGATGTCATCGACCACCAGCTCGTCGACGTCGACGGGGTGCAGGTCATCCGAGCATCTGACCTGTACCTCGCATGGATCAGCGGCCAGGGCGCCGCGTCGTCGGTCTCCCCCGAGGGTCTCAACCGGACCCTCCGCCTGGTCGGGGTCGACGTGAGCGCCCAGACGTTGCTGCGCCGCCTCGGACCTCGCCGCTGGCGGGAGCAGCCCACCCCCGAGCGCGTCATCGACTGGGGGGCGATCCAGCCGTTTTCCGGCGAGGTCTCCAGCGTGCGCCTGCGCGCGTCGCACGAGGGCCTGCACCGACTCCGACCCGGGGAGCTGGCCGACCTGCTCGAGGATCTCGGCCGCGAGGGACGCCAAGAGCTCCTCGCCAGCCTCGAACCCGATCAGGCCGCGGACGCCCTCGAGGAGATGGACCCCGAGGAGCTGGGCGCGCTGCTGCGCGAGACACCGGCCGAGCAGGCCGCCGAGCTGATCGCCAACATGGAGCCTGACGAGGCGGTGGACGCCCTGCGGGACCTCGAGGACGAGGAGCGCGAGGAGCTTCTCGAGCACCTCGAGGAGGACCAGCGCGAGGAGCTCTCCGAGCTCCTCGAGTACGACGAGCGCCAGGCGGGCGGCTTCATGACCACGAGCCTGGTGACCGGCACCCCCGACGAGCGGGTCTTCGTCATCCGTCAGCGGCTGCGCGCCGCCGCGGACCACCAGGGCGACGTCGACGCGGTCGCGGTCGTCGACACCGACGGCCTCTACCTCGACGACGTGAGCCTCTTTTCGTTGGCGATCGCCGATCCCGACGAGACGCTCGGCGAGCTGCTCGGCGATCGCGCACCCGTCACCGTCGGCCCCGACGCGCAGGTCCCCGAGGTCGCCGAGCAGCTGATCGAATCGCGACGCTCGTCGGTCGTGGTGCTCGACCCGGAGGGCCGTCCGATCGGCCGCATCCTCGCCGACGACGTGGTGGACGCGCTCATCCCCGAGCGCGGCCGCTTCCACTTCCCGAGGCTGCTGTCGTGACCTCGACCACCGATCACGAGGCGGACGATGCCGCCCCCGAGCGCGACACCACGACCCTCCGGGCCGCTCCGACGAGGTCGCGTCGGTTCCTCACCTACCTGGCGTGGGCAGGGCCGGGGATCATCGCAGCAAACGCCGGCAACGACGCGGGCGGGATCGTCACCTACGCATCGGCGGGCGCCCAGTACGAGTACCGGACCCTGTTCTTCATGGTGCTGGTCACCGTGGCGCTCATCTGCGTGCAGGAGATGGCCGCCCGCCTCGGGGCCTACACCGGCAAGGGCCTCGCCGCGCTGATCCGCGAGGAGTTCACCCTGCGGGTCGCCACCTTCGCCCTCCTGTGCCTCGTGCTCGCCAACGTCGGCCTCGTCGTGTCGGAGTTCGCCGGGATCGGCGCGGCGCTCGAGCTCCTCGGCGTGAGCCGCTACGTGTCGATCCCGCTGTCGGCGCTGGCGATCTGGGCGCTGGTGCTGTTCGGCTCCTACCGCTACGCCGAGCGGATCTTCCTCGTGCTGTCGCTGGTGTTCTTCGCCTACCCACTGGCCGCGGTGCTCGGACATCCGCACTGGGGAACGGCCCTCGGCAGCACGCTGCTGCCCCACCTGATCGCCAGCAAGGCGTTCATCCTCCTCGGCGTGGCGCTGATCGGCACGACGATCACGCCGTACATGCAGCTCTACGTCGCCGCCGCCGTCGCCGACAAGGGGATCGGTCCGGAGGAGTACCGCTACGAGCGCATCGACTCCGTCGGCGGCGCCATCTTCGGCGACGTCATCAGCATGTTCATCATCGTCGCCACCGGCGCCGCCATCGGACACCTCGGCCAGCCGCTCAGCTCGGCCAAGGAGGCGGCGCAGGCGCTGAAGCCCGTCGCCGGGCACTTCGCCGAACAGCTCTTCGCCATCGGGCTCCTCGGTGCGTCGGCACTGGCGGGTGCCGTGGTGCCCCTCTCCACCGCCTACGCCCTCTCGGAGGCGATCGGCGTCGAACGCTCCGTCTCCCGGCGCTTCACCGAGGCGCCGCTGTTCCTGTCGCTGTTCACCGCCCAGGTGGTGGTGGGCGCAGGCGTGGCCCTCGCGCCCGGCAACCTCATCAACCTGCTGATCCGGACCCAGGTGCTCAACGGGATCATCACGCCGGTGATCCTCGTGTTCATCCTCATCCTGGCCAACCGGCGCAGCCTGCTCGGCGCCGCCGCCAACGGTCCGGTGTTCCGGATCGTCGCCACCACCAGCGTCATCGGGGTCAGCACCCTGTCGGCCATCGTCGTGGTCCAGAGCGTGCTGCCATGGTTCGGGATCCCGACATGAGCACACCAGCGGGCCGGCGGCCGCCTGACGGCGCCCCACGCCGAGGGGGGCGCGGCGGCGCCCCACGCCGGTGACCGAGGTCGTCGCCGAGACCCGGGGAAGGGGTCCCGCCGTGGTGCTCCTCCACGGCCAGCCCGGCAGCGGCGCCGACTGGGTCGGTGTGGCCCGGCTGCTGGAGCCCAGCCGCACCGTGATCGTGCCGGACCGGCCCGGCTACGGGCTGACCGGCGGTCGGGCCCGGGGCTTCCGGGGAAACGCCGCGGCGGTGTGCGCGCTCCTCGACCGCCTCGGCCTCCACGACGCGGTCATCGTCGGCCACAGTTGGAGCGGCGGGGTGGCGCTGGCCATGGCCGAGGACTTCGCCGACCGGGTGGCGGGATTGGTCCTCGTCGCCTCCGTCGGCCCGGGCGAGGCGCTGAGCCCGATCGACCGGGCCCTGGCCGTCCCGCGCATCGGCGCCGCCGTCGCCGCGATCACCTTCGGGGTGGCCGGGCGAGCCGTCACGCGCTCGCCGATCCGTCGACTGCTCGAACGCCGCCTCCACGCCTCCGAGGACGATGGTCTGGTCGCCATGGCCGACGCCTGGCGCTCCGGCGACGTGTGGCGCAGCTTCGTGATCGAGCAGCAGGCCCTGATCGAAGAGCTCCCGACCCTCGAGCGGGGCCTCGCCGGCATCCACGTGCCGACGAGGGTCGTGGTCGGCGAGGCCGACCACATCGTCCCGCCGGCCACCGGCGCCCATCTCGCGGCGCGCATCCCCGGCGCCACCTTGGTCAGCGTCGCGGGAGCGGGCCACCTCCTGCCCCAGGAGCGCCCGACGGACGTCGCCACGGCGGTGCTCGATCTCTACCGGCGCTGAGCGCGGTCAGCGCCCCCGGGGGTGCCGCGCGCGCCGCAACGGCGGGCGTCGGTCCCCTGCGAGGGCGCGGGTGACGTTGCCCGCGCTGTTGACCAGTCCGACGTGGGAGAACGCCTGGGGGAAGTTGCCCACCAGCCGCTTGCTGACCGGGTCGTACTCCTCCGACAGCAGGCCCACGTCGTTGCAGAGACCGAGGAGGTCGTCGAAGAGCGCCTTGGCCTCCTGCACCCGTCCGATCAGGGCGAGGTTGTCCACCAACCAGAAGCTGCACGCGAGGAACGCGCCCTCGCCACCGGGGAGGCCGTCGACGGTGCCGTGGGTGCGGTAGCGCTGGACGAAGCCGTCAACGAGCAGCTCGCGCTGGATCGCGTCGACCGTGGCGATCACCCGCTCGTCGTCGGGGGGAAGGAACCCGACGAGCGGGATCATCAGCGTGCTGGCGTCGAGCGCATCGCCGCCGTAGTACTGGGTGAAGGAGCGCTTGCCCTCGTGCCATCCCCGCGAGCACACCTCGGCGTGGATCGTGTCCCGCAGCGCCCTCCAACGCTCCACCGGGCCCCGCATCCCGTGCTCCTCGACGGCCCGGATCGCCCGGTCGACGGCCACCCACGCCATGACCCGGGAGTGCACGAAGTGTCGCCGCTCGCCGCGCACCTCCCAGATGCCGTTGTCGGGGTCGGCCCAGTGCTCCTCGACGAACTCGATGACCGCCAGCTGCAGGTCCCAGATCCAGCTGCTGTCGCGCAGCCCGTGCGCGCGGGAGCGGTCGAGCGCGTCCATGAGCTCCCCGTACACGTCGAGCTGAAACTGCTCGGCCGCCGCGTTGCCGACGCGCACCGGCGCCGATCCCTCGTATCCGGGGAGCCATCCGAGCTCGTACTCCCGGATGAGCCGCTCCCCTCCGGGGCCGTACATGATCTGCAGCTGGCCGGGTGAGCCGGCCGCCGCGCGCAGCAACCACGCCCGCCACGCCTCGGCCTCGCCCACCGCGCCGGCATCGAGGAGCGCGTCGAGGGTCAGGGTGGCGTCGCGGACCCAGCAGTAGCGGTAGTCCCAGTTGCGGACGCCGCCGATCGCCTCGGGCAGCGACGTCGTCGGCGCGGCCACGATCCCACCGGTCGGGCCGAAGGTGAGCGCCTTGAGCGTGATGAGGGATCGCAGGACCGCGTCGCCGTAGGGTCCGTCGATGCCGCGCAGGTCCTGCGTCCACCCGGCCCAGAAACGTTCGGTCTCCTCCAGCGCCCGCTCCGCCTCGATGCGGCGCGGCATGCGGCGGTGCGACGCGAACCAGGAGAGGACCATCGGGATCCGGTCGCCCTCGGACACGGTGAAGGTCCCCACCGTGTGGAGGCCCTCGCCCCGCAGCTCCAGCGGGGTGCGCAGCGCGAGCGCATCCGGGCCGGCCACGACCTGGATCACGTGAGCGCGGCGGCGGACCCAGGGCACCTGCATCCCGTAGCCGAAGCGGATGATCAGCTCCATGCGCATCTCGACGCGGCCCCGGACGCCCTCGACGATGCGCACCACGTCGCACTTGTGGTCGCGCGGTGGCATGAAGTCGATGAGCCGCACGGCGCCCGCGTCGGTCTCGAACTCCGTCTCGAGCACCAGCGTCCCGTGCCGGTAGGCGCGCCGGCCCAACACCGCGTCCCCAGCCGGCGCGACGAGCCAGCGGCCGTGCTCGGGCGTACCGAGCAGCGCCGCGAAGCAGGCGGCGGAGTCGAAGCGGGGCAGGCACAGCCAGTCGATCGAGCCGTCCCGGCCGACCAGCGCGGCGGTCTCGGTGTCGCCGATGAGTGCGTAGTCCTCGAGCGGCAGGCTCACCTCGGCGACGTCATCCCTGGCGCGACCGCTAGACCCGCAAGAAGCGGCGCACGGCGATCGCGGAGCTGATCGCGCCGACCACCGCCCCGATGAAGATGACCTGCAGCCCGACCACGACGGCCTCCCCGGAGGTCACGAACAACGTGTTGTGCCCGACCAGGTTGTTCTGCACCAGGGACGCGATCGTCCCCCGGAACACGAAGCTCAGGCCGAACGCGAGGAGCGCACCGAGCACCCCCTGGATGAGCCCCTCCAGCATGAACGGGATGCGGATGAACCAGTTGGTCGCACCGACGAGCTTCATCACGGCCACCTCCCGGCGCCGGGCGAAGATCGCCAACTGGATCGTGATGTAGATGAGGGCGAAGGCGGCCAGCCCCACGCCGAAGGCGATGAAGGTGACGACCCGGCTCTTGGTCCTCGACTCCTTGAGGAGGTCGTTGATCACGTCCTTGGCGTACACCACCTCCTTGACACCCGGTTGGTTCTTGAAGCGGTCGCCGATGGTCGACACATCCTCGGGCCGTGTCGGCACCACCCGGAACGACGGGGGCATGTCGGTCACGGCCAGGCTGTTGACCAGATCCGGCGTGTTGGCGAACATCTGTTTGAACTCGGTGTAGGCCTGGGGCTTGTCCACGTACCGCAGCTTCTTGACCCCCGGCATCGTGCTCAGCTGCTTGCCGATGGCGTCGCGCTCGTTGTCGGTGACCGTCGGCTGGAGGAAGATCGACAGCTCGACGCCACCCTTCCACTGCGCCGCCTGCCGGCTGGTGGCGAGCACCATCTGGCGACTGGACGCGTACAGGAAGAGCGCCACAAACGCCGTGATGATGGCGGCTGCCGTCATGAGCATGTTGCGTCTGAGGTTGGCGCCCGTCTCGCGGACGACGTAGCCGGACGAGACCGCCATGATCAGGTCTCGACCATGCCGTACACGCCGCGCTCCTGGTCGCGCACCGCGGTCCCCCGGTCGAGCTCGATGACCCGCCGCCGCATCGAGTCGACGATGCTCTGGTCGTGGGTGGCCATGACCACCGTCGTGCCCGTGCGGTTGATGCGGTCCAGCAGGCGCATGATGCCGGCGGTGGTGGCGGGGTCGAGGTTGCCCGTCGGCTCGTCGGCGAGCAGGATCAGCGGCCGGTTGACGAACGCCCGGGCGATGGCGACGCGCTGCTGCTCGCCGCCGGAGAGCTCGTTGGGAAGGTTGTCGGTCTTCTTGCCGAGGCCGACCAGGTCGAGGATCTGCGGGACCTGGGAGCGGATCACGTGGCGGGGCCGGCCGATGACCTGGAGGGCGAACGCCACGTTCTCGTACACGGTCTTGGTGGCGAGCAGCCGGAAGTCCTGGAAGACGCAACCGATGTTGCGGCGCAGGTAGGGGACCTTCCACGGGCTGAGCTGGTCGATGTCCTTGCCCGCCACCCAGATCTGGCCCTCGTCGGGGCGCTCCTCCTTGGTCACCAGACGGAGGAACGTGGACTTGCCCGACCCCGACGGGCCGACCAGGAAGACGAACTCGCCCTTCTGGATGTCGACCGACAGGTCGCGAAGCGCGACGGTCGAGCCTTTGTAGGACTTGGTGACGTGGTCGAAGCGGATCATGGTCTGGTGCCGGTGCAGCCCGTGGGGTGCTCGGCGAGGAGGCCATCGTATCCACACCCCACGTCCCGGTGAGGTCATACCCCGGCACGCCGACCACCTCGGGGCTGGTGCCGCCCCGGTCCCCTTTCCCCAGCTTTTGTAGCACTACATGGACACATATGGCATGGTGATGCTAGAAAACCATCGAAGATGCCTCAGCCGCCCGGCAGGATGGCGCCATGGGCTCCTGGGACGCGAGGGCCGCCGCCGCAGCCCTGGCTCGCCGCCAGCACGGGCTGCTCACGACGGCCCAGCTCAGTGACGCCGGGATCGACCCCCGGACGTTGGCGCGCCTGGTGCGCCCAGGCCTCATCGCTCCGATGCGGCGCGGGGTGTACCGCCTGCCCGGCGCGCCGGCCACCTGGGCCCAGGCCGCGCTGGCCGCGGTCCTCGCCGCTGGACCGGATGCGCTCACCTCCCATCTCACCGCCGCCCGCCTCTGGGGGCTCCTCGGCCCCGGCTCTGGCCCGGGCGCCCTGCGGTCGGGCCTCGTCGACGTGGAGCGGCTGCGGCGCATGATCGACACCGCAGGCGGCAGCGAGCGCCGACCGCTGCTCACCCTCCGGTGCGCCCTCGCCGACCGGCCCGCGGGCTTCGATGCCGGCGACAGCGCGTGGGAGCGCGAGATGGACCACCGCGGGGAGGCGCTCGGCTTGCCCGCGGCGACCCGTCAGCACCGGGTGGTCGCCAACGGCCACACCTACGTGCTCGACCGCGCCATCCCGGATCTGCGCATCGGCGTGGAGTGGAACGGCTTCGCTGCGCACGGCGGCCGATCTGGCTTCGACCACGACAGCGACCGCCGGGCCGACCTCACCGCCGCCGGCTGGCACATGCTCGACTTCACCTCCCGGTCGACGCCGGAGCGGGTGGTGGCTGCGGTCCTCGGCGCCGTCCACCAGCGCCAGGCCAAGGCCGACGCCGGCCTCAAGCCGACGAGTTGGAGCGCCGCCAGCGCAGGAAGCTCTCCATGAACGCGTCGAGGTCGCCGTCGAGGACCGCCTGCACGTTGCCGGTCTCGTGCTCGGTGCGCAGGTCTTTGACCAACTGGTAGGGCGCCAGCACGTACGACCGGATCTGGGCCCCCCAGCCGACCTGGGCCTTGGGGCCGGCCATCGCCTCGAGCGACGCGGCCCGCTCCTCGCGCTGGCGTTCGGCCAGCTTGGCCGCGAGGATCTGCATCGCCTTGGCCTTGTTCTGGTGCTGGCTGCGCTCGTTCTGCACCGAGACCACGATGTTGGTCGGCAGGTGCGTGATGCGCACCGCCGAGTCGGTCACGTTGACGTGCTGGCCGCCCGCGCCCGACGAGCGGTAGGTGTCGATGCGGAGGTCCTTCTCGTCGATCTCGACGTCGCCGGTCTCCTCCAGGAGCGGGACGACCGTCATCGAGGCGAAGCTGGTCTGGCGACGGGCCTGCGAGTCGAACGGGGAGATCCGCACCAGCCGGTGCATGCCCCGCTCCGAGGCGAGGAGCCCGGTCGCGTATCGCCCCTTGATGATGAAGGTGGCCGACAGGATGCCTGCCTCCTGGCCCTCACTGACCTCGTCGACCTCGATGTCGAAGCCGCGCCGCTCCGCCCAGCGCTGGTACATCCGCAGCATCATCTCGGCCCAGTCCTGGGCGTCGGTCCCGCCGTCCTTGGCGTGGATCTCGCACACCGCGTCCAGCTCGTCGTGCTCGCCGGTGAACAGCGAGCGCAGCTCCAGCCGGTCGAGGGCGACCGTCAGGCCCCGCACGGCGCTCTCCAGCTCGCCCTCGACGGACCCGTCGCTCTCCTCGACAGCCAGCTCGAAGAGGGTCTCGACGTCGGAGAGGCTGCGGTCCAGGTCCTCCATCTCGTCGACGTCGGACTTGACCTGGCCGTACTCCCGGGTGACCGCGGCCGCCGATTCGGTGTTGTCCCACAGGTCGGGGCGGCCGACCTCCACCTCGAGATCGGCGAGGCGCTTTCGCCGGCCCTCGAGGTCCAGGTAGCCCTCGGCCTCGCCCAGCCGGCGCCGCAGGGCGCGCAGATCGTCCGTGAAATCGCGCAACAGCGATCGACCTCTACTTTCCGTGGCAGAACTTGAACTTCTTGCCGCTGCCGCACGGGCACGGGTCGTTGCGACCCGCCCGGTCGAACGCGGAGTCCTTCACGACGGGCGTCTGGGTCTCTTCCTCGACCGGGCCGCCGTTGTGGCGACCGGGCTCGGGCGGGAAGACGACCTCCTCACCGATGGCCGGTCCCGCGGCGAGCGCCCGTTGCACCCCGCCGGTGCCCTGCACCGGATCGTCAGCCGCGACGTACTGGGCCCGGGCCAGCTCGGCGGACTCGTCGACCTGCGGCTGGTCGAGCACCTGGACCTGTGCGTGCATGACGATCTTGACGTAGTCGTCGTCGACGCTGGCCATCATCTGTCCGAACATGTCGTAGCCGTCGCGCTGCCACTCGACGAGCGGGTCCTGCTGGCCCATGGCCCGCAGGTTGATCCCCTCCCGCAGGTAGTCCATCTCCGAGAGGTGCTCACGCCACTTGGTGTCGATGATCTGCAGCATCACCTCGCGCTCGAGGGCCCGCATGGTCTCGGCCCCGCCGGGCATCGACTCCTCGCGGGACTCGTAATAGGCGAGCGCCTCGGCCGAGAGCTGCTCGTAGACCTCCGCGGCGTTGCGGGCGGCTTCGAAGTCCGCCGCGGTGAGCGCGGTCGGGAAGTACAGCCGGGTCTCCCGGACCCCGCCGTCGAGGTCCCAGTCCTCCTTGAACTCCGGGCAGTGGTCGTTGACGATCGTCTCCAGTGCGCTGGCCAACACCTCGAGGGTCCGGGTGCGCAGGTCCTCGCCCTCCAGGATCTGGAAGCGGCGGGCGTAGACCACCTTGCGCTGCTCGTTCATCACCTCGTCGTACTTGAGGACGTCCTTGCGGATCTCGGCGTTGCGCGCCTCGACGGTGTTCTGGGCCCGCTCGATGGCCTTGGTGACCATCTTGGCCTCGATGGGTTGGTCATCGGGGAGCGCCCGCCCCATGACCCAGCTCATCGCCCCGGTGGCGAAGAGGCGCATCAGCTCGTCCTCGAGCGACAGGTAGAAGCGCGACGCCCCCATGTCGCCCTGGCGACCGGACCGGCCCCGGAGCTGGTTGTCGATGCGGCGCGACTCGTGGCGCTCGGACCCGAGGACGTAGAGGCCGCCGAGCTCGCGCACCTTTTCCCCCTCGGCCGCGCACTCGGCGGAAAATTTGGCGAGCAGCTCGCCCATGCGCGCCTGCCCGTCCTCGGAGGCCGGGTCGAGCCCGGCGGCGAGGACCTCCTGGGTGGCGAGGCCCTCGGGGTTGCCGCCGAGGAGGATGTCGACGCCGCGCCCAGCCATGTTGGTGGCGACGGTGACGCCGTGCAGGCGACCCGCCTGGGTGACGATGTTGGCCTCGCGCGTGTGCTGCTTGGCGTTGAGCACGTGGTGCGGGATGCCCCGCCGCTCGAGCATCTGGGAGAGCACCTCGGACTTCTCCACCGAGGCCGTGCCGACCAGCACCGGCTGCCCCGTGTCGTAGCGCTCGACGATGTCCTCGACCACGGCCTCGAACTTGGCCAGCTCGGTCTTGTAGATCAGGTCGGCATGGTCGATGCGGACCATCGCCATGTTGGTGGGGATCGGCACCACCGGCAGGTTGTAGGTGTTGGCGAACTCCGACGCCTCCGTCTCCGCCGTCCCGGTCATGCCGGCGAGCTTGGTGTACAGGCGGAAGTAGTTCTGGAGGGTGACCGTCGCCCAGGTGTGGTTTTCCTCCTTGATCTTGACCCGCTCCTTGGCCTCCACCGCCTGGTGCAGGCCGTCGGACCACCGCCGCCCCTCGAGGATCCGGCCGGTGAACTCGTCGACGATCTTCACCTCGCCGTCCTGGACGATGTAGTCCTTGTCCCGCCGGTACAGCTCCTTGGCCTTGAGCGCCTGGGTGAGCTGGTGGACCAGGTTGGCGGCGACGATGTCGTAGAGGTTGTCGACGCCGAGCTGGCGCTCGACCTTCTCGATGCCGTCCTCGGTCGGGGCGACCGTCCGCTTCTCCTCGTCGACCTCGTAGTCGACCTCGCGGGTGAGCGAGCGGGCGATGCCGGCGAACTGGTAGTAGAGGCGCAGGGAGTCGGTGGCGGGACCGGAGATGATGAGGGGGGTCCGGGCCTCGTCGATGAGGATCGAGTCGACCTCGTCCACGATGGCGTAGGCGTGCCCGCGCTGGACCATGTGCTCGAGTGAGCGCGCCATGTTGTCGCGCAGGTAGTCGAAGCCGAATTCGGTGTTGGTCCCGTAGGTCACGTCGGAGGCGTACGCATCCCGCTTGGCCTGCCAGTCGTCGATGTCGGGCGCGACCCGACCGACGGTGATGCCGAGCGAGCGGTGGATCTGGCCCATCCACTCGGCGTCGCGCCGGGCCAGGTAGTCGTTGACGGTGACGACGTGGACGCCCTCCTGCCCGAGCGCGTTGAGGTACACCGGCAGGGTCGACACGAGCGTCTTTCCCTCGCCGGTCTTCATCTCGGCGATCCAACCGAAGTGGAGCGCGGCGCCCCCCATGAGCTGCACGTCGAAGTGGCGCTGCCCGATGGTCCGACGCGCCGCCTCCCGCATGACGGCGAACGCCTCCACGAGCAGGTCGTTGAGGTCCTCCCCGTTGTCGAGGCGCTCCCGGAAGACCACCGTCATGTGGGCGAGGTCGTCGTCGGACATCGCCTCGAGCTCGGGCTCGAGCGCGTTGATGTCGGGGACGATGCTCTGCAGGGCCCGAACCTTCTTGCCCTCGCCGGCGCGCAGGATCTTGGTGAAAATGCTCATGCGTTCTCCACTCTACCGGCGACCCCCTCGTCATCGACCGGCACCGCCCCTCGCAGCGCCCGGAACCAGCCGATCGCACCTCACCGCCACTCATCAGCCGTCGCCTGGTCGCATCCTCGGGTTCAGGTCGCGGTCAGTCACTCGTCCCCGCTGCGCAGGTCGAGCAGCCGCTCCCGCACGGCGTAGATCACCGCCTCCATCCGCGAGTGCAGGTGCAGCTTCTCGAGGATGTTGCGGACGTGGTTCTTGACGGTGTTCTCGGAGATGTAGAGCTCCTCGGCGATCTCGCGGTTGCTCATCCCCTTGGAGACCAGCTTGAGGACCTCCAGCTCGCGGGGGGTCAATGCCGGCGCCGGGTACGGCTGGCGCTCCTCGGCCTTCTTGGCGAGGGCGTTGAACTCGGCGAGGAGCTTGGAGGCCATCGAGGGTGAGATGAGGCTCTGGCCCTGCACCACCGCCCGGATCGCCTCGGCCACCTCCTCCACCGAGATCTCCTTGAGCAGGTAGCCGTTGGCGCCCGCCTTGATCGACTCGTAGAGATCCTCCTCGTCGTCGCTGACCGTGAGCATGAGGATCTTGGTGTCGGGATGCAGCTCGCGGATGCGGCGGGCCGCCTCGATGCCTCCGATGCGCGGCATGCGCACGTCCATGATGACGACATCGGGCACCAGCTCGGCCGCCTTGGCGACGGCCTCCTCCCCGTTTTCCGCCTCGCCGACCACTTCGATGCGCTCGTCGGTCGCGAGCACCACGAACAGCCCACGCCGGAACAGCGCCTGGTCGTCGGC
>Ga0209698_10004350_pt1 | contig 15547 bp, 15 predicted proteins | sample LitLauG_LLR_2012_FD_187203 | JGI IMG/M metagenome (GOLD analysis project Ga0209698, IMG submission 187203) | Freshwater sediment microbial communities from Pennsylvania, USA - Little Laurel Run_MetaG_LLR_2012 (SPAdes) (version 2) | ecosystem: Environmental > Aquatic > Freshwater > Creek >...
ACTTGTTGCTGCGGCATGCTGACGAGGTTGCCGACATTACGAGCCATATGGCGTAGACGCTGGACGGAGGTCATCACGTCCGTGGACTGGTTCACGTAGGCCTGCCCTAAGGAAGTAGTCCAGTCAATTTTGTCAGCCATCATGTAAATCACAGTGGGATAGTGAGCGACGGCCTTGACGCTGATGTCCCAGGGCTGATCGTCGATGCCGTTCGGGCCATTCGCGCGAATCCAGCGAGCGGCTTCGTCGACATCATCCACAAAAGTGGCGGCGACGAGAACTTGGGAAAGCAGCGGATCGGGATAGAGCGCAATGGGCGCGAGAAGATTGTCGAGTTGTTCGGGAGAAAACTGCTCATAAGAGTAGTCTTCGTCCTGAGCAACAGATCTTGCTGCGAATGGAGCTGAACCAGCTTCGAGCAAAGATAGATTGGAAAGACAGAGGGTGAGTAAGAATGCCAGAACTCTACGCATGAATGAAATTTCCCCTTCCTGGCCAGCAGGGAGCATTTTCTAGAAAATGTCCGTGCAAGACGGAACTGCCGTTGCTACGCGAAAGAAATAGGCGAGAGAGATTCACGGTCTCTGGTGCATCACCGTCGCGGATCTTGCGCTCTCCCCTATTCCGACGCCGAATACCCGTTAATGCGTGCCAATACGAACGCAAGAATACTTTCGAACAGGCCTTTCAAGAAGAGAAGTGAATGGTAATGCTTCACATCTCCGGAATATTTTCAGCCGCGCACGGTAAGCACCGGACACATGGCTTGCGAGACTACTTTGTGAGCGGTGGGACGCGTGATGTGCGTAGCGATGCCCAGGCGCCCATCTGCGGAGCGCACTCCGAGCACAATCAAATCTGAACCAGATTCCTTCGCTGCTTTCAGGATCTCTTCGGACGGAACGCCCTGTCTCACGACATAAGCCACTCGGCATTCGAACTCAGCGCCCTTCGGCAACTGGGCTTGCAGCATCCGAACAGTCGAATCTACATATTGTTCTGGGCGCACGAGATCGCCAGTGTCACCCTTTTCGACTACGTTCATAAGCGTTAACTCAGCATGGCGCTCGCAGGCGAGCGAGAATGCCAAAGGTAGGGCGTTCAAAGATTCCAGTGTGAAGTCTATGGCGAGAAGAATCTTCTTGATCTTCCAAGGAGCAGCCCCTTCCCTCGTCGCGTATGGACCAACCGTCAACACCGGGCATTCCGCTTGACGAAAGATGGCTTCAGCTTGGGAGCCCAACATGAACTTCTCCACTCCTGTCCGTCCCTGAGTGCCAATTACAATCAAGTCGATGTCATTACTCCGGAGTACTCGCGAGAGGAAATCCCAGACTTCGCCGTCGCCGACCAGGATTTCATGCTTGGTGCTCTGAAGTTGTTCGTCGACCATAGAACTAAGATTCTTAAGCTGCTCATCCGCTGCCTCAGTGCGGTAGGGAAACGGAGTCAACGGGTACGAATCTGGAGTCCTCACGTGCACACCCAGGACGTGTGAGTCGTACCATCGGGCGATCTCTGAGACGAATGGCAACGCTGCTTCCGCTGCAGGGGAGAAATCAGTTGCGTAGAGGATATTTTTGAATGAGAGCAAAGTTTTCGTTGCGATCGCGTTCATGAGGAGCCTCCTTAGACCAGAATAAGTTCACCGAAAATGATCATCCAATGGGTCCAACAAAGACAGTGCACTTCTCGTGCCAGACGCAGTGGCCGCTTTTCGTTGGGAGATCATTCGGCCGTGCACCCAATTCGGAGATGTGTCGAAGGTTTTCGAATTTGGCTGCATGAGGAGGCTTTTCTCCATAAGTCATTCCGTAACAACGGAAGTTTGCTCCGCGCGAACAATAAAACGATTGGGTGCCGGCCCCACATACTCAAAGGGGAAGCAAGTGATGAGTGTTAACGATCGGCTATTCGAAGGTTCCAAAACTTGAACAATCGTTGGAGAGACGACTTGAATCGATTCCACTGTGTATTCGATCGTTCCAACGTCGGCCCTCAGCCGTATGACATCTCCGGGGCGAATCCCGCGAAGTGAGCGAAAAAATGTGTCGCGGTGGGCGGCAAGCACGACGTTGCCCCATTCCCCCGGCATTGCCGTCTCAGGAAGATGGGCAACTCCTCGCCGCAGGATCACGGAAGAATTGCCGTGCAGGATGACGGCTTTGAGCGTCAGTCTTGGTATTTCAATCTCACCGAGAGCTTCACCGATGATTGGAACGTGAGGTTCGGAGAGCGGAGCGCGATGATCAAATCTCCGAAGTTGAATGGCCTGGTAAATGTGCGCGTCCCCTATCAAATAGCCGGCATAGGCGGCGGCCATCAGACCGACCAGCAAAAAGGCGTAGGACGCCCAGCTAATGACCATGAAGACCGGTTTGCGACCGCGCGGTAGAGCGATGTTTGTAGGATTCAGTGGCGATCTCCCATGGATTGAAGCGCTGACGCTTTTCCAGTAGGCGCTAAATATCCAGTTCGGGTGCGCACGTGAAGATGGCCTTGGTGAGGGGCCTCAACTCTCACCGCAATCTTCCTGAATGAATTACCGTTTGGTCTTTTTTCAGGGGCGTACCCCAGCGTGTATTGTTCCCGGAGATCTTGAGCTATGGATTTAGCGATATCAGAAATGTTCTGGCTGTCATGTGGAAAGAACGCGATCCCGCCTGTCTCTTTGCAAAGTCTTTCGAGTGCTCGCGGGTTCTCCTCTTCTTCGGAATTGCCCGCCAAAACAATCGAATAGATTAGGACGTGGCTTCGTCTTGCCAAGAGCAATAGATCGGAATATTTGAGGCGGCTCGCATTATCGCCACCATCGCTAACGATGACGAGAGCTTTCTTATCACGTGTCCCGAGTTGGAGGTGCTTCAGCCCCTCGCCCACAGCATCATAAAGGGCAGTCTGGCCCTGGGCCGAGATCCCCAGGAGCGCCTTTTCTAAGATTTTTACATCACTTGTGAAAGCTTTTCCGCTTAACGGTTCGATTGACACGTGGTCGCTGAAATCGACGACGAACATCTCATCTTCGAGGTTGCTCGAGTGCGCAAACGTGGAGACGGCGGCCCTCACTTCCGGCAATTTCGGACCCATGCTACGGCTGTGGTCCACCAACAAACCCACAGTTACCGGAGTATCTTCCTCCGTGAACAACGAAAGCTTTTGCAGGGCTCCATCCTCATAGACGCGAAAGTGTTGCTTTTGCAGGCCGGGCACAAATGCTCCACTAGAATCCGTCACGTTTACGGGAAGGACGACGAGATCGGTGGTTACGGAAATGGTCGCTTGCTTTCGTTCTTCAGACGCGGCGAACAATTGTCCAGACCGCAGGCGAACGAACACAACTAGAAGCAAAAGTAACAGGGGAAACTTGAAAAGGGGGTAGCGCTTTCTGTTATTGCCTTCCCAAGGTGAGTGGTTCATGGTCTGTCCTCCCCGCGCCGCGGCGAGGAACGCCGCGGCACGAAGGGTTCGGGTCAAAACTAAGCGAATTGCTTTGCCAACAGTTTCAGACCCAGGCCTAGACCAACGGACGCAAGGCCCAAAAGCCCGATCAGTGGGATCGAACTGGCCGTCCTCGGCAACTCTTTAGCAGTCTCCGGTGCACTTGCCACATACTCGGGATGGTGCAAAGGAAGTACTTGAATTGCATCAGTTACTGGCTCTTCCTTTTTGTCCGGCGTGATCGCAACGAGCGGGACGGTGTTCAACGTACTTTCAGTAGGCTCCACGGTTTCCGCGGGAACGATCTCATTTGACGCCTGGGCTAGTTGGATGGCTCTGTTCTTGGGGTAGACGAACTCTTGGCCGAACTTGTCCCCTGGATAAAACCAGGCCCTCAGGGCATCCGGCGCATCGCCAGGCCTTTCATGGAACTTGATTACCGTTTCACCAGTAGGTTCCAACCGATAGTTGGGAATCGCAAGAATTGTCGTGATGTGCTGCATTCCGTCCTCGCTCCAAATTTGAACGATGTGACGATAGGATATGGAGTCTAGAAGCTTGAAGGTGTAGGTGCCGGCAGGAAGGACTTTCCCCGGGACTTCGATCGGCTGGCTGAAGGTAAGGATGGTTTTCTTGTTCCACTTATCAGCGCGCGCAGGTGCTGAAAAGGACCCAACGAACAATGCAATAGCAACTGCAACTAACACTATCTTAACGAACCGCATGACTTTTCCTCCTAAGTAATACTTGACCCCAAAATCCGAACACACGAGTTGCATCACGGCCGCTCTGAGCACAGATTGGAGTGCTACTTTTCGGGTGTTTCCAGTTTTGTCGCAAGCTCTTCTGACTTGGCTTTGGATCTCCCGTAATCCACATAGTCGGAGACCAGCTCCGCTAGGTTGGAAGCCAACTCGTAGTTCGCGGCTACGTAGTCAGCATAGGGCCCTGTCTGCAGGAGCATGGGTTTCTGATTCAAATGCTCGATGGTGGCTGTCACGTTGGAAGCAAGCTCCCGCAAGAGCGGGTTGATGCGATCGATGGCTTGCTGCTGCCACGGCGAAGCTTCTGCTTTTGCACTGTCGAGCTCGCTCAGAGACTTCCCAGCCTTGTTAACGTGCCGCTTGATTTCCTCGACCTTCACGGTGTGACTCTGCCAGGTAAGGGTCGAATGCGTGAACGATTTCAATTCGTCAGCGTCGTGGCTGAGCTGAATTGCCTCGGTCTTAACTTCATCGAGGATTGCTGAGACTTCCTTGGAATCCTTGGAGGTTTGTGCACCACACGCGGTGCCAACAGCAAATCCCAATGCTCCCAGAAACAAACCCAAGGTAACGCGACCAACCATTTTCCCGTACGACATTTCGTTTCCTCCTTTTATGAGGTACATAGCGGCGCAATTTGCCCCGCTTGTCCTGCAATCTGGAACTCCCACTGACCATCTACATCTGTGACTGACCAGGTTTCCCCCGTGCTCAAGCGACTGCAGCTTGTGTCCGGACTGGTACCGGAACCAATTGTTGGTTGATCGTCCGAAACGTTCTTACAACCTCATCACTCGACAACTCTGGCTCTTTTCCTAGACTCAGGGGTTCTGCCCGGAACACAATGTCGTCGATCGAAATCACACCAACGAGAGAGCCATCTGCGGCAATGACTGGTAGCCGGCGGACTTTTGCCTCTCTCAAAGTTTGCAGGGCCACATGGATATCGTCGTCCGGGGCGCAGGAGTAAAGCTTGCCCGACATAACTTCTGCCGCAGTGACATCCCCTGAAGAACGACCACTCGTGCCAAGCGCGACACAAATGTCGCGATCGGTGATGACGCCAATGACCTTTCCGTCAGCGGCCTCGACGGGAAGGAATCCGCAATTTGCATTCCACATGAGCTCGGTTGCTGAACCGAGGTTAGTTTCCGGTTGACAGTAGTACGGTGTGCCCGTCATCACTTCTTTTGTTTTCATGAGACATCTCCTTTTGCCGTTGGTGGGTTCCTCATCGCAGTTCTCCAAATTTCCCTTGTCCGGAAGTACTTGCATGCAATCGGCATTCCGAGGGAACTCGAGATTCGCTACATGGGGAAAGTTCCTGGCTTGGAGGCCGCATCCCGCGGAGGCGCGTCAAACTGCACCGCTGGCGAACTTCCCCGAAATGAAGGCGTTCCTATTGGTTGGAGTATTGTTCGCTTCTCGGAGAATAGGCCGATAGGGCGGAAGACGATCAAGTTGGGTGACGCTAGCTTTTCCCTACGCAACATCTCGATTCGTCCAATTTATTGAACGCCAAGGATGAAGCGTTCTAGTTTTTTGACGCTTCAGGTGTGATGCGACCTCAGTTGGACCCGAACTGCCTTCCTTTGTGCGCCTTGTGAGGCTCTGTTTCCTTCAACAATTGGCATGCCACATGCCTTCCTCTAACTTGGTCATCTTGTCTCAATCCTATCGGGAGTGGTGTTCGTGAAGTCTGAGGAAGCAAATGAGAGCCGACAACGGTGCCGAGGAATTACCCCCTACTCAGGTGCTTGTCATTTCTCCGTCTCCCGAGAATCGTGCTGCCCTACAAGGTGTGCTTGTGGCGACCGGATTGGCCCCAATACTATGCAGCTCACTCTCGGAAGGTCGCAGGTTCCTGGAGGACGACGATATTCGGATTGTGATTTTTGATGACTTCCTGGCTGACAAAGGTCTTCAGGCAATAGTTGAAGAAATGGGCAAACGACCAAAACCCGTGCCAGTCATTGCGGTTTCTCGGACGGGGGAGTGGGACGAATGCTTGGCCGCACTGCGGGTCGGGGCGTTTGATTATATGGCTCTTCCACCGCGACGTGATGAAGTAGATCGAGTTCTCAGGCTGGCTTTGGGTGACAGCGTCTCGCGAAGTGATGTAGACGCGGCTAAATGTACATCTTGGGGGAAAACCACAAAACTGAGCGACCCTGGATGAGTGAGGTGCGCGTTCAGGCTCAAACACGGAGGCGAACTATGTTTTCTGAGTGTGCCAATCCCGCTTGTGGAGCAGAGTTCGACTATCGGCAAGGCCAATTCTTTCGTTTTCACAAGCGCGTCCTGGATGACGGGGAGCCGGATAATACTCATTCGGTCGAGCATTTCTGGCTCTGTGGGCGCTGCTCCGAAACTTATTGTCTCCACAATGGTGGTGGCGGAGGCATAGTGATCCGGCTGCGTTTTGAAAAGGCGCTCGGAACTGGCACCACCCAGATGATAGGTGCAGATTGAACAACCGTTCCATCCTCTTGTTTGCGACCTAGTCCGGATGAGTGCCCCCGCCCTCATTAAACCAGGGGACCCGTGGCGTGGACCGAACAGACCACGTAGAATGAGTCCTCAGGCAACGTACGGGCAACCTCCAACTCCGAAGACAGGCGATGAATACTGATCAATCGCGGTCCGAATCCGCCCTAATGTCCTTCCGGCAGCAGGTCAGTATTTTCAGCATTTTGAATCTTTTCGTAATTGCCACTCTTCTGTTGGCCCACGTTCTATTGGCCCCCTACTGGGGTCGGCTCTCGCCAGCACTGGTCGTGGCACTTGGCATTGGATTTCTCTTCCATGCGTCCATGATTACCTGGATTCAATCACGCCCCACCACAATTACGCCGAAGATGGTCTTGTTTGAAACGATGGCCTCAATTTCCATCAATATTGGACTGACATTGGTCGCGGCGGCCACAAATCACGAAGCCAGCCAATACTTCGCCCTGATGATTGTTCCTGTCTTGGAAGCCGCTTTCCGCTTTTCTTTTCTGGGAACTCTGCTCGTAGTGGCAATCGCGGATCTTTTAAATGTTTTTTGGATCTGGGAATACTACCGGATTCATTCTTCCAAGGATTTCAGCGAGTACCTTGAAGCTGGCACGGTATCGCTTATTTATACGGTTGTCGGAATCGTCGTTTGGATGCTGGTTAAACACCTTCAGCAGAACGAAGCCCATCTGGCTCGCAATTTTGAAGAGCTTCAGAAAACGCGGCAACGACTACTAGAAGAGGAGAAGCTGGCTGCCGTAGGCCGCCTATCGAGCGCCATCGCCCATGAAATTCGAAATCCTGTTGCCATGATTTCGAGCTCGTTAAGCTTGGCTCTGCAAAATGATCTCGCTGAGCCCAAACGTCAGGAAATGTTCGATATTGCGGCCAAGGAAGCTGCTCGGCTTGAGAAACTCACCACGGACTTTCTGGCGTATGCGAGGCCTCAGCCTTTGACCAAAGCATATACTTCTGCCGCCGATACGCTCTTGTATGTGGCAAGCGCTTGCAAAGCTTATGCATTGGAAAAGCGGGTTCGCCTGGATGTCGAGGCAGCTTCTGAATTGAATATCGATATGGATGCGGCAAAGATACAACAAGGTTTGTTGAATCTCGTCAAGAACGCAATCGAGGCTTCCCAACCAGAGCAATCTGTCACTCTGAATGGGCTGTTCACCAAGAACGGAGCAATTTGGCTCGAAGTCCAAAACACCGGGCCGGCAATTCCAAAGGATGCGCTGAAAGAAATCTTTGAACCGTTCTTCACTACAAAGAAAGACGGCACTGGACTGGGTCTTGCTATCGCGCGCAATATTGCCCGCGCTCATGGGGGAGATTTGTTCTTGAGGGTAAATGAACCCGGACGTGTCTGTTTTACGCTTGAACTGCCTGCGACAATTTCCACGAACAGTAATGAAAGTGAGAAAAAATGGGCCGCATCCTAATTGTCGATGACGAGCCGCATATGAGGAGAATCCTGGCGTCCACGCTTTCTCTTGACCGGCACGTCTCGACCGAAGCAGGTGGACTCTCTGAGGCCAGGGCTCATCTGGGTGCAGAAGACTTTGATGCCGTTTTCACAGATCAAAAGATGGGGGACGGGGAGGGTCTAGACGTACTCGCCGCCGTGCGCGAGGCTGACCCAACGCTGTCCGTTGTTTTTCTGACAGCATTCGCAACCATCGAACTTGCCGTGAAGAGTATGAAGGAAGGTGCCTTCGATTTCGTCACGAAGCCATTTCAGCCGGAAGTCGTACGCGCAGCAGCGAAGCGTGCTTGTGAGCGTACAACACTCCTTCGTGAGAATGACCTACTGCGAGAAACAGTTGGCCGACTGGAAGGTTCCTCCGAAATCTTCGGAAACTCGGTAGCGATGGACAAGGTGCGTGACCTCATCGCACGGGTGGCACGAACCAACGCCCCAGTCCTGATCCTGGGCGAGACCGGGACCGGGAAAGAGCTTGTCGCACGAGCCGTTCACCGAAACAGTTCTCGTTCATCCAAACCCTTTATCGCCCTCAATTGTGCGGCGCTCCCGCCGACACTTTTGGAAAGCGAGCTCTTCGGTCATGAACGCGGCGCTTTCACTGGAGCTGATCGAAGCCGAGGAGGCCTGTTTGAGGCTGCCCACGAAGGCACTCTTTTTCTGGATGAGATTGGCGAAATGCCTCCGGAAGCGCAGGCAAAACTCTTGCGCGTGCTGACAGACGGCCAGGTGGTGCGTATCGGTTCTACCCAGCCTCGCCAAGTCGACGTTCGAGTGATTGCGGCGACCCATCGTGATCTCCAACAGCGGATGCGCGATGGATTATTTCGAGAGGACCTGTACTACCGCCTCGCGGTTGTGCCAATTCCCGTGCCACCTTTGCGGGATCACTCCGAAGATATTCCAACTCTTTGCGAGCTATTTCTACACCAAGCTTCCCGGGACCTCAAAGTCCCAAAGCACGAACTCAGTCCAGCCGCACTAAAATATCTGATGAATTATTCCTTTCCTGGGAATATCCGCGAGCTCAGAAATCTGATTGAACGAGCGTGTATTCTCTCTGTGTCCAAACAGATTGAATTGGAAAGTTTTCCTATCGCTGATTCTCAACGAAAGTCGGATACCCCCGATGGGGCAGCTCCGAGAAACTGGGTCGATCTTCTTCCAGAATCTGTTCAGCTCAGAGAATTCCTCGGCGAAGCCGAGAAAATCTTGATCGAGCGGGCGTTAAAAGAAACAGGCGGCGCACAAGCAGAAGCTGCGCGTCGCCTGGGTCTCTCTCGTAGCGACCTATCCTACAAGCTCTCAAAATATGGCATCAAGCCCTCTGCGGGTGAGTGAGCTAGCATCCAACTTAGCGTTCGGCCTTGGTTTCATGAACGTCTGTAGTGTTCGGAGTAGGGGTGATCGAAGCTTCATTCGATTGCGCGAATCCCGCGCGAACGCCCAATTCATGTACGAGTCTTCCGCCATTGTGGGCTGTATTCGCGAGGATCACGGCGCCGGCGCTGTAGAAGAGAAGAAACGCAAGTGGGAGAATCCGGGCCGAAACCATGGTCGCTTCGCGCTTCAACAAGCGGGGAAGAAACAAGAGTGCCGCATAGATTAGAGTCAGAACGCAAAAAACAATGCGAGTAGTTTCCGCGAGATCTTCATGTCGTTCTAAAACCGCACTCACTGCTGGTGTGCGTTGCAATACTTCTCCGGCTGCTTCGCCCGTCGCGACCGCAAGGAAAGTTCCCGACGTTCCCAGGACCATTAAGACAAGCGCTGCGATTAGGAAAGGGCGGCCTTTAGAGGGACTCATAAGAATCCCAGCGGCGATAAATAATGGCGCGACAAGGAGCAGTGCGATGGGAAAGTGAATGACGAGCGGATGAAGCTCGGTCCAGCTTGGTATGGGCGGTAGTGCTTGCAATGCGATCATCTCGTTTATCCTCTCCCTTACGGTCGGTGGCCGTCCGCCCAAAGCAGGCGGCCCTCCCTCGACCGACCGCTTAGCTCACTGCTTTGTATTTTTCCTTCGGTTTGAAGCAGTTTTTGCACTTCGCAAAGTTCAAATCCACAGTCGTAAAGCCGCACACGGTGCAAACATAGTAGGTATGTGCGCTGGAGCCCTGGAGCCCATCCAGATTTTTCAACGCATCTGCAAAGAACTTGGCATGCTCTACCTCTGTATTTTGTGCCTGGGTTAGAGTCACGACCGCCGGCGCGTACGCGTCCTGCTGTGCCTGCGCAACAAAGTCGGGATACATCTTCTGAAACTCGTAATTCTCTCCATTGATCGCGGTTTCGAGGTTTTCACGAGTGGATTTCACAGCCGGGGCTTCCATGGAAACGTTCGGCGTGGCTCCAAGCTTGTGAATCGTACCCTCATGGTTGTTACCGTGGACTTCCTCCGCTGCGGCAGTGGCTCGGAAGAGGCTTGCAACGGCTCCGTAGCCCTCCTCGTCGGCTTTTTGTGCAAACGCCAGATAACGTGTATGCGCGTTCCGCTCCCCGTTAAGCGCGGTCTCCAGGTTCTGCACAGTCTTCGTTGATGCCGTGTCTCTGGGCGCTGCCGGCAGCTGGCCAGTGATTAGTAGAGTCGTCATCGCCGATGCCACAAGTCCTCTGCACGCCCGTGATATGACGTTTCTAGTGCCTGACATTTCGCATTCCTCCATTAGGCTCGAAATCATTCGAACGACAGCCTCTCCATCGCAAGAGAAATGCCAAGATAACTAACTGCATGTATTCACATGCTGTTTCAGAGCAGGTCTTGTAGGGCTGCCTCACTTCGTCAAAATCTTTGAACAGAACCCATTGCTGTGTTCAAGGATTCTTCGCTTTGACAAGATGAGCGGGGGACTCCTTCTCACCTGGGTAGTGATTTCCAATACCCAAATCGGTGATGGAAATCACGGGGAGAGTTCAATTAGAAACACATTATTACCTTCGGACTGACTCACAGTTAAGCAGCCACAGAAAGTAGCTCAAACGCGCCACTACCCCGTAAGTTGAACAAACGCAGGGCAAAGCAGTCACAAGCCGTGCATAGCCAAAGGGAATGAACGGCATCTGCAGGACCACGAGCAACTGTGGAAGGCGAACGCGCCGACATTCACTCATCGTTCTGGCAAGGCTCATGCATTAATGTCCCACCAGAGAAAACGTTCTATGAGTAACGCGCAACAACTTCGGGTCTTTCTCCTGATCGTCTGCGTGGCCACATGTAGCGCACAATCGGTCGCGCTTGCAGGCGACACGCCGCCAAAAACGCCCGCCACAGTAGAGCACTATCCATCTCGGCAAGAAGTTTCCAAAGCTCCTCAAGCTGAACCTCAGCAACAGTCGAAGTCCCTCGAGTATTCAATTTCGCTAGAGTCCAATCTCGTGGTGATGGATGTTCTTGTGACCGATGAAGACGGCAACGTCCTAGGTAACCTCAAGAAAGAAAACTTTCGTGTCCTGGATAACGGAAAGCCTCAAATCATCACTCACTTCGCGCCGACCGACGACCCGATCACGATCGTCATTTTGATGGAATATAGCGGGCTCGCTTACGACTACTTTGCTTACAAGGCAGCCTATTGGGGCAGCAGGTTCCTGAATCATCTTGATGGAAAAGACTGGATAGCTCTCATCACTTATGACATGCGGCCCACCATTCAGGTGGATTTCACGCGAAACAAGGCCGAGGTACAAGATGCGCTCGGCACGCTTTCGTACCCCGGGTTTAATGAGGCCAACCTATTTGACGCCGTCCTGGACACGCTCGAAAAACTTGAGCATGTTCAAGGCAAGAAGTCCATTTTGCTCATAACCACCGGCGTCGACACTTTCAGTAAAGCTAGTCTGGACGAGACCTTCAACAGGCTGAAACAGAGCGATGTGACGGTATTTTGCGTGGGTGTTGCCGAGAGCGAGTATCAAATGGCGGAAATGCGCAGCGGCGCCTCGGCCATCGGCTATCTACAATCAAAGAATCAACTGCAGACGTTTGCAAATCTCACCGGTGGAACTGCCTATTTCCCAAGGTTTGAAGGCGAGATTCCAGACATCTTCAGCAGCGTGGTGGGATTTCTTCGAAATGAATACGACCTGGGGTTCTCGCCGTCGAAGGAAACACTCGACGGCAAATATCACAAGCTGAAAGTAGAAATCGTTGCCAGGGATGGCCGCCCGTTACGAGTCGTGGATAAGAAGGGAAAAACTAGAAAAGTCGAAGTCTATGCCCGTGAGGGCTACATGGCGAAGAAGAGTGAGAGCAAGCAATAGCAGGTTGCCTGCTGGTCAGAGGAGAGCCAAATGAAAGGCATGTTTCGACGCTTGGTGGCGTTGGTTGTGAGTCTACAGATCAGTTTTCTTGGGGTGACGCTAGAGGGCAGTTCCGCACGACAAGTGTACGCGGTCTCTGGCCGGAATCAATTTCCTGTAGGCGCTGAGTCATCGCAACAGAGTCCGCTCCGCGGCCTTTTACAGAAATCCTATGCGGAACTTTTTGATCTAGCCCCAACGCTGGAATATCGCGCCTCAGAGATTGAGGCGCAACGGCAGACCCTGGGGAAAGGCAAGGACTTTTGCGTTTCGCGCTTCAAAGGTCATGGAAAACAATATGGAAAAGAAATCGATACCGCGCAAAAGGATCTGAAAAAAAGGACGGCGAACCTGACAGAAGCACAGCGCAGTCAAATCCACTGCAAAATCCAGAATCTCGAATTGCTGCAGAGTGAAGCCCAGGCGCTTTCGGGGCATGCCATTCCAACCGCATACGCTAATCTGAACGCGAAACTGGACGTCATTGAGAAATGGCCTGCGCTCTATAAACAGACAGAACAAGAAATTGCTAGTGGCGCGTACGTGAATCGCCGCTGGGGAGATGTCAAGGATATCGGATTCCGCGTTATCGCTGAGAACCAACAAGACGACATCAGGAAAGGCCAGCAAGCCATCGAGGAAATGAAGCGGTCTGGGATCTTGCCACCTGAAGTCGAGGACAAAGCAATTCAGGAATATGTGAATTCGGTCGCACAGCGCATCGCCCAAAAATCTGATCTGAAGATTCCGTAGCACGTTGCGGTGCTCCAATCGCGTGAAATTAACGCGTTCGCCCTCCCCGGAGGCTACCTTTTCCTTGAACGCGGCCTTCTCGAAGCAGCCGACGACGAATCGGAGCTTGCCGGAGTCATTGCACATGAAATGGCGCATGACGCGGCGCGACATGCGAACAAACTGATGAAGAGGGCCACCATTGCCGGAATTTTCTATCAAGCTGCCCAGATAGCAGCGATTGTTCTGACCGGCGGCGTCGCCGGAATTGGAACCTACTACGCTTTGCAGTATGGCTTTTACGGCCTTGGCTTGGTCTTGAATCTGAATCTTCTTGGTGTAAGCCGTGAGTACGAAATGGAGGCTGACCAACTCGGTGTTCAATATTCCTGGAACGCCGGGTATGACCCCAGTGGGTTCATTCGGTTTTTCGACAAGATCGCTACACGGGAAGGCTACGTGAACGGAGCAAGCTGGTTTCGCACTCACCCACCCTTCTATCAGAGAATGGTAGATACCAGGCGAGAGATCATGTTTCTGCCGGCCAAACCTGACGTGATCGTGCAGACTTCCGCGTTCGAGCAAATGAAGAAGCAACTGGCACCGATCGCAGCAGCGGCGAACAAAGAAGAAATGGGAAAGCCCAGTTTGAAAATCACTCGGGAACAGGGATGCGAGCCTCCGAAGAGACTCGAGTACACCCCAGGACAGCCGGTTGAAACACTCTGCGCTGCGCCGATTCAATCTGTGACTGAACCCAGGCAGTGACGTAAAAGGGAGCTTCCTCCTCCCTCAGATCAGCTTAAGGGTGCGTTACGTGTCCGAGCACATTAATAGGGCGAAGAATCGCGCGGGCCTTGCCTTCTTGCTGGGTCTGACGACGGTCGCGCTCTATCTCTGTTACGTTTTGATTGTTCCTTTCCTGAAGCCCATTCTCTTTTCCGCCGTCTTGGCCATTCTCTTTTATCCGCTTCATTCGCGCGTTCTTCGCTGGATTCGAAATCGCAATGTTTCCGCACTCCTGTCTACTTCTCTTGTCATATTGTTCATCGCTTCCGTGACACTGTTCCTCGGCCGGGCGCTAGCAACGGGATTGCGTGACATCTACCAATCGCTGGGTAGTTCGGGTGACGGGAGCGAACGCCTGAGCGTTTACCTCATTCGTCTGTTTGAGAGGGCAGTGGAGCTGGTGAGCCGCTATCTGCCAATTTCTACCTCTGATTTGCGAACTGCGACCCTGAGCCAAGCTGAGAAGGGGGTTGCTGCGCTTCTCAATATGACGGCCGGCGCTCTTGGAAGCATTACAGCTTTGCTCGCGAACGCTTTGATTGCCTTTTTCATTTTGTTTTTTTTCCTTCGAGACGGCAGAACGATGTTGCGCCGCGCCGCCATTCTTCTCCCTCTCACTAGGGATCAAGCAAGAAGACTCTTTGCCCGCGTTAAAGATACCCTCAACGCCATCGTATACGGGACTCTCACGATGGCTGCACTCCAGGGCGCTCTAACTGCTGTTGGCTTCTGGGTTTTGGGAGTTACTTCGCCTGTCTTGTGGGGAATTGTCACGATGCTCTGTGCACTCTTGCCTGTGATTGGAACGGCGATTGTTCTCCTGCCCGCGATCTCAATGCTCGTTTTCAGTGGTCACTGGATCAAAGGCCTCATTCTCCTTGTTTGGGCAATGATTGTCGTCCACCCGGTAGACAATGTGTTGCGCCCATACCTGATCGGGGGTCGCACGAAACTCTCGACTCTTTATGTTTTCTTTGCCCTGCTAGGAGGATTGAAAGCCTTCGGCGCCCTTGGCGTCTTCATCGGCCCGATCGTTCTGGCGATTACCTTGGCGCTCTTTGGCTTTCTCCGCGAAGAAAAGCGTGCAGGAAGCTGGAGTTTGGACCGCGAGACTTCACTATCTCCGCTCATATAGCGCTGTATTGAGAGTTGTGGCCGTTCAGTATGATTCCGTATCCGGGCGTGCCGATGAGCATTCAACCCCGTTGGGGGGCACACATGAATATTCTCCTCACCGCTCTATTGGTAGAGACCGGCTCTCATCTGTGTGACATTGCTGTGTCAGCACTGCACCAAACGATCCAGATTGAGCCGAGCAACCCTACGAGCTTTCGGCTTGTAACCGAATGCTTGCTCGCCATGACCACGAACGCGACAGTTTCGCCCGCCGACTGAGGAAGCGCTCGCGGGCGACAGTTCTTTAGACCGTTGTATTATGTACTATTCGTCTATGTTAGTTATGGAGACAAAAACGTTTAGGGGAAACACTTGTAAGTCTCGATGTAGAAAGTACTTAAAGCGTGGCGGAGAGGGGGGGATT
>Ga0209698_10004351_pt1 | contig 15546 bp, 12 predicted proteins | sample LitLauG_LLR_2012_FD_187203 | JGI IMG/M metagenome (GOLD analysis project Ga0209698, IMG submission 187203) | Freshwater sediment microbial communities from Pennsylvania, USA - Little Laurel Run_MetaG_LLR_2012 (SPAdes) (version 2) | ecosystem: Environmental > Aquatic > Freshwater > Creek >...
ACCATCGCCGCCGCCGCCCGCGCCGGCGTCCCCGAGGTGCTGGTCGACGTCAACGTGGGGCTCCCCCGCTGCGGCTGCCGGCCCGAGGCAGCCGGGCGATTGGCCGACCTGGCGCGCGCCGCCGGCCTAGCGGTGCGCGGCGTCATGGGGTACGAGGGCCACATCGTCGGCTTGGAGGACAAGAAGACCCGGGCCGACATGCTCGAGGAGTCCATGGCCGAACTCATGCTCGCCCACGACCTCGTGGGCGGGGACGTGATCTCGGCCGGCGGCACGGGTACCTACGACCTGAACACGTGGGCCACCGAGATCCAGGCCGGGTCCTACGCACTGATGGACACGGCGTACGCCAAGCTCGGCCTCCCGTTCACGCAAGCGCTCACCGTGCTCTCCACCGTGATCTCCGTCTCGGACACGTGGGCGGTCGCCGACTGCGGCCTCAAGGCGCTGGGCATGGATCATGGCAACCCGTCGGTCGCCACCGCCGAAGTGTGGTTCTGCTCCGACGAACACCTGACGCTGGCACCGGAGGCGAAGCTCCGCGTTGGCGATCGCATCCGCGTCCTGCCCGCCCATGTCGATCCGACCGTCGCGTACCACGAACACCTGCACATCGTCGACGGTGACGATGTCGTGGACCGCTGGGACGTCGACCTGCGCGGTTGGTGACCCCGCTCTAGGGTTGGCCCGATCAAGGAGGTCGATATGGCAGACGCCACGTTCACGATCGGGTCCGCCGCGGCATGCAGCGACGGGCCGTGCGGCGAGGTGCGCCGGGTCGTGGTGAACCCCGTGGCCAGTGAGGTCACCCACCTGGTGATCGAGCCCACGCACCGCAGCGGCCTCGGTCGTCTTGTGCCGCTCGACCTGGTGGAGGCCGACGCCGGGGAGGTCCACCTCCGCTGCACCGTGGCGGAGTTCGAGCAGCTGCCGCACGCCGAGGAGACAGACTTCCTGCCCGGCGGGAGTGGCTACGAGAACTACGCCCAGCACGAGGCCTACTACTGGCCCTACTTCGGGATCGAGGGAGGTGCGGACCCCATGGTCGCCAACGCCAGCGGGATCGTGACCCGCGACACGCTGCCGCCGGGCGAGGTCGGCGTGCGGCGCGGCGAGCCCGTGCACGCGAGTGACGGCGAGATCGGCAAGGTCGAGGGTCTGGTCGTCGAACCGGCGCACGGACATGTCACGCACGTCCTCCTGCAGGAGGGACACCTCTGGGGACGCAAGCAGGTCGCCATCCCGATCGGTGCGGTCGAGCGTCTGGGCGAGGTCATCGCCGTCAACCTGACGAAGCGCGAGATTGAGGACCTGCCCGCCGTCGACCTGGCCGGATCGGGCGCCTAGCGGCGGGCACCGCCGCCGTCGTCCGAGTCGGGCGAGCCCGGCCTACCGACCCAGGGCGCGGCACAGTCGGTTGAGGTCGGCGAGCACTTCGGCCCCCTCCTCCAGACGGCCGTCGCGCTCGAACACGACCCATCGACAGTTCGGAGCCTGCGGCAGCACCTGCGCCAGCCACCCTATGACGATGTCCCTGACCGGCCAGGCGTGGGCGTCGAAGGCCGGGCTGTCTTGGTCGGGGTCGGTCCCACCAGCCAGATGGATGCCGCCGACGTTGCCCAGATCGAGCTGGCGCAGCTCGGTCGCCGCATCCACGAGCCCGTTCGCCGCGTTGACCCGCACGTTCTCGAGATCCAAGAGGACCTGGCACCCCGTCCGCGCGCACAGCCGGTTCAGGAATTCCGCGGTCGACATGTCACCGCCGGGATCGAGTGGAGCGGCCGGATTCTCGAGTAGGAGAGGTACGCCGAATTGCGATTGGAGGCGCTCGACGTTCCGCGCCACCAGCTCGAGTTGATCCTCGGTTCGCCAGAGCGGGACGAAGTGCGGCAACGTGGTCGCTCCGACACGGGAGAAGGCGAGATGATCGCTGACATGATCGACACCCGAGGCTCGGGCCAGCGCGCCCACCGCTTCCGCCCGCTCGAGCGCCTGGGCCGACGCCTCCGACCCGACGGAGAGGGTCAGGCAGTGCAGGGTGATGGGGGTCACTCTGGCGAACCGGGCCAGGCGACGCCCGCCGTCCTCGCCGAGGTACCAGTCGGCGATGTGCTCCCATACCTCTATTACCGACAGATTCTCGAACAGGATGGGGATCAGCGCAGGCCGGAACGCGCACCCGGGCATGGGAGATGATCGGGCCGGACGCGGAGGCCGCACGGACTCCACGGCCGAGTGATCACCTGGGAGGAGGCCCGCCACAGTCCGGGGCGGAGCTGGGCGTTCGCCGTGGGCCTCCGTCGCAGCCGCGTGCTCTGCTTTCGCAGCCTTGCGGTCCAGGAGTCCGGCCATCTCCACCAATTGGGACGGCTCCAGACCGGCGATGAACCCTGCGGCGCGGGAATGCCCGAGAACGGCGCGCGCGAAGTCGGCGGAGCCGGCGGACCATGCAGCCAAGGCTTCATGGTCGGTGAGAAGTTGGGCGAGGACCCGCTGTCCCCCGATCAGGTCGGTCCGGTCGATGCGATGCTCCTAGAACGTTCCCAATCCGAAGCCGCCCTCGCCCGGCATCTTCTTCTTGGGTTCCGCCGTACACGTTCCCGCGCCGCACGACGCCATGTGGCTCCCGAAGCTCAACCCCGAAGGGGGGTTGCCTTGGAGCACACCCGGACTGACCTGACCTGAGCAGTAGCTGATCGCCCCGAACATCGCGCCGCCGGCGAACCCGCCGACCTCGTCCTCGCCCTGCGCCTCGTCGATAACGCCCTGCACGAGCTGGCGCTCCTCGTCCGAGAACTCGAATTCCCCCCCGAGCTGGGCGACGTCCGACGTCTGCGCCCGCACCTCAGGGTCGTCCAACTTCACCAGCGCCAGATACACGTCGTCTGCTGCCATGAGTCCACCTCCATTTCGGAACCTGTGAACTACGACGACAGCGGACCGTCCCGGTTACAAGTGAAGCCGCAGGTGCAATCATCCTGGACGAAGCAACCTCTCGGCACCGATGCCACCGGCTTTCCCGTGGTGGCCCGTGGGGTCCTCAGTGAAGCGCCCGATGATCACCGGCTGCCGAGGCGGTCGCTCGCCAACGCCGGTATGGCGGCGATCGACAGCAAGTGCGTGCCGTGGGCGGCCGATCCCGCGCCCGCAAAGAACAACTGGCGAGTGGGCCACCGGTGGCCGCCAGGACGGTCGGAGTTCCGGCCAACACCCCCGTCGGAGTGCCCTTCGGAGGCATCGGCGCGCTCGCCGGCAACACCCCGGCGAACACTGTTTCTAAAACGCGGCTTCCCCACGGGAGTGCGGCCCTTCGATGCGAAGCGCCGGGTGGAGGTGAAGGGACTCGAACCCTCGGCCTCTACATTGCGAACGTAGCGCTCTACCAGCTGAGCTACACCCCCGGCAGGGGCCAGGATAGTCGGGGACCCTCGTCCACCCGGAGCGAGCGCCCACTCCCGGGTGACCTGCGCGCCACCGTCCGGGCACATCTAGCGAGCTGCGGTTCTTGGCTCCTCGTAGGCAAAGTCGTCGTCGTCCCAGGCACCCGGGTAGCCGGCTGTCGCCGGATCGGCCGCGCTGACTCCCTCGTCCGGGCCGCGTCCGGCCTCGCGGCGGTCCCGGCGCCGGGCTTGCTCCGCTTCGAGCTCCTTGGCATACGCGATGAGCCCCAGCAGCCCGAGCGCGGCCAGTCCGAAGAGCCCGGTGAAGACCCATGCGAGGTGCATCCCAGGGAACAGGCCGATGAGCGCGGTGGAGATCGCCACCCCGCCCAGGCACCGCAACAGCATGGTGCAACGATGACGGGCCTGCTCTCGGCGGAACTCCCGCAGGTCCACGCCCACCTCCGGCAGGCACATCGGCTCGGGTGGGTCGAGGACGCCGATCCGCTCGTAGTGGCAGCCGTCGCTGTCGTCCACGTCGGCCGCCGCCGCGTCCTCCGTGGGCCGCAGGAGCACCAGCTTGGGGCGGGAGGAGTCGATCGCCGGTGCCGGCGTGTCGGTCGCCGAGCCGGCGGGGACTGCGGTGTGAAGGCGGTAGGCGGGGGCGACCGTCTTGGGAGCTGCGTGCTCGAGGAGCTGCAGCTGATGATGGAAATGGTCGATGGAACCGACGCCCTGGCGCTCCCCGAAACGCCGCCAAGCGCTCGGGGCCAGGACCGCCACCCAAAGAAGCACTACGAGGACCAGCAGGATCAAAATCGTCACTCCCCGACGACCTACCTTCGCTCTCCGCAAAAAGCCTATTCAACGGCCTTTTCCAAATGGTGGATGGTGGGGAAATGCACAGCGCCGACATCGTCGACACTTCTCCGCTCGGTCCCGTTTGTACCCTCGCCGACCCGGCGAGGCAAGACCCTTCTTCTCGCCCAGCTCACGGGAGCGCGCGACCCTCAGGCGGCGCGGCTCCACCAGCGTCCGTCCGTGCACCCGACCGCGACCGCCACGCTGAAGCACGCGGACACCTGCGCCGAGGTCACAACGCCGTCGAGCGGGCCCGCCGCCACCAGCCTGCCTCGGGACACGAGACCCCCATGGGTGAAACCGGGCGGGATCTCCTCGCAGTGATGGGTCACCAGGACAACCGGTGGGCTGCCGAGGTCCGCGGCGAGGGCGCCGAGCTGCACCAGCAGTCGCTCGCGAGCGCCCAGGTCCAGGCCTGCGAAGGGCTCGTCCAGCAGGATGAGCTCGGGATCGCTCATCAGCGCCCGGGCCAGGAGCACGTGCTGGCGTTCACCCTCGGAGATCACCCCGAACGGCCGATCACCGATTTCGGCCACCCCGGCACGGACCAGCAGGCCGTCCGCCTTCGCCCAGTCTTCGGACGAGTATCGGTGCCACCAGGTCTCCAACGCGCCGTGGCGACCGCTCGCCACGGCGTCACGCGCGGGCAGGTCGGCGCGCAGCTGCCTGGTCACCGCGCCGCTGACCAGCGCGACGCGAGGGCGCAACGTCCGCACGTCGACGGAACCGAGCCGAGCCCCGAGGACCTCGACCGTCCCCGCCGTGGGCCACAGCCGCGCCGCGGCGACCTGCAGCAGCGTCGTCTTGCCGGAGCCGTTGGGCCCGAGGATGACCCAGCGGTCCTCCGGGCCGACACACCAGTCGACCCCTTCCAGCACCCGCACCCCCTCACGGCGGACGCTGACTCCTCGGAGCGAGAGAGCCGGTGCGGGGCGCTGGTGGTCCGCAGTCACACCCCGGCGCAGTCGCCTATGCGCCGGGTGATGCGCCCGATGAGGCCGGAACAGCACTGCGTCCACGTGCGCTCGCCGGCCAGCCAGAGCCAGACCTCACGCCGGTAGCCCAGGACGATCTGCCCGAGGTCCTCCTCACCCAGACCGGCGCCGGCCAGGCTCCGCCAACGTGTCCAGAGCCAGGGCACGAGGCCGTCGTCCTGGGTCAGCACGCCCGCGAGGTCCTCGCCGTCGAGGACGGAGGCGAGCCAGCCCTCGGACCGCGCAGTGGGCTCGTCAGGCAGGTGCAGCATGGGCGCGTTAGTCACGGTCAATGGCGGATGAAGACGGGTTGGCGTTCGGTCCCGTCGTAGCTGCGCACGTGCTCGTCGAAGTCGATGAACAGAGGGGCATCGGGGTCGAGCTTGCGCTGAAGACTGCGGTTGGCGATCTTCTTGTCGAGAGCGTCGAGCCGCAGGAGGGCCGCCGGGTCGTCGAGCCCGCGCACGTCGAGCTTCGACCGGGCCGCCTGGAAGGCCACACGGCCCCGCTGGGTCCGGATGATGACGCTCGTCCAGCCGTTCATGGAGCCGACGCTCCCCACCGAGATGTCGGCCGAGCGTCCCAGGAAGTCGGCGCACTCGTCACACCCCTTCAGGGCGGCACCGTGAAAGTCCTTGACGGGCTCGTCGACCGCGAGCTCGCCGTCGCGGTACTCGACGATCATGCGACCGCGGATCACGTCCATCTTCGAGACGCGATCGAGGTCGACCCCTCGCTTGTCGCGCAGCTCCCTCAACGTCAGGGCCTCGTAGTCGAAATTCTTCGTGCACATGAGCGCGATGGTCAGCACGACCGCATCCACCCGGTGTGCGCCGGTCGGCCAGCGGCGGGCCTGCATCGCGCGGAGGCCCTGTACCTCGCAGGGCGTCCCCACGACGGCCAGGCGCGGCTGGGAAGGCAGCGCGTAACGCGACAGGTCGAGCTCGGCCAGCGCCATCGTCTGGTTGTAGAAGCTCCCCGAGGCGGCGCGGACCTCGTCGGGCGTCGTGGCGACGGTGGCGACGCCCTTCCACTGCTCGTCGGGATCGGAGCTCGGCTTCGACACCAGAGCACCGTCGATCTCCCCGGCGGCGAGGAGCCCGATGAGGAGCGCGCTCACCGCACCCCCATCCTGGACGTCGTCCAGCTGCGCCGCAGCGCGCACGGCGTAGCTGTCCACCACTGCTCCCAGCCCGTCGGCCGGCGGCCCGCCACTGATCTTCCAGTACGTGTCGGAGGAGTCCGAGCGGACCTGCGCCGGTTGGACCGCAGCCTCCTCGCCCGGGTCCACCGTCGACGGCGGCCACAGCGCCTCGTAGCGGAGTCCGCCGCGGGGGCAGAAGTCCCAGCAGAGCGAACAGCCGGTGCACATCTTGACCAACTCGGGCAGGTTCGTGTCCTCGTCGATGCCAATGGAGTTCGAAGGGCAGACGGCCACGCAGGTGCCGCACTGGATGCAACGGTCGGCGTGGATCACGCCGGCCTCGAGCTCCCAGAACCACACCTTGCCCGGCGGCTCGACGATGCCGTTCATCTGCTCCCTGATGCGGTAGCGCTTCATGTCGACATCGCCTCGGCGGCACCGGCCAGCGTCGCCCGCAGCTCGTCGGGATCACTGCGCCGCGCCCAGAGATGGAAGGGCTCGCCGGGCCGATGTTCGTCCCGATACCGCGTGGCGATCCGGAGGAGGGCATCGGGGACCCGGTCGACCGGCATGGCACCCTCGAGCCAGTCGATGAACGCCGCATCCGGTCCGAGCGAGCCACCCAGACCGATGTCCACGGCTTCTTCGATGTGCTCGCCCACATGGGCGATGTCGCCCCTGAAGCCGATGTCTGCGATCTGGGGCTGCGCGCACGACGCCGAGCAGCCCGAGAAGTGCATGCGGATCACCCCGGCGTCACCCTGCGTGCCGTTCCCCGCCCCCGATGAGAGTTGCGCATCGAGGCCCCGCGCCCACTTCACCGCCCGTTCCTTCGTCTCGACCACCGCGAAGCGGCAGAACTCCGAGCCGGTGCAGGCGACCACACCACGCTCGAACGGCCCGGGGAAGGGCGAATAGGTCTGCATCAGGGGCTCCGCCAGGAGATCGTCCAGCCGGCCCTCGGGCACGCCGGAAACGATGAAATTCTGGTCGGTGCCGATGCGCACGCCACCGTCACCGTAGGTCTCGGCGAGCCGGGCGAGCTCCACCAGCTCCAAGCCGTGCATCCGGCCGACCGGGACGGAGCAGCCGACATAGAGGAGGCCCGGCTGCTTCTGCGGGTGCACGCCGACGTGGTCGCCCCGGAAGGCGCTCGTCAGCTCCCGACCGGCCGGGTCCAGCACGAAACTCGTGCGGTCGTCCAGGGCGCTCCGGAAGCCTTCGGGGCCGAGCTCCTGGGCCAGGTAGCGCATCCGCGCCAGCCCACGGTTCTCCCGGTTGCCGAGCTCGCCGAACACCTGCGCCACACCCCGGCACAGCTCGACCGCCTGGTCCGGGCGGATGAAGACGTCGATGTCCGAGGCCATGCGCTCACCATCGGAGAGCCCGCCGCCGATGAGCACGTTGAAGCCGACCGTGCCGTCCGCCTGCTCGGCGGGCCACAGTCCGATGTCGTTGATCTCAACCCGCGCACAGTCTTCGGTGCAGCCGGTCACGGCGATCTTGAACTTGCGGGGCAGGTTGGCGTACTCCCGGTTGCCGGTGAAGAACGCGGAGATCGCCTGGGCCACGGGCAAGGCGTCGACGACCTCGGTCCTGTCGATGCCCGACACCGGGCAGGCGCACACGTTGCGGGCCGAGTCGCCGCACGCCTGCACCGTCGTCAAGCCGACGTCCCAGAACCGCTGCCAGATCCGGGGCACGTCGGCGATGCGGATCCAGTGCAGCTGGATGTCCTGGCGCGTCGTGAGGTCGGCGTAGCGGTTACCGAAGACAGGGCTGTCGTCCGGGCCTTCGGCGAAGGCATCGGCCGCGATGCCGATCTCACGCACCTGGGCTGCGGTCATCACGCCCCCTGGGACCTTGATCCGCATCATGAAGGCGTCACCGCCCTGCCGCTGGGGGTACATGCCGACCCATTTGAGGCGCTCCTGCTCCCCCGGCACCTTGTTGATGGACGCCGCGCCCTGCTTGGAGTAGGTGTCGATGACCGCCTGCGCCACCTCGAAGGGATGGCGGGTCAGTTTCAGCTGCTCGACGCTGTTGAGCTCGCCGATGTTGCGGTAGGGCCGAATGAATTTGAGACCGCGGTCGCGCCGGCCCCGGAATTCCATCCCATAGGGATTGTCGAGATCACGCGGCACTAGACGTGCAGGCCGCACTCGGACTTGTCGAGGCCGGACCAACGGCCGGCGCGGGCATCTTCGCCCTCTGCCACCGGTCGGGTCGTCGGTGCACACCCGATAGAGAGGAAGCCGCGCGGGACGAGCGGGTGCACGGGCACGTCGTGGTCGGCCAAATACGACGCTACGTCGCGGTCCGTCCAGGTCGCCAGCGGGTTCACCTTCACCAGCCCGAAGGATGCGTCCCAGCTGACGATGGGCGCATCGGAGCGGGTGGGGCCGTCGGAACGCTTCAGCGAGGTCAGCCAGCCGCGTTTCCCCGCCAGCGCCCTGCGGAGAGGCTCCACCTTGCGGAACTGGCAACACTGCTCGGAGCCGCAGGGGTGGGCGGCGGCCTCGGGGCCCGGCTTGGTCACCGTGAGGTTCAGGCCGTAGCGCGTCCTGACCTCCTCTACGAACGCCAGCGTCTCGGGAAAATGCGCCTCGGTGTCGAGGAACACGACCTCGATGGAGGGCGCGACCTTGGTGACCAGGTCGATGAGCACGATGTCCTCGAACGATGCGGCCAGCACCAGTGAGTCGCCGAAGGTGTCGAGGGCCCAACGTATGGCGGCGCTGGCCGGAGCCGACTCGAAGCCCTTGCTGACCACCGCCAGATCTTCGGCACTCATAGGCTCAGTGCTCACGTAGGTCTCGGCCACCGATCCTCACCTTCTTCCCGAGGCCGTCGACCCCTCAACCTGGGCCCGCCGTCGGCGCTTGACGCCCGTCTGAATGCAGGCTTTAGTATACATGACCAAAATGGTCATGATTCGAAGAGGTCCCATGGACACCGCTGCCGCCCTCCATCCCACCCCAGAGCACCCGATCGTGGTCCCTACCTCGGGCCGCGCCGGGGCGTCGGTGACCGTGCTGGTCAGGCCCGTCGAGCATCCCCTCGGACATCTCGACCTCCTGGAGTCCCTCGCCATCTTCATCATCCGTGAAGTGGCCGCAGAGTCGGAACGTCCGGTCCTCCTCTTCAGCGGGGGCAAGGACTCGGCCGTCCTGCTCCACCTCGCCTCCAAGGCGTTCCGGCCGGGCCGGATCCCCTTCCCCGTACTCCACGTCGACACCGGCCACAACTTCGGGGAGGTCCTCGCCTACCGGGACGCGCAGGTCGAGGCCGAGGGCGCCCGGCTCCTCGTGGCCAAGGTGCAGGATTCCATCGACGAGGGCCGTGTCGCGGACCCCGGGCCGGTGGCGTCGCGCAACCGCCTCCAGACCACGACGCTGCTGGACGCCATCAACGCGAACAGATTCGACGCCGCCTTCGGCGGGGCGCGACGCGACGAGGACAAGGCGCGGGCCAAGGAGCGCGTGCTGTCTTTCCGCGACTCCTTCGGGCAGTGGGACCCGAAGCGGCAGCGCCCGGAGCTCTGGCAGCTCTACCAGGGCAGCGTGCGCCCAGGTGAGCACCTGCGCGCGTTCCCGCTCTCCGACTGGACCGAGCTCGACATCTGGCAGTACATACGCCGTGAGCACATCGAACTGCCCTCCATCTACTATGCGCACGAGCGGGAGGTGATCGAGCGCGACGGCATGCTGCTCGCCCTCAGCGAGTGGGTCACCCCGCAATCCGGCGAGGAGGTCCGCAAGGAGACTGTCCGGTTCCGCACGGTCGGCGACGCCACGTGCACGGGCGCCGTGCGCTCCGATGCCGACACCGTCGAGGAGATCATCCGGGAAGTGTCCGCGTCGCGGATCTCCGAGCGCGGCGCCACCCGCGCCGACGACCGCTTCTCAGAGACCGCCATGGAGGACCGCAAGCGCGAGGGGTACTTCTAGTCCGATGACCACGTTGCCCGGCTCGCCGCCGGCCGGCGGCCCGGAGCTCGGCGCGGACACCATGGACCTGCTGCGGTTCGCCACGATCGGATCGGTCGACGACGGCAAGAGCACCCTCATCGGCCGGCTGCTCTTCGACACGCGTCAGCTTTTCGACGATCAGGTCACTGCCATAGAGACCGCTTCGGAGCGGCGCGGGCTCGGAGAGGTCGATCTGTCGTTCGTCACCGACGGCCTGCGTGCCGAACGAGAGCAGGGCATCACGATCGACGTCGCGTACCGCTACGCGGCAACGCCGCACCGGAAGTTCGTCATCGCCGACTGTCCGGGGCACATCCAGTACACGCGCAACATGGCCACGGGGGCATCGACGGCCGATCTCGCACTCGTCCTCGTCGATGCGACGTCTGGGCTGCGCGAGCAGTCCCGGCGCCACATCTGCATCGCCGCCCTCCTCGGTGTCGACCAGCTCGTCGTGTGCGCCAACAAGATGGATCTCGTGGGGTGGGACCGGTCGGCCTACCAGCGCATCGCGGACGAGATGGAGGCATTGGCGCGCCGGCTCGGGATCTCTGCGTGCACGGTGATCCCCATCTCCGCGCTCCACGGGGACAATGTCGTGGCGCGTTCTGATGCTGCACCGTGGTACGACGGGCCCACCGTGCTCGACGCGCTCGAGTCGGCAGAGGCCGGCGGTTGGGCAGTCCAGCACGGCAACGGGCGAGGCAGCGGGGGGCGCCTCCCCGTGCAGTGGGTGCTCCGCCAACCCGGAGGTGGGCGGAGTTACGCCGGCATGGTCAACGGAGGGACGTTTCGTGTGGGTGACCCCGTCGTGGTGTTGCCTCAGGGAGCACAGACCACCCTGCGGGCGATCGAGACGGCGGACGGCCCACTCCCGCGCGCCGAGGTGGGCCTGTCCGTCTCGTTGCGCCTGGCCGATCACCTCGACGTGTCGCGCGGCGACCTGATCGCGGCCGCCGAGGAGCCCCCCGAGGTGACCGACACCTTCGAAGCGACCGTGTGCTGGTTCCTGGATCGCCCGCTCACACCCGGGGACCGGTTGCGGATCAAGCACACGACGCGGGTCACGCCCGTCGTCGTCGAGGGAGTCTCGGGCGTCTTCGACGTCAATGACCTCCGGATCACAGACGCGAGCGAGCTCAAGGAGAACCACATCGGCGTGGTGAAGTTGCGTACGGCCACGCCACTGGCTGTCGACCCGTACCAGGCCGATCGCATCACGGGGAGTTTCGTGCTGATCGACGAGCTCTCATTTGCCACGATCGCAGCGGGCATGGTCGGGCCTCCGCGTCTCCATGACTGAGATCGCTGCGCAAGGAACGTCCTATTACCCGGTGTCCCTAGACGTGGGGAATCGCCCATGTCTCGTCGTGGGCGCAGGACCGGTGGCGGCGCGCAAGGCCCGTGCGCTCGTCGCGTGCGGGGCCGCCGTGACGGTGGTCGCACCGTCGCTGAGCGAGGAAATGGAGGCCTTGGAGCCCGTGCTGCACGCCATGGACCGAAGGCCCTACCGCCAAGGAGACGCGTCGAGGTTCCGGCTCGTCGTCACGGCAACGGGAATACCCGATGTCGACGCCGCCGTGTTCGCCGACGCAGACGCGGCGGGCGTCTGGGTCAACAGTGCGGACGACCCGGCCCATTGCTCCTTCATCCTGCCGGCGGTGCACCGCGACGGTGCGGTGACCGTGTCCGTCTCGACCGGCGGCCTCAGCCCGGCGCTCGCCTCGTGGCTCCGTGATCTCATCGCCGACCAGTGGGACGGGCACCTCGGGACGCTGGCACGACTGCTCGGCGAGGCCCGCGGACGCCTCCGCGCGGCGGGTCTTCCCAGCGACTCGGTGGACTGGACGGCATTGCTCGACGGTCCGCTGCCGGCGCTCGTGCAGTCGGGTGACCTGGAAAGAGCTCGTGTTGTCGTGACCGCCGCCGCCGGGCATTAGTCCTCTTCGCTCCGTAGGCACATTCGAGCACGGGTGTTAACACCCCCGCTCGGGGTGTTAACACCTTCTCGCACATCGAAATCTCTGCGCGGACACCTTTCGGGGCGGAGAACACGACTCCAGCGTCGGCGGGCTGCGTGAACCGACGATCCATGCCTGCAGCACCATCGCATTGGCCACTGACAATGCCAACCCAATTGCTGCTGCTGACTCGTGATCTGGTCCTTTCTTCCCTTTCCGAGTTCCCAGTCCGAGATCAGAGTGCAACCGCGCTGATGAAGGTCAGTGCAGTTGGAGGCTATGGCATCCCGATGCCGTGGCCAGGTACCGAGGGGGGACAGATTGAGACTGTCGGGAGCTGGAAATTCGAATGATCAGCGCGGCGCGGCGGCGCCGACGATGGATGGCGGCATGACTCTCATGTCCACGATCCAGCGCCGGGCTGCCGCACTCATGGCGGCCCTGATCCTCATCGCGTCCGTCGGCTTCGTGGTCAGCCGGAGCGCACGGCCGGCCGGGGCCGACACCGTCTTCGCGTCGGGCCAGATCTTCGCCTCGGTGGGCGGTTCGCAGGTCTTCACCTATGACCCGACCTCCGGCCTCTATCTCAACGCGCTCACCGACAGCAGCCTCGCCGCCGCCAATCTCCATCCTGACATCTACACCAACGGCTTCCTCACCGTCGGCAGCGCGTTCGACGAGGCCCCGGGGCCCTCCTACGGGGACTTCTTCGTGACCGACGACGACACCCTCGGCGACTCCAACAGCCAGGTGAGCGAGTTCGCCCCGAACGGGACGCAGGTCGCCACATTTCCGGGCCTGGCCAACCCGATTTCGATCGCCTTCGACGGCAACGGCGACATGTTCGTCGGACAGCAGCTGACGGCCAAGATCGCCGAGTTCGACCCAACTCCGGGCACGGCTGCAAACGCGAGCGCGCCGGCCAACTGGACCCGCCAAACCGACCTCGGCACGGCCCCCGCCGACCCGATTCAGATCGAGACCTCGGGCGGCCCCGACTCCATCGACATGTCCAGCGACCAGCACACAATCTACTACACCAGTGAGGGCACGGAGGTGTTCACCTACGACAAATCCGCGGGTCAACAGGGTCCCATCTTCAACAAAATTCCGTTGCCGCTGTCTCAGGTGGTGACCGACGTCTCGGGTTATACGCACACCGTGAACACCAACGCCTACGCGGTCAAGATCCTCGGTACCCCGGGGTATGTCGGGGACGTGCTGGTCGCCGACGCCGCGGACGTCGTGTTGTTCGACCCGAACGGCAACGTCATCAAGACCTACCCGTGCTCGTCCTTCGGCGACGGCTGCGACTACAAGCTGTTCTCGCTGAGCGTCGACCCCAGCGGCACCTCGTTCTGGACGGGCGATCAGAACACGGGCAACATCTACCAGGTCGACATCGCCACGGGCAACGTCTTGAAGACGATCGACGGCATTCAGGCCGGCACCTCGGGCAACCTCTTCGGCCTCTCGATCGACAACCAGCTCGAGGTGGCCAGCTCGCCGCAGAGCACGGCGCCGCCGCCGGCGCCCGTAATCAGCACACCCACGGTCTCCGGCACCTTCGTCTACGGTCAGCCCACTCAGGTCTCGGCCGTCGTGACCGACACGACGGGCACGCCGATTGCGACGGGGTCGGTAACGTTCACGCTGGGCGGCGACTCGTGCACCGCCTCCCCCGACAACAACGGGCTGGCGATGTGCTCCATCACGCCGGGTGGGCCGTCCGGGTCCTACACCCTCATGGCGACCTACAGCTCTAATACCTCGTCGGGGTCCACGACCGCTGTTACGGCCGCCAGCGAGGTCCCCACCCTGCTGAACACTGATCAAACTGCTGTGACCTACACCGGCCCCACCTCCGTCGTCAACGGACAGACCTTCTCGCCGTCCGCCACCGTCGTCGACACCACCACGAACACCCCGGTGGTCCCCGGGGGGCAAGTGACCTTCACGGTGGGCTCGGGCCCGACGGCACAGTCCTTCACCTGCGGAACGGACGCCAGCGGTGTCGTCGAGCCATGCACCAGCCCCATCATCAGTCAGACGACCTCGAACCCGCCGGTCACCGTGTCCTATGCCGGTAGCCCATACAACATGCCGACTCCGCCGCAGCCCATTCCGGGGTTGTTCACTGTCTGGGAGCCGACGGCGCTCACGGTCGCGGGCGGGCAGGTCGACTATGCCGACACCATCACTTTGTCGGCGACCCTCAAGGACACCTTCTCGACCAATCCCATCGCCAATGAACCGGTGGCCTTCACGCTGTCCGACGGCACGGTGCCCTGCCCCCAGTCCAACACCGATGCCAACGGAGTTGCGTATTGCCAAATCACGCCGAGCGGGACCGAGTCCGCGGGCACCTACATCTTGAGCGCCAACTTCGGCGGCGCCATCAGCCAACAGCTTCAGTTCATGTCTGCGAGCGGCTCGGCCAACGTCAAGGTCACACCCGAGGAGACGGCCATCACCTACACCGGACAAACCGTCGCGGTGAACGGCACTCCGTTCACGATGTCGGCCAACCTCACGCGGGGCGTAGGACCCGGATTGCCGGCGGAGACCGACACGGTCCCGTTGGGCGGCAAGACGGTGCTGCTGACGCTTGGTCCGCTCGGCAGCCAGCAGAGCTGCACGGGCACGACCGACAGCGCGGGCAACGCAAGTTGCACTATCACCCCCGTGGGCCAGCCGCTCGGCACGATTCCCGTCACCGCCCAGTTCGCCGGCGACCAGTATTACAGCCCGAAGAGCAATGGTTCGAACGTGAACGTCCCCGAAGGGACTCAGTTGACGATCAACTCCACTCCCCCGCTGGTCTACAACACCCCCTCGCCCGTGTCGGCCACCCTGACCACCAACCCGCCCGGCGGCCCCCCCGGGCCGGTGCAGCCGGGCGAGGTTGTTACGTTCGAGTTGAACAACAACTCCACGCAGACATGCCAGGCGACCACCAACGCCAGCGGCGTTGCCTCGTGCCTCATTACACCGAACGAGCCGGCGGGCAGTTACTCCGTGAGCGCGTCGTTCCCCGGGGACTCGGGCTCGATGCCCCAGTTGCTGCCGAACGCGTCCTCGAGCACCATCAGCGTGACCCAGGCTCCGACGACGCTGTCCTACACGGGTACGACGTCGGTGACCAACGGGCAGCCGGCCACGCTATCGGGCGTCGTCACTCAGACGTCGTCGGGGACCGACGTCCCGAACCAGACGGTGACCTTCACCTTGGGCTCGGGTAACTCCTGGCAGAGC
>Ga0209698_10004354_pt1 | contig 15542 bp, 14 predicted proteins | sample LitLauG_LLR_2012_FD_187203 | JGI IMG/M metagenome (GOLD analysis project Ga0209698, IMG submission 187203) | Freshwater sediment microbial communities from Pennsylvania, USA - Little Laurel Run_MetaG_LLR_2012 (SPAdes) (version 2) | ecosystem: Environmental > Aquatic > Freshwater > Creek >...
TCGAAGTCGCGAACCCCATCGTCCTCGCTTTCTTCGAAAGCATCACCGTCGTCGGACATCTCAACCTCCCTGCGCCGGACAGGCTGGTGCGGGCGGCGGGACTCGAACCCGCACGACGTTGCCATCGAGGGATTTTAAGTCCCTTGCGTCTACCAGTTCCGCCACGTCCGCTTTGGTCACAGGATCAGATACTTAGCGCCTTTTTTGAGCACATGGAATGAGCATGGCCCGCTGCGCCGCTCTTTCCATAAGCGACTCCCTCCGCCAAGGCAAAGCCTCAATCCGGACATCAGTAAGTGCTTTACGCAACCTCAATGTTGTCAATCTACCAAGGTCGGATGTTCGCGTCGCTTTTTGGCTCACCCCAGCGGTTTTCTCCGGCGCTGGCGCTCGCCGCCTGCCTGTTATCCGGAATGGGTCTTTCCGGCTGCGCCGAAATGAGCGACAGCGTCGGTTCCGCGTTCGCCGATCCTGCCAAATATGAGCTCTACGACTGCAAGCAACTGGAAGCCGAACGCAAGAACCTCGCCAACCGCTCGGCGGAACTGCAGGGTCTGATGGACAAGGCGCAGGCGGGCGCGGCCGGTCCGGTCGTGGCCGAGATTGCCTATCGCAACGAATATATCGCAGTCCGCGGACAGGCGCGCAACGCCGAGGAAGCCTGGCAACGCAGCAAATGCCATGAAACGCCGCCCGCGGCCGCCAAGGCGGTTTCCGCAGGCCCATCCCCGAACGACAGATCGCCCCGGCCACCGGCCAAGTCTGGCAACGCTGTGTACTGAAGCCGGATGATTTGAGCTTGAATCGATCTTTTCCCGCAGCGCAATTCACCTCTCCCCGCCTGGGAGCGATCAATTGCTGCGTTCAGTAATTTTACTTTAAATTACAGCTCGTTATGGTGGTTTCGTAAGGGCAAGCAGGGACAAGGCTGCACCAGATCTATGGGTCGGTTCCGGGCGCCGAGTAAATTCAATAATTTAACAGAATATGAGCTTATAACTAAAAAGCTTTAGCTACCGAACAGCTACCACTATTTTTCACCACTCGGTGCGACACGCTTTTTTCTCGATTCGAAGCTTGCGTCAGCGACCGTTTGTAACTGTCAAATTTCTTTCCTAAACGCTTTGTGAGAAGCGCCTTCGAAACGAACGTGCTAACTTTTCAGGGCGCTGGTCCCCCCAAAGTGGCGCATCACCAAAGGTCCCGTCTCAGCATCCCTCCTCCTCATTCTCCTGAGACGGGGCCATTTGCTTACATTTTTGATCTAGATTTGGTTCACCTCGGTTTGCGTGAGCGGTCCGGCGCACGTTCCGCAAGCACGTGCCGGACCTCACCGACCAGGGGTCAGCGTGTACCACATTGGCCAGCTTGGGGTAGTATGCCTCGTGAACGGAAAACGTAAAAGATGGGGTCGCCAATGCGGAAGAGGTTCAAGGAAGTCGCGCCCGTCATTGAGCATTCTTATCGACCTGCGATAGGTCTCGGAGGGCGCGGTCATCAAATTCGGTAATCGAAGCATCGACTGTCTCGTTCGCAACCTTTCCGCTCATGAGCGGCTTCATGCACTTCCCTTTATTCCGGTCGCGGCGCCGCTCGCGGCAGTAAGAGCCGAAGAGTCGTGCCGCCGCCCGGTTCGCTCTCGAGGCTGATTCGGCCACCCAGTCGCTCCACGACGATGTTGTAGGCGATGTGCAGCCCAAGGCCGGTTGCGCCGTAATGGCGGCGGGTAGTGAAGAACGGATCGAACGCCAGCCGCTTGATCTCCGGCGGCATGCCGCAGCCGTCGTCAGCCACTAATACCTCGACATCATCGGGCCCGGCTGCGCTCACTACGACATCGATCGTTCCGTCGAGCCCGTCGGGGAATGCATGCGTCATAGCATTGTCAACGAGATGAGTCAGGGCCTGACCGAACGGACCGGGGTAACTGTCCATCAGAAGATCGCCCTCGGAGCGAAGCTTGAGCGTGACGGAGCGCTCGTTCGAGTCCCGCGTAAGATGCGACAGAACCTGTTCCGTCAGCTCGCCCGCATCGAACTTGCGCCGATGTGACTGGCTCTGGTCGAGCGCGACTTGCTTGAACGATTGAATCCGTTCGGCTGAACGGCTTAGATTGCTTACCAACTGAGCGGCAGCATCCTGCACGAGATCCACGAATGTGTTCAGGCTCGAGCGCCTAAGATCGCCGCGCGCGGCTACGGCCGCAAACTGCGCCGCCTTCTGCTGCAGCGCGGAGGCAACCGTGAGGCCGATGCCGACGGGACTGTTCACCTCATGCGCGACACCCGCCACCAGGCGGCCAAGCGCAGCAAGCTTTTCGGCCTCGATCAGCGATTCCTGGGTCTGGCGCAGATGTCGCAGCGCGGTTTCGGCCGCATCTTTCGCGTCCCTTATTTGCTGATCGGCACGTTTGCGGTCGGTAATCTCTTCGGCAGCGACGTTGACCGCGACGATCTCGCCGGTGGGTGCGCGAAGCGGGTGCCAATAGGTCACCCAGTAGCGTTCCTCGACACGGTCGGCGCGTTGTCCGGCGACCTCGATCCCGATCACCGGCTCGCCGGTTTCCATGATCGAGCGCACGATCGCTTCGACCGCATCCGCAAGCGCCGGCACGCAATCCCGGACGAAGCGGCCAAGATGATCCTCCACCGAAATGCCGCAGATCTCGGTGAGACGCTGGTTGATCTGCAAGTACCGGCAGTCCGGGGAGAGGCAGGCGAGCCCGATGGGCGCCGTGTCGTAGATCAGTTGCAGGGCGGGTTGCTGCGGAAACAGCACCACCTCGGAAGCCTGTGATGATTTCGGCGCCTTAAGCTTCATTGCTCGTTTCCTAATAGTATTTCAGCGACGAGTATATGGCCTGAAAATCTGTAGTTTCAGCATTATAAATACCGGCTATGGAAAAGAACTGGCACCTAGTAGAGAGCATGACCTCCAGTCAAAATCACCCCCTCTGCTTGACGTGCCCGAGGCTCGGAAAAACTGTAGTGTTTCTTGCGGCGGTTGGCTTGATGCAAAGGCGCAAGTGAACGGATTAGAGTTTGATCAAAATGCGTTAGAGCGCCTCGCTGCCAAATAATGCCGGCAAAGTTGCGGCATGGTCATATTGCGAATTTCTCGCCTCTCATTCGCTAGCAGGCAGCCACATAAGTAGCCAAAACATGGCGCTTTTTTGCCTCACGAGAATGGTGCGTTCTTCGACGCATGAGGACCGGACTTGATGGGTTCAAATCAAACCGTGCGCTACACAGCCGAGGAAGAGCGCGAATGTAGTTGCGGCGCTCAGTTCCAGTTCATCTGCAAGATGCTCGATCCCCGCGACGGACGTATTCACCGCATGTTCAAATGCGATTGCGGGAAGCGCGCCTGGGAGGAACAACGGCCAGAAGCAGCCCGTGCTCTTTGAAACTTCCGCTCACAGCGGCGGTCCAGCAAAAAGTCGAAGTCACCGTTGTGCTGGCCCCTCGTGCGAATTGTTACGCTCGACCGCCGCGCTGCGGCTCGCCAATGTTTCGATGGGCCTCAGTGCTCCTAAAGGCGCCGGCCGCGTCCATAGTCGGCGCCCGTCTGATCGCCACGTGCAATTGGGGCGAAACCGGCACGCCGCCGGTCCCGCCCCAACCGCTCAGGCTCGCTTCTTCATGGCGGTCAGCACGGCCTCGGCCGTAATCGGCATGTGCCGCACTCGCGCGCCGACCGCATTGTAGACCGCGTTGGCGACCGCCGGCGCCACCACCGTGGCTGCCGGCTCGCCGATACCGCTCGGGTGGTGCCCCGACTCAATCAGCTCCACGTCGATCTGCGGCGCGTCGGCGAGCCGTATCGGCGTGTAATCATGGAAGTTGCTCTGCTCGAAGGCACCGTTGGCGAACGTCAACCGCTCGGACAGTATCTGGCTTGCCCCCCATAGCGCCGCGCTCTGGATCTGGGCCTTGGCATTCATCGGGTTGACGACGCGGCCCGGATCCATCGCAATAGTAATGCGATTGATGCGGAAGGCGCCGGTTTTCGGATCGACCGTCACCTCAGCGATACCGGCTACCCAGGTTGGGCTTTGTCGTTCTTCGGCTGAGGAGACGGCAATTCCCAGTCCCGTGTTGGGAGGCAGGCGCTTGGCACCCCAGCCGGCCTTGCCGGCAGCGACCCGTAGACAGTTGGCAAGGCGCAACGCCCCACCCACGGTCGCGGATTCGTATTGGGGCCAAGCATTGTCGTTCGGCCATGGCAACGAAATCCAAAGCCGATCCATATAGTAGTCCGAAGGCGTGCCCGGCGAGTAGCCGGTATTGGGAATGCCCCGGCTGCCACCCTTTCCGTTGAGCAAAGCGAGGCGGAACTCCAGAGGATCGCGCTTGAGCTCGTGAGCCACCTCATCCATGAATGATTCGACCACAAACATGTTGTACGAGTTCGATACCGTGCGCAGTGCGCTCGCCTGCACGGCCCAAGTGGTGCGCGGGCTGTCCCAAGCACGCACGCGGTGGTTCTCGACGTCGTACCAATGGTCGCTTCCGCCAATCGACCATTGGTCGATGTCCTGCTTCTTTTCGTCCCACGAATCCAGCTGCAGCCAGTCGGTGCCGAACTTCTTGCCGACGCTGAATCGCTCCCCCATCCAGCCGCAGCAAATGTCGTGGTTCATAGCCGCGAGCTGGCCGCCTTTCAAGCCGGCCCTGAGCTTGTGATAGGTTGGCGTGCGAGCGAAGCTCGTCGCGAAGGTCGTCTCGCGCGTCTGGATCAGCTTCACTGGTCGGCCGGCCTCCTTGGCGCAAAAGGCCGCGGCGAGAATCTCGTCATAATCCTGCTTGCCGCCGAATCCGCCGCCGAGCGGATAACCGTGGATGAAGATCTTGATGTCCTCCGGCTTCTGGTTGAGCACCTTGGCCAGGTAGGCCGTTAGCGTCATGCGCGCAAACGACGTGCTCTGGGTACCGGCATGGACATGCCAGGCGCCGTCGGTGAACTGTACCGTCGCGTTGAGCGGCTCCATCGTGGCGTGGCATATCATGTCCGTGCTGTATTCCATCTCCACGACGCGCTCCGATTCCTTGAGCGCCTTGTCGACGTCGCCCTCCAGCACCCAGTTGGCGGCGGCCTGAGTATTCTTTGCTCGCTCGGAGAGCTCCTGGGTAATGTCATTAAGCCCGAGATTTCCGTACGGACCAGGATCGACATTGACCTTGAGAGCCTTGGCGGCCTTGACGGCGGCCGGGAAGCGTTCAGCCAGCGCCACCACCCAGCCGGTGCACTTGCCGATCGAGTCATCGACCTTCACCGCCTTGACGAACCCCGGGATTTTGCGTGCTTCGCTGTCGTCGATGCTGAGCACTTTCGAGCCGTACCGGGCGCGAGGCACCACTAAGGCGCCATACACCATGTTGGGCAAAAACACGTCGATGCCGTATTTCAGCTGGCCGTTCGTCTTAGCCGGGATGTCCAGCGCCGGAATTGAGCGACCGATGATGTTGTAGTCGCCAAAGCGCTTGAGCTTAATTGCCTTGAAGTCCTCCGGATAGCTGAACTTGCGGTCGATCTTGACCTTCTGGATGATCTCGCCGTAGCCGATCGAGCGACCCGAGGCTTTGTCGTACACCCGACTCGCGCGAGCGTAACAGTCGTCGAGCTTGGCACCGAGCACCTGCGCGCCGGCTTCCAGCAGCGCTATCCGACCGGCCGCGCCGGCACGCGATAACCGATCGAATTCGGTTGTGACACTGCCGCTGTTGACAGTGTATGCAAGCCCGTAGATCGCGAAGTTCTCGATGCTCTCCAGCGGGGTGTCGAGGCGCACGTCCTCCCACCTGACCTCGAGCTCCTCCGCGATGATCTGCGCCAGCGCAGTGCCGATGTGCTGACCCATCTCGGCCTTGACGATGTGCATCGTCGTTGTGCCGTCCTGCGTCAGGGTGAACCAGATCGACGGCGTGAACATCGCAGTCGGCGCCGCTTCCGCAGTACCGCCCTGGAGCATGCTGGGCAGGCCAATGCTCATGAAGGCGCCTGCCGCAGTCGCGGCCGAGCGTACTAAGAACTCGCGCCGGGTCGTCGTCATCTGCTCAGCCATGTCGCCCTCCATCATTTGCGATCTCAGCCGCACGCTTTACGGCACCTACGATGCGAGAATATGTGGCGCAGCGGCACAGGTTGCCGGTCATACCGTCCACGATCTGCTTGTCCGTCGGCCGTGAGTTGGCCGACAGCAGCGCCGCCGCCTGCATGATCTGCCCCGATTGGCAGTAACCGCACTGCGGTACCTGTTGCTCAATCCACGCCTGCTGCACCGGGTGGGCATTTGCCGGATCCAAGCCCTCGATCGTAACAATATGTGCGTCGCCGAGCTCACCCACAGAGATCATGCAGGAGCGCACCGCCTCGCCATTGACATGCACCGTGCAGGCGCCGCATGCGCCGATGCCGCAACCGTACTTGGTGCCAGTCAGCCGCAGGTCCTCACGAATGACCCATAGCAACGGGGTATCGGACGGCGCGTCCGCAAAATAACTCTGACCGTTAATCGTTAGGTTCGGCATCGTAGTTATCCTCCTCTTACTTTCTCGACTAACCAACCTCCAGCAATGGCTCTTCCATCTCTGGCCAAGCGCGCAATTACAAATCGGCAGTGCGGCGGCAAAATCTCGGCGCGGTGGGCGAGGAACAGCTCCACTGGCTTGCGATGCCCAAGTGCGCGAGACGACAAAAACATGTCGCATTCGCGCAATGGGAGTTACGTGGTGGCAAAGCCTTAGTGCCGCGCTGAGCGTTGATCTTTGCGGCGGCCTTCCCCCGACTTCTCAACGCGTAGGGCGACAACAGCCCGGCGCAGGAAATGATATTGCCGTTCTCGATCTCGTTGTCGGTGGGGCTGGGGTCGTGTTTCTTCTCAGCCGTCGGCTTTGGGCAAGCCGAAAGGCTCGGCGGAGACGCCAATAGAATGTGTCGCCATCGCGACATGTCAATTATCCCGCCCCATCGGGCCGCTAGGATTATAAATAGTCTAAGTTTAGGTGTGTAACGTGTCCAGCTTCCTTTCTCGGCGTGAGCTGCCCAATGGCAGAGCAATTGCGACGTCCACTATCGCAAGGTGCGACCGTCAGTAGGATTTTGGGCAAAAAGGCCGATTCCGGCGCAACGTCTCTGCAGGCGTAGGCGCAGGCCGAGGTCGAGACGAGCAGTGTGTACGGCCTTGCGCATAGGTTACGTTCGCTACGTCAAGCAGGGTCTTTCAAGTGGAATCCGGCCGCGTCACAAAGTGCATGGCCTTTTCATAGGCTCGCGACCCTAACCGCGGTTTCGTTCGGAGCATCACCATGACGTACCACGGTCCGATCCGCACGGTCGTCGTCGTAATTTTCCGAGCTTTCCGAGCTTCGTTATCGCGCAGATTGTGAGGCGGTACCCACCGAACCCGAACGCACCGACTGTTATATCGGCCTGAGCCGCCTTTATCGGGGACAATCGAATGTTGCGGCTGGCAAAGCACGCCTGCAATCAGACGCCGCACGTTACCATCAAGTAACCGGAACAAACCGCTCAAAACACAAACTCCATCGTTCGCGATAGGCATCACTCTCCTGAATGAGGATTTCCAACCGCTGGTGCAACTCATGCAGTCTGGCTCCGCGGTATTGGGCAATGTTTTTTTGGGGGAAGGAGGTCGCCCATTGGCGGCGCTACGCCTCGCGTTTCCAATGCGGATCGTACTGCGAGATAAAATGCCAGCCGTCGCAAGCGGACATCATGTCGCAACTTCCCGGGTTGCAGCGTGCTAGCTTAGCGCGGCATCCATTGAGGCCAAAGATGAGGCGGCGCGAGTTCATTGCCCTTGTCGGAGGGCAGCGGTGCGGCCGCTGCCTACACCTCTGGAACGACTGGAAGGCCGAAAGGTGTTCGCCGTTTTTCACCGTCGCCGGAGGATGCGCCCGCTTACACTGAACTTGTGACGCGGATGGTTGAATTATCCAACTACTCGCGTAGCCGGACCGCGCCGTAATCGTTTGAGGAAGATCAAGGCGCCTCGTCATCAAGCAGATAGATTTCGACCATCATATTGCCGAGCGACGATCTCTTACGAGGCGCTGTTCCGGCGTTATGTGCGGGATCCATTGGCCTTTTTGGGTCGCGCTTCTTATCCACGGCTTCGCTGATCGACAGTCAGCGGGGCCGTGCTTTGCCGCCGGAAAGCTACAACCCGTCAGACAAAACGCGCCGATGCAGCGTTAGGACAGCAGCGCTGGCTTGATCACCGTCGCCACCGGTGACACCATCCATCGCATCGGGGATACGTTGGTCCCGACACACTGGCAACGCATTGGAACGCCTCAGATGAAGGCGTTGCGTCCGGTGGCCAGCAGGCTCAGGCTACGTTCGAGCATCGCTCGACGTCGCAAACCTCTAGGCAAGCGCAACGCAACGGCACAGGCCGTCGAGGGAAACCTTGGCGGCTTTTGCGCTCTAGTCTTCGTCCGGCTCGCGGACGACTGGCGGTTCGTCGGCTTCCTCTTCCTCTTCTTCATCGTCCTCGTCGTCCTCATCAGGATCTCGGGGCGGCAGCATGTTGCCCATGATCACGAAGGGACTCCATAATTCCTCGGGGATGCATGGTGTCATTTGCTCCTCCCAGGCAGGCAGGCTTCATCGAAAGCAGTCGAGGCGCGGCCTCAGCTAACATATATGATCAGCTAACATATATGAAACGGGCGACATGCCGAGGCCGCTTGTGTGAGAACTGCCGACCAAGGGGGCACATGTCGGACCAGTTGAAGTTCTTGCACTTTGTGACAAGCAGGCTTGGCGGGTGTCCGCGGGAAGGACGCAAGCTTTTTTGCAGACACCCTCTTTCCCTGTCACCACAGTCATTGCAATATCGTTGCAGCATGACCGCCGGCAAACCAGCGTGTTCAATATGACCTCATACCCAACCAAAACCCGGAAAGACACACGGACGCAATTCGAGCAAATTGTCCTGTTGCTCCAGGGAGGCGGTGCGCTCGGCTCCTACCAGGCCGGGGTATATCAGGCCCTGGCTGAGGCGAATCTTCATCCGAATTGGGTCGCAGGAATTTCAATCGGCGCGATCAATGCGGCAATCATCGCCGGCAATGCCCCCGACAAGCGCGTCGGTCGACTTCGTGAATTTTGGGAGGCCGTCAGTACGTCCCCTTTAGGCATCCCATATGTCAAATCCGTTGAACTGCAAAACGCGTTTGTTCATCAGCTTGTCAATCAGGGAAGGGCCGTCAACATCCTGATGTTTGGCGCTCCGAATTTTTTTACTCCGCGTGTGCCACCGGCGACGCTGTGGCCCGCGGGCACCTCGGACAAAGCCAGCTACTACGATACTTCGCCTCTGAGGGCTACCCTCGAGCGGCTGGTGGATTTCGACCGGATCAATGCCGGACGCATGCGCTTCAGCGTCGGCGCCGTGAATGTCGGCACTGGAAACTTTGCCTATTTCGACACCACCACGGATCGCATAAGACCTGAGCATGTCATGGCCAGCGGCTCGCTCCCTCCCGGCTTTGCAGCCACCGAAGTCGACGGCAAGTTTTATTGGGACGGTGGACTTGTCTCCAACACTCCGCTGCAATGGGTGCTTGACAGCCGACCGCGGAAAGACACGCTCGCGTTCCAAATCGACCTTTGGAGCGCCCGCGGGGCGTTACCACATGATCTGACCGAGGTCGAAGTGCGATACAAGGATATCGTGTATTCAAGTCGGACTCGGGCAGCAACCGATCAATACAAGGCGGCACAGAAGCTTCGTATCACCCTGGCCAATTTCATGAAGCAGCTTCCCGATGAACTTCAGCACAGTGAGAACGCAAAAATACTGCAGCAGGAAGCGGACGAGAAGGTTTGCAACATCGTCCACCTCATTTATCGTGCAAGAAGCTTTGAAGGTATCGCCAAGGATTTCGAATTTTCCAGACGAACGATGAAAGAACATTGGGAGAGCGGTTACCACGATGCCCGCCGCGCGCTCGCGGAACCTGAAGTGATGCGCCTTCCGGATCCGATCGAAGGGGTTCGGATTTTCGATGTTTGCAAAGACGATTCCGAATAGGGTCGATGGAGGAGCCTTCTGCAGGCCTTGGTCACGCGACCGAATAGAGGAGCTAGCTGAAGGGGAGGATTAAACCCTAACCACCCTGTGCCATCCCGAAGGAGGCTTGCGAAACTTGCGAAACTTGCTGGTGTTCGCCCGAACGCATTCGCGAACGGGAGATTCGTTCATGCTGCCGACGGGGGCTTGCCGGTCACTCAGGGAGTTAACCGATGAAATTTTGGCTTCGCACTCTCCTCGGCGCAATCGTTGTCGTCGGCATTGCCATAGGCGGTCTCTCCTATGTTTATTGGGACCAAACGGTTCAGATCGGGTCGACGGCGATAAATTATGTGCGCTATTGGTCGGCTCCCGCCGGGACCCTTGAAACGGAAGTCGCCCCGACCGGAGCGGCGGCGCAGCCATCAACTTTGACGGCTTCGGCAGCGCCGCAGGCTGCTCCTGGTGGAACTGAGGGAGACTGGCCAAGCTACAACAAGACGCTGACCTCGAACCGTTTCTCGCAGTTAAGTCAGATCGACAGAACAAACGCTGAGAAGCTCAAAGTTCTCTGCACTTATGATACCGGGCAATATACCAGCTTCAATTCCGGGTTGTTGGAGGTGAACGGCGCACTGATCTTCGTGACCGCGTTCGACACCTTCTCCATCGATCCTTCGACATGCCGTGAGAACTGGCGCACGCATGAGGATTACGTTCCGGCAACGCCCCAGGAGGTCAATCGCGGCGCGGCGTATCTAGACGGCATCCTTTTCCGCGGCACCCAAGACGCCCGTGTCCTCGCCTACGATTTCAAGACGGGCAAACGCATCTGGGAAACCGCGATCGGAAACCCGAAGAAGGGCGAGAGCGCCCCGGCAGCTCCGATCGCCTGGAACGGTTTGGTTTTCATCGGCAACGCAGGAGGCGACATCAAGGGAGTGAAGGGGCGCATGTATGCGCTTGACGCCAAAACCGGCAAGATCGTGTGGGAGTTCTACCTCGTGCCGAAGGCCCAAGGCGATCCGACGCGCGGACCGCTCGGTGCGTCACCTCTCAATGCGTCGACTTGGGGCAACTCGCTGCAAAGCGTGCCGATAACCGGCGGTGCGACCTGGACTTCATACACCTTGGACCCGGATACGGGCTTGTTGTATGTGCCGGGCGGGAACCCCGCGCCCGATTTTGCAACCGATGTGCGTGAAGGGTCGAACCTTTACTCCGGCTCGGTCGTCGTCCTCGAGGCGATGACCGGGGCTTACAAGAACCACTTCAAGATCGTGCCGAAAGACTGGCACGATTGGGACGTTTCCGGCGCTCCAGCCATTATCAAGACCGCAGGCGGCAAGAAGGTTCTGGCGGTCGCCCCGAAGGATGGCCACCTTTACGGCTTCGATCTAGACACCAATGCCTTGCTCTACAGGCTGCCGGTCACCCGGATGGAGAACGAAAACGCGCCGTTTGTGGTCGGCAAGCCCGTCCACTTCTGTCCCGGCTCGGTTGGCGGCGCCGAGTGGAACGGTCCCGCTTACGATCCCCAGTTGAACCTCGTTTTCATCGGCGAGGTCGAATGGTGCACCACCGTTACGCTCACGCCGACCGAGAAAATCGCCACCGTGCCGCCCGGCCAACCGTGGTCCGGCGAAGCATCGATCAACCCTTTCTATACGTGGGGTAAGTCGGACCCGGCTTTCGATTGGGCAGGTTGGACCTACGCCGTTGACGCCGACACCGGCGCTTGGAGATGGAGAGCAAAGACGAATTATCCCGTTCAAAGCGGCATGACGCCGACGGCGGGCGGCATCGTTTTCTTTGGGGACATGGGCGGAAATTTCTACGTGCTTGACGCGGCAAACGGGCGCAAATTGTGGGGCCAAAAAATCGGCGGCGCGATTGGCGGTGGCGTCGTTACCTATTCAGTCAATGGGACACAAAAGATCGCCGTCGCAAAAGGTCTCACGGAAATTCTGTGGCCAACCGAAATCACAACCGCCAAGGTATCAATACTTGGATTGGAGTAAAGCATCGCCAACCGCCTCGCGGCGTGATGACCGCCGCGCTGACTGTGCGATACGTCGTCCAATAGCCGGTCAGCTCGGCCAGCACAGTGCCCACGGCGCCGAGAGCGGCTACAAGGCCGCTGATCCTCCTCAAGGTCCAACGCCGAGCGTTCGCCTCTGGCGCCGGCCGTGTGGGATCGCTGGCACTCGAAGGTCCCACTGGCAGCCTTTGAGTGGCAGTGTGCAACACTTGCTGAAAGGGGCGCGGAACGTCTCTTGTTGGCACTTTTCCGACGTGGCCGATCTAACTGACGATGTCGGTTTTTTGGGGTAAAGCGGACTCACAGCTGACATCGCGGAAACGACGCGAATGACCCGCTGCAGACGTCATGATGCCGTGCCCTTTGCCCAATCATTTGCCAAGCTTCAGCGCGGCGCCCCAAAGACAGTTCGAGGCGCAGTCGACCGATTGAATCCCAACCGCGTCGCCAGTTTGCCGCAGCTTACCGACTCACGGGGCTCGCGCCGGTAACCTAACGAGGGTAGTCCTCGCTTCCTTAGGACCCGCTGAATTTACGAAATGGCGAAGCCGGTCCTTCAGGTCAAAAAGTTCTTCCAGAGGCATGTTCAGGAAGCAGTAAAACTCGCCCAGCATCTGCTCAGTCCGCTTCCGAAGCGCAACACCCTTCGGAGTTAGATCGACAAGTACGCGTCGTTCATCCGTAGCCTGCCGGCGCCGGGTGACGAGGCCCTTGCTCTCGAGCCGTTTGAGCATTGGCGAAAGAGTACCAAAATCCATTCGTAGCAGTGACGCAAGATCCCCGACGCCTTGCGGGCCGCGCTCCCAAAGCACGACGAGAACCAGATATTGAGGATAGGTCACGCCAAGCTTTTGGAGGAAAGGCACGAACAAACGCGTCATGTGGTTGCTCGCGGCGTAGAGCGCGAAGCAAAGATGGCTGTCCAGCCCCGGCATTTCCACGGGGGCAATGGAGCTTTGAACATCCAAGGGTTTTCTTTTTGCGTCACGTCGCATCATGGGCTTTCCTGACAACTGCCTAACTCGACCTCAAACTTCCGATTGCGTCCTTTCAAAACTGCTAGACGAATATTGGGAGAGGGCGGAGCCAGTTTTGCCTGCGGGGCGCTGGCTTAAACAGCACAACAGACCAAGGGAGAGAAACCATCATGTCTGACATGGATCGTCGTGCATTCGTTGGCGCCGCCGCTGTAGGTGGCGTGGCAGCAGCCGTTCTTGCGGCTTCATCCGCCATGGCGGCGGGACTGAGCGGTTACTTTGTGATCGCGGAAATCGTATCCAAGAAGGATAAGGCGGATGACCTCCGCGCATTGCTCGTCCCTTCGCAGAATTGTCCGCGAAAGAACCGGGTTGTTTGGTCTACACGCTGATGGAAGTTATCGGGGAGCCGGGGCGTTTCCTGACCTTCGAACGGTGGACCGACAAGGCTGCGCTCGGGGTTCACATGACTACGCCGCACATCAAGGAAATTGTGCCAAAGCTCGAGCCCGTTCTCGCAAAGCCGTTTACCCAGCTTTTCCTCGACGCGCGCACGGGCGGCTAACGCAACAGCACACAAAGCAAACGGCGGGTTGCTGCTTTCAGCGGCCCAGGGACAACCTCGATCGATAATTCAAAGCGAATATAGCAACAGGGAGGGAAGAATGCGCGGTCTAATCTATGGGTTGGGTGCGGCGGTGACACTCGCAATTGCTGCTCCGGCGTTTGCCGGCGATCTCACGAGCATCGAACTTGATCCCAGCGGCAAAGCGATTGCGGTCAAGAAGGAGCCTGGAAAGCTCGCTCTGATTCCGGACATTGCCGGCAAGCCGAACAAGGGTTTCGAGTATGCGGCGATCTATCAAGTGCCGCCGAACAGCATTGATATTAGCAAAGGCATCAATGTGATGCGCGGGCACGTCGACGCCAACGGCTCGATCGCGCTTCACGAGGGACCTGCGGAACAGGGATACGTTCTTTACGTCATCAGCGGCACTGGCAAGATGACCCTGAACGACAAGGATGGCAAACAGTACGGCGAAGTCACCTACAAGCCCGATGATATCCTTCTGTTCCACCCGCATACGTGGCACGGCTGGATCAACGGCGACAAGCCGTTCGAATTCCTCGGCTTCGACATGCAGGAAAAGAAGTAACGCCAACCTATCGGCGCGAGCAAAAGATCGCCCCGTCCCAAGCTCACGCCGATGGCGAATCTGCTTCAGAGGAGGAAACCGTGATCAAGATCCATCATCTCAACCACTCGCGCTCGACCCGGGTCATCTGGTTGATGGAAGAGCTGAACGAGCCCTACGAGATTGTGCAGCACATGCGGGATCCCAACACATTCCGCTCACCGCAGACGCTCGAGCGAGTCCATCCGCTCGGCAAGGCCCCGGTGATCGAAGACGGCCCCCTGATGCTCGCGGAGTCCGGCGCCATCATCGAGTATCTCATCTCGACCTATGGCCGCGGCAAGCTCGCGCCGGCGCCGGGCGGGTCTTCCTGGGCGCGGTATATCGAACTACTTCACTTCGCGGAGGGATCAGCCATGTTTCCTCTGCTTGTCCACCTTCTCGGCATGTTCACCGGCGGACTCTCCGATGGTCTGAAGGGGTTCATCACACCGGACATTGCCAAGATCCTGAAATACCTTGACGCCGAGGTTGCTAGAAACGGCTACCTCATGGCAGAGGGCTTCACCGGCGCGGACATCCAGATGTCCTACGTTGTCGAAATAGCTCGCATGGGTAAGCTGCACGAACCGTATGCGTCCCTGGAAGCCTGGATGGCGCGACTTGAGCAACGCCCCGCCTACAAGCGTGCGATCGAACGGGGCGGACCGGTACGGCTCCCGATCTGATGAGATCTTGTGGTCCGGCGGATGAGGAACGTCCGGTCTTGACCCGAAGCCGACCTTCGAGCCTGCTCGCAACCCGCTCTCCGCTATGATCGAATACTCCCCTCGGTCACGTACTGGTGAGGCGCACTCTTGGGAGCTGATGAGGTAGCTTATCTTGGATGGCTCTAAAGGAAATCCAAGGCGGACTGATGGCGACCCATGGAGGCCGCATGAGCGCATCGCGCACCCCATGGCTGAAGCGGCTCGTTTTTATGTGGGTCGCCGCCGCTGTTATCCTCGTTGTCTCAGTTGGCGAGACTGCCGCTCAGCCGAAACAAATCCTGTTCCTTCATTCGTATGGCCCGAATTTCCAGCAGGCCACCGCATGGAGCGCAGAGATCCGCAATGAATTGAACCGACAGTCGCCTTGGCCGCTGGACGTTCAAGAACATTCCTTGGTCACGGCCCGGAGTGGCGACGAAGCTGCTGAAGCTAAATTTGTTGAGTATCTCAAGGCGCTCTACGCTCAACGACCGCCCGATTTGATCGTCGCTATCTTTGCGCCCGCAGCTCGCTTCGTCCAGCGACACAGGGCAGACCTGTTTCCGACAACGCCGATGCTACTTGCGGTAGTCGAAG
>Ga0209698_10004355_pt1 | contig 15540 bp, 15 predicted proteins | sample LitLauG_LLR_2012_FD_187203 | JGI IMG/M metagenome (GOLD analysis project Ga0209698, IMG submission 187203) | Freshwater sediment microbial communities from Pennsylvania, USA - Little Laurel Run_MetaG_LLR_2012 (SPAdes) (version 2) | ecosystem: Environmental > Aquatic > Freshwater > Creek >...
GGCTGAAATGGATCGAACGTCGCGGCGCGATCCGAAGAGTCGGGATCACAAGATGTCGCGCGAGGAGGCCATTTCGCTGGCATCCAATTTCTATCTGGATCGCTACTTTCACGACGTGAACGCGCCCAGCTTTGCGCAGTTGAACGTGGGCAATCCGGAGTTCTTCAAGCAGATCAATGCGGTGCTGGACTCGGAATCGCTGGATTCGCTGAAAATCTACGTGAAGTGGCACCTGCTGAATTCATCGGCGCCCTGGCTCTCTCAGCCCTACGTCGAAGCGAACTTCAAAATGCAGCAGGCGCTTACAGGACAGAAGGAAATTCAAGCGCGGTGGAAGCGCTGCGTGAATTTGACCGATCGTGCACTCGGCGAGGCGCTGGGCCAGAAATATGTTGAGGTGGCATTTCCGCCGGAGAGCAAAGCGCGAATGCTGAAGATGGTAGACGCGCTGGAGAAGTCGCTCGACGCGGATATTCAGAATCTGTCGTGGATGAGCGGGGAAACCAAGAAGCAGGCGAAGGTCAAGCTGGACGCGATTCGAAACAAGATCGGGTATCCGGACAAGTGGCGCGATTACAGTTCGGTCGAGATCAAAGCGGGCGACCTGCTGGGCAACGTGCAGCGCGCGAACGAATTTGAAGCGAAGCGGCAGATCGCGAAGATCGAAAAGCCGCTCGATCGCAAGGAGTGGGGCATGACTCCGCCGACGGTGAACGCATACTACAGCCCGCCGTTCAATGAGATCGTGTTTCCTGCGGGGATTTTGCAGCCGCCGTTTTTCGATCCGAAGCTGGACGATGCCGTGAACTTTGGCGGGATCGGGCTGGTGATTGGGCATGAATTGACGCATGGGTTCGACGATCAAGGGAGGAAATTCGATCCGCAAGGAAACTTCCACGACTGGTGGACCAAACAAGACGGCGAGGAATTCGAAAAGAGAGTCAGCTGCGTCGCGAACGAGTATTCGAACTTCGTGGCTGTCGATGACTTGAAACTCAACGGACGCCTCACCCTGGGCGAGAACACGGCCGATAATGGCGGAGCTCGCATTGCGCTGGCGGCGCTGGAGCGCTTAATCGCGGAGGACAAGACCGGGAAGGAAGGGCAGAAGATTGACGGCTACACCCCGGAGCAGCGATTCTTCCTGGGATTCGGCCGGGTGTGGTGCGAGAAAAGGCGTCCGGAGGTGTCGCGCATGCGGGTGCTTACGGATCCGCACTCGCCAGGGAAGTACCGCGTGGATGGCGTGGTACAGAATATGCCGGAGTTCCAGAAGGCTTGGGGATGCAAGGCGGGGCAGCCGATGGTGGCGGAGAACGCTTGCCACGTGTGGTGAGGCTCAGGCTTTCAAACTAACCAGGTTTTTCTGCATTTCGTCTGCAGTCTTGAGCATGGCGAGATTGGTGTCGAACAGCGTCTGCGCCGACATCAGCGCTATCATTTCGGCGCTGAGATCGGCGACGTCCAGGTTAATGCCGTTCGGTGAATTGGCTCCGGGATTGGCGATCCTGGCAGCAGCGGTTTCCAGTTGAGTATTCGCCTGCTGCAGGGCTTGAAGGGCGATCGAGGAGACATCCATGGGGATTGCATCGGCAAATCCTCGTGGAGGGTTAGTTAGTGCGAGGCAGAGAGGGAGACGATGGTAATCAGTCACCGGTTACCGGTCGCTCCCTCAAGCGCATAAGGGTGCTCGATGTCGATTCGCAGAAATACCAAGTTCCGGCAAAACCGGCCGGAAATGGGGCACCCGGTTCAGAGCGAATGGTAACTTGGCACGGCCAGCTTAGCACCAGTCTTGCATGCTTCGTCGAGGACGCGAATCACGTCAGCGAACGGGACTGCGTCGTTCGCTTCTACCTGCACGACTTGGTCGCGGCCGCGCACTAGATGTTCCAGAGTGCCTTCTAAGTCCGACCACGCAATCGTTTTCCCGTTCACCATGAGTTGCGAGAGTTCTGCCTGCCTCGATATACGCACGTCGATTGCTCCGCTTTTCTGCGGGACAATTTCCACATTGATGCCTTGCGGGGGCACCAGACCAGCGTGGCTGCGGGATTCCGGTTGCAAGGTCAGAAGGACTGCGTTTTCGAACTGCGCGGAGCGGGCAGGGCCCAGCGCTCTTCTGAGCGAGGAGAATGTCGAGAGAGCGTCGGCTTTGATGTAGAGTCTGGCATCGCGCAGACGCGGCGTGGCTTCCATCTTTTCGAGCAGTTGCTCGGGAGTGACGGGCTTTACTCCGAAGTAGAGTCGGCCGTCGGCAGTTACGGCGACGATCCAGGCGTCCGCGTTGTCGGCGGCGGGATAAGCAGTCGCATTCGTGGTGCGCGCCATCTGCACGCTCACGCCTTGGCGAAGATGTTGGGCTAGGCTTATGCCCAGAGACAAGGGAACGATGAGGGCAAGAGCAAGGGTCATCTGGAGCTGTCTCTGCGAGTTGGACGTATTCGTTCTGATCGAGGACATAGGATCTCCTTCGAGGGCTTGGGCCCTCAGCGGCTGAAGCCGCTTGTACTTTGTGACTGGTCCGGCTTGAAGCCGGGCCCTGCCCATTCTTAGTGGTGTCGGCTGCGTGCAGGGGCGAGACGCCCCCGCGACAGCCGGCGGGACACCGGCGCTACGTTTTGTGGGTTACGGTTTGGCGCCGCCTAGCGATGCGGTGCCTAGCATGCCACCCAGGCCCATGGTTTCTACTACGGAGGATGGAACGATCACCATCGAGCCGCGTTCTTTGATGGCTTCATACAACATGTTCATGGCGCGCAGATGCAGGGCGGTCGGATCGTTCCTGTAGATTGCGGCCGCTTGCGCGAACTTGTCGGCGATTTCGGTTTCGGCCTGGCCGAGGATGTTGCGGGCCTGGCGTTCGCGTTCGGCCTGAGCCTGGCGCGACATGGCGTCTTCAAGTGCCTGCGGAATTTTCACGTCGCGAATTTCGACCGATTGTACTGTGATGCCCCACGGGTTTGTCTTCTCGTCGAGGATCTGCTGCAGTTGTCGCCCGAGGGTTTCGCGTTCGGTGATCATCTGCGCGAGTTCGTGGCGTCCGATGGATTCGCGCAATGCGGTCTGGGCGCTCATGTTGATGGCATCGACGAAATTCTCGACTTCGAGAATGCATTTCTCTGCGTTCCAGACCATCCAGAAAACGATGGCGTCGACGTTCACGGGCACGGTGTCGCGGGTGAGCGTGGATTCGGCGGAGACACTGGCCACACGGACCCGTTGGTCGACGTAGGGGCTGAGCGTCTCAACGATGGGCACGATGTGGCAGAGGCCGGGTCCACGAAGGCCGACGTAGCGGCCGAGACGCAAGACGGCCACTTTCTCCCACTGCCGCACAACCTTGATCGCGAAGAGGAAATATAGTCCAACAAGAGCTCCCGCAACGGCGTACACCTGCTGATGGGTTGCTTGCGCGATTGCGATTCCAGACAACAGGCAGACGGTGAACAGCAGAAGGGCAACTCCATTGACTTCGCTGATTCGAATTTTCGGCATGACTATCTCCTTTGTGCGTGGTGCGGCAAAAGCTCGCGTAAGCGGTCGATCAATTCTTCCAGGGTGAATCCGGCGGCTCCCGCGCGAGCCGCGAATTCCCCCGCCATCTGGCCAAGCTGACGCTCGCGCTCGACGGTTTTCTTTTCCGGCTTCTTCTCACTGATGAATGTTCCCGTGCCCTGATGAGTTTCGAGCAGGCCCCCGAGTTCGAGTTCGCGGTAGGCGCGCATCACCGTGTTGGGGTTGATGGCGAGATCCACAGCAAGCTGGCGGACTGTCGGAAGCTGGTCGCCGGCCGTCAGGGAGCCGGAGGCGACGCCGGCCCGCACTTGATCGATGACCTGGCGGTAAACCGGGACGCCGGTATGAAGATCGAGAGCGAAGGCGAAGCCGTTTTGGGTAACCTTCTTCACAAGTGTTAATGTACTATAGAACTAGTACATTATGTCAATAGTTTTTTTCTCAAGCAAATCAAAGAGTTGCGAGTTACAGCCCATTCGCGCGGATGTGAGGTGCCTCGCGAGGGCCGGGGAGGACCCTCGACTCGGCTCAGGGCAGGCAGGCAGGTGACCTGAAGTTGTGCGTGACGGTGCTAACGGCGAAATGACTTTCATTTGACTCGCCAGTGACGATGTCAGTGACGAGATCAACTACTCTCGCGCTTGTTGCATCTCCAGATGCGATGCGAATGGGATTAAGACTTTCGAATCGACGCAGTGAGGGTAAGGAACTCGTAGAGTGCGCGTGTAAGGAGAATGTAAAAAGACTCGAATCGGCAGAGTTTTTTGTCGCAGGACAATGAGCGAATTTCGGCGAGTGCTAATTTTTGTGACGCGACGATAGAGAAACCCTGTTCAGTGCTGCTCGCGCTGAACGAGACGCCCGCGACGGCGTCCCGGGGACCCAGGTCAAGAAAGAAAATTTTCGATAGGTCCGGATCTGTCTGCTCTCCGGGCGAAGGGAGGCGTGTCGAGAGAAAGCGATAAGTGCACGCGCCGCGGGGATCGTGTGCTCGGGGTGAGGAAACGAGTCCGCGGGATTCGCGTTACAGGAGGTTCACAATGCAGAGACTTCTGGCATACGTACTGGCCACGAGTTGCGTGGGAACAAGCGCGATGCTGGTCCAGAGAGATATAACGATGCGGCAGAAACAGAATGTAGATGTGCAACTGACCAACGATGCCGCCTTTCGAGACGGACTCTATCTGGGCAGACTGGCACACGCCGCGCAGCGGCGGACGCCTGCGCCGGTGGGAAGGTGGTCCACGGAAAAAGATCGTGCCCTGTTCGCTGCCGGCTACCGGCAGGGATTCGGTGAGGAGACCTCACCGCAGTAGTGAAAACGAAACAGTTCCGGACCCCAGGTGAATCCGGAAGCAACCACAATCAAGGTTCTCGAAGTTGTAGCTCCCCCCTGCGCTACAGATTCTCCAATTGAGGTGACGTTTTATGAACGGGAAGAAGTGTTTGTCTATTTTGGCGATCAGTCTGGCCATTTGCATCTCCGTTCCGCATCGGGTGAAGGCGGGGGGCGCTGCGCCAACGACCACATCGAATGTCCGCGGTACTGTCCATTTTGAAGGAAAGGTTCCGGTTGCAAAGCCGATCAGCATGGCGGCCGATCCCGTCTGCGCCAAACAGCATCCCGCTCCCGTCCTGGCGCAGGAAATCATGGCTGACTCCAAAGGCAATCTGCAGAACGTGGTTGTCTTCGTGGCGGAGGGCCTGGGAGATCAGAAGTTCGATCCGCCAAGCGAGCCGGCGGTCGTGGAACAGAAGGGATGCATGTACCAGCCGCACGTGATGGCAGTGCGGGCGAATCAAAAACTGGAACTGGTCAACAATGATCCGACTTCGCACAACATCCATCCTGTTCCAACCAACAATCGCGAGTGGAATAAAGCGGAGCCGCCGGGGACGAAGATGGAGGACTCGTTCGCTCGGGAAGAGGTGGCGATTCCGGTGAAGTGCAATGTGCATCCGTGGATGCGGGGATACATCGCGGTGTTCAAGCATCCATACTTTTCGGTGACAGGGAAAGATGGCAGCTTCGATCTGAGCAATCTGCCGCCGGGAACGTACACGATCAAGGCCTGGCACGAGAAACTGGGGACTTCGACGCAGACAGTGACGATCAGCGCGAACGAGACGAAGGAAATCAGCTTCGTGTTTAAAGGGATGTAGCGCGGGCTGTCGCGGTGATCGGAGGGGTGAACCGCTGCGGGGGCGAGACGCCCCCGCGACAGCCGGCAGGGTGCCGGCGCTACGGTTTGGGTTTGAAGCCTTTACGGCGTTGTTCGCTGTAACGGTGCAGGGCGTCGAGGATGATGGGGTACGCTTCTGCAGGGGGGCGGATCTCGTCGACCTCGACCGCCTTGCCTTCCAGTTGTTTGTAATCCTGAAAAAATCTGCGGAGCATGACGAGGCGATGCGGAGGCATCTCTGAAGCGCTCCGGTAGGAGTTGAACTCAGGATCTTCGGTCGCGACGGCGATGATTTTGTGATCCTGCTTGCCGGCGTCGATCATGGTCATCAAGCCGATGGTGCGGGCGTGAATGATGGTCAGCGGCACGACCGCTTCCTGGCAGAGAACGAGTACATCGAGCGGGTCGTCATCCTCGGCGAGCGTTTGCGGGATGAATCCGTAGTTCGCGGGATAGTAGACAGCGGAGTAGAGAACGCGGTCGAGGCGGATCAGGCCGCTGGTCTTGTCGAGTTCATATTTCACGCTTGCGCCGTAGGGGATCTCGATGACGGAGTCGAATTCCTGCGGGAGTTTGTCGCCGGGAGTTACATCGTGCCAGGGATGGATCATAGGATTGTTGCGCTCCGGAAATGACTATTCTAACGGACGCTGACTTGGGCTAGGTCAGAGGCTCACTCGCACGCGTGATGAAGCACCCCGGAAAAGCTTTCACCACAGGGGGCACAGAGGGGCACAGAGGTAAGTCAAAATCCCCACCCTTTTCGCACCAGCGCGAAAGAAGGGTGGGGCACCCTGGAGTTACTGAGTCAGGTGGAATTCAGAGTGGAGCTTGGCTTGGGAATTGTCTCCGGCCCAAACGTCGAAGCCTTCCGGTTCGACTACCCATTTTTTCAGAGCCGGGCTCCAGAACTGGAGTTCGTCTGGACCTAGCTTGAAATGAACCGTTTGCTTCGCTCCAGGTTGCAGACTTATTCGCTGAAATCCTTTGAGCTGCTTGACTGGACGCGAGGCGCTTCCGGCTCGCTGGTGGATGTAGAGCTGAACCACCGCATCGCCGGCGCGGTTGCCGGTGTTTGCCACGTCGACGGAGACGTCAAGGGTCGATCCTACTTTTGCTTCCGGTTGGCTGAGCTTCAGGTTGTCGTAGGAGAAAGTTGTGTAGCTGAGGCCGTAGCCGAAGGGATAAAGCGGTGTGCTCAAGGCGTCCCAATAACGCGAGGTGAAACCGGGGGCGTCTTCGGGAGCCTGGGTGAGAGTGTGGTTGTAGTAGAGCGGGAGTTCGGCGGAGTTATGGGGCCAGCTCACTGGAAGGTGTCCGGCCGGGTTGGCGTCGCCGAAGAGTATGTCAGCGATTCCGTTTCCGCCCTGGCTTCCGGAATACCACGTTTCGAGAATTGCGGGAACGTGTTCCGCGGCCCATGTGATGTCGAGGGGGCGTCCGTTTACGAGAACGAGGATCACGGGCTTTCCAGTGGCAACGACGGCTTCGAGCAACTCTTCTTGTCCGCCCGAGAGCTTGAGTGAGGATCGCGAAGCGGCTTCTCCGCTCATGAGCGCAATCTCTCCGAGCACGACGATGGCAACATCGCTGCGCTTCGCAACATCGACTGCGTCGTCCATCGCTTTCCGGGCTTCTTCGGGAGTTTGTTTTGGCTGTTCTCTGACCGGGATGAACGGAATGTTTTCGAAGAATGACGGGATATCGCGACGAATGTTGGGTCCGTGAGCGAATTCCACTCGAACGGAATCGCCGACTTTGTTCTTGATGCCCTGCAGGATGTTGACCGTCGGCCCGGGCTTTGTCATCGCTCCCCACATATCCAGCAAGTCCGCTTCGGCGTCGGCCAACGGGCCGATTACCGCGATGGATTTGATTTGGGATTTACTCAGCGGCAGCGTGTTCTGCTCGTTGCGCAGCAACACGACCGAGCGCTGGACGGCGGTGCGGGCGAGTTCCTGATGCTCGGGAGCGTTAAGCACATCAGGGATGCGCGCTTCGTCGACGTAGGGGTGCTCAAAAAGTCCGAGTTTGATTTTGGCTTCGAGGATCGGAAGAACCATGTCGTCGATCTGCCGCATCGGAATGTGGCCCTGCTTCGCTTCGGCGATCAGGTACTTGAGGTACGTTCCGCTGGCCATGTCCATGTTCAGCCCGGCGGAGAATGCCTTCATGGCCGCATCTTGCCCGTCGCGAGCATAGCCGTGGGTGATCAGACTGTGGACGGCGTTGGCGTCGCTGACCACAAATCCGTTGTATTTCCACGCGTCGCGCAAGACATCATGCAGCAGCCAGCGGTTGCCGCTGGCGGGGACGTCGTTGAGGTCCATATAGGCGCTCATGAAACTGCCGACACCGGCATCGGCGGCCGCTTTGAAAGGGACAAGGTAGGTGTTCCACATTTGTTCTTCGGGGATGTAGGAAGAATCGTAGTCGCGGCCGCCGTCGGCAGCGCCGTATCCGGCGAAATGTTTTGCGCAGGCGAGGACGCGGTCGGGTGCGCCCGGTTGCGTTCCCTGGAAGCCGAGCACTTGCGCACGGGCTATGGCGGCGCCGAGGTAAGGATCTTCGCCGGCGCCTTCGACCATGCGTCCCCAACGCGCGTCGCGGGCGATATCGAGCATGGGGGCGAAGGTCCAGGCGATGCCGGCGGCACGGGCTTCGCGGGCGGCAACGGTTTGCGCTGCTTCAACCAGCTTGGGATCCCAGGAAGACGCCATGGCAATCGGCGCCGGGAAGATGGTGTGATAGCCGTGGATCACGTCGAGCCCGAACAGGATGGGGATATGTAGGCGGGATTCATCGACGGCGATGTGCTGTATGCGGTTGATCTGCTTGGGGTCAGAAACCCACAACACCGAGCCGGCGCCGTATTTGCGAATGACGTCTTCGGGGCTTCCTACCTGCTGCACGAATTCGGGGATCGGAAAGCCCGGGAGCTGGGAGAGTTGGGTGATCTTCTCTTCGATCGTCATCTGGCGCAGCAGGTCCTTGGCGTTCGGGTGAGTTTGAGCCAGGAGTTCGGGGTTCGAAAACTGGAAAAAGAACAGCAAGGCAAACAGCGGTGAAATGAGTGAGAACCGATATTTCCGCAACGAATCAGACATGGTTCCTTTCTCCTCGGGGAGCAACTCGGCGCCTCGGTAACACGCGCGTAACCTGGATGATTGAGGCGAAAAGAGTGTAAACCTTTCGAGGCAAAAGGTCAGTGAGGGCGGGGGTCCTTCCGAATCTTGATCTGGAGGCCGGAGGACGCGTAAAGTTGAACGGTAGATCTTCCTCTGGGGTTGCCATGTCCAGTCAATTGAAAACCTACTTCAAGTTCGGTGGCGCTACCGTGGCAATTTTGTTGTTGCTGGCGTATCTGGCATACACGGGAGTGCAGGACAGCAAGAGCTATTACGTCACCATCAAGGAACTGCACAAGATGGGTGACGGCGCATATACCAAGCGACTGCGGGTAGCGGGCAACGTGCAGCCGGGATCGATCAAGCGCAAAGGAACCCACGTGCAGTTTGTGCTGGTCGAGGAAGATCAGAACCTGGCGGTCGACTACACCGGTACGGAAGCGCCGCCCGATACGTTTAAGGATGAGTCGCAGGCCCTGGCTGATGGCAGCTTCGGGCGGGACGGTGTTTTTCATGCTAAGCAACTGCAGGCCAAGTGCGCATCGAAGTATGCACCGCAGCAGCCGGGAGCAACTCCGGCGTCGACGCCAGCCAAGAGTATGACCCAGGTCCAGACCAGTTCGCCGGAACGCGCGAACTAGTCCTTAGAGTTTATTCCGCAGGGTTCGCAACGCGGGCGCTCGTGTTATCTCTGGCGATTCTCTCCTTTGCAAAAAATCCGTGAAATCCATAGATTCTTGCTGTGAGTGCTCCCTCGAGTGTGCCGACAGGCGATTCGACTGTTTCCGTCAGGAATGTGATCAAGCAATTCGGGCGATTTGCCGCCTTGCGCGGCATTTCGGCCGAATTTGATCCGGGGCGCTTTCACGCCATTCTCGGCGATAACGGGGCGGGGAAGACTACGCTCTTGCGCGCCTTGGCGGGACTGGCCCAGCCGACGCAGGGGACGATTTCAATTTTCGGGAAGAGCCCGCGCGACGCGTGCCGCGAGATTGGGTACATGGCTCATCCGTCGCTGCTGTACGACGAGATGAGCGGGATGGAAAATCTGCGCTACTTCGCGGGCTTGTACGGGCTTGGGAGTGATGCCCGGTGCGAGGAAGTGATTCGGGCAGTCGGGCTGGATCCGGAACTCAATCGCAGCGTCGGCCAATACTCGCAGGGTATGCGGCAGAGGATGTCGCTGGCACGAGCCCTCTTGCACGATCCGAAGTTGGTCCTGTTGGACGAACCGTTTTCCAACGTGGATGTACATTCCGCGCGCGAGATGGTTGGCCTGCTGCTGGGTATGCGCGATGCGGGCAAGACGATTTTCGTGGTGACCCACCAGGCCTTGCTGCTGGAGGGCGTTGCCGATGAGTTCGTGTGGATGCAGGCGGGGCAGATTGTCGATCGGACGGCCAGGGCCGAGCGCGGACGGGCGCAATGACCTCGTTCTGGGCGGTGCTGTCGGCGACGCTGGTGAAGGACATTCGACTGGAATGGCGCTCGAAAGACGCGCTGAACTCCATGTTGTTTTTCTCGCTGCTGGTGGTGGTGATCTTTGTGTTTTCCTTCGATCCGCTGGCAGAGGAGTCGCGGCATATCGTTGGGGGGCTGGTGTGGGTGGCGTTTCTGTTCGCCGCCGTGGTGGCTCTGAATCAAACGTGGGCGCGCGAATTGCGGAATCAAGTGCTGGATGCATACCGGGTATCACCGGCTCCGGCGAACGCTCTGTTCCTGGCGAAATCGGTCGGAAACTTTCTCTTCGTCAGCGTGCTTGAAGGGTTAATGACGCCGCTGTTCATCGTGTTTTACAACCTGCACGTGCTGGGACCGGCGTGGCAACTCATTCCGATTGCACTGCTGGGAACATGGGCACTCGTGGTCAACGGGACGTTTTTCGCGGCGATGTCTCTGCGCACGCGAAACCGAGAGATCATGCTGCCCTTACTATTGTTTCCTATTTCGATTCCCGCAGTGCTGGGCATGGTCGCGGGAACCACCGCGATTCTTACCGGAGAGAGTTCCGCTCACTTTTATATCGTATTGCTTCTGACCTACGATGTGGTGTTTACTACGGCTAGTCTGGCCTTGTTCGAGACGATCCTACACGCTGAATGAAAAGACTCTTCCCAATCCTGTCGATCGTGACGGTGGTTCTGCTGGGGTATGCACTCTACCTGGCATTGGTAGTTGCGCCGACGGATGCCTTGCAGGGCGAAGTCTACCGCATCATTTACTACCATGTGCCGTCGGCATGGACTGCGTTTCTTCTGTTCTTCATTAATTTCGTAGCATCGATTCGGTATCTGACACGGTCAAAAGCGTCAACTGAGAATGCGGCGAAGTGGATTGCGATTGGAATCGGGGTTGTAGGCCTCGTCGCGCCATTTCTTCCCCCGGTGCGGCGACTGATTCCGGCCGGGATGGAGCCGAGCGCAGTCGCGACTACGATTGTGTTGATTCCGGCATTTTACTTCTTGGTGGGCAAGTTGTTCCCTGGGGACCGCCTGGATGTGCTGGCGGTGACGAGCGCGGAGGTAGGAGTAGTTTTTTGCACCATCGTTCTGGTCACTGGGCCGCTATGGGCAAGGCCGGTATGGGGGATCTGGTGGGCTCCGGGAGACATTCGCCTGACTTCGACGCTTGTGTTGTGGCTCATTTATGTGAGCTATCTGGTGCTGCGGCGATTCTCAAATAGTGCCCAGACGCAGATGCTCGCGGCGGCCCTGGCCGTATTTGGCGCGCTGGACGTGCCTTTGGTATACCTATCGATCTGGTTCTTCCGGACGCAGCACCCGCAACCGGTGATTGGTGGCGGCGGGTCGATGGATCCGCGGATGCTGCATGTGCTTCTGTTCAGCTGGCTGGCGTTCTTGTTGTTTGGATTTCTTGTGTGCTGGTCGCGCTTTCGGCTGGAGCTGTTGAAGCGGGAGGTTGAGCAGGCGCACGCGATGGAGTCCCTGGCCGGCGCTGGAGTTTCGGAGAAGGCGAGCCTTCCGTTGAGCAGGAGTGCCGGATGAACGCAGTCAAATTCTTGTTCGCCGCCTACGTTGCGACCTGGGTGATCCATCTCTTCTATCTCGGCACTCTTGTACGCAGATTCAGCCAGTTGCGCCAGCAACTTCGCGAATTGGGCAAAGGGAAGTAGCGGGCGGGGTCGGTATGAAACCGGGTTGCTTCTTTGGGGGAATGACACATCTCACGCTTTCCGGTAGTTCCTGTCATTCCGAAACGGCGTTAAGCCGTTGAGGAATCTGCTGTCGCCTGTAGGGCAACGGTGCCGGCCACAAGCAGATTCCTCCCTTCGGTCGGAATGACAAAAGTCGTAAAGCGGTGGAATGACGACAGATTGAAAGATCCTTCGCCGCCAAAAGCTGCGGCTCAGGATGACAATCGCTTGAGAGCTATCGTTCAAGGGCGGCTTGCGGTTCCTTGACCGCGTATTTGATCAGGCACCAGAGTGCGCGGACGCCATCCTTCCAACCAATTTTTTTGCCCTCGGCGTAGGTGCGTCCCCAATAACTGATCCCGACTTCGTAGACCCGCAGGTTGCGTTTGGCGATCTTCACGGTCACTTCCGGCTCGAAGCCGAAGCGATCTTCCTCCAGCGGAATCGACTGGATCACCTCGCGACGGAAGACCTTGTAGCAGGTCTCCATGTCGGTCATGTTGAGGTTGGTGATCATGTTGGAGAGCTGGGTCAGGAACCAGTTTGCGATCCAGTGCCAGAAATAGAGGACGCGATGCGGGCCGGAGCCCATAAAGCGCGAGCCGTAGACGACATCGGCCTGCCCGGTCTCGAGGGGTTCGAGCAGGCGGCGGTAATCGTTGGGATCGTATTCCAGATCGGCGTCCTGGATGATGACGTAATCTCCGCTCGCCTCGCGAATGCCGCGTCGCAAGGCCGCTCCCTTTCCCATATTGTGGGGCTGCAGGAAGACTCGCATCTGCGGACACTGTTTTTCCAGCTCGGCAAGGATTTCTCGCGAGCCGTCGCCGGATCCGTCGTCAACGCAAAGCAACTCAAGTTCGACGCCGACTGATATGACGCGATCGATGACGCGGCGCAGCGTCGCCTGTTCGTTGTAAATCGGCATGACGACCGAGAGTTTCATCGCGAGAAAGGTTACTTTACCAGAGAGGGGAGTGGCCCTTCGTGTTGGCCGAAGAGTTCAGCCTCAGAGGGCAAAGCGCAATGCATGATAGGGCCTAGCGGCGCGAGTCAACTCGTGCTCTTTCGGTCCAATGGAATTGAGGTTGTTCCTAGTTCGTGGCCTTCCACTCGTTCTGCAGGGCTGTGAGGAAATCAGGACCGCCGTTGGAGCGGAGGAACTCGTAGTTTTCGATCATGGCAGCGACGCCGATGCGGGCGGAGGGAAGCGGGTTCTCGACTCGAATCACGCGGGCTGAGAAGCGGACGCGCACCGCATCGGTCAAGGTGACGTGTGGAGGAAACGTCAACGTGACTTCGACCTTGGTTCCGGCAATTACAGTTCGGTCGATATAGAAGAAGACGCCGCGGGCGCTGACATTCTGGGTTTCGGTGTGGAACTCTTTCGCGCCTTCCAGGCGTACGATCGCCGGCAAGCGCATGTCGAAGCGCCGCATGGTCCGCCGTTCCTGTGAGTTTGCTTGCATGTCTCGCCTAACCGCGAGTAGTCCCCAGATGCCGGAAGATGGTAGACAGCAACCTCCTCAGAAAACTTGAGAGCAGTCTGCAGCCCTCAATCTATAGAATTGTTGGCCGTTTGCAATAGCAAAATGCCCTTCGGAACTGAGTGGGTAAATCTCGGCGGAACGCCGGTCCAGAGACCTCCGCAATCCAGGGGAGGGCGCTTTAAGGTGCGCAGGGCTTAAGGAATTGGTATGCAATCGTACTGCCAAGTGCGGAACGCAAGGATGCAAGTCCTCGGAATGGACTCAGCTTTTTCCGCGGGTCGGTTGCATAAGATCGCCCACTGCAGATTTCGTCCGGCCAAGAACGAGTCAGCGCATTCTTTTGCTCCAGCGCCCCGGCATCTTTACTGCCAAGCCACTGCATCTGACGAAACTTGGGGAGTCACGGTTCGGGTCTAGTGTGTCAGGGCAGCAACTACGCGACTTTCCCACGAAGGGCGACCTTCGCGGAGAGTTTCGGCGCCCAGAGTGCAGGGGGATTGAGGGAGTCGGCTTGACTTGTCTATCCGTCAGATGTTTAAGTAGTTATTTAATTTTTTCCGCCAGTTCCTGTGACCAGCAGCTGCGGGTGAAGTTCGCCCGGGGACATGCGCCGGCGCGAGGCTCTACTTAAATAGTGCGTCCCTCATCTCACCACTGGTTTGTCAGAAACGATCCGGACGAAAGCTTGAGCGCAGGAACTGACCTGATTGCATCGGAGGAACGCGTGAACGTAGATCGCCGTTGGTGGGGTACATCCCTGGTTAGGGTTCGCATCCTGTTGGCCGGGCTGGTGTTGCTCGGGGCCGGATGGGCTGTTCTCGGGTGGGGGGCCCGCTTTGGCAAGATCGTTCGCAATCCGGCAAAGGCTCCGGGGGTGTCGGTCGCCGGACTGCAGCCGAGTGGGGAGATGCAAGCTCGCGCGCGTTCCATCCTGGCCGGACTGCCGCTTATCTTCGAGCCAAATCAGGGACAGGCCAATCTGGATCCCGCCGACCGCCGAGCCAGGTTCGTGACCCATGGGTCGGGATACAGCATGGTTCTGGGGTACGATGGGGTCATCCTGAGCCTGGTTTCCAGAACCCACGTCACTTCCTCTCGTTCGGAAAGCCGAGTCCAGACCCTGGGGATGAAGCTTGCCGGGGCGAACGCCAACGCCAGCTTGGGCGCCGCTGACCAGCTTCCGGGGAAGAGCAACTATTTCATCGGAAACAATCCGGCCAAGTGGCGGATGGGTGTGCCACAGTTTGCGCGGGTGCGCTACGAGAATGTTTATCCCGGCATCAATCTGGTCTTTTACGGAAATGAGGGACATCTGGAATATGACTTCCAGGTGGCGCCAGGCGGGGACCCGTCGCAAGCTGAACTTGAATTCAGCGGGGCGAAGAAGCTCGAACTGAAAGATGGTTCGTTGGTGATCCGGGGAGAAAATGGAAGCCTCCGGCTCAATGCGCCAAGCGTTTATCAGGAGATCGACGGGCGCAAGCAGCCGGTCGAAGGCTCTTTCGTGCTGCGCGCTGCCAACCGGGCTGGGTTCGCGGTTGGAGCCTACGACCACTCGCGGGAACTGATCATCGATCCGATCCTCAACTTCTCGACATACTTCGGCGGCAGCGGCGACGAGCATTCAACCTCAGTTACGGTTGACGGAAGCCTGAACATCTATCTCACCGGGTCCACCACATCTCCGAATCTTCCGGTCACCCCGGGCGCAAAACAGGGAACGCTCAACGGTGCGCAGAACGTGTATGTGGCCAAGATCCAGCCTCCGCTGGGCTCAGTACAGGCGCTGCTGATGGAGCTGACTTATCTGGGTGGCAGTGGCACCGATTACCCAGTAGGACTCGAAGTGGATGGCGAAGGCAATCCCTTTGTCGCTGGGACGACTACTTCCGCAAACTTTCCAACGACAGCCACGAATGCGTACCAGGCAACTGCTGCGAGCGCCGGCACACACGTGTTTGTGACGAAGCTCAAGTTTGACTTCAGCCAGTTGGTGTACTCGTCGTACCTGTCGGGCAACGGGACCGACATTGCCAGCGGCATGACGATCGACCCGGCCGGCGATT
>Ga0209698_10004356_pt1 | contig 15540 bp, 15 predicted proteins | sample LitLauG_LLR_2012_FD_187203 | JGI IMG/M metagenome (GOLD analysis project Ga0209698, IMG submission 187203) | Freshwater sediment microbial communities from Pennsylvania, USA - Little Laurel Run_MetaG_LLR_2012 (SPAdes) (version 2) | ecosystem: Environmental > Aquatic > Freshwater > Creek >...
CGGAGAGGGTGGGATTTGAACCCACGATACCCGTTAAGGTATGTCCGCTTTCGAGGCGGATCGTTTCAACCACTCACGCACCTCTCCGCGTCGGACAAAATCTGGATTTCTAAACCATCATTGTGGTTGGCGCCTTCGGTCCTTCGCGCCACAAGACGGCACTCAGGATTTCGCCTGCGGGCTCCCGCTTCGCTCACGCCCGCAAGACGGCTCAATTTCAACCACTCACGCACCTCTCCGCGTCGGACAAAATAGTTATTGTAGAGACGTTGCTTGCAACGTCTCTGCCGGCAGCATCTTCAAACCTTGCGCGTTGACGCTGCCAACAGAGACGTAGCAAACTACGACTCTACGAGCGACGATTTCTAAAGAACGTCTGCAGCAGTTCTGCGCTACGGCCGGCTAAGACTCCGCTTCTTACCTCGAGTTTGTGGTTCAGTTGCGGGTGATTCAGGACCTGCATCACTGACCGTACCGCGCCCGCCTTTGGATCATCCGAGCCGTAGACCAACCGTTTGATGCGGGCGTGCACCATCGCGCCGGCGCACATGGGGCACGGTTCAATTGTAACAAACAGCTCGCAGGCGCCCAGGCGGTGGTTACCAACGGTTGCACCGGCTTCGCGGAGGGCAACGATTTCGGCGTGGGCAGTGGGATCGGAGTCGGTGATGTCGCGGTTCCATCCGCGGCCGACGATTTTGCCATTGCAGACGACGATGGCACCCACCGGGACTTCGTCCATCTCCAGGGCGCGCTGGGCGCAGCGGAGCGCTTCCTCCATCCAGAGTTCGTCGGAACCGTCGTTGGTCGCTGGTCGTTGGTCGTTGGCCATTCGGTGGACAAAGGTATTCTACGTGGGCTGGAAGGAACTGCGGGCGGACGAATGCCACTCAGCGCTGAACTGCTCAGATCACGGTGAACACGTTTCTGACGACTTCCGGCACGACGGCATGGATTACGGCGGGAATGACTACACGGGCGACCGGGTACGCGATCGCCAGAGCGGGGACGACCAGTAGCAGCCAGGTCTTCATGGGGAGATTATTGAAGTAGGCTCTCATGGCGTCCTCTGGTGGTAGGTACGGGTAGGGGAGGGGAGAAGTTCCGCACCTGTGGACGCGAGAAGCTAAACCGCTGAGAACGCTGAGGATTCGCTGAGGTCCCAGAGCGAGGCGGTCGCGACATTCCGTTTTATGCGAGGAATTTGCCGATCAGCCACATGTGGCCGAAGGGGTCGACGACGGCGCCCTGCAGCATGCGGCGGATGGGCTTCGGCCCGGTGGTGGGGTGCTCGTGTTCTTCGATGGGGCTGCGCTCAACGGCACCCGCGGCCAGAGCTTTGTTCTGAACCGCGACCGGGTCGTCTACGAACAACTCGATCCTCACCGTGGTGAAGCCCACTGCCGATGGGCCGCGCGTGCCGTACTCCGGGGAGTGGTAGGCGAGAAAAAATGGGGCGCCGTGGATGGAGAGTCCAGCGACGATGTCGGCGCCTTCCCCCAGCTTCCATAGAAGTTCGGCATCGAAGGCAGCCTGGTAGAAGGCGATGGCGGCGCTGCCGTCGGTGACGGCCAACATGGGGGAAATCTGAGTCGGCATGGAATCTCCTCGGTTCGAGAATATGTATTGTGGACGAACGTGGTTCGGAAAAGATACCTCACCCAATTGGGGTAACGCGACGGGCCGTGGTATTCTAGCCGCGTTATGGGCCTGCCGAGCTTGCTCCGCAAAGTGTTTCTCGTCGACCTGCTGCAAGGACTGAAGATCACCTTCCGTTACCAGGATCCGAAGGAGATTTATACCGAGCAGTATCCGTTGGAGCGGCCGCAAGTGGCCGAGCGGTACCGTGGAGCGCCGCGGTTGAACGTAAACCCGGATACCGACGAGACCATGTGCATAGCGTGCGATTTGTGCGCGCTGGCTTGCCCGGAAAACTTGATTGTCGTGTCGAGTGAACGCAACGAGAAGACTCGCCGCAAAGAACTCACCAACTTCACCTACGATCTGAGCCGCTGCATGTTCTGCGGGCTGTGCGAAGATGCGTGTCCCACCGACGCGCTGGAACTGACGCAGGATTTTGAGCTCGCCAGCTACACCCGCCAGGGATGGATCTGGGACCGGACGACCTTGGAAAAGGGGCCGGAGCCTACGCTGTATCGGAAGTAGAACCCACAAAGGATCGATTGACTTGTACCGGGTGCGGGGGCGGGACGCCCCCGCCACAGCCGGCGAGACGCCGGCGCTACCCGATGTTCCCGATGGCACGCGTTGGCCCAGAACGGGGACGCGTATTTATCTTTGCAGAAGTAACACACTACTCGTGAACAGAGACCGCCAGTTTTTTTTCGGGCAGGAAATACATCGCCGGGATCAGGGCAAAGATAAAGAACGAAGCGTAAACGGAGACATACGCGAGTGGGACCGAGAGGAAATAGAGAAGAGCCGAGAAAGCGTTCTTTCTCTGCACGCCGGCGTGATAGTCACGCAGGTTCCCGTCATGGCCATCCTGGCGGACGAGTTCGGTGCGCAGGATATAAAACGAACTGCCACACAAGGCCAGGTCCAAGCCGTAGAGAGAAACAGCCATGGGCTGGTGATAGTTCTTGCCGAGGAAATCCGTGACGAAAGGGACGAGCGACATCCAGAAGAGCAAATTCAGATTCGACCACAAGAGTCGAGGCGTCACTTCGTGCACCGCGTGAATCAGGTGGTGATGGTTCACCCACATGATGGCGACCACAAGGAAACTGAGTCCGTAGCTGAGGACGACGGGCGCGACCTTGAGCAGTGCCGGCCACGTTGGCTGGGAAGGGGCGCGGAGTTCGAGCACCATGATGGTGACGATGATCGCGATTACGCCGTCGCTGAAGGCTTCCAGACGGCTGGTGGTCATTTCGCGGTGGGGCATGCGGAAGAATCTAGCATAGGGAAATTCAGAATGCAGAAGGCAGAATGAAGGATTGCAGATTGTTGATTGCAGATTTCAGATTGAACATCCTCATGGTTTCGTGACTAGGTACTCCGTTCAATCTGAAATCTAGAATCTGAAATCTGCAATCGGACCTACGCGGGTTGCTGCTGGCTCATGCAGTGCATCGCGCCCAGGCCCCAGATGAAGTCTCCCGAGTAGATAGGGACGACTTCGCGGGTAGGGAAGAGCTCAGCCAAAGTGTTCAAGGCAGTGCGGTCGTTGGGACGATTGAAGACCGGTGCGAGGACAACTCCGTTCGCGATGTAGAAATTGGCATAGCTGGCGGGGAGGCGGTGGCCTTCGAAAACCACCGGCTGCGGCATTGGGAGTTCAACCACGGTGAGTTGTTTGCCGTCCTGGTCGCGTGCGGACTGTAGGCGTCGCAGATTAGCCAGCAACGGCGCGTGGTTCACGTCTTTGGAGTCTCGCTCGACCATAGTGACGATGGTGTCTTTGCGGATGAAGCGGGTGAGGTCGTCGACATGGCCGTGGGTGTCGTCGCCGAAGATGCCGCGTCCGAGCCAGATGGTATGCGGCGCGCCGAGGTAGTCGGCAAAGGCCTTTTCGTAATGGACACGCGTCATATGCGGATTGCGCTCTTGCTCTTTGCTGAGGAGGCATTCCTCCGTTGTGAGAATCGTGCCGGCGCCGTTGACGTCGATCGATCCGCCTTCGAGCACAATGGGGATGCCGAAAGATTCGGGACGGATCTCGTGAGAGTGGGTGGCCTTGGCCATCAGATTGCCGATCTTCTCGTCTAGTCGCCAGTTGGAGTACTTGGCCCAGGCATTAAAACGGAACTTCAGGGCCAGAGCCTGTCGGGCCTCCGGCCCTGGACGGCCGAGGGCGGCCGTCCCCACATGAGTTTCTTTTGGCACATGACTTTCTTTCAGGAAGATGCAGCCCGAGTCGCGCAGCCAGACGCGGTTGGTGGGCCAACGATGGAAGCGAATGTTCGATGACATCGCATCCGCGCGCTCGAGCACTCGGCGCGCTTGTCTCGCAGCCGGCGCGCTGTTGACGATCAGTTCGACGCGCTCGTTCTTCGCCAGATTGCGGATGATCTCGGCGTAGACCCACGCGATCGGCTCGAACTTCCCGGGCCAATCGCCTTGATAGTGGGGCCACGCCAGCCAGGTCGCGGCATGCGGCTCCCACTCGGCGGGCATGCGGAAAGATTCGAGGGAATGAATTGCAACAGGATGTGCAGATCTGGTTTTTCCTGATTTCTTACTCAACGCTAGGCCTTCCATAGGGAGCAATGAGATTGAAGTTCATCTGGGGCCCATGTGCCATCCTGCGTCTTCCTAAGTCGCGTCGATAAATCGGTTGGTGATGGGGGCGTAAGCGTCGATGCGGCGGTCGCGGAGGAAGGGCCAGTTGCGGCGGATATCTTCCATGGCCTTCAGATCGACGTCGCCAATGAGAATTTCCTCGCGGTCGTGCGATCCCTCGGCGAGGACGCGGCCAAAGGGATCGCAGAAGAAAGATCCGCCCCAGAATTCCAGGCCCTGGCCGGGGGCGGACTTGCCGCGGATGTTGCCGGTCTCGAAGCCGACGCGGTTCACGACAGCGACGTAGACTCCGTTGGCGATGGCGTGGGCGCGCTGAATGGTGCGCCATGCGTCGTGCTGCGCTACGCCAAACTCGGCCTTCTCGGCCGGATGCCAGCCGATCGCCGTGGGATAGAACAGAACGCTGGCGCCTTGCAAAGCCGTGAGGCGTGCGCCCTCGGGATACCACTGGTCCCAGCAGACCAGCGTACCCAGACGTCCCACGCTCGTTTCCAATGCACGGAAGCCGAGATCTCCGGGGGTGAAATAGAACTTTTCGTAGTAGAGCGGGTCGTCAGGGATGTGCATCTTGCGGTAGAGGCCGCGCAAGGAGCCGTCCTTGTCGAAGATCGCCGCGGTGTTGTGATAGACGCCGGGGGCACGTTTCTCGAAGAGAGACGTAATGAGGACCACTCCATGGCTGCGGGCGGCGGCAGCCAGCTTTTCGCTGCCGGGTCCGGGAATGGGCTCGGCAAGATCGAAGAGGGAATGATCTTCGCGCTGGCAGAAGTACTGCGTCTGGAACAGTTCGGGCAGACAGACGACGTGGGCTCCGCGTTGGGCAGCCTCGGCGACGCGGCTGAGGGCTTTCTCGAGATTTTGTTCCGGCTCCGGGCCGCAGGACATCTGGACCAAGGCCACGCGGAATTTTCCTGGCGGCACCGTTCCGACCTCCGGGATCAATATAGCATTCACCGACGGCCGGAGCTTGCTCGCGCTGAGACTTCGCGGTACGTGGAGAGTTTTCAATTCACCGCGGAGATCGCTGAGAAAATCCGCTGAGGGCGCAGAGAACTGCGCGGATACGCGCGATGTGATTATGGCTTGGCGAGGGCCGAGAGGGTACGGGCGAGGCGCGGATGGGGTGTGGTCAGCTTTTCCAGGCGCTGCATCATTTCGGGTGAGGGCATGGAACGAACTATGGCCTCGATGGCGCGCTCGGCATCGAGCGATTCGGTCTTCACCAGATCCAGCAGGAATTCCATCGCGGCATCCTGGCGGGTCAGCGCGGTTGCTGAGAGCAGCACGGATCGGAACCACGGATCGTGGGCCGTTTCCAGGCTCTTCTGAAGCGCGTCGAAGGCTTGCGGGGAATGCGTGCCAGCGATGGCCAGCGCCGCTTCTCCAGCGGCCTCGTCGCCCGCGACGAGAAAGCGGCTGACCCAGGGGATGGCAGAGACTCCTTCCAGGCGGAAAATTCCGCTGTAGCACGCGCCCAGGACTTCGGGTTCGTCGTTGGCGAGCGTGGCCCTGAGACGAAGGAGCAAAGACGCCGAAGGAGAACCAACCTGCTCGATGGCGCGCGTCACTTCCGCGCGGACCGTCTTGTCCTTATCGGCGAGAAGGTCCACCAGATGTGCCAGCAACTCGTCGTTGGTGAGGCGGCGGCACTGGACCAGGGCCAGGGCGCAGGTTGCCCGCAGCGTGCCGGCGGTGTCGGAGCGGCCTCCCCAGACCGGCTCGAGTTGGATGTGGCGCATGCCGCGGAGGAAGATTTCGGGCTCCTGAAAGTCGAGGGCGGCAAGAGCACGGCTGATGGCGTTCTTAGCCCAGCATTGCGGGTCAGATTTCTCCGGATTTTCGAAGGAGCGGTCGAAGGCTTTCAGCAGGTCCGGAGTCAGGTCTTGCAAATTGAATTCGCGGACAAGGTCGGCGGCTTTGGCCACGATGAAGTTGCCGCGGTGAGAAAGCGCTTTGCGAAGAGGTTCCGTGCGGGCGTTCTCGGGGGCGTCGCGGACTGCATCGAGAGCGGCGATTTGGGCTTCGAAAGCGCGGTTGCTGGGCATGAGTGGAAGTGTATCGTTGGCGGGGGCAACATGCCCCCGCGACAGCCGGCGGGACGCCGGCGCTACGGCGTGCTTCGAGGCACCTGATGGCCGGCTGCTTGATCGTGCGGCTCGCTTCGCTTCACCGGACAGCCTAGGCGGTTGTCGTTACGTGTTTATGACTCGTGGCATCGTTTAACGTGCTTCCTGTAGAGTAGTGAGTCGGCGAAAGACAGACTGAGCTTGGAGGCTGGCTTGAAACAGGGCAACCATGGCAATTCGCACGGGCAGCACGGCGGAGGAGAGGGCGTCGATCGGAGGCTGCACAATCCGATTGAGGACCGGCTGATTCCGCTGGAACCGCTGGATCTGGGCAAGATTAGGTCGATCGACGGCCTGGTGCGGGCGATGGCCAAGACGGCATTCACCGGGCGGCAACTGGGGGAAGCGGCCGACGTGCTGGAAGCGATGGCGCTCGATGAAGACGCATTCGTGGTGATGACGCTGGCCGGCGCGATGACGGTGGCCAAGCAGGGGTTGATCATCGCCGAGCTGATCGATCGGGGAATCGTGAATGCAATCGTCTCGACCGGCGCGCTGATGGCACATGGGCTAGTGGAGGCGACCGGGCGGGCGCATTTTCGGGCGAATCCGGAAGTTTCGGACGAAGAACTCTACGAGCAGGGCTACAACCGCGTCTACGACACGCTGGAGCCGGAGCAGAATCTGGATGACGTGGAAGAAGTGATGTCGGCGGTGCTGGACGCCTGGGATCACAACGAGATCATGTGCTCGTACAAACTGAATCATGCGATCGGGGCACATCTTTCAAAGCATGCGCAGGGACAGCGCGGCATTCTGAAGTCGGCCTATGAGAAGGGCGTGCCGGTGTTTGTGCCAGCATTCAGCGATTCAGAGCTGGGTCTAGATACGGCGTTGAATAATCGCCTGCGGGAGTCCACCGGGCGGCACAAAATACGATTCGATCCCTTCGAGGATCTGGAACACTTTGCAGCGACCTTGCTGCGGCAGAAGAAACTGGGGATCTTTACCATCGGTGGCGGCGTCCCGCGCAATTGGTCGCAGCAGTTCGGGCCATTCTGCGAGTTGCGTCACCGGCGGCTGGGGGAAAACGTGCCTCTGAAGCGGTATCACTATGGACTGCGCATCTGTCCCGAACCGGTGTATTGGGGAGGGCTGTCGGGAAGCCCGTACAGCGAGGCGATCTCCTGGGGCAAGTTCGTGCCGCCGTCTGAGGGCGGGATGTTCGGCGAGGTCTTTGTGGACGCGACCGTCGGTCTACCCATTATTGTAGCCGCCGTTCTCGAGCGATTGGATAAGGCTAAGAAGGGCGGGAGAAAGAACGCCAAAGCCATTGCAAAGAAGTGAGGGCTGAACAGGCAAGACTCCACCACAGAGGGCGCAGAGGTTCACAGAGGAAATTCGAAACGATTAACTGACGGCTTCGGGAGTCGACTCCGGTTGTTCAAGGGGTTGACCCGTCTTTCTCCGACGATATAGAGGGGCAAGAATACTATTTTCAAGGACTTCTGACTCAGCCTGAAACCAATCCTGTAGATCCTGGCCTTCGGTCTGGCCGCGGGTCTCATAGATCTGCTGGGCGCGCGAGCGCACCTTTCGCTCTACCATCCGGACCATCAAAGCCTGCTGCTTCTTTCTGCGTGTTTCGATATCCACCTAATGCTCCCTGGTCTTAACTTCCACTCCTATGATAACCGATCTCTGTTAACGGAAGATTACATCCGGCTAATCAGGATGGTTACCAAAGTGCACACTCGAGCGTTGGTTAACCATCTGATTCTTCAGGAACTTACTTCGATTCAGAAACACACCCACCCACCTCGACCTGGCGACGGGCGCATATGGAGCCGGGAAGTGACTTATGTTGCGGACACGTCTTCTCCTTCCGGGTGCACGCCGGTACGCCCGCCTCGCACTTACAGGAGCCTGCGGACTTCCAGCAATGCCGAAGGACATTGCCTGGCTGACTTGAGACGATGTGATGAGTGCAGTTCTAGTCGAAGATTAAAACCGCCGAGGCGATGACGGTCGTCCACAGGCCACGCTTATCGCCCACGGCCGACTGGGTGACGTTGGCGGTGCGAACGATCTTGTTCGAGAGGCGATAGATCTGCTTCTTCTCGTCCCAGGAGCGATCGGGATCGAACTCGACGTTCAGCGTAGTGGCCAGCATTTCGGCAGCGAGTTCTTCGGCGTATTCGCCGGCGGCGTCTTCGGTTTCGCCGAAGGAATGATGCTCACTCAGGTAGCCGTAGGTGTTGCGGTCGGCCGGGATGGCTACGCCGATCGAAGAAGCCAGCAGGCGGTGAGGCTCGCGCGTCGAATTCTCGGCGACCACGGCGAAGACCACCTCGCCCGGATGAAGATACTTCACGCCTTCCTTGCGGGCGAGCAGCTTGCAATTCGGCGGAAAGATAGAGGAGACACGCACCAGATTCTGGGCAGCGATGCCCGCATCACGCAACGCTAATTCGAACGATGTGAGACGCTCGCGGTGTTTCCCCACGCCCTTGGTGAAGAAAATCCGCTTCGGAACCATGTCTTTACCCAATTCACCTATCCTCCGGAAGAGAAATTTTGAATGTTAAGAATGCACAATCTAACACATCGCTTTGTAAAGGAAATATGAATTTCAGGGGATGAAGAAAGAAAAACAGCGGGGGCAGGATGCCCCCGCGAACAGCCGGCGAGACGCCGACGCTACGAGAAGCCCACTTTACTCGGCTTTGACGGAAGTGACCGTGATGGTGTTGTCTTTCTCGGTTCCGGTCACGCTGGCTTTGGCGCCAGCCTGTTTGTCGAGAGTGGCCAAGGCGGCCTTATCACTGGTTTCGAGCGTATAGACTTTGTCGCCGACCACCAGGGAATATTTCGAGCCTTTCGAGACGCAGGTGCGCGTGCATTCGGCGGCAGCCCCCATGTGTTTGGCGCCGCACATGGCGTCGCTCACGGTCCCGGTGTAGGTTTTGCCGGCAGCAAAAGCGGAGGACACGGCAAGGCCGACGATCATCAGCAGGCTCAACAGCACAATTCCAGCGTTCCGAGTACGGACATTCATCAGAGAGTCTCCTTGTGGTTTGTCTTACAAAGCTGGCGCAAGGGAGGGCAGGTACACGCCGCCCAGCCTTTGTTCTAAAGATGCTCCAGTGGGAACGAAGTTACAAGTGGTGGGTAGGAAAAAAGCGGAGACGCGCTAGCGCGCGCCTCCGCGCGGATGCCCGGTTCGATTAGGGGGGAGGGCCCGGGCAAACTTGAAAAGCGGACTTGCGCCGCGAAAAAGCCAGCGCCTGACAGTCGTCGAGCAAACGACAGCTCTTCAGAAAATTACAGCACGGTGCTATCACGAGATCCCCACCTGCCCGTGAAGCCGGGTCGCGGGCTGTCTCTACCCAGTAGTGCAACGGCCCGCGACCAGACCCTTCCGTGAGAAGGACGAGCTAGAGTACAACCCAATGGCGAGCCATGAAAAATACGATGAGATTTGTTCCGAAAAACGAACAAGCCGGCCTTAAGCCCTACTTAGGAGCCTTGACGGAATAGATGAGATCGACATCGACGGTTTTGTCGCGCAAATTGGCGGTCACATGCGAGGAGACGTCCCAATCGAGCCCGGAGGGCAACAGTTTGTGTGCGGCGGGCAAGTATTCGCTGAGATATGTGGAATCGTAAACGTCGCCCGGCCGGAGCTTCCAGGCATTGCGCAGCTTGGCGGTGAGGCTATTATCGAGGCCACGGAATTCGAGCTCACCCATGTGATAGACGAACCCTTCTTTGACATTGAGGTGGATGAGTGCGGTGCCGGTGCCATCGTCGAATTCTGCGTCGGCCTTGAGGATGGCCGTCGCGTAGCCGTGGGATCCGTAGAGCTTCTGAACGTCCTTCAAATTGTCGCCGATGCGAACCGTGTTGGCGACGTCTCCCGGCTGCGCCCGGACCATCTTCTGCAAGACGTCGGCGGAAAATTCCTTATTTCCCGACCATTGCAACGCTTTAATCTTGTACTGCCGGCCGGGAGTCACGGGGAAAGTCACGTCGACGATGGTGAGGTTGCGCGGGCCGCCATCTTCGCTCGCGGCCGAGGGCTTCTTTACGACTTTGGGTTGCGGCTCGCCGAAAGCGGCCTTCAGGTAGCCGCGACTGTAGTAGACAGGCAGCAGTTGGTGCTCGACGAGGGCGTTCAAGACACTGCGCGAGTACTCGCGGTCGAACACCCGCTGGGCAGCGGCCTTCAATGCGGGCAGGTCGGCTTCGCCGGCGCCAGTGAATTCGACATTGCGGATCTGGATCAGAACCTCGGAGACGCGGTAAACGATGGAATCGATAGGACCATTGGCCTTGCCCGCGCGCTCGTACTCGACGTTGCCAGGTATGGCATTCTCCACGAGCAGAGCCTGTAACACGTCGGAAACACGGTCAGCGAGGTTACCGGAGAGCGGCACCTCCCCATTGAACATGGGTGCGCGTTCCTTGATGCGCTGAAGTAGCTCTTCGTCGGAGAACCATACGAAATCTTCGAAGCGCACGGGCACGAATTTGTCGGCATCGGTGACCTGCAGGGAGAGCTTGGTTCCGGCGGAAGAGTAGGAGTAGTTGTAAGCAATGTCGCTGAATACGCCGAGATCGCCGAGGCGGCGCCCAGCTTTTTTGAAATCGTCTTCCGTGACCGTCGTGCCGATCTGCAGACCGCTGGCGGCGATGACAGCGTCGTCGGAGTAGCGCTTAGTTCCCGAGACTTTGACGTCGATCAGCAGCCGGTTCGACGCGGGCAGATGATCGAAAGACGACTGAGACTGGGCCAAGGGCAGGCCGACTCCCAGCAGGAGCAGAACCGCGAGACATCTGGAGGATCTCATCATCGGCTGGGGGCTGGCACCAATTCTTGCGTGGATTTGTGCTTGACGGCGATATCGATAAAGGCGAGAGCGGCCCGGCTCAGAGCCTTGTCTTTGCGGAAAACCAGCGCCAGATCGCGGCGGACGTGAGCGTCAGCAATCGGAATGGCGGCGAGAGACTTGGCGCGGACGTCTTCGTCGACATTAGAGCGCGAGATGAAGCCGATGCCGACATCGACGGCGACGAAGCGCTTCAGCAGTTCGCTGGAGTCAAGTTCCATGGTGAAGTTGGGCTTCAGGCGGCGCTCATGAAACAGTTGCTCGATGGCGTCGCGCGTGTGTCCTGACTTGGGAACGATCAGGGGGAACTTACTTGCGTCCGCAATGGTGGCGGATTTCAGTCTACCCAGGGGATGGTGAGGCGGCGCAATCAAAATCAGCTCATCTCGATGGATGAGCACCACGGTCAAACGGTTATCATTGACCGGTAGGGAAATGACGCCGAAGTCGACCGAGTTGTCGACGATGGACTCGAGGATCTTGGCGTAATCGGCGCGCTTGATGTTGACGGAGACTTCGGGGTACTGCTTTTTGAAATCGGAAAAAACGTGCGGCAGGATGTGGAGGCAGGTACCTTCGTTGGCACCGACGATGATCTCACCGCGTGGGACGCGCTCCATTTCGGCGATTGCCACCAGCATGGCTTTGCGGGCGTCCAGCGTTTCTTCGACATATTTCAGGAACGCCTTGCCCGCCGCGGTGAGCGACACTTTGCCGCCGGAGCGGTCGAACAACTTGGCGCCGACCTCTTCCTCGATGCCACGAATCTGGGAGGAGATGGCAGGCTGAGTGCGGAAACGCTTCTCTGCCGCACGCGAGAACGATGCGTGCCGCGCCACTTCCAGAAACGTTTCCAGCTGGTCGAAGTCCATGGGGCACTCGGCATTCAGCACTCGGCATTCAGCCAGCTGACCGCAGGGTAGACATTCGGCCATGATAATTGCCAGGATTTGGCTGAATGCTGATTGCTGAGTGCTGACTGCTCAAGTATAAAGTCCGCTTTATCCCGGCTATAAGAACAATCGAATTGCGCATGGTGACGCTGGGCATTACACTCGTCGGTTTGCGCGACGCGACCGATTGTAGCAGAGCGATAAACCGTCGTCGGTCGTTGGTCGTCGGTGGTTCGCCAAATCCGCAAGCTGATCAGCACGTGCCTCGGGCGAGTACGGTTCTGGGCATCCGTATTGGCCAACGACCAACGACTATCGACCAACGACTTTGAGGGACTGACTCCCGCAAAGGAGCCTTTATGGCCGATCCCAAAACCGTCCTTGAGTTTGCCCGGAAGCACGACGCCAAGATCCTGGACTTGCGCTTCACCGATATTCCGGGGCTGTGGCACCACGTTTCTTATCCCATCGAACAGTTGACGGAAGCGTCGTTCGACGACGGTTTCGGGATTGACGGCTCTTCGATTCGCGCCTGGGCGGGCATTCACGAAAGCGACATGCTGCTGAAGCCGGACGCGAACTGCCAGCTGCTCGATCCCTTCACCGAAGTGCCCACTCTGGTGCTGATCTGTGACGTCGTCGATCCGGTGACGAAGCAGGCCTACGATCGCGATCCGCGCTTCATCGCCCGCAAGGCGGAGCTGTATTTGAGTTCCAGTGGCATCGCGGATGCGGCCTATTTCGGAGCCGAAGCCGAGTTCTTCATTTTCGACAACGTGCGTTTCGATCAGCGCGAACAGTACGGCTTTTATTACATCGATGCCGAGGAGGGGCGGTGGAACTCGGGCAGGGAAGCGAACAATCTGGGCTACCGGCCGCGATTTCGGGAGGGCTATTTCCCGGTCGCTCCTACCGATCACTACCAGGACCTGCGCTCGGAGATGATGCTCACCATGCAGAGCTGCAGCGTGGAGGTGGAGTGCCATCACCATGAGGTAGCAAGCGGTGGGCAGACGGAGATCGATTTGAAGTTCGATTCGCTGTTGCGCTCGGCCGACAAGATGCTGCTCTTCAAGTACATCGTGAAGAACGTGGCGAACCGCAACGGCAAGACCGTTACCTTCATGCCAAAGCCCATCTTCGGCGACAACGGCAGCGGCATGCACACGCACCAGTCTCTGTGGAAAGCGGGTGAGCCGCTATTCGCCGGGGATGGATACGCGGGGCTGTCACAGCTAGCCTTGTGGTACATCGGCGGACTCATCCATCACGGGCCGGCACTGGCCGCGATCATTGCGCCAACGACGAATTCCTACAAGCGACTCGTGCCCGGATTCGAAGCGCCAGTGAGCTTGGCGTATTCACGGCGAAACCGTTCCGCAGCATGCCGGATTCCGATGTACTCGGCCTCGCCGAGAGCCAAGCGGGTGGAGTTCCGTCCGCCAGACCCGAGCTGCAATCCTTATATGGCATTTGCCGCCATGCTGCTGGCCGGCCTGGACGGGATCGAGAACAAGATCGAGCCGGGGCAACCACTCGACAAAGACATCTACGAAACCGATCCCGAGGAAGTGTCGAAGATTCCCTCGATCCCGGGGTCACTGGAGGAGGCGCTCGACGCTTTGCAACGCGACCATGCGTTCCTGCTGAAAGGGGATGTATTCACCGAGGAGTTACTGCGAACCTACGTAGAATACAAGCGCTCGAAGGAAGTAGATGCGGTCCGGCTGAGGCCTCATCCGTACGAGTTCGCACTGTATTACGACATCTAGCCAACATTAGATATGGGCTGACAGACGGGGCCGCGAACACCATGAGCAGACGGTGCCACATTTTGATCTTCTCCGACGTTCCTGCATGGCTTGGGTATAAGAAGCTCGTCTCCCACCACAAGCCACAGATCGTTCTGTTGGCCGGTGACGTCACTTCTGACGGCTTCGCTAAGTTTTGGAAGGAAGCGTTTGAACGAATACCAGCGTTCAGAAGGAAAAGGAAGGGGCTTGCAAAGGGCTTCGGAGTAGTGATTCGGGCTAGCGGCCTTTTCGAAATGAAACCCTCGACACGATCGGAAAAGTTCTGGGACGAGTTGGAAGCGCTAAAGGATCAGTATCTCGATAGTGGCGAGTTCCACGCAGCCAGAAGGGCCCTGCAAGTGGCTCCTTTTTTTGATTTCTTGCGCTTTGCGGGTAAGACGGCGAGGGCCTTCGTCGTGAAGGGAGACCACGATGATGATTTCCCCGACGACTACGACAGAGCGCAGATAGATTGCATCCACGGGTGCATGGAAATCTCCGGCAAACTAGTCGAGGCGCACGGTCTGCGATTTCTCGGCCTTGGATTCAACGAGACCCACTACAAGAGATCTCTCCGCGAGTATGTAAACCGTTTCGTTGACAAGGTAGATGTAGTAGTTGCGCATAGTGAACAATCACGTGTGCCAATTCTTAGCGAATTGCGGCCGCGTTTGATTGTCCGAGGGCATTTCGGCTTCGGACGATTCCTCGTTAGCGGCATCCCCTCGGTATTAACGGGAGGAATCTATTATTCCCTTGTGGATTTCGGCAGCTCTATCAGGATCGTGCAATATCGCCAACCGTTGGGCACTAAGTCTCGTCCATCCAAGTTTGAGGGGGCGAATTGCAGACCTTGGCGGACTGATCGCTCCGAATTCGAGCTTTACCCTCGGCTGAAGCCGTATCACGCAGGCAATCGAGCAAAAAAACCTGGGAATCTAGCGCACAGCGTCCGTATAGATCCCCTTGGCTAAGCGGGCCCTAATTGCTACGGCTTCAGCTGTTCCTCGATCGCGCTGGTCACTTCCTTTGAATCCGGCGTCACGGCGGGTTCGAAGCGCTGCACCACGTTCCCATTGCGATCCACCAGGAACTTGGTGAAGTTCCATTGGATCTCGCCGGCGATACCTTTTCCCGTTTCCTTCGTCAGGTAGGCATACAGCGGGGACTGCTCCGCCCCTTTAACTGAGATCTTGGCGTACATAGGGAAAGTCACGTTGTATTTGCGGGTACAGAAAGTCTTGATCTCCTCGTTCGTGCCCGGTTCCTGAGCGCCGAAGTCGTTAGCGGGGAAGCCCAGAATGACAAAGCCTCGATCCTTGTACTTCTCGTAGATCGCTTCCAGCGCGCTGTATTGGGGAGTGTAGCCACACTGGCTGGCGACATTGACGATGAGCACGACCTTGCCCTTATAGTCCGCCAGGGGAGACGATTTGCCATCGATTGAGTTCAAGGTAAAGGTGTAAAGACTGGATCCTGCAAACAGGGAAGTCGCCATAATCAAAATTGCTCCAGCCAGAAGATACTTCGTGCTATGGGAGAGGGACGATCTCATTTGCCGCTCCTGATGGATTTCGGATTTTGTAACGCCGACCGAAGATTTGGGAATGAAGTCGAAGATACGGGTGGA
>Ga0209698_10004357_pt1 | contig 15539 bp, 15 predicted proteins | sample LitLauG_LLR_2012_FD_187203 | JGI IMG/M metagenome (GOLD analysis project Ga0209698, IMG submission 187203) | Freshwater sediment microbial communities from Pennsylvania, USA - Little Laurel Run_MetaG_LLR_2012 (SPAdes) (version 2) | ecosystem: Environmental > Aquatic > Freshwater > Creek >...
ATCCTCGACCAGTGCGAATGGCGTCGATGATCCCCTGACGCCCCAGGATCTGGGCGCCCGTCGGGAAGTCGGGACCTTTGACGAAGGCCATCAGGTCGTCGGGGCTCGCGTCGGGATTCGCCAGAAGGTGCAAGGTGGCGTCAATGGTCTCACCGAGATTGTGCGGGGGGATCTTGGTCGCCATACCGACGGCGATCCCCTGTGATCCGTTCACCAGGAGATTGGGGAAACGCGACGGCAACACGGTGGGTTGCAGGGTGGAGTTGTCGTAATTGGGTTCGAAGTCAACCGTCTCTTCGTCGATGGAGTCGAGCAGCTCGAGGGCGAGGGGGGCCAGACGGCACTCGGTGTAACGCATGGCGGCGGCGCCCTCGTCTGGTCCGGTGCCGCCAAAGTTGCCGTGCCCGCTGATCAGCGGGTGGCGCATCGCGAAGTCTTGCACCATGCGCACGAGCGCGTCGTAGATCGCGCTGTCACCGTGGGGGTGATAGGTACCCATGACCTCGCCGACGACCTTGGCGCACTTCGTGTGCGGACGGTCCGGGCGCAACCCCTGGTCGAACATCGAGTAGAGGATTCGACGGTGCACCGGCTTTAGGCCGTCACGCGCGTCGGGAAGAGCCCGTGAGACGATGACCGACATGGAGTACTCCAGGAACGAACGTTCCATCTCCAGATTGATCTCGATGGGTTCGACGTACCCTAGGACGCCGTCATCGCCGTCGGACGTGGGTGTGTTATTGCGGGAACGAGCCATGATTTCCTTGTCTCCTAGATGTCCAGGAAGCGAACGTCTTTCGCGTTGGTTTGAATGAAGTGTCGTCGTTGGGGAACGTCGTCACCCATGAGGATGGAGCAGACCTCGTCGGCCAGCGCCGCCTGCTCCACGGTGATCTGGAGGAGGGCTCGCTTCGTGGGGTCCATCGTCGTGTCGCGAAGTTCGTCGAAATCCATCTCGCCGAGACCCTTGAGTCGCTGGAAGTCATTCTTGTGATTCGGATTGTCCAGGAGGAACTGCTCCTTCGCGGCGTCGTCGCGCAAGTAGACCTTCTCCTTGCCGACCAGCGTCGAGTACAGCGGCGGCTGCGCGACGTAGACGTGCCCGTTGTTCACCATCTCCGTCATCTGGCGGAAGAAGAACGTGAGGAGCAGCGTACGGATATGGCTGCCGTCCACGTCAGCGTCGGCCAACAGGATGATCTTGTCGTAACGGACCTTGGTGACGTCGAAGTCCGCCTCGACCCCCGCACCGATCGCCGAAATGAGGGCTTGGATCTCGGTGTTCTTCAGGATCTTGTCGGTGCGGGCTTTCTCGACGTTGAGAATCTTTCCGCGAATCGGCAGAATTGCTTGGTTGCGAGGGTTACGCGCGTCCTTCGCTGATCCGCCGGCGGAGTTTCCCTCGACGATGAACAGCTCGCATTCGCGAGGGTCCTTCGAGGAACAGTCGACCAGTTTGCCGGGGAGTCCCGCTCCGTCCAGCGCGCTCTTACGTCGGGTGAGGTCGCGGGCCTGGCGGGCGGCGAGGCGCGCTCGTGACGCCTGGACCGCCTTGGCGACGATCTGTCCACCCTCCTTGGGGTTCTCCTCGAGCCACTCGGCCAACTTCTCGTTCGTCGCTCGCTCCACGAGGGACCGGATGGACACGTTACCCAGTTTCCCCTTGGTCTGACCTTCGAATTGGGGTTCGGCGAGCCGTACGGAGATGATGGCGGTCAGCCCTTCACGTACGTCGTCACCGGTGAGGTTCTCGTCCTTCTCCTTCAGCAGGTTGCGCTTGCGGGCGTAGCGATTAACCACGTTGGTGATGGCTTTACGGAAACCCTCCTCGTGCATGCCGCCTTCAATGGTCGAGATGCCGTTGGCGAACGAGTGAATGCTCTCGTAGTACCCGGTGTTCCATTGAAAGGCCACTTCCACTTCCTGGCCCTCTTCGGATTGCTCGTACGAACCGACTTTGCGAAAGAGCGACTCTTTCGCGTTGTTAAGGTGACGCACGTAGTCAACGATTCCCCCGTTGTACTTGAAGGTCTCCTTGGTCTCGCGTCCCGCGCGTTGGTCGTCGAACCGGATCTCCAGCCCCCGGTTCAAGAACGCCATGATTTGGAGCCGCTCGAGAATCGTCTGAGCGCGGAAGTCAATGTCGTCGAAGATGCTGGCGTCGGGCAGAAAAGTAACGGTCGTCCCCGTGCGCCCCCGCGGGGCCGGACCAGTGACCTTGATCTTGCCTTGGGGTTTACCCCCGTCCGCAAAATCCAATTGGTGGCGCTGCCCGTCACGGTCGATCTCGAGTGTCAGCTTCGTCGAGAGGGCGTTCACCACCGACACCCCGACGCCGTGGAGTCCCCCGGACACCTTGTAACCCTCACCACCGAACTTGCCACCCGCGTGCAGGACGGTGACGACGATCTCCGCAGCCGACTTCCCGGGATACTGCGGGTGCTCGTCGATGGGAATCCCTCGCCCGTCGTCGATCACCCGGCAACTCCCGTCGGGCAAGAGGGTGACGTCGATCCGGGTGCAGAAGCCGGCCATCGCTTCGTCCACGGCGTTGTCGACGACCTCCCACACGAGGTGGTGCAACCCGGCGGGACCCGTCGAGCCAATGTACATACCGGGGCGAACTCGGACCGGTTCGAGGCCTTCCAGAACGGTGATGTCACGAGCTCCGTAGCTCGATGACCCCTTGGACTTTTCAGCCACGAAGACATCCTTTCAATCGGTAGAGATTCGGCGCGCACCGCGCTGCCGCGTACACAGAAATGTGTCTCTATCCTAGTTGTTTCGGGGTGACATCCTGGTCGTCTCGACGAAGAAAAAGCCCATTATTTCATGCTTTTTGGATGGTTTTGATGCTGTGTGGCGCTCGCTCGCGCAAGGGTGCGAGGCCTTCGAGAATCGTGGTCGTCTCGAGGGTGATTCTCTGCGCGTAGGCACCCGACGGCACACTGACGACCAGCACGTCGTTCTTGACGAATTCGGGTCGACAGGTGCTCGCCACTGCGGGTTCCACGACGTGAGGCCAGAGGTTCCGAATCTCTTCGATCACCGTCAGATCGACCTTTTTGACGCGTGCCGCCAACGTCTGTAGAACGTCCGCTAGAGACTCGGGTTGGTCGCGGAATCTGCTCACGCCCCCACCGTAACGTCGATCACTGCAGCGGGGGTCATCGCGTGCGGTAGGGGTGAAGCGGTCGTCACCAGCGTCTGTCCGACGGGTAGGAGACGCAAGAGCTGGTCACTGCGCGCGGGGTCGAGCTCGCTGAAGACGTCGTCGAGGAGGAGTAGTGGCGCCACGCCCCGTTCCCGCTGCACGAGATGGTGTCCGGCGAGCCGTACCGCGAGTGCGAGGGACCGTTGCTCACCTTGTGAGGCCTGGCGGCGGGCGTCACGTCCGTCTAATCGGAAGACGACGTCGTCGCGATGGGGACCAATGGTGCTGTAGCCCCGATGCGTGTCGTCTTGGAGGGCGGAGTGGAGGGCGGAGTGGATGTCACCGCTCCATGAGGGCTCGTACTCGACCACCACCGCATTCGTGTTGTGCGCAATCTCTTGATAGAAGTGGGTGATCAGGGGCTCGAGCCCCTGAAGCAACGATCGGCGCGCCGTCACGAGTTCTACCGCGCTGTCTGCGAACTCCCGGTTCCAGACCTCGAGTTCCTCGCGTTGCCGGTTTGATGGCGTCAGACCTTGGAATGAACGCACGAGGGCGTTGCGTTGTTGCAACACACGCGCGAAGCGCTCGACCACGTCACTGGTGTGGGGCCAGACGTCGGTAAGGAGATTGGTGAGCAGGACGCGACGATGCTCGGGCCCGTGTCGCACCACGTCGACACCCTCCGGGGTGAATATCGTCAGTGGAAGCGCCTCGGCGAGGTCCGCTCGCGAGGTGGGGCGTTGACCGTTGACCAACATGCGCTTGGTGGTATTACGAACACCGCGCCGCAGGGTGAGGTCCACTTGGATTCTTCGCGCCCCTTGAAAGAGGGTGCCGTGGACTTCGGCCAGATCGTGATGTGACCGAATCATGTCGGCGGCGGTTGACGTTCGAAAACTGCTCGCCGTGGCAAGGGCGTACACGGCTTCGAGAATGGATGTCTTTCCCGTCCCGTTCGGGGACAACAAAACGGTGACCGACTCGTGGTCCGGACGGAAGACGTAGTCCTGGAAAGGCCGGAAGTTCCGAAGGGTGAGTTCGTGGAGTCCCACGAGCGGGACCGCTCCCCTACTGGACGCGGACCGGCATTAACAGGTAACGGAACCGGGTGTCGTCCACTCCGTGCACCATGGCGGGGCGTACCGCGTCTGACATTTCGAGGACCACTTCGTCACCGACGACCGCCTCGATCCCGTCAATAAGAAAGGAGGGATTAAAAGCGATCGTGAGCTCCTCACCCTGAAAGTCCGCATCGACGTTGTCTTCGATGTCGCCCGTGTCGATGCTTTGGGTCCGGATCTCAATCGACGTCTCCTTCATGGTGAGGCGCACCGACGAAGTGGAATCCTTGGCGAGGAGCTTCGCGCGCTTGAGTGAGGTGAGAAGGGTGTCTTTCGCGATCCGTAGTTGATTGGGGTAGCTGGCGGGAATCAATTGCAGCACCGAGGGGTAGTTCCCATCAATCAGTCGAGAGGCGATGGTACTCGAGCCCACCACGAAACAGATTTCGGCGTCGGTGAGGGTGACGCCGATCTCGGCGTCGTCGGCGAGTGACGACGCGGCCCGCTGGAGTTCTTGCAGTGCGCGGGCGGGCACCAGGAGGTCGTGAGTACCACCGAGGCCGGCGACACCAGGGACGTCGCGCACCGCGAGTCGATAGGAGTCGGTAGCGATCAGACGCAGGGTGTTGTTGTCGTGAGTGAATAACACTCCGGTGAGGAGTGGTCGGGCGTCGTCATTGGCGGCGGCACGAACGACCTGGTTGAGACCCTGGATGAGATCACGAGCGGCGAGGGTCGTCGTGGCACCACTCACGGGCGGCAGGTTGGGGTAGTCCATCACCGAAAAGGTGCGGAGTGAGAACTTCGCCCGTCCGAGGGAGACCTCGACATTGTCGTCGTTCGCGGCGATGGTCACCGCGCCGGCTTCCAACGACCGCACGGCGTCGACGATGAGGCGGGCGGGGACGACCGCAGAACCGTCGTCGATACCGATGACGTCCACGTGGGTCCGTACGGTGATGTCGAGGTCGGTCCCAGTCACCGTCAGTTGGTTGCCCGTCAGTGACAAAAGGATCCCCGAAGAAGCCCCGATGAGGCGAGTCGCCACCACCCGACTCGCGGCGCTAAGCGCCTCCACCAGGAGGTCGCGCTCTGATTTGAACTTCATAGGACTGCCTTTCTTTGCTACTGAGGATACGTGTGGATGGGTATAGAGAAACTAGTTAGTAGTAGTAGGCCTGTGTATTTGTGGGAAAAGCACCAAATCCCCTGATCGTGTGTGACGTGAACGTGAACGTTTCCTACACAGGCGTGTGCGAAGTTGTTTCAACCCTCTCATTTCAACTTTCGAGTCATGTGGAAGAAACAGGGTCTTATCCACCACTTTCGACAACCGTGTCGCCAAATTGCCCACAGGCCGACTACATCTCGCCTTGCAGTTGTTGCGTCAAGGTGTTGATCTGAGTGAGCAATTCGGCGTTCACAGTGATCTGCTCCTTGATCTTCTCCACTGCACTGATCACCGTGGTGTGATTACGTCCATCGAAGATGCGCGCGATCATCGGATAGGAGTAGTTATCCAACAAATCACGGATGAGGTACATCGCGACGTGGCGCGCCTGGACCAACGGACGCAGGCGTTTCGACCCCAAGACATCCTCGGTACTCAAACCGTAGAAGTCGGCCACAGCCTTCACGATGGTCTCCGGCTTCAGAACGACGTGCTCATGACCGAGACCGGTGAGGTGGCGCTGCGCCAATTCCAGAGAGATGGGTACCTGGTGCAGATTGGAAAAGGCTCGCAACATGGTGATGGATCCCTCGAGCTCACGAATGTTGTCGCGAACTCGGTGGGCTATCCACTCGGTCACTTCATTGGGCAGGGTGATTCCCTCAGCCTCGGACTTCGAACGCAGGATCGCGATGCGCGTCTCTAAGTCGGGTTGGTCGATGTGAGTGACCAGACCTTGTAAGAGCCGACTACGAAAACGCTCTTGTAGTCCCGCGAGATCACGGGGTGAACGATCCGACGTGAGAACAATCTGCTTTCCCTCGCTGTGGAGCGTGTTGTAGGTGTGAAAAATTTCCTCGTGGAAGGTCTCACCACGTGATTCCATGAACTGGATGTCGTCGATCAACAAGACATCGACTTCGCGATAACGCTCGTGAAGGGCGAGCTGGGTACGCGTCTGGATGGCGCGGATGAAGTCATTGAGGAAGGTCTCGGTGGAAACGTAGAGGACCTTGCGATACGGATAGTTCTCTTGCACGTAATTGCCGATGGCGTGGAGCAGATGGGTCTTCCCCAAACCCGAGTTTCCGTACATCAACAACGGGTTGTAGGCGCGACCAGGTGTTTCGGCGGCTGCGAACGCCGCCGAACGAGCTAATTGATTTGAGTTGCCCACTACAAAGGTCTCAAAGGTCATCCGTGGGTCGAGGCGTAAAGGACGATCCGCATTTGGGGTACGCGCGGACACCACGGCGACCGGAGCGGCGACCGATTGATCCGCGTCGGGTTGGTGAACGACATCGTCACCGACCGTTAGTGAGACAGTCACCGATTCCCCCAATAGTTGCTGCGCCTGTTCGGTGATCAGTGGGAGATACCTTTGTTGAACTCGTAACAATTGAATTTGATTCGGAGCGGAAATGGTCAACTCGTTGTCGTGGTAATCCACAAGACGAAGCGCGCTGAGTCCCGCAGACCACATCGCGTCAGAACTGTTGCCCCGCAAGGAGTCCCTGAGTGCGGACCACACTTCGTCAATACTCTGCATTTTTTCCTCCACAGACCAAATCTGACTTTATCCACAACCCGGGCGAAGTCAAATAGTCTGTAATAAACACTCGAAGGAGTAACACTACACCGCCGGTCGCCCGTTGCCCGAGGAGAAGTTCTCGTCGGTCGGATAGGATTGTTGCTACCAGCGCGCCAGCGACCCCCTGGGGGTACCGCGAAGCGTTTTGACACAGCTTGAGAAGAGGATCTAGTGAAGCGGACGTATCAACCAAATCAGAGGAAGCGAGCGAAAACCCACGGTTTTCGCGCACGCATGCGCACCCGTGCCGGTCGCGCCGTCCTGAAGTCACGTCGCCTTAAGGGCCGTCACCAACTGACGGTCTAAGCCTACGCGTGCCCGGTCGGGTCACCACCCGACGGCAGTTTGCGGAGTTTGCATCTCCGACGGGCCGTGGACAGAGCGGGACTCTGCGGATTGTCTTCGTGGAGCGCCCTGAACACGGTTCGTGCGATGTCGCTTTCGCCATCAGCCGAAAGGTAGGGAATGCGGTGGTGCGAAACCGTATTCGCCGCCGACTCCGGGCACTCATGGACGACCTCGATACTGCGACGCGACCAGGATTATTCCTGATCAAGTGCGGTAACGGAACAGGGGATCTTACCTATGACGAACTCCAACTCCACCTCATCACCGCACTCACACGCGCTCGAGCCCGCTAGTCAGTCGCGGGCGGCTCGTGCCCTTCTCACTTTGCTGAGGACCTACCAGCGGCTACACCAAGGTCGAATCGCCCCGTGTCGCTTCTATCCCTCGTGTTCGGCGTACGCCGTCGAGGCGGTGGAGGTTCACGGGGCGCTTCGCGGTGCGTGGCTAGCGATTCGCCGGTTGTCGAAGTGTCGCCCCCTCGGCCCCCACGGCATCGATCTTGTCCCCCTAGCGAAGAAAGATAGGACCAGCACGTCATGAAGTCCTTTACTCACTCGATCGGCTCACTGTTTCAACCGATATTTAAACTCTTCGGTTGGATTCTGGCCTTTTTCTACGGGTTGATCCCCAACTACGCCGTGGCCATCGTGCTGCTCACGATCGTGATCATGGGTGCACTGACCCCCTTCACCATTAAGAGCACCAAGTCGATGGCCGCGATGCAGCGTCTCCAGCCGGAAATCAAGAAACTCCAGCAGAAGTACAAGGGTCCAGAGAATCGTCAGATGCTCAACGATGAGATGATGAAGCTCTATCGCGAAGAGGGGGCGAACCCGCTGGGTGGATGCCTCCCCGTCCTTCTCCAGGCCCCCTTCCTATTCATCCTGTACAGCGTGATCAAGGGCTTGGCGAACGTCAATGCCGTCACGCACGCCGCGCAACCTCGGTATATTCCGACCTCGTCGAAGATGTACCACAATTTGTTGACTTCGCATGGTCAGATCAATGTGTTCGGAATGGACTTGAACCTCAAGCCCTTCAGTTCCCATAGCTCGTGGGTGGCGGCCATCCCATTCTTCGTTCTCGTCGCAATCGCCGTTGGACTGCAGTATTTCCAGATGGCGCAACTCAACAACCGCAGCCGTAAAGCTGGTCAGGCAGTGGCGTCGCAACAACAGATGATTCAGCGATTCATGCCGATTTTTTTCGCATACTTCTACATCGTTATCCCCGCTGCTGTCGTTCTCTACATGATTGTTTCTACAATTATTCGAATTATTACTCAGGATTTGATGTTCCGAGCGGGCATCTCGAACCCGCAGAAGAACGGGGTGAAGCCGACCGAAAAGGAACTCCCCGCGTCGTCGCGTCCCGACAAGGCTCCGACGGATGTCAAACCCTCAAGTTTCAAGTCGAGCGCACAGAGCCGCTCGAAAGCCAAGAAGAAGAGAAGGGATCGGTAAACCATGGATTGGGTAGAAACAACCGGTAAATCCATCGATGAAGCGACGGATCGCGCCCTAGCGCACCTCGGTGTGCATCGCGACGATGCGGAAGTGGAAATCCTCGAAGAGCCCAAAGCGGGTCTGTTTGGGAGAATTCGAGGTGAGGCTCGCGTGAGGGCCCGTGTGCGTCCGGCGGGACCCCGACCGAAGCGGTCTCGGCGTTCCGGAGGACGTGATGATCGCCCACGCGCCACTGAGGGCCGCGACGCTCGTACGAAGGGTCCGAAGTCGAAGCCGTCAGACGGCGATCGCCCCCGTAAGTCATCCGACAAGAAGGAGGCGCAGCCGGCCAGGCAAGCGCCGAAGGCTTCGTCAACTAAATCAGACAAGGTTTCACCAAAGGAGAGCAATATGGCTGAAGGCATCACACTGGCAGAGCAGGGCGTCATCGGCAAGGGCTTCCTCGAAGGTTTACTGTCGTCCATGAACATCTCCGCGGACGTCACCGTTCGCGAGATTGATGACGAGACCGTCGAAATCTCGGTGAACGCGAACCCCCCGACCGAGCTCGGGGTGCTGGTGGGTCCGCGCGGAACCACCCTTCAAGCGCTCCAGGAAGTGACCCGTACGGTGGTGCAGTCGAAGAGCCCAGGACGAACCGACCGAATTCTGGTGGACGTCGCCCAGTACCGTGAACGTCGTGTCGCAGCGCTCGGACGTTTCGCCAACCAAGTGGCCCTCGAAGTGGTCGAGACCGGTGAAGAGCGCGCCCTTGAGCCAATGTCGGCGGCGGACCGTAAGGCGGTCCACGATGCCTTAACGGAAGTGACCTCGGTCGTGACGCGATCGGAAGGCGAAGAGCCTCGCCGTTTCGTGGTGGTCGCTCCGGCATAATTGAATCGTGACCCATGACTGGCTGTACCGCGCCCTCGAGGAATCGAGGGCGCGGGGCTTTTTAGGGCCGGTGTCGGTCGAGACCCAGATTCAACACGCGCTCGGCTTCGCTGACGTCTGGAACGACTTCCTCCCCTCTCCCCCAGACTCCTTTCTCGATCTCGGAAGCGGTGGGGGCTTGCCTGGGCTGGTACTCCTGGAACACTGGGGAACCTCGGCAATATTCGTCGACTCCATGGTGAAGCGTACGAGTTATCTACGCGAGGTACTCGACTGGGATGGCGCCCCAGACGGCGGTGTGGTCTACACGGGAAGGGCGGAAGAGCTCGCTCGAACGCCCGAACTGTGTGGATCCGTACCTCTCGTCACCGCACGATCCTTTGGTCCGCCCTCAGTGACCGCTGAATGCGCGGTGCGCTTCCTGCGAATTGACGGCCTCTTGATCGTCTCAGAACCCCCGGACGACGACGAGCCGAATCGATGGAATCCTTCAGCATTGGGACAACTGGGGCTGCGGCCGGAGCGACGGGTACGACACGGAGCGGCGTATCAGGTCCTCAGAAAGGTTCGCGGTACCCCAGATCGTTTTCCGCGGAGCACGGGGCTACCAGGGAAGAGTCCTCTCTTTTGATGTTTCACGTGAAACATCAATCTTGCTGATTCCCCATACCGCTTGGCGAAGACAACGATTGAGGGGTTTCAACAAAGCTGCCACTGACTCGCGTGGGGAGTACGTGCAATGATGTCCCTGATCAATGGTTATCACGTCGTATTGATTTCAAACCCGATCACCATTTGTGCGGCATATGTAGCGGGGGTAATCCAAAGGAAGGAACCTCTCTCTGACCTCAATGTTTCACGTGAAACAGTATTCGTCGGAAAGAGCTTCGGATATGTTCAGACCCTCATGACGCGCTCGACAACCGCGGGTGTGGATTGAATTGCGATCCCAGGTGTTTCACGTGAAACACTGCCGAGCGGGAGTAATGGCGCACCCCAACACAACGACATGTTTCACGTGAAACACATCGTTTTTCAAGGGTCGAAATCTACGGGAATGCTCAAAATGATATTTACGCGGGTCCTGTCAGAAGAGTAGTGTTCACTTCAGATGTTTCACGTGAAACAGCCGAACCTGACGAAATTCGCGATTCAGCAACGCTTATCCTTGTCTCGTCGGACGGTGGAAGTACCAAGCAGGGAAGAGGCATATGGCAGACGCCGCCACTATGAAGATTTTCGCGGTTGCGAACCAAAAGGGTGGGGTTGGGAAGACCACCACCACCACCTCACTGGGTGCCGCGCTTGCCGAAGCCGGGAAACGAGTTCTGATTGTCGACCTAGATCCTCAAGGTAACGCGACGACGGGATTAGGGGTAGATGGACGACGATTCGAGAAGTCGGTGTACGACGTTCTTTTGAACGATGTCCCGATGGTCGATATCGTGGAGCCGACAGGTTTCAATAACCTCTTCGTGGCGCCCGCGACGTTGGACCTCGCTGGTGTGGAGCAGGAGTTAACGTCAGTGATTTCGCGCGAACTCCGTCTGAAGAGAGCTTTGGCGTCAGTTGACGGCGATTTCGATTACGTTTTCATCGATTGTCCGCCCAGCCTCGGGCTGATTACGATCAATGCGTTTGCCGCGGCAACCGACATCATGGTTCCGGTGCAAACCGAGTTCTACGCACTCGAAGGACTCACCCAGCTCCGGGCCATCATCGACCTTGTGCAAAAGAACCTCAACCCTGACCTGAAGATCTCGAAGGTCGTTCTGACGATGTATGACGCCCGCAACACCTTGTCACAAGACGTCGCCCTCGAAGTCCGTCGTCATTTCACCACCGAGCTCTGTCGCACGAAGATTCCCCGGACGGTGCGCCTCGCCGAGGCTCCTTCCTTTGGTCAACCCATCACGGTGTTCGACCCCCAATCAAAAGGTGCCAAAGCGTACCGTCAATTAGCAGAGGAGATCATGAATGGCTAGAAAGCCAGGACTAGGAAAGGGGCTGGGTGCACTGATCCCCGAAGGTGGAGAAGAGGCCGTGGAGGTTGAGGTTGTCGCCACGCAAGGACCGCTACGCCAAGTGCCCATCTCCGCCATCAGCCCCAACCAGTTTCAACCGCGGAAGTCGTTCAATGACGACAGTCTGCAATCACTCGCCTCCTCCGTCCGCGAGCTAGGCGTGCTCCAACCCATCATTGTTCGTCCGCTCGAGGGTGATCCCTCGCGATATGAACTCATCGCCGGCGAGCGCCGCTGGCGAGCGGCAGCGATCGCCGGACTGACCACGGTCCCGGTATTGGTGCAGGATGCGGTCAATGATCGACTGTCCTTGGAACAAGCCGTTGTTGAGAATCTGCACCGCGTCGACCTCCATCCCCTTGAGGAAGCGGCCGCCTATCAGCAGTTGATCGATGAATTCGACCTGACCCATGAGCAGGTTGCTCAACGGGTCGGCAAGAGTCGCGCGAACATCACCAACACTCTTCGACTGTTACAACTGGGGGAGACGGCTCAGGCCGCTCTCGCTCAGTCCCACATCAGCGCGGGTCACGCGCGATCGCTCTTGGCGATCAGTGACCCGGAGGCCCAAGGATTGATGGTGGCACGCATCATCAAGAACGAACTCTCAGTGAGGGCGACGGAAGAGGCGGTGAAGGCGTTCATCGAGCCTCGACCTGTAGAGACACCGTCCACAACGGTTGCCGACATCTCAGGGAAGCCACCTCGCCTACGACCCGTCCCCGACGCGAGCGTCGCTGAGCTCGAGCAGTTGCTCGAGGACTATCTCAATACTCGCGTCCACGTGGACCTGAAGGGACGAAATGGGCGTATCATCATCGACTTCGCCGACCTTGACGACCTCGAGAGGATCTACATCACCATCTCACAGGTGAAGTAAGTCTCAACCTTCAAGTTAACGCTCTCCTTCAAGTTATCCCCAAGTTGTGGATGAACCTGTGGGTTTCTTCGCGATTTCCTAGCACAACTCTTATATTCACTGGTAAATGCCTAGTACGGGTGGTAATTCGAGTTCCCTAGTTGTGGAAAAAGTCGCGGATTGCCTGGGAAAACGCCCTGGCGAGGGGGAAAGTCTCGTTTTCAGAGATGTCACCGTGTTCCACGTGCAACGTGGTCATCTGAGTCTCACGGAGGATGGGAAGCGACATCCCAGTGACCTCGAGTCGAAGGGCGATGTCATCGCGCGATATGGCGTTGACCACGGCGCTCGCCAGCTGCTCGCCGCGACGAGAGTACGAGGTGTAACTCGACCAGTAGTGCAGGTGGAGGGAATCACCGATGAGTTGATGGGAGAGAGAGATGACGCCGAGTGCGTGCACGGCGTTGGCGTAGGACGCGACCTGCTCCACGGTCCACTCGTGGCGATCGGGGTCGTAGTCGCTGTCGACGAGCTCTCGAGCGACGAGGGGCGTGAGGGGACTGTCGCCCCACACCACCAGGGGGCCACGACCGGGGGGATCGAAACCGGCCTCGTCGCGCGCGTCACTCACCAGTGTTCGGGCGCTGTTGGGCGAAAAGCGGCGCAGTTCGTTGAGGGTTCGCTGGGTCAGGGTGCCGTTGGTTTCGAGGCCGCAATTCCTCTGAAAATCGCTGAGCGCTCGGTCCAGCAACGGGCCGAAGACGCCGTCGACGCGACCGGGGTCGAAGCCCAGTTGCGAGAGACGCACCTGCAGCTCCGCCACGTCATCACCTCGTAAATAAGGTTTGACCAGGTAAAGAAGCCGATCACCCAACCGCCACCCCGCTTCGAGGAGGCGCGCCCACGTCAGATCGTCGACGACGCCGGTGATCTCAAGACCCCGCGACCGCTGGAAGGCCTCCACCGTCGCCTGCGTCGCTTCGCTGTAGGAGTCGCCGAGGTTCTCGAGCGGCACGAGGCCGAGCGAGGTCAGACGCTCGTGCAGGTCGCGCACGCGACGGCCGGTGGCCCCGAGAGAAAGTGTGATGGTGTCCAGAGACTACGAGGTTAGAGGCTGGCGGTGATCTCTTGAAGAAGAGCGCCCTTGGGCTTGGCTCCCACCAGGCGAGCAACGACCTCACCGTCCTTGAAGAGGAGAAGGGTCGGGATGCTCATAACCGAGTACTTGGTCGCCGTGGCCACATTGACGTCGACGTCGAGCTTGCCCACGACGAACTTGTCGGTCTGCTCGACCGCGAACTCCTCGAGGATCGGAGCAATCATCTTGCACGGCCCGCACCATTCGGCCCAGAAGTCCACCAGAATCGGCTTGTCGGACGAACCCACGACCTCGTCGAAGGTGGCGTCGGTCAGTGTGGTGATCTTGTCGCTCATACGTTCCTCCCGCTGCGGCGTCGACTCACGCGACGCAGTGACCACCTTAGCGAGGACTGGCTACAGGCCCTGCGCCTCGAGCCAGCGTTCCGCGTCAATGGCCGCCACGCACCCGGAACCGGCCGACGTGATGGCCTGACGATAGACGTGGTCCTGGACGTCGCCGGCGGCGAAGACGCCCTCGATGGACGTGTAGGAGCCTGGTCCGGTGCGCACGTACCCATTGTCCTCCAGGTCCACGCTGTCGAGGACCAAGTGGGTGTTGGGTACGTGACCGATGGCGACGAAGACGCCGGTGACGTCCAGGACGCGCTCGTCGCCACTGAGGGTGTCGCGGACGCGCACTCCGCTGACCTTGTCCTCACCCAATACCTCGGTGACTTGGGAGTTCCACGCGAAACGAATCTTTTCGTGGGTCAGGGCGCGCTCCTGCATGATCTTGGAGGCGCGCAGGGAGTCGCGACGGTGCACGATGGTCACGGTGTTCGCGAAGCGGGTGAGGAAGAGTGCCTCTTCCATCGCCGAGTCACCTCCGCCGATCACGGCGATGTCGTGGCCGCGAAAGAAGAATCCGTCACACGTCGCGCACGTGGACAGGCCGTGGCTCAAGAGCCGCTCCTCGCCGGGGACGCCCATCATCAAGGATTTGGCTCCGGTGGCCACGATGACGGCGTCGGCGGTGATCGAAGGTTCGTCGTCGTTGGTGACCCAGGCGCGGAATGGTCGTACGGTGGTGTCGAGACGCTGGACCTTAGTAGTTCGTAAATCGGCCCCGAAGCGCTCGGCCTGGGCCCGCATGCGAGACATGAGCTCCGGACCGGACAACGCTTCAGGAAAACCCGGGAAATTCTCGATGTCGGTGGTCAACATCAACTGTCCACCCGGCTGATCGGTCGTGGACGAGGGTTCGCCCTCGATCACGATGGGGTTCAGTTGCGCGCGCCCGGTGTAGATGGCGGCGGTCAGTCCGGCGGGACCGGATCCAATGATGAGCACGCGGGTGTGGGTCATGGTTTCCTCAACGAGACGGGACGGCGCTTGCGCCAGATGAGTAGTCCGACGCTGGTGGAAAGTGCGGAGATCACGAGGTAGGTGATCCACACGTGATGGGCGAAGAGGTAAATCGTGGAGAAGCGCAGTACCGCGATGACCAGGGCGATGACCAGGACCAGTCCGACGAGCACAAGGAGGAGGCCGTACGCGAGGTAGCGACCCGCCAGCAGTATTGGCCGTAGGACGCGGTCGTGCAATCCATCCATGGCGCGGTCGAGGTAGGAGAATGCGGCGTCAACGACGTCGGGTTCGTGCTGTGCGGGGTCCGGACTCACACTGTGAACTTAGCGGCGATTATCCCCGGAGGCTTCCAACCACGTCAAACCAATCAGGCCGGGACCCCCGTGGGTGCCCACCGTCGGTCCCATGTCGGCGACGATGAGGGGGTAGTCGCTCGCCACGTCCGCGACCAGCGAGCGCAGGGTGTCGACGTGGGGGGACTGCGCGTGGATGAGGGCGATGCGCCGGAGCGGGGCGTGGCTCCGCGCCGTCGCGGCGATTG
>Ga0209698_10004358_pt1 | contig 15537 bp, 16 predicted proteins | sample LitLauG_LLR_2012_FD_187203 | JGI IMG/M metagenome (GOLD analysis project Ga0209698, IMG submission 187203) | Freshwater sediment microbial communities from Pennsylvania, USA - Little Laurel Run_MetaG_LLR_2012 (SPAdes) (version 2) | ecosystem: Environmental > Aquatic > Freshwater > Creek >...
GTCGCTGGCCGGGCTGGTCGCCGCCGCCGTCGTTGCGCTGCCGACGGTCTCCGCCCACCCGGGGACGTCGTCGTGCGCGGCTGCCGCCGGTGCCAACCACGTCGCCTTCGTCGTCGACTTCGGCAACGCCCCCGGCGCGCCGGCCGGGGTCACGACGACCTGCGTGAGCTATGCGGGCAGCATCGACGCGGCGCAGGCGCTGGCGGACCGGGCGGCGCAGCTCGGCATGCCCGCGCCTCGCTTCGCCCCGAGCGGCCTGCTCTGTGCGATCGACGGGTACCCGGCGACGGGCTGCGGGGAGCACACCTCGAGCGGCTACGCCTACTGGGCCTACTGGCACCGCAGCGCCGCAGGGTGGTCGTACGCGAACTTCGGGCCCGCCGGCTTCGAGGTCACGGCCGGAGACCTCGAGGGGTGGCGCTTCGAGGACCCCGGGACGGGCTCGCCCAACGATCCGCCCCCGAGCTCGTCGGCGACCGCCTCGACGATCTGCCCGACCGGGCCCACCCCCACCGTGGCCAACCCGGCGCCACCGACGACCGTGCCCGGGGTGACCGCGCCCAGCGCGGCGACCGCGGCACCTCCCACTGCGGTGACGCCGGCCGCGCCGGGGGCCGCCCCCGGGGCGATTGCGACACCGGCTGCGCCAGCGACGACCGGACCCCTCACCACTGGATCGCTCACCACTGGATCGCTCACCACTGGATCCCCCACCACGACGCCGACTCCGAACGGTGCGACGGCGACCTCGCAGACCAGTGATGGGGCGCTTGTGCCCGCATCCAAGCTCGCCGCGTCGGCGGGCACGTCGACCAACGGCCACGGGCCCGGCGCGCCCGTCGCCCCGCTCGTGGTCACCGCGGCGCTGCTCGTCGCCTTGGCGGCCGGCGCCGGGTGGCGCGTCCGCCGTCACCGCGCCCGGACGTGAGCCAACCGCCGGCCCGGTCGCACCGTCGAGGGTTGCACCCGGCCGCGTGGTGGCTGTGGGCCACGTGCCTCGCCGGCGCCGCCATCAAGACCACCAACCCGCTGCTGCTCCTGCTCATCGGCGGGGTCGCCGGCTTCGTCGTCTCCGCGCGCCGCACGAGCGCCCCATGGGCCCGCTCGTGGGGCTCGTTCGTCCGCCTCGGCGCGTTCGTCATCGTCCTGCGCGTCGTGATCGCCATGCTCTTCGGGGTGCGGCTCCCCGGCCACCGGATGTTCTCGGTGCCCTCCATCGGGCTGCCGTCCTGGGCCGCGGGTGTGAGCGTCGGCGGCCCCGTCACCGTGGAGAACGTCCTGCAGGCGGTCTACGACGGCCTACGCCTGGCGATCATCCTCGTGTGCTTTGGCGCGGCCAACTCGCTGGCCAGCCCCTACCGCCTCCTGCGCTGCCTGCCAGCCGTGCTCTACGAGGCAGCCGTGGCCGTCACCGTGGCCCTGGCGTTCGCCCCCGAGGCCGTGATGGCGGCGGGAGCCATACGCGAGGCCCGTCGCCTCCGCGGCAGGCCGACGCGCGGGGTGGCGGGTCTGCGAGGCCTGGCCGTGCCGGTGCTCGAGAGCGCGCTCGACCGCTCGCTGCAACTCGCGGCGTCGATGGATGCGCGGGGCTACGGCCGCCGAGCCGGACTGCCCGTGGGCGTGCGGCGCGTCGCCACCGCGGCGGGCTTCGCCGGTCTGCTGGTCGTCGCGGTGGGCAGCTACGGCATCCTCGACGCCGGCTCGCCGGGTTACCTCGGATTTCCGACGCTCGGTGTCGGCATGGGCCTGCTGACCGGTGGTCTCATCGCCCGGGGTCGTCGCAGCACCAGGACCCGGTACCGCCCCGATCCCTGGCGCACCGCCGAGTGGTCGGTCGCCTCCGCGGGCGCGCTCACCCTGCTCGCTTTCGTGCTGGCCGGCGCGCTCGGCGAGACGGGACTGGCACCGAGCGTGTACCCACTGGCCATGCCGGCACTGCCCCTGCTGCCCCTGGCGGGGATCATCGCCGCGATCGGGCCGGCTTTCGTCGCGCCGGCACCCGCGCCACGCCGCGCCGCCCCGGGCCTGGCATCGGAGGTGCCGCGGCGGGCACCGAGCGGGAGGGCCACCGGATGATCACTTTCTCCGATGTGTCGTTCACCTACGCCGAGGCGTCCCGCCCGACGTTGGCCCACGTCGACCTGGCCATCCCCGAAGGTGAGCTGTGCCTCGTCGTCGGCCAGACCGGCTCGGGGAAGTCGACCCTGCTGCGCGCCATCAACGGCCTGGTCCCGCACTTCACCGGGGGTCGGCTGAGCGGCGAGGTGTCGGTGGACGGCCGCTCGACGCGCGACCACCCGCCGCGGGAGCTGGCTGACCTCGTCGGGATGGTCGGCCAGGACCCCGCCGCGAGCTTCGTCACCGATGTGGTCGAAGAGGAGCTGGCCTACGCCATGGAGAACCTGGGCATCCCCCCCTCCGCCATGCGCCGGCGGGTGGAGGACACCCTCGACCTGCTCGGACTGCACGAGCTGCGGGACCGGCCCCTGCGGGCGCTGTCGGGCGGACAGCAGCAGCGCGTCGCCATCGGGGCGGTCCTCACCGCGTCGCCCCGCGTGCTGGTGCTCGACGAACCCACGTCCGCCCTCGACCCGGCCGCAGCCGAGGAGGTGCTGGCCGCGCTCTCCCGGCTCGTGCACGACCTCGGGATCACTGTCGTCCTGGCCGAGCATCGCCTGGACCGGGTCGTCCCCTTTGCCGACCGGGTGGTGCTCGTCCCCGGCGGGGGTCGTCCCCTCGAGGTCGGGCCGCCCGCAGCGGTCATGGCGACGTCGCCGGTCGCGCCGCCGGTGGTCGAGCTCGGGCGCCTGGCGGGGTGGGAGCCGCTCCCCCTGTCGGTGCGGGACGCCCGGCGGGCGGCGGTCGGGCTGCGGGCCCGCCTCGCCAGGGTCGAGGCGCCGGCGGCGGCGCCGGCGCCGGCACCGGCGGCGACGGACCTGGAGGGCAGTGCGGCGGGCGCGGGCCGGGCCGGCGGGATGGTCGCCACCCTCACGGGCGTCCGGGCGGCGTACGGGGACGTCCTGGCCCTGGCGGGGCTCGACCTGGCGCTCGACCGCGGCGAGGTGACCGCCCTCATGGGCCGCAACGGTTCCGGCAAATCGACCCTCCTCGCCCAGTTGGTCGGCCTCCGGCGCCCGGCGGCCGGGCGGGTCGAGGTCCTCGGCCAGCAACCGCACACCCTGGCGGCGCGCCACCTCAACCGCACCGTCGGGCTCGTGCCCCAGGACGCCGGCCTGCTGCTCTACGCCCAGACGGTCGCCGGGGAGTGCACGAGTGCCGACCGCGACGGGGGCCTCGCCGCCGGCACGACGTCGGACGTCCTCGACCGCCTGTCACCGGGTCTGGCACGGGAGCGCCACCCGAGGGACCTCTCCGAGGGCCAGCGCCTCGCCGTCGCCCTGGCCGTGGTGCTGGCCCCGGCGCCGCCGCTCATCCTCCTCGACGAGCCCACCCGGGGCCTCGACTACCTGGGAAAGGAGCACCTCGCTCGCATCGTGCGCGAGCTGGCGGACGCCGGCCACTGCGTGGTCGTCGCCACCCATGACGTCGAGCTCGTGGCCGGCATCGCCGACCGGGTCGTCGTCCTTGCCGAAGGCGAGGTGCTGGCGGACGGCCCCGCGCGCGAGGTCGTGTGCCACTCGCCGGTGTTCTCGCCCCAGGTCGCCAAGATCCTGGCGCCGGCGCCGTGGCTCACCGTCGCCGAGGTCCGGGTCGCGCTGGGGACGGGCACCGGGTGAGCGCGCCCCGCCGCCGTCGGCTCGCCATCCGCCTGCGGCCGAGCGCGTCGCTGCTCCTCGCCGGCGCCTCCGCCCTCGGCCTGATGGCCTTCGGGTGGCCGCTGCTCCTGCATCCCCATGGCCGCGAGAACCTCGCGCACAGCGCTGACGCACCCTGGGTCTTCGTCGCGGTGCTCCCGCTGCTCCTCGCCATCGTGCTCGGCGAGATCGCCGAGGGGTCCCTCGACGCCAAGGCGGTCGCGCTCCTCGGGGTCCTGGCCGCTTGCGGAGCCGCGCTGCGGCTGCCGAGCCCGGGCACGGCGGGGTTCGAGCCGGTGTTCTTCCTCCTGATCCCGGCCGGCCGGGTGCTCGGTCGCGGCTTCGGCTTCGTGCTCGGTGCCTTGACGATCTTCGCCTCCGCGCTGCTCACGGGCGGGGTCGGACCGTGGCTGCCGTTCCAGATGTTCGGCGCCGCGTGGATCGGCTTCGGCGCGGGCTGCCTCCCACCGGCGCGGGGCCGCTCGGAGCTGTTGGTGCTCGCGTCCTACGGCGCGCTGGCGGGGCTCGCCTACGGATTGCTCCTCGACTTCTGGTTCTGGCCCTTCGGCGCCAGCACGGGCTCGTCGGTCTCCTTCGTCGCCGGCGCGTCGACGGCGGACAACCTCAGGCGGTTCTGGGCGTTCCACCTCGGGACCTCCCTCGGCTTCGACATCCCCCGGGCCGTGACCAACGTGGTGCTGGTCCTCCTGCTCGGGCGCCCGGTGCTCGCGGCCTTGCGCCGCGCCGCCCGCCGCGCCGCGTTCGACGCCCCGGTCGGCTTCGAGCCGCCCGGGCCGCCCGCCGCGCGTTGAGGAGCGAGAACCCGCGCGCATCCGCGCGGATTCTCGCTCCTCAACGCGAAAGTCGCCCGTGTCGAGGCGCCGCCCGGCCGTGTCGAGGCGCCGCGCGGCCCCCACGCCCTCGCGGCGGGGGATGGGTCATCCTGTTGGGCGTTCGCCGGCCTTGCGGCCGCCTGACTGGAGGAAGCCATGTCCGCCCTGCCGTCCCATCTCGAGATCTCCAACCTGCTCTACCGCTACGCCGAGCGGATCGACGACGGCGACTACGCCGGCCTCGCCGAGCTGTTCGCCGACGCCGTCATCACCCAGGAGGGGACCGGCATGGAGACCCGCGGTAGCGAGGACATCCAGGCCATGTACGAGACCTGGACCCGCCGCTACGTCGACAACGGCACGCCGCACACCCGCCACGTCACCACCAACGTGATCTTCGACATCGACGAAGAGGCCGGCACCGCGTCCACCCGCTCGTACGTGGTGGTGTTCCAGCGCACCGACGTGCTCCCGCTCCAGCCGGTCATCACCAACCGCTACCACGACCGCTTCCGGCGGGTCGACGGCGCGTGGCGCTGGGAGCACCGCCACATGCTCGACTTCTACAACGGCGATCTCAGCCAGCACCTCCTGCAGCCTTTCGACGTCGGGAGCTGACGCCGGTCGGGTCCGCGCCCCGGGCCGTAGACTGGCCGCGCGGAGCGATGCCCGATCCGGCACCGACGACGGAGGACGACGAGATGGCCGATGACGACATGGCCGACCCAGGCTTCGGGCTCTTCGACTGCGACAACCACATCTACGAGCCGCCCGAGGCCGGCACCAAGCACATGCCCGCGGCGATGCTCGATCGCGCCATCGCGCCGGTGACCCTGCCCAACGGCAAGCAGGGCCTTCTCGCCGGCGGCCAGGTCATCACCAGCCTCGACCACGACATCGACAAGGCCCACGCGCCCGGCTCACTGCGCGAGGTCCTCCGCCAGATGCGCTCGGGCAACCCCGACGCCTCCTATGACCTCGAACCCTTCCGGCCCGAGTGGCTGGAGCGTGAGCCACGCCTGGCGCTGATGGATGCCCAGGGAGTGGAGAGCGCCATCATGTACCCGGGCGCGGTCGGGCTGCTGGCCGAGGCCTACGTGCAGGGCGTCGAGCCGCTCTACGCCAACCTGCGTGCCTACAACACCTGGAACGACGAGGTGTGGGGCCTCAATCACCAGGACCGCATCTACGCCCCTGCGGTGCTCTCCCTGCGGGATCTGGACCACGCGGTCGACGAACTGGACCGCGTGCTCGACCTGGGCGCCCGCCTGATCCTCCTGCACGCCGGTCCGGCCTACGGGCGCTCCCCCGGTGATCCGTACTTCGATCCGTTCTGGGCCCGGGTCAACGAGGCCAAGGCGTCGATCGCGTTCCACATCGGCGAGTTCTGGTACAACGACACGATCGCGCCCGCGTGGGGCATGGACCCGAGGCCGGTGATCCTCGAGATGTCGGCGTGGCAGTGGCAGCACACCTACGGTGTGCGCCCGGTGGAGGAGACGCTGTCGGCGCTGATCTTCGACAACCTCTTCGGACGCTTCCCCGCCATCCACGTCGTGGTGTCCGAGTACGGCGCCGAATGGGTCCCGATCTTCGTGAAGCACATGGACAAGGCCCGCGGGATGGGACGGCGCGGCCCGTGGATCGGCGGGAAGCTGAGCGAGCGGCCGAGCGCCATATTCCGCCGCCACGTGCGGGTCACGCCCTACCCCGAGGACGATGTCATCAAGATCGTCAACGACCTGGGCCAGCTCGACTCGATCGTGATGGGCTCGGACTACCCCCACGCCGAGGGCTTCGCGGAGCCCCGGGAGTTCGCCTCGCTCATCGGCGACCTCTCCGCTGACGAGCAGCGCCGGATCCTGCGCGACAACGCACTGGTCCTGGTGGGCCGGGAGAGCTGACCCCCACGGCCGTCGCGGACCCGGGGGTTCACGCCTCGAAGTCGCCCGCGGCGCGACGGACCTCCTGGACGATCCGGGTGAGCTCCACCAGATCATCCTCCGTCAGGGCGCCGAGGCCGAAGCGCGACGCCAGGACCGCGTCGGTGGCCTCCTCCACCGCGGCCCGTCCCGCCGGCGTGATGGAAGCGAGGACGGTGCGGCGGTCGGTGGGATGGGGGGCGCGCTCGACGTAGCCTTGGACGACGAGGCGGTCGACGGTGCTGGTGACGCTGGTGGGGTGGACCTGGAGGCGCTGGCCGATCTTGCCCATGGGGAGCGCGCCGGTGCGGGTGAACGACAAGAGCACCAGGACCTCGTAGCGGGCGAAGCTCAGCGCCCAGGGTCGCAGCGCCTCCTCGACCCGCGCGAGCACGATCTGCTGGGCCCGGGTGATCGAGGTGGCCGCCGCCATGATCCGGGCCCCCGCCCACCGCTGCTCCCAATTGCGCTGCGCCTCGGCGATCGGGTCGAACGGGAGCGGCCGCGCCATGGGCCGCTCAGCATACCGGCGGGTCCGCGCCGTCCCCGACGCCGCTCTCAGCCCCGGGGCCGCCGCTAGCGTGGGCCACGATGTCGGCTGCGGCGGGGGGAGGGGGCGCGCCCGTCAGCCCCGCGCCATCCGGAGCCGACACCGCGCCGCCCCTTGACGTCGATCGGGTGGGGGCATGGCTCGGCGCACCCGTGCGATTCCTCGGCGTGGTGTCGCGGGGTGCGAGCAAGGCGACGTGGTCGGCGACGGTGGGCGGCGTCCCTGCGTTCGTCGCGGTCCCGCCCCCGGGCGCCCTGCTCGCCACCGCCCACGATCTCCAGCGCGAGCACCGGTTCCTCGCAGCCTTGGAGGGCAGCGAGGTGCCGGTCCCGCGGGTGCTGGCGTTCTGCCCCGACGCCGACGTCGCCGGCCGGCCCTTCCTGATCACCGAGCGCGTCGAGGGACGGTGCCTCCTCGTCGATCCCGCGCAGGGCGTGGATGCCGCCGCGGTCGCCGACGCCGCGCTCGACGTGCTCGTCGCCCTCCACCGGCTCGACGTGTCCCGGCTGGGCGAACCTCTCCCGACGGGCAGCCACCTCGAGCGCCAGATCCGCCGGTGGCAGACCCAGCTCGAGGCGACGCCCACCGCAGCGCGGTTGGGCGATCTCACGCCGATCGTGACCTGGCTGCTGGCCAACCGGCCGGCGCACGAGGACCGGACCATCGTGCACGGGGACTTCGGCTTGCACAACCTGCTGGTCGGGCGCGATCGGGTGACGGCGGTGCTCGACTGGGAGCTGGCCACGGTGGGGGACCCGCTGGTCGACCTGACCGGGTTCTTGAAGTCCTGGGGGGCGGGCGCGGCGGTGCCCAACGCGGCCAACGATGCGATCGCCCTCGACCCCGCCGCGCCCACCCGGGAGGAGCTGGCCCGGCGCTACGAGGCGCGCAGCGGTCGGGCCGTGGGGCGGCATGCCCGCTTCTATGAGGTGTTGGCCCGCTGGCGCAGCATCGGGATCCAAGAGGGCATCCACGCCCGCTCCGAGGGCAGCCGGTTCACCACCGACGTGCCGCGCCTGGTGGCGGCCGTGCGGGGCATCATCGGGCTCGATCCGGCGCCGGGAGCTCCGGGAGAGGAAGGCCATGTACGACATCCCTGACGGCGTGCGTCCACTGCGCGACCGGGTGCGACGCTTCGTCGAGCAACGGGTCTACCCCGCCGAGGCGGCGTTGGCCCGCCCCTGGGCGGAGGCGCTGCCCGCGCTCGACGAGCTGCGGGACCAGGCGCGCGCCGCGGGGCTGTGGGCGCTCGGCCACCCGGCGGAGATCGGCGGGGGTGGCCTCGCCATGCCGGACTACCTGTTCGTCAACGAGGTGATCGGGCGCAGCGAGGCCGCGCAGGTGGTGCTCGGGACCAACACGCTCCAGACCGCGCTCCTCCTGCATCGCCATGCCACCGGGGCGCGGCGCGACCAGCTCCTCCTGCCCCTCGTGCGCGAGGGCCAGGGGGTGAGCTTCGCGGTGACCGAGCCGGGGGTGGCCTCCAGCGATCCGACCCAGCTGCAGACGCGGGCCGAGCTGGTGGGGGAGCACTGGGTGGTGTCCGGGCGCAAGTGGTTCACCAGTTGGGTGGATCGCTCCCACCACGTGATCGTGATGTGCCGCACCGAGGCGGACCCCGCCCGTGCACACGAGGCGTTCTCGATGGTCGTCGTGCCGACCGACGCGCCCGGCTTCCGGATCGTGCGCGAACTGGTCGTGCTCGGCCTGCGCGACGTGCTCTCGGGTCACTTCGAGCTCGAGCTCGACGAGGTCCGGGTGCCGGCAGACCACCTCCTCGGACCCCGGGGTGGGGGGTTCAGCTTGTCGCAGCAGCGGCTGGGACCGGGCCGGATGTACCACTGCATGCGCTGGCTCGGCATGGCGCAACGGGCGTTCGACCTGATGTGCCGCCGGGCCAACGAGCGCCACACCGGCGGGCGCCCGCTGGCCGAGCGCCAGTTGATCCAGCGGATGATCTTCGACAGCTATTGCGAGATCCACACGGCGCGCCTGATGGTCCTGCACGCGGCCGAGCTCATCGAGTCCGGCGACGAGGCGCGCGTCGAGATCAGCGCGGTCAAGGTGCGCTGCGCCCAGCTCGCGCACGACGTGGTCGACCGGGCCATGCAGGTCTACGGGGGCGAGGGGATGACCGACGACACCCCGTTGCAGTCGATGTACCGCCACGCCCGCTACGGGCGGGTCGTCGACGGGCCCGACGAGGTCCACATCCAGCGCGTCGCCCGCCAGATCAGCCGGCGCTACGCCGAGGGCGGCCCGGGGTGGGACTTCGCGGACCGCTGAGCGGGGAGACCCTTGGCGCCCGGCTCGATCGTGGCATCCCCCAGGGGTCGTCCGAGCCGGGCACCGTGCGCTCCAGGGTGACAGCGCACCGGCGGGCGAGCGTCCCGCGATGACGAACGGACAAAAGGTGCCGGGTCAGCAGGGACCGCCGGCCCGTCCCGGGCCGTTGAGTGACAGGGCCAGCACCCGGCGGGCGCGTCCGAGCGGATCGGGTTCGTCGCCGAGGTTGCCGTCCAACCAGAGCTGGGCGAAGCCGTGCGCCACCGACCACGCCGCCAGGCTGAAGTCGAGCTCGTCCACCCCGAGGCCGCGGGCGATCTCGCCGGTGCTGGCCAGCAGCGCGCCGGTGGACGCGGCCTGCGCCTCGATCAGTTCGGGGACATCCGGATCGAGGAGCTCGGGGCGGAACATGACCTCGAACCAGGCGCGCTCGGTGATGGCGAAGCGCACGTAGGCCACACCCACGTCGAGGAACGTGCCCGTCGCCGCGGCCTCCCGCAACGTCGCGGCGAAGTGCCGGTGGCCCTCCGCGGCCAGGGCGGAGAGCAGCCCCGCCTTGTCGGCGAAGTGGTGCGCGGGTGCGGCGTGGGAGACCCCGGCGCGTCGGGCGACGTCGCGCAGGCTCACCGCCGCAGGGCCGACCTCGCGCACGGCCTCCGCCGCGGCGAGGAGCAGCGCTCGGCGCAGGTCGCCGTGGTGGTAGGGGCGAGGATCGGCCACGCCGAGATCTTACCATTGACAAGATGTGGACCCGGGATGTAACTTGTCAATGTCAAGATAACCAGACCGACGAGCCCTGGAGGCGTTTGTGCCCGCACTCCCCTGGAAGCAGAGCGCCATGGCGGACCCCGAGGCCGGATACCTCGCGGTCGCCACCGAGCTGGTCCTGCGCCGGTACCGCGACATCCCGGCGTTCCTGCGCCTGTCCCGCCGGATCGGCCAGCAGGTGGAGGGCAGCGGCGGAGCGATCGGCTTCGCGATGCAGGCCCACCTGCGCGAGCGCCGGTTCCGCACGGTGTCGGTGTGGCGGGACCAGGCGGCGATGCTGGGCTTCCTGCGCTCGGAGCCCCACCGCAGCGCCATGGGCACGCAGAGCGGGTTCGCGCCCACCGCCACCTGCCGCTGGGAGGTGACGGGTGCGACGCTGCCACCGGTGTGGGAAGCGGTCGAGTCCCGGCTGGCGGCCGCCGCCCGCTGACCGCCCCCGACCCCTCGGCGGACCGGCCCCCTGACCCGGTCGGGGCCTACGCCGTGGAGCCGGTCTGGCCGGCGACCACGGGGTGGACCTGGAGGCCCGAGCAGCCCGGGAGCTGGGCGCCCAGGCGCACCGAGTGGGTCTCGTCGGGCGGGGTGACGAGGAGGCCGACGTAGGTGGGGCACGAGGTGGCGTTGCCGACGGGGACGTCGCTGCCCTCGACCAGGGCCGAGGCGGTCTGGCCGGGCGCGAGGACCACGGTGGGCGCCCCGCCGGTCTCCCCGCCGACGCCGCCGAGGTAGCCGCTGGCGGTGCGCACCGCCTGGGTCATCTCCTTGCCGGCGGCGTTGAGACCGGCGACCCCCGGGTAGCCGTGCAGCCGGCACGGGGTGGTCCCGGTGTTGCGGAACAAGATGGGCAGGCCGATGTGGCCGGCGCCGCCGTTGCCCGGGCCCGCCGTCACGGTCAGGCCCGCGGTCGTGCACGCGGCGGCCGCGGCGGTGGTGGTGGAGCTGCTGCCGGGTTGCGAGGCCGGGCTCGACGACGTCGGGGTGGTGGACCCCGCGGCGCTCGCGCTGGTGGAAGCTCCGCCGGGCACCGTCAGGGTCGGTGCCGCGTGGTGCGCGCTCGACCCGCTCGAGCAGGCGACCGCGACGATCGCGAAGAGGGCGGGGAGGACCACCCGGAGGCGTCTCATGGCTGGAGTATGGCCCATGACGCTCAGGACGGGCAGGAGTCCGCCGATGGGCGTCGTGGAGGGCTGAGAGAAAACAGCCCTTCGAACCAGGAGGTGCCCCCCGGTTGTCCGATTCCCGGGGGGCACTTCGCGCCCGGGCCGGCGCGCCTATCGTCGCCGGCGTGAGGTTCTGGCAGGCCGTGGCGTTCACCGAACCGGAGCAGCTGGGCCCCCTCGCCCGCACCGCCGAGGAGGTCGGCTTCCACGGGCTCACCATCGACGATCACCTGGTGACCCCCGCCGAGGTGGGCTCGACCTACCCGTACCCCGACACCATGGCCCGGCTGACCGCTTCCCTGCCCGACGCAGGAGCCTCCCTGTGGGATCCCGGCATCCCCCACCTCGATCCTTGGGTGCTCATCGGCGCGCTGGCCCAGGTCACCACGACGCTGCGCTTCATGACCTACGTGTACGTGCTGCCGCTGCGGGAGCCCTTCAGCGTGGCCAAGGCGTTGTCGAGCGCGGCCGTCCTCTCGGGCAACCGGGTGGTGCTCGGGACCGGGGTGGGGTGGATGGCCGAGGAGTTCGCGCTCACCGGTCAGCGCTTCGAGGGCCGGGGGGCGCGCGCCGACGAGATGCTCGAGGTGATCGCCCTCCTCAACCGGGGCGGCATGGTCGAGCACCACGGCCGGTCCTACGACTTCGGGCCGCTGCAGATGGCGCCGGCTCCGTGCGAGCCGGTGCCGGTCTACATCGGCGGGCACTCGCCCCGGGCGCTGCGCCGGGCGGCGCGCCACGACGGCTGGGTCGGGATCAACTACGAGACGGCTGACATCGCGCCCATCCTGGCCCGGCTGGCCGCGTGCCGCCGGGAGGCGGGCACCGACGGCCAGCCCTTCGAAGCGGTGGTGGCGTTCAACGCGGCACCCTCGGTCGGCGAGCTGCGCCGCATGGAGGACGCCGGGGTGACGGCGGTGGTCAACCCGCCGTGGTTGTTCCACGGGATCCCGTCGTCGTCGCTGGCGTTCAAGCAGGCGACCCTCGAGGACTACGCCGAGCGCTACATCCAGCGCATGGGCTGAGCCGTGCACCTGCCCCCGCGGCTGCCGTAGGCTCGGCGGGTCGCAGCCGATCACTCGAGGGGGAGCGCCGATGACCACCATCCCGCTGATCGTGTCGGTCGACGACCACGTCATCGAGCCGCCCAACGTCTGGACCGATCGCCTGCCCGCGGCGCAGCGCGAGGCGGGTCCCCGCGTCGTCGACAGGCCGCTGGCACACATCTCCTACGTGGGTGGCGTCCTGTCGTGGGCGGAGGGCGACGCGCCCGGCGACGGCCCGATGACGTCGTGGTGGTGGTTCGAGGACCTGCACTACCCGATGGTGCGCACCCACGCCGCGGTCGGGTTCCCGCGCGACCAGCTCCAGATGACGGGCATCACCTACGACGAGATGATCCCCGGGGCGTGGCAGCTCGAGCCGCGCCTGGCCGACATGGACCGCAACCACGTGGAGGCCTCGCTCTGCTTCCCGTCGTGGATCCGCTTCTGCGGCCAGGCGCTGTCGGAGGGCAAGGACAAGGCCCTCGGCCTCGCGTGCGTGCGCGCCTACAACGACTGGATGGTCGAGGAGTGGTGCGGCGAGTCGGGCGGGCGCATGATCCCGCTCTGCATCATCCCCATGTGGGACGTGGCGCTCGCCGCGGCCGAGGTGCGGCGCAACGCCGCGCGCGGCGTGCGGGCCGTGGCGTTCAGCGAGATCCCACCCAACCTCGGCCTCCCGTCGATCCACTCCGGCTACTGGGACCCGTTCTTCGCGGCGTGCAGCGAGACCGGCACCGTCGTGTGCATGCACATCGGTTCGGGCTCCAAGATGCCCTCCACGTCGCCGGACGCACCCGGCGCGGTGGGCTCCGCCCTGGTGCACTCCAACTGCACGTTCTCCCTGGTCGACTACCTGATGTCGGGGGTGTTCGTGCGCTTCCCCCACCTCCAGGTCATGTACAGCGAGGGGCAGGCGGGATGGCTCCCCTACGTGCTCGACCGCGTCGACATCGTCTGGGAGGAGAACCGGGCCTGGGGCGGCGTCGCCGACAAGGTGCCCGAGCCGCCGAGCACCTACTTCCGCGACCACGTGACGATGTGCATCTTCCAGGACAAGGTCGCGCTGCAGAGCCTCGACCTGATCCCCGTCGAGACGATCACCTACGAGGTCGACTACCCCCACTCCGACTCGACCTTTCCCCGCACCCTGGAGCTGGCCGGCGCCCACATGGCCACCCTGAACCAGCACCAGATCGACCTCATCTGCCGGGGCAACGCCATCCGGCTGCTCGGCCTGGACCACCTGGCCTCCTGAGGGGCGGGGCAGATCCCGGCCCGTTTCAGGCGGCGGCCTGCCGGGGGTCGGCGACGCCCAGGATGTTGACGTGGCGCAACACCCGTTCCTCGTCGTCGGGGAACGCGTCCCGCTCGTGCATCGTCTGGGTGTTGATCCACAAGCAGGCGTCGCCGGGTGCCCAGCGGTGGCGGTAGGCGAAGCGCTCGTCGGTGCAGTGCACGAAGAGCGCGGCGAGCAGGTCGGCACCCTGCGTGGGCTCGAGGTCGACCACCTCGCAGGCGAAGTCGGGCCCGGTGTTGGGCCAGACGCTGCGCCGCACGGTGCGCGGGTTGCGCTGCACGAGGGAGATCTCGGTGGTCCGGGAGGTCTCGATGCCGTCCCCGGCCTTGAAGTAGCCGGAGAAGTCCAGCCCGTCGCGGAGCCGGTAGCGCACGCCGAGGCTGTCGATGCGGGCCCTGACGTCGTCGCCGAGCGCGTCGTAGGCCGCCACCAGGTTGACCCACTTGGTGTCGCCCCCGGCGGTGGTGGTGCGGATGGCGTCGAGGTAGAGGAACTCGATCAGCGGGGGACGGAACGACAGATCGCTGTGCCAGGTCACCCGGCCGCAGCCACCGGTGCCCTGCACCGCGCCCGCATCGCGGTTGGAGACGCGGTTGATCCCCGGGTGGCCCGGCAACCGGGAGCGATCGGCGAGCGTCGGTCGCAGCGGGCCGATGGCCGAGCAGAAGTCCTCGACCTGCTGGTCGGTCGGGATCCGCTCGCCGTTTCGGAACAGCAGCAGGAGGTGCTCGTCCACCGCGGCCCGCAACGTCGCCAGCACGCCAGGGTCGGCGCCCGCGGCGAAGTCGAAGCCCCGCACCTCGGCACCGAGAGGTGCGTCGAGCGGTGAGATGGTGATGCTCATGCGGGCCCGCGCTCGCGGCGACGGGGGTCCTCGGCCAGCAGCGCCCGGCGCGCGACCTGGGGGTAGCCGTCCTTCCAGGTGGTGGGGTCGTCCCAACGGCCGAGCGGCGGTGGGAAGTCGTCGGGGTCGAGCTTGTCGTAGGGACCCAGGCTGATGAAGAGGTACTCGACGCCGTCGGGGCCGCTGTGCTCGGGGCCGTAGGCGAAGCCGCCCCGCACCCAGCGCAGGTCCCCGGCGCGGTAGGGCTCCTCGCCCTCGACGACGAGCTCGCCCTTGGTCACGAGGTAGACGGTGTCGGAGAGGTGCCAGTGCGGGCGGGCGGTGCGCCCGGGCCAGGACCGCACGTGCATGACCCGGTTGCCCGACGCGGGGTCGACGAGCCAGCGCACGAACGGGCCGGGTGGGCGGTCGGCCTCCAAGGGGTCGGCGTAGTCCTCCCACGGCCGGTCTTCGATGCGGATGGGCCGTCGCTCACCGATCGGGTCGTCCATGTGCGCGCCTCCCCCGAGCTCCGCGCGATCGTACCGCCGGTCGGTGGCGGCCTCCCGGGTCCTGCCTCGCTGGTACGGTTCGGTCGCGGGGGCGACGGAGCCCCCGTGCGCGCGCAAGGAGGCACGACCGTGACCGACCAAGAGACCATCCGCCGGCTCGCCGACGAGCTCGAGATCCGCAACGTCGTGGCCCGCCTGGCGCAGTTGGCCGACATGGGCGACCTCGACGAGTACGTGGGTTTGTTCACCGACGACGCCTCCTGGGAGATGCCGGGTGCGCCCCGCCACGGTCGTGCCGACATCCTGGCCGGCGCGACCGAGCGCCGCTCCAGCGGGACGACGGGTCCGGGGAGCAACACCCGCCACCTCATCACCACCCTCGGCGTGCGGGTCGACGGGAGCGACGAGGCGGGCGCCGACTCCTACTGGCAGTTCGTCGGCGACACGACCGCGGTGCCGACGGTGCGGCTCATGGGGCACTACCACGACACGTTCCGGCGTACCCCCGAAGGATGGCGGCTGGCCACCCGGGGGATCACCTTCGGCTGAGCCCCGCCTCGGCTGGGGCGGCGGGGCCGCTGAGGC
>Ga0209698_10004359_pt1 | contig 15533 bp, 11 predicted proteins | sample LitLauG_LLR_2012_FD_187203 | JGI IMG/M metagenome (GOLD analysis project Ga0209698, IMG submission 187203) | Freshwater sediment microbial communities from Pennsylvania, USA - Little Laurel Run_MetaG_LLR_2012 (SPAdes) (version 2) | ecosystem: Environmental > Aquatic > Freshwater > Creek >...
CTCGTCGGTGGAGGCATTTCGGCAAGTTCTGTTCAAAGGCGGGATTCCGGCTTTTGTACGCCGACCCCGGGGACGGGACATCTATGCCGCTTGTGGCCAGCTTAAACGAACGACTGAGCTTGTTCCGCTGCGCTCTGCGGGTTTGGGATCGTCTTGACCGCAGGCAAACCGGCTGGCAGCGTCAGCCTGGCCGTAACACGGCCTCCTTCACCAGTGGAAAGATCCAGGCTGCCATCGTGCTGCCGGACAATGTTGATGCAGACAGAAAGACCGTGGCCAACCTGGTCGCGTTGCTCGGGCAAAGGCGGTTTCTGAGCATCGCCTTCCATCCAGTGGGACACTTCAAATACGACGGCGTTTCTGCATTCAGACGTTGAAATCAAAAGAGTGCCGTCGGCAGACCTTCCGCCGTTATAAAGAACATTGCTGATCATGTGAGTGCAAACCTGCAGCAGCTGATTCGAATCTCCCACCACCGAGGGCAACCCGTGAGTCAGTTCAGCTCGCACCTTGAGATTGAGAGCCTTGTGCTGCGCCTCACAAAGCTTGATCGCGGTTCTGGCTAGCGTGGTCAGGTCAACCGGACCGCGAGAGCTCGGCGACGACCTGGCGAAGCTCAGAAGACTGGCTACGAGTGATTGGGTCTGGCGAACGTGCTGCCCGATTCTGTCCGCTTGGGCTTTCTGATCCGCCTCCATCTTTGTCGCACGCAGTATGTCGGAGTAGCCGAGCATGGCCGTGATCGGATTGTTGAGTTCGTGAGCTACGCCTCCGACCAGCTTTCCCATTGACGCCAGCTTTTCCGACTCGGTCAGTTGCGCCTGCAGAACCCTCAGGTCCTCCACCGCTTGCTGCGACGAACCTAACAACTGGAGCAACTCACGGTCCAGCATATGCTGGCGAGTGAACACCATAATGCCCATGGCGACTGCGGTGGCGAGTGTCAGAACAATGCGAAACGAGCGAACCGGTCCGGGCTCTACTGTCTCGTAGAATGCCCATGCTCCGAACAGCGGCAGCGAGATCACTGCCATCATTCCCAACCGGGCCAGCCAGACACCATAAGTGGTAGATACTTTGGCTGCCCCGGGTTCAGGTTGGCGGGCCGACGACGACAGTCCGATGTAGGTGATCCAGAACATCGAAGCGGTCAGGGGCACATCATAGAGACTCCCGCTGTAGTAGACATTCCTGCCGATGGCCCAGTTGGCGACGTAGGAACTAGCGGCGTACATGAGCGTGGCGCCGAGCAGGTGTCCATAAGTGGTTCGCCACGCGGTTTTCGTGCTCGACCAGGCGGCGGCGAGAGCCACCAGCAACGCCAGCTTTTCTGCAAGATAAACCGCATTGAAATTCTGGTTGTAGGTGAAAACGTCTGCTTGTGCATATTGCCAGGGCAAGATCATGAGCGCCCAAAGGTAGACCCAACCAGTCGCCAGCAGCGCGAAGTCCAGCCCTCCGAGTCGTGCGGAGTACTCGTCCTGCCCGGTGTGGGGACGCAGCGCCAAAGCTGCGATCATCGGAACGACGTGCAGAAAAAGAATGATGTCGCCGGCGAACAGGTCCGGGACGTCGGTTCGCAGGACTACTTCGAAATAAGTCCACAGCATTTGATACGCCAGCCAAAGTGCAAGTCCCAGCGACAGGAGAGCCCAGAATGCGCGCACCCTTCCACGAGCTTGCAAGGCATGGGGAAGTAGAGCCAGCAAACCCGAAGCCAGAAGGGCACATTGCAGCAGGTCGCTGAGTGCAGCCAGTTGGAAGGATTGCTTCCACAACATCGCGGCCGCAACCTGAAGCACGACACAGGCAGCCGCGGTACTCAACCAGAGCTTGGAGCGAAAAGACAAGCGCAGGGAACTCCCAGTCCCATTCTATGGAGCACATTAGCGTTGCCCCAGTTACTCTGGTAACAGGCATTGCCCCGCCTTGGCCGCAGAACATAAGATGCGAAGCAAGGAGTTCTTGGGGGTCTGGTGATCGGTTCCGGCCGGTACAATCTTTTCTGGCGCATGCGAGATTCAAGCGACGCGGCCGAGGTGCGCCGGACGGAGCGCTGGTTGGCAGTAGCCCGTGTGTTCCTTGCTGTTTCCGCCATCGTCGCCGTCCTGATGGACGTACGTGGGTCAGGGTATTCTCCAGCAGCTTTCGCCCTGCTCAGTTTCTACCTGTTGAACAGCACGGGGATTATGCTCCTGCTTCGCCGGCGCCAACAGTCCAGCGCTTCGTTCCGGATTGTGGTGCATGCGACCGATATTCTGTGGCCGACATTGATGGCCGCGCTTGCCGACGATCCTTGGAGCCCATTTTTCTTGTTCTTCGTGTTCGTCCTCGCAGCTGCCGCTTATCGTTGGGGTGTGTGGGAGACTCTGGCAACGGCTGGCGCAGAGATTGTGCTGCTCTGGAGCGAAGGCTTTCTGTTGGGACACTTCTCTACCGCCTGGGCTTCGAGCCACGTTTGGGGGCTACTTGCCGGGATGCGTCTGGCCCTGCGCGCATTTGAGCCGCATCGGCTGTTCATGCTGTCGGTCTATTTGCTCGTGATGGCCATGCTGCTGGGCTACCTTGCCGAACAGCAAAAACGCTTGCGCATGGAGCGGGCGACCGTGGCTCGCGTGCTCCAGAAAGCAAGCGTGGAAGCCGGCCTGACCGGGAGCATGCAGGAAATTTTCACTGAGATTGCCGCGGTGTACGACGCCCGGCGCGTGCTCATCGTTTCGCAGGAATCCCATAGCCACAGGATTTTCCGGGGTGAAATCTGTCGTTCTGCGGGCAGCAGTTCGGAGCTGCAGTGGCTGCCTCCGGTCGGCAACGACCAGCAAATCTATCTCTTTGACTCTCCCGTGGAGTGTCTCTATGCGCAGTACGGGGCCCGGCAATGGTCTGTGTCCGGCGTTGATGCCGAAGGCTCATCGATTCCAGTTCCGGGCGAAACCAGAGTGTCACTGCTACAGCTGGCCCAAGCCGAATCATTCCAGTCAGTCGCTATGATTCGCTTCTCGCTGGCTGACGACTGGCGGGGCCGAATCTTTATGTTCGACGCTATTCTGGAGCCGGGCAGGCAGGAAAAGCTGCGCTTCCTGCAGAATCTGGCGTTGCAGGTGGGGCCGGCTGTTTCCAACGTGTACCTGTTGCATAGGCTGCGTCGCCGAGCCGGCGCCGCCGAGCGCGCCCGTTTCGCCCGCGAACTTCACGACGGGGCGGTGCAGTCCCTCATCGGAGTTGAGCTGCAGGTCGACGTCTTGAAGCGTCAGGCTTCCTCCTCTGATCCGGCCACTACTTCCGAGCTGGGCCGCATTCAGAGCCTGCTGCGTGAAGAAGTGCTGAAGCTTCGCGAACTCATGCAGCAGATGAAGTCCATGGATGTAGACTCTAAGCGCCTGCTGCGCGTGATCACGGATACCGTGGACCGCTTCCAGCGTGAAACGGGGATTGAGGCTAGGTTTGTCGCCGACACGGGCGAAATTGATCTGCCTCAGAGGGTTTGCCGTGAGCTGGCCAGGATCGTTCAGGAAGGGCTGGTCAATGTGCGCAAGCACAGCGGCGCTCACCAGGTCCTGGTCAGGCTGGCCCGCCGCGAGAACCATTGGTTGCTGTCGATGGAAGACGACGGCAAGGGATTTGCCTTCGCGGGGCGCCACTCGCAGGCAGAGCTAGACAATCTGGGGAAGGCCCCCGCTATCATTCAGGAAAGAGTCCGTTTGATCGATGGACAACTCACGATAGAATCAAGTCCCGGAAGCGGAGCCCGCCTGGAAGTTACGGTGCCGGTTCGTTAGGGAGTGAATGAACGTCAAAAAAGGCCAACCGATACGCATCGTCATCGCTGATGACCATCCGATCTTTCGCGATGGTCTGCGGCGCCTGCTTGAATCTGAGCCCGACCTGAAGGTCCTCGGAGAAGCATCCGATGGAGCCGAAGCCGTCAAGTTGGCGCATCAACTGAAACCCGACATCCTGCTCCTGGATCTTGCCATGCCCAAGCATCCGGGACTGGAGGCGCTTCGCGAGCTGGGTACCACTCCCGGCTCCAGCCCCGTCCGCGTAATTCTGCTGACAGCAGCCGCGGAGAAAAGCCAGATCGTGGAAGCTCTGCAGTTGGGCGCGCGGGGCGTTGTGCTCAAAGACTCGGCCACTCAGCTACTGCTCAAAGCCATCCACACCGTGATGGCGGGAGAATACTGGGTTGGACGCGAGAGCGTCTCGAACCTGGTGCAGTATCTGCGCGTTCTCATGCAGTCCTCCCACGACGAGGCCCGGCAAAGGAAGTTTGGCCTGACCCCGCGCGAACTGGAAATAGTCTCTGCAGTCGTGGCTGGATACTCCAACAAGGAAATCGCCGAATACTTCAAAATCAGTGAAGACACCGTCAAACACCACCTAAGTAACATTTTCGACAAAGTGGGAGTGTCAACCCGATTGGAATTGGCACTTTTCGCAGTGAACCAATCGTTACCTCTGAAAACCATCGTGTAAGCAGGGGCACGTTTGGGCCATTGGCCGGACGACCGAGGGTGGTTAGTCTTATCGATAAGGCACTCGGCGGCAAAACTGACTCGAACTGGGCTGGCTGGTAGGAACAGCTCTATGCTGCCAGGTCTTGTACGTTCAACTTGAGGAGCTCAACGTGAAGAACTTCTTGCAACGCGTCTGGACAGACGATCAGGGCCAGGATATTGCGGAGTACGCGGTGATGCTCGCCGTCATTCTGGTGATCGTGGTCGGCACCGTGCGTTTGATCGGGTCCAGCGCCAACACCGTCTTTTCACAGGTCGGAAGCGCGATTCAGTAGAGTTTTCAACGCAGTCCCAACCGCCTCAGTTTCTCGATCTCCTCTCACTGCTTTACTTCTGCAGCCGATGCCGTTTTCGGCGTCCCCTCAGCGTACCGGGTCAAGAACGGGAAGAACGGTGTGATCTGGAACGGTATCTTCTCTCTCGCAGAAACCAACGCTACTGCCTTCGATTTTGAAAGTTCGACCTTGTCGGTCCAGGGATCCACCTTCACCCGCCCTCCCAGCGGCAGGGCAGCTATCTGATCCACCTTTTGTGCCTCCAACTGGGGTGCCGAGCTCAAAATCTCAATCATTCGCACGTTCTTGCCTTCCGCGATTCCATCCCCAAGGTGCGGACGGATCAAGTTGGGCATTCTGGGTGCCGCTTCCTGCAGCGCCTTGAGAAACAGTCCCGCACTTCCAAGCTTATCTTTGTAGGGCGAGTTTTTCAGCAACTCCAGTGCCTTCGTATCGGCTGCAGTTTCTTCCGCGGCTGTGCGCCGGAAGTCCAGCCGCGCGAACGCGTCCTGATCGGCAAAAAACATTCGGTCATTGAATGCCAGCCGGGTGTCGAACTTGTGGCCCAATACTACATGTGCCAACTCGTGAGACAACACCATGGCCAGGGAAGCCTCGTCCGGAAGCACATCCAGCAGTCCACGACTCACGACGATCGTGTGACCGATCGAGAACGATTCCAGCGGCGCGGTCAGCAGGATACGCACTCTTACATCGGACTGTAGATCGATATTGTTCGTGACCAGGAGGTTGTTGACCACGGTGAGCAGAACTTTGTCCAATTCGCCGGGAGCAGCGAGCAAGCCAACCCGTTGCAGACGGTCTACGGCATTGTCCTCGGCCTGACGCTCCCACATGCGTTGCGCCATTACCGGACTGGCGTCCGCGGCAGCCTCGCTCTGGTCCTGGATGCCCTGAGGCGCGTCCACCAGAATCTGTGTGAACTCCTCATTCTTGTTAAGGCCCTTGAGATCGTAGCCCCAGAGCCGCGTCTGCGCCTTGAAGTGCATTGCCTTCACCATCTTGCCCTTGGTGTCGGACTCTTCACTGTATATGTAGGCGGGCAACCAGACGCCGGGGCGCATGTTCAGCCGCCAGCTGTCAAAATGCAGATAGTAGCTGCCCTTGGGATGCGGATAGTAGGTCCCGTTGAAGCGAACAACGTTGTAGTCCTGGTCGTCCACCCAAACGCGTCCCATAAATCGTCCAGTGCCGGAACCTTGTTTGGGTTCGACGTCGAAAACCAGGCAGCGAATCTCGCCGAGAAACTCGCGGCGCACGAAAGTAAAGTTGTAATACCGCCGCTGGAAATCCGTGTCCAAAACCACCATCTGGGCAAAACCGAGCGGCAGGAAGCGCATGGCAAACACGCTCGACAGGCTGCCCAACATGCGTTTACCGAATCCCGGCTGACCCATAAACGAAGTATCTTCCGCGCCGTCACTCAGGCTGAGGCGCCCCAGAAAATACTGATCTTTGGCCACCGACGTGTCGGCTTCTTTGTCGGTTTTCATTTCCTGGAGATAAGTTTCGACCATGGGATGCAGGTGCCGCATCTGGGCTAGGAACAAATGCTCGCGCTCCACAATGCGGTCGATCACGGCGTCCACCGAAACCGGCGTTGACTGGACGGGCTCGGGGCTGCTGGCCGGCGCCGGAGCTTGTTGAGGGACGACATTATTCTGGGGCTGGGGCGGTGTAGCAGCGTTCGGCGTCGTCGGTGTGGTTTGTGGTGCTGACATCCCTGTGGACGCATCCTGCTGGACCGGCGTTGTGGCCGCCGGTGCACTCTGAGCCGCTGCGGCTTGCTGGCTTGCTGGCACCGCATCGGGCGCAGCTGGCATTGCAGTATTCTGGGGATCGGCTGGCCGCGCCAGTCCATTCGTGGGCGTCAGCGGCGTATGCGAGTCCGGCACCGGTTGTGAGGAATTCTGCGAATAGCTGGATGCGGCAAATGCCACAACCGCGGCGCAGATCAGCGAACAACGTCGATTCATCATATGGCCTTCCACAACGAGATCACGCCAGCTGAAACACCACATGCAGCACGGCAGTCGAGTCCGTGGGCTGCCCGTTTCGTGTGGCCGGCTTGAATTGCACTCTCTCTGCCGCGCGCACCGCGGACTCATCCAGTCCGTGACCCAGGCCGCGCATGACCCTTAGGACGCGCACGCTGCCCCCGGATTGAAGCACGACCTCCAACAGCACTTCACCCTCAATCTTAAGCTGCCGAGCCTCTTCGGTGTACTGTGGTACCGGCTTGGACAATATTTCCGCCGGCTGCAAAGGCGCCTGGTCCGGGGCGGCCTTCTGTGCGCGCACGGTGGGAGCCGCAGCGACATCGGCGTCGCCGAATCCGCTGCTGCGTACCGTTCCCCGCGAGGCCGAAACGCGGCCACTGCCATCACCTGTCGCAACGCCCCCTCCAAAACCAGAGCTTGCCACCACTCCCTGAACGCCGTGCGCCCCGCCGGTTCCATTCCCTTTGCCGGATCCGCTAGGAAGATCGAAACTTCCCGCTCCTGCAATGTTGACCGCCCGGTTAGGCATCGGTTTTGCGGCTACGCCGTTGGGATCGCCGAAACCACCAGTCTGGACTTTGTCGGGTGCTTTGGCGATGGTCTGCGGCGCGGAGCTTCCTGTCGAGAATACGTTAGTGCGAACCAGTTCGCGCGGGATCGCGGGGGTGTCCACTTTAGGCAGGGCGGTTTTCGCTTCCGCAATTCTGACCTCCGGCGCGGGGACATCGTGCACAACTGGCTTAGGCTGAGAAGCAGGCAGGCGCAACACAGGTTTTACCGGGTCCGGCTCAACAACCGGCGCCGGACGGGGAATTACTTTGATTGGCTGGGGCGCGTGATTGACGGGAGGAGGCGTTTCCACCAGCGCGATTGTTTTGTAATCACGCTCAGGCGTCGAAAGAACATGCGGTCGAAACAAACCAATCCAGATGACCACCGCCACTGCGATCACATGGATCACTCCACTGAGGCCAAACTCAGTCCAGGGCTTCCGCCACTCTGGCAGACTGGAGAAACTCAAATTGTCGTGCGCACCTGATCCCATCGCTTCTGTCTTCCCTAGGCTCACTTGACAGCAAACCCAATACCAAACGGTAAGTTGCTCAGTTCGTTACTATGTTAGTCGCGCTGCTTCATGGACTGAAGTGGGGGAGGGTCCGGGAACACCTCAAGTTTACTATCCCTAGATGCAAGTTGCACGTGCGGTGCCGCGCTCGGATACGTCTGCTGTCGATAACTCCATTGAAATCAATCTGTTGTTCCGTGCCCTTTTGTGTTCCGAGCAGGGGTCCGTGGGGGTGGGTCAAAAGGCTGCATAGTTTTTCCACAGCCCAGATGAGCCTTGCTTGTTCTCAACAGCGGACGATGTTAGGACTCTCGATACCGCGCGTAGCGTTCCGAGTATCCACAACCAACTGCGACTCCCTGACAATCTGCCGGTAATCGTAGTCGGAGTGGTCGGTCACGATAAGCACGCAGTCATATTCGTCGAGGCGGTTCAGATCCACTCGCGTCATTTGCAAGTCGTACTTTCTTCCCTTGCCGATGAACGGGAAGTAGGGATCGTGGTAGCTAACCGCAGCCCCGTCTTTGCGCAGCAACTCGATGATGGTGAGCGCAGGTGATTCGCGCAGGTCGTCCACGTCCTTTTTGTAGGCCACACCCAGAACCAGGACCCGCGATCCGTTGACCGATTTTTTTCTGAGGTTGAGTGCCGCGCTAACCGAGGCCAGCACGTGATATGGCATGTTGGTGTTGATCTCGCCCGCTAATTCAATGAAGCGCGTGCGGAAGTCCCACTCTTTGGCTTTCCACGATAGATAAAACGGATCCACAGGAATGCAGTGTCCGCCCAACCCCGGCCCTGGATAGAACGGATGAAAGCCGAATGGCTTGGTAGCAGCTGCGTCGATCACTTCCCAAATGTCGAGCCCCATGCGCAGACTGAGCAGCTTCAATTCGTTCACTAGCGCAATGTTGACGCAGCGGTAGATATTTTCGAGCAGCTTGGTCATCTCCGCCGCGGCAGGTGAGGAGACGGCAACGGTACGACCAAAAATGCTGCCGTAAACCGCACACGCTGCCTCCGAGGCAGCGGCGTTCATTCCCCCCACGACTTTCGGAATGTCCCGCCTCGCAATGGTTGTGTTGCCCGGATCTTCGCGCTCGGGCGAGAAGGCGACCATGAACTCATTCGGCTGCAACGACGCTCCGCGCGAGGCTTTCAGCCCCTGGCCGTTTTCCTGTTCGAGGATGGGCACCATCACTTCTTCTGTCGTGCCGGGGTAGGTCGTGCTTTCTAGCACCACCAGTTGTCCTGCGCGGAGGTTGGGAGCGATCGCATGGGCCGTGTTGGTGATATAGCTCAGGTCCGGCTCGTGGTACTGGTTGAGCGGGGTCGGGACGCAGATTATGATCGCGTCCATCTGTTTGAGTTGCGCGTAGTCTGAGGTGGCCGAGAAGCCGCTCTTTTGCGCATTACGAATTTCTTCCGGCTGAATCCGGAAAATGTAAGATCCGCCCTGACCCAGAGTGTCGACTTTGCGCTGATCCACGTCGAAGCCGGTGACTACGAATTTCTCTTCGCTGTAGAGCAGGGCAAGGGGCAGTCCGACATAGCCCAGACCGATAATTCCGATGCGGGCCTGGCGCTGCTGAACCTTCGATTTCAGAGATTCTACCGGTTTTTCCACAACAATTGGAGCTGTCATGCTTGGAAGACGAAGTAAGATCAGAAAATCTTGAGCGACGGCCTAGATTTTAGCATGTGATCCCGCGATCCCGGCCGTTGAACGCACGGCAAAAGCGTGACGCCATTATGGGAACATCCCGTGATGGGCATCTCCTGAATATGCCCAAACGAAAAATTCTGGGATTTGCGTTGACCGCCGGGATCGTCGCCGCCTGGGTACTGTCCAAGGCGGGAGCGGTCCTGGTAGTGGATGCTCCACGCGTCAGCGACACGATCCTGGTGCTTGCCGGAGAAACCGACGAGCGACCGGCACTGGCAGAGTCCTTGTTGCACCAGGGATACGCCCGGCATGTGATTCTCGATGTTCCGACCAACGCCACAATCTATGACGTCTCCGAAATCGAGATTGCGAAGAGGTTTGCGGCCAGTCTTCCGCAGGGCCAGGACTGGTCGGTGTGCCCGATCAACGGCCTTTCAACCAGAGACGAGGTCAGAGACGCCAAACGATGTTTGGCTGACGCGACCCCCGGCGCGCACAGCATATTGGTCGTCACTTCGGACTTCCACACCCGTAGAGCCCTAAGCGTCGCCCGCCAACAGCTCTCCGGATACATGATTTCCATGGCCGCCGCCCGTGACCCCGCCCAGTTTGGTACGCGTTGGTGGGGTCACCGCCAGTGGGCCAAAGTATGCTTCGACGAGTGGCTTCGGCTGCTGTGGTGGGAGGTTATTGATCGCTGGAGATAGGCTCCAGTACCTCCGTGCATGAGTTTTCCACAGTAAAATCCACAAAACCGTCCAAAACCAATTGACTGTAAATGACTTAGAAGGATACGATTCGCTCATACGCGCCGAACTAGTTAATAACGACAAATGGGAGTGGGGAATATCTTGCTAAGAAAGACGGTGAGCTGCTGTTTGCTGCTCCTGGTGCCGGCCTCGCTTTCCGCGTCGGGGCCCGGGTCGGCGATTCTCTATCCCGGCGGCGTTGCTTGGGTAAACGGCGCTTACGTCCGCCAGTCATCCGCCCTCTTCTCTGGAGATCTGATCCAGACTCGGCGCGACTCGGTAGCGAGTATCAACGCTTCGGGGTCAACAGTGACGGTTTCTTCCGACTCTCTGGTTCGCTTCGACGGAGACTCTCTGAGCTTGGAGCATGGCGGTCTGGCTATTTCCACAGCCCGGGAGGTGGCCGCAGTTGCCGGCGGCGTACGTGTTGTTCCCGCCTCCAACGACTGGACGGAATTCGTTGTCACCGATGTGGATGGCACCATTCACATCGCCGCGCGCAAAGGCAGCGTGAACGTGATCGATGACAGTGGCACGGTACTGCTGGCTCAAGGCCAGGACACCACTCGCGATGAGTCTTCCGATCAGGACAAGGACAGCAAGAAGAGAAACAAGCGCCGCGGTGTCGGCGCAAATCCTGCGGCGGAGGGTGGATGGCTGAACTCCGCGTACGCAGTCGGCATCGGCGCGGGCGCAGTCGGCGGACTGGCGGCCTGGGTGCTGCTGCACTCCGACAATCCCGCCAGCCCCTCAAAACCCTAAGCGTGCCCTTAAAAGTGTGCGAGCCGGCCAGCACTCGGCCGGCGGAGCTGCTGTGCGCTTCGACTACGCCAGCTAGACAACCTCTGATGCCGGCAGAGGATGCTCCTCGGTAGGTTTGACGGGTTTGCGGCGCCGCGCCGGCTGTATCAACTTTTCAGACGCCGCAAGGGTGCAGAGCACGTAGAACAGAGCCGCATTCGCGGGAATCTGCAGGTTGAAGTCGACCAGGCTATGCACCAGGATGCCGCTGATACCCAGCAGGCATGCTACAGCCACGGCACCGTTGATGTCGGTGGTCCAATTGGCCAGCTTGCCGACGGAGGATCTCAACGCTGACGCGAGGTACCAGATCATCGTAAGAAAGCCGAGCAGGCCCATCTCAACCAACAACTGCACGTAGTCGTCGTGTGCTTCGTTGACAAAGAAGTTTGTGTAGAAGCTGCGAAATTGCGGATAGGCGATGGGGAACGTTCCCAGCCCCCAGCCCAGCACCGGTTTGCGAAGAAACATGCGAAAGCCGTCACGGTTCAGGGCGATGCGCATGTCGCCGGTGATGTCGGAATGGGAGGCTGAACTCATGGTTGCGAGGCGGTGGCCGAGCTCGGCTCCGCCGACCCAGACCAAAACTGCGACCACGACCAACGAGAAGACTCCTACTGCAATCGCAGTCCGGATGCCCTTTTTCTGCGTGGTCAGAAGAACTGCGAGGACGAAAAGCTCCACCAGCAGAGCGACCATTCCTCCCCGCGAGCCGGAGAGAAAAATGGTGCCGGCCATGATGGCGGCCGCCGCCGCGGCTGTGGCTCTTTGCCGCTCGTCGGCCAGCTTGCTGAGCGAGATCACCAGCGGGATGGGAACCAACATTTCCATGAGCCCTGCATAGTGGTTGTGATTCACGTAAGGACCATAGATCCAACCACCATTGCTGGGTTCGCGCAACCAGTAAAGGCGACCGTTGGATGCGATCCCTTGCAGCAGGGCAAAGCAGGCGATCGCAGTTCCATAGACAGAAAACACAACCGCCATCACTCGAACGTGTTCCTTGCGCACCATGGTTTGCGACGCTAGGAAGCACAGGATCCCGTACGCAACGTACAACATGGCGCCATTTACGGTCTCGTGCATATACGCGGATCGCCGGAGCAGCAACTGCATCACGATCAAGGTTCCGAAAGCGAGCATTGGCGGGAACAGGGGGTTGGGGCGGATTTGGATCTGGCCTTGCAGGACTTGCTGAACGCTCCATGCCACCAGCAATGCGGCGGCTCCAGCTTCTACGAAGAAAATGGACCACGGCTCGACCGCGCCGAATGCCAGCGGTCCGAACATCAACAGCCCGAAGGTGCCGAGCAGCAGAACTGATCCCAGCTGCTGCCCAGGCTTTTGGTTGCTGTTGAAAAAGATTTCGATCCAATCCATGCGGAATGAGTCCCGTCGAGAACCCTGTCGAGCCTCTATTTTGTCGTCAACTGGAAGTCGTCGACCCAGAGCTTACCACGAATCGGAGCGCCCTCCGGCAATCGATGGACCTCCAGCAGCACAGCCTTGCACTCCGGCCCGGTGGTGAATTCACCGCCCGCCGATTTCCAGGACGGCGCATCTTTCAGTTCGTCACTCTCGTACAACACATCCTGGTGGTAGAAGTCCTGGATGGTGAAGTGGGGTCCGCCCGCACCCTCGAAGTCGCCACTCTTGTAATAGGCCGAGAAACTGTAAGTGGTAGCAGGCTGGACGGGTACGATCTGGTAAATCCCAGCGTCCCGGATTCCCGGGCCGTCAAAGGTGATAAGCAGCGATCTTGTGCCGGCCTCATACTCAGTCGGATCCAGGGTCAACTTGACCCCGGGTTGTTTCTGGTACTGCCAGTCGAGCCCGCCGTTCAGAATTTCCAGACTGAATTCAGGATTCACTACGAGGTTGTTGGCTGAAGGGAGATAGGATAACAACCCGAATTTTGTCGCCGCTTGTTGCCAAACCAGTGTTGCCTGCTGTACGTCCTGATGCAGCAGCAGGAACTTGATGTAATCCAGCGCGTACCGCATTTCAAACGGCTGGCCTGAACGAATCAACGCGGCCCAGACCTTCTCCGTGCCGGCGACCTCTCCCTTGGTCTTCAGCAGTTCGAGAAACGCCAGGTAGGCGCCGGCTTTGGGCGGAACCGATGTGTTCAGCAGTGCGTCCACATCGGGAAGAATGCGCCAGCAGAATTGAATTGCCTGGCCGGTCAGCGACGGGTCATTGGCCATCACCACGCCGAACTCGTGCAGGGCTTCGTCCGTTTCACCCTCGACCAAGTGAAGGTTTGCGGCCTCCCAGGCAACATCCGGTGTGGTGGGGTCGGCCTGCACCGCCTGCTCCAGCGCATATCCCTGCCGTTCCTGGTCGCCCAGCACTTGATATGCCGAGGAAAGATCGAACCAGTAGCGCGCGGAATGAGGGTTCAATTGCACCGCCGCGAGATATTGCGTGATGGCGGAAGCCGGGTCCCTCAAGACCATCGCGTAGTAGCGGCCCAGATGGTGATGGTAGTCGGCGTCGGTGGGATCCAAACGGACCGCTCTCTGCAGGCTGGCCAGCTCAACCCGACTTCCGAAAATGGATGCTGCCAGCCGTGTGGCCGACCATGCGGTGTAGAGCAGAGCAAGCGTCGCCACGACGCCGACCAGAATTCTTTTTCGGAGTTCCGAGCTCAGTGGAATCTGCATCGCCATCACTCTGGATTGATTATTGCGGGTTCGGGGCAGAACGAGATGAGCCCCGGTTCACGCACTATGAGGGGCCGCTTCCTCTGTTTCGTTGTGATCATCGTCCGCTTCGTCTCCGCCATGACCGTCCCGGTAATACCCTGCGTACTTGTTCTTGTATTCATAGTAGTAGTAGTAGTCGGGAGACGACAGATCCACGGCATTCAGGAGGACACCCGCCACTCGGGCGTTGACCTGCACAAGAATGTCCCGCGACCTTCTCAGCGCATGCTTGGTCGTGCTGCCCGAGCGAATCACCAGCACGATCGCATCGGCGCGCGGAGACAGTACCACTGCGTCGGTGACAGAAAGCGTAGGCGGAGTGTCCACTACTATATGGTCATATTGCTCGCGCAGTTGGCTTAGCACGTCCTTCATGTTGGTCGACGCCAGCAGTTCCGCGGGATTTGGGGGTGGTGTGCCAGCCGGAAGCACAAAGAGATTGGGCAGGATCGGACTCACAGTGATGGACTGCTCCAGCGTGGCGCTGCCGGTGAGGACATTACTCAGACCGCTCCTCGGACCCATGCCAAGAGTTTTGTGAATGCTGGGACGGCGCAGGTCGGCGTCGATGAGCAACACCCGCACGCCCTTCTGTGAAAGCACGACCGCAGTGTTGATGCTGGTTGTGGTTTTGCCTTCCTGAGGAAGCGCGCTGGTGATCATGATTACCTTGGGCGGCGCGCCCAGGCTCGACAAGAGCAGCGACGTGCGCAACGCACGATAGGACTCGGCCATCTGCGATTGCGGGCGCACTTGCGTGATCAGTTCCACCGCCTCTTTATTGGACGAAGCAATGACCAGCCGCTTGGGGTTCGCGCCTTCGCGCGCGCTGCGCGAGCCCAGCGGAATCATACCCAGCGGCGCAAGGCCTGAAATCATCTGGGCCTGTTCCGTGGTGCGCACTGTGTTGTCCAGTCCCTCCAAAAGGAAGGCGAGTCCGATGCCCGTGGTCAGACCGAGAACGAAGCCGAACCCCAGGTTACGGGGGATGTTCGGCTCAACGGGATAAGAGGGCGCCCGGGCCACATTCAAAACTTGAAAATTGTTGGATTTCAGTCCGGACGAGACTGCCGCTTCCTTCATCTTCTCCAGAAGGTTTTCATAAAGCGTGCGGTAGGATTCAGAGTCTCGCTTGAGCTGGTTGTATTCAATCGCACTTTCGTTCAGCCGGTTGGCATCCTGCTTCTGCTTCTCCAGCGCGTCGTGCAGCATGTTCTCCCGCTGCACCGCCCCGAGGTACTGGCCGCGAATCTTAGCAGCGATCTTGGTCATTTCACCTTGCATCTGGGCGTTCACTTCCTTTAGCTGGTTGTTGATCTGGGCCAGCTTCGGATAGGAAGGACCAAATGTCGTGCTGAGTTCTGCCGCCTGGATTTTGAGGTCAGCCTCGCGGGTACGCAGGGTTTCAAGCAAGCCGGATGGCGCGGCCCCGCCCGGTCCGCTCAACGTAGTCGCCGCCGAGGCGATGGCGTCGGGGTCGCCCGACTGGATCAGCCGGTACGTGGCTTCCTTATCCATTCTTTCCGTTTCGGCCGCGGTCAGCTCCTTGTTGAGTTCGTCGAGTTTCTCGGTGGTGATGTTTTGCTTATCGTCAATACCGAGAATCTCGTGTTCTTTCTGGTAGCGGACCAGTTTTTCCTGCGATGTCTCGACCTTCATCTGCAGATCGACCAGTTGCTTGGACAGCCAGTCCGAGGCCTGCATCGTGGATTCAAAACGCGTCTTGAAGT
>Ga0209698_10004360_pt1 | contig 15533 bp, 18 predicted proteins | sample LitLauG_LLR_2012_FD_187203 | JGI IMG/M metagenome (GOLD analysis project Ga0209698, IMG submission 187203) | Freshwater sediment microbial communities from Pennsylvania, USA - Little Laurel Run_MetaG_LLR_2012 (SPAdes) (version 2) | ecosystem: Environmental > Aquatic > Freshwater > Creek >...
GCTTCTGCCGGCATCAACATTGCGCAGCGCCTGGGATTGAATCCATCGATTATCGAAGCGGCGCGGGCGCGGCTGGGCACGCAGGCCCGCGATGTGGGCCAGTTCCTCGACAAACTTCATGCGGAACTGCGCGAAGTGGAGTCCGAGCGAATCCGACTGCAAACACGCGAGAACGAACTGCAGAGGGAGAAAGAACGGCTGGCTGTAGAGGGACGCAAAGACCAGCAGGCCAAAGTTCGCGAGATGGAAAAGAAGCTGGAAAGCGTGTTGCGCGATTTCGAATACCACGCGCGCGAAGCGGTGAACGCGATTCAGGATCGGGTAGCGGCGCAGAAGCTTTCCAAAGATGCGGAGCGCCGCGTCGCCAAGCTACGCCGCGAATTCCGCGAGCAATTCGATGCCACCGTAGTTGCGCACTCGACGGGTGCGGACCAGGGTGATCCTCACGCTCAGCCGCAGGTCGTGAAGCACGTCTCGGAAGGCGACAGCGTAAAGCTGAAGTCAACCGGGCGCTCGGCTCGAATCGTCCGCAAGATCGACGACAACCACTTCGAAGTTGAAATGGGTGCGTTGAAGATGAAGATCGCGCGCGACGATGTCGCCGAAGTGCTCACCAACGCACAGAAACAGGAATCTCCGGTGAAGGCCGCGCGGGCCAGGGGCATCAGTGTCTCGCTCGAAAGCGAAGGGGCCAACGTTCCAACGGAAATCAACGTCATCGGTCAGACCGTGGACGACGCTTCGCGCGAAGTAGAAAGGTTTGTGGATCGCGCGTTTCTTGCCGGTCTGCCTCGGGTGCGCGTGGTGCATGGGAGCGGCATGGGCATCCTGCGCAAAGCCCTGCGCCAGATGCTGCAGCGGCACCCGCATGTGGCTTCAGTGGCCGAGCCTCCGCAGAATGAAGGGGGCGGAGGGGCCACCGTGGTGGAACTCAGGGTGTGAGGCGGCGCCCAGGACAGGAGTGTCCGCGCCACACGGTCAACGCCACACGGTCAGCCGGCGGCTTCCATTTCTTCGGCCATTTCCAACATTTTCGTGACGCTGTTCCAGTTGCGGGCTGTGCCGGTGACCTTGAATAACTTTTCGAGCGAGGACCACGGCAGCTTCGACCGGCCCGCGCCGTCGGGGAAGTAGATATAGAGTTCGCGGCCCTTCAGATGTAATTCCTCTTTATGGGATTGGTTGAGCTTCGCGATCGTGGAATGGGCTTCAGGGCCGGGTTCGGCGGAAAGAAAGCTCAACAGAAGTTTGCCCGGTACGATATCGCTGCGCTTTGCAAAAGGATTCGCCGTTACGGCCAGTCTCAGCTCGGGCGTGGTGCGAAGGATGACCTCAGGGTTGCATCCGCATTTGCGCACGATGGCGGCTTGAATCTTTTTGGCTAGTTCCGGAGACGGTTTGCCCTTGGTCCGAAACAGTACATTGCCGCTCTGAACATAGGTGCGCGGGTCTTCGAATTTGAGGGATTTGTAGAGCGCGCGAAGGTCGTCCATCTTGATGCGGTTATGCGGCCCCAGGTTAACGCCGCGCAGCATGGAGATGACCACAGGCATGGCAGGCAGTATAAGCGATCAGCGACAGGACCAAGACTTATCCCGCCCGCCGCCGGTTGATTCCAGACCCTGCACTTCCGGCACGACTGGAACCAAGAAAAGCACTAGGAGCGCTGGGGGCATTCCCGGAGAATCAGGCAAAGCATCAGGCACGATCGACGCTTTCGCGGCAGACAGACCACTCGGAGCCTGCAAGCCGGCCCTTATCAGGAGAGGTACGATGTCGGGACAAGTCGTGTTGTATTTCGAGGATCAGGCGGATGCGTTGCGCTTTGCTTTGGCCGCAGGCTCGGTGATGGCCGGAGAAGGCGCCAACTTCACGAGTGAACTCGTGGAAGAAACGGCGCGCGTGACTCGGATACGGCTCGATGCCGTCAATGCGGGAAACGTCAAGAAGCCGAACCCTACACGCGCAGCCTAGATTTCCGCGGTGTTTTGACCCCCCTCTTCCGTCACACTCCCGCGTGATGGGAGTCACTGGCCTACCTTGCGTGGCGTGAAAGCATTCCTTGTTGTGACGTGCGTTCTTTCTCGTGGCTCGCCATAGGGAGGGGAACGCACGGTGCTGCCAGAGGGACTGCGCTTGACCTCTGAGCGCAAGCCTGGCATTCAGTCGTTTCGGCGTCTGTTGGGAGGTCTTGTGGCTGGCGAGACCGCATTCGCGACCCACGAAGAAGTAGGCATCGGTCGAGGGATGAACTCTACCGTCACCTTCGCCGCCACTGAACTGCAAACCCTGATTGGGGCTCTCCTCCGCGGCGGCTACCACGTAATTGGCCCTACTCTGCGGGATGGCGCCATCGTTTACGATCGACTGGAGTCGATCAATGTTCTGCCTGGGGGTTGGACCGACGAACAGGCTCCCGGTCACTACCACCTCAAACGCCGCGAGGACGGCGCCTTCTTTGGATATACCGTTGGTCCCCAGGGCTGGAAGACGTATCTGCATCCGCCCGAAGTACGTCTCTGGTCTGCGCAACGGGAAGGGCAAACGTTCCGAATCCTCAACAACGAAGCGAGGCCCAACGTACCTCTAGCCTTCCTCGGTGTGCGCGCCTGCGAACTGGCGGCGATTGCTCTGCAAGACCGCGTTCTCCTCGGCGATAAGTATCGCGATCGCATCTATGCCGAGCGCCGGGACGGCGCGTTGCTGATTGCGGTGCAGTGTGCGCAATCGGCCTCCACTTGCTTCTGTGCATCGATGGGAACTGGGCCGGCCGCCTCGGGCGGCGCCGACGCCGTGCTAACGGAACTGTCAGGACCCGGTGGACACCGCTTCCTGGCTCGGGCTGGGAGTAGCCGGGGCGCCGAACTGCTAATGCAACTGAAAGTGACTCCGGCGACAGAGTCCGACGTGCAGCAGGCCGAAGCTGCCGTAGACGCGGCGGCAACAGCGCAAACTCGCCGCATCGATTGCACGGGCTTGAAAGAAATCCTCTATCAGAATTTCGAGCATCCCCGTTGGGAGAACGTTGCCACCCGCTGCCTGACCTGCGCCAATTGCACCATGGTGTGTCCAACGTGTTTCTGCACGTCGGTCGAAGACACCAGCGATGTGACCGGCAACCACGCTGAGCGATGGAGACGTTGGGATTCCTGTTTTACCCAGATGTTCTCCTACATTCACGGCGGGAGCATCCGCACCTCGGCGAAGGCACGCTACCGGCAGTGGATGACGCACAAGCTGGCGGCATGGATCGACCAGTTCGGCAGTTCTGGGTGCGTCGGGTGCGGGCGGTGCATCACGTGGTGCCCGGTCGGGATTGACATTACCGAAGAAGTACGCGCGTTGCGCGACGGAGACACTCATGGAAACTCTTGAGCGAATTATCGCGGAGCATGCTTTTTTTGCCGGTCTGGATTCCGAGTTCACCAACCTGATGGTAGGGTGCGCTTCGAATGTCAGATTCAAGAAGGGGGATTACATTTTTCGAGAAGGCGATCCCGCCGACACGTTTTACCTGATGCGGAACGGGAAAGTGGCGGTCGAAATCTTCGCGCCACAGCATGAGCCCATCATCGTGGCGACTCTGGAGGAGGGCGAAATCCTGGGCTGGTCGTGGCTGTTGCCGCCGTATCAGTGGAAGCACCAGGCCCGGGCCACGGAAGACGTGCGCGCGATCGCGCTCGACGGAAAGTGTTTGCGCACGAAGTGCGAACAGAATCATGACCTCGGTTATGAAATTCTGAAGCGGTTTGCGCGCATTATCGAGCAGCGCCTCGAAGCTACGCGTCTGCAATTGATTGACGTTTACGCGGTACGGTGACGGTGATATGGCTGCAACACCCACAACCGATGTAATGCTCCCGCATCCCTACGTTGTGCGGGAGGTGTCGAAGGAGACGCCGGACACATTCACGCTGAGGCTCGAGCCGGAAGCGGGAGTGAACGGAAGTTCGTTCCAGCCCGGGCAATTCAGCATGTTGTGGGTGTTCGGCGTGGGCGAGTTGCCGATCTCGATCAGCGGCAATCCTTCGGAACACAATCAATTGGTATACACAGTACGGTCTGTGGGGCAGGCCACGAACGCGCTGGTCACGCAAGCGGTGGGCGGCGGAATCGGTGTGCGTGGTCCATTCGGAACGGGTTGGCCTGTAGAAAAGGCACGCGGCCGCGACGTCATTGTTATTGCCGGAGGCATCGGTCTTGCTCCTCTTCGTCCGGTCGTCTACGAAGTTCTGCAGAACCGTGAGCGTTATGGACGCCTGGTGATCCTATATGGCGCTCGCAGTCCGCGGGACCTGCTGTATCGCAAAGAGCTGGCCGCCTGGGCGCGCCAGCGCGAGACACAGGTGCTGGTCACGGTCGATTACGGCGGAATGAGCTGGCGCGGGCATGTAGGCGTAGTGACCACGCTTTTCAAGTACGCGCGTTTGAAGCCGTCGAATTCCACCGCGATGGTCTGCGGACCCGAGATCATGATGCGCTTTGTGACGCGCGAGCTCGAATCGCAGGGCCTCGACCGGAACAATCTCTACCTCTCGATGGAGCGCAACATGAAGTGCGGAGTGGGCTCCTGCGGACATTGTCAGTACGGGCCACATTTCATCTGCAAAGACGGTCCGGTATTTTCCTACGAGCAAATGCGGCCGCTGCTGGAGAAATATGAGCTCTAAGAAAAAAGCGAGCGTCAGGCCACGAATCGGCGTCTTCAAGTTCGCTTCGTGCGATGGTTGCCAGTTGAGCCTTCTGGACGCAGAGGACGAACTGCTCGGTGTGGTTGGAGCGGTAGAGATCGCGTATTTTCCTGAGGCCAGCCGGAACATGCTGAAGGGGCCTTACGACATTGGCCTGGTCGAGGGCTCGATCACGACGCACCATGACGCGGAACGCATCCAGGAAGTCCGGCGCAAGTGCAAAAAACTGATCACCATCGGCGCCTGCGCCACCGCAGGCGGAATCCAGGCACTGCGCAACTGGAAAGATGTCGACGAGTTTGTCCGCGTGGTTTACGCTACGCCGCAGTTCATCAGCACGCTGAAACTCTCGACGCCAATTGCCGAGCATGTCCCTGTCGACTTCGAATTGCGCGGCTGCCCCATCAACAAGTACCAGTTGATCGAACTGATCACGGCCACGCTCGCCGGGCGCAAGCCGAACATTCCCAGCTACAGCGTCTGCATGGAATGCAAGCGCAAGGCAAACGTGTGCATCGCGGTGGCCCGCCAAATCGCCTGCCTGGGGCCGGTTACACAAGCCGGATGTGGAGCGCTCTGCCCCAGCTATGACCGTGGCTGTTATGGCTGCTTTGGGCCGATGGAGACTCCGAATACCGCGGCATTGACCAGCCAGTTCCGCATTATGGGACAGTCGGATCATCAGATCGCGCGCGCTTTCCGCAGCTTTAACGCCTGGGCCTGGCAGTTCCGCAAGGCCAGCGAGGAGTGTGAGCGCCCATGAACGGACGTGGCGGCAGAACCATCAAAGTCGATACGCTGGCTCGCGTCGAAGGGGAAGGCGCCCTCTATATCAAGATGGCCGGAGACCGCGTTGCGGACGTAAAGCTGAAAATCTACGAGCCGCCGCGCATGTTCGAGGCGTTCCTGCGCGGGCGTCATTTCTCGGAGGCACCCGACATTACGGCGAGAATTTGCGGTATCTGCCCGATCGCCTATCAGATGAGCGCAGTTCATGCGATCGAGCGCGCCCTCGACGTAAAGATCGATCCTGCGGTCCGCCTATTGCGCCGCCTTTTTTACTGCGGTGAATGGATCGAGAGCCACGCCCTGCATATCTACATGCTCCACGCGCCCGACTTTCTCGGATTCGCAGATGTGATCGAAATGGCGAAGGATCATGGCGCGCTGGTCGAAAAAGCGCTCCGCCTGAAGAAGATTGGCAACCGGCTTGTGCAATTGCTAGGTGGCCGCGAGATCCATCCGATTTCCGCGGCTGTCGGAGGTTTTTACAAAACGCCCAGCAAGGCCCAACTCGATGAACTCGTCAGCGACTTGCAATGGGCGCTCGAAGCTTCGCTGGAGACGGTGCGCTGGACCTCCACTCTTCAATTTCCCAACTTCGAGCAGGACTACGAATTCGTCGCTTTGCGCCATCCCGACGAGTATCCGTTCAACGAAGGTCGCCTCGTCTCCAATCACGGTCTCGATATCGACGCCTCCGAGTACGAAGATCGCTTTCTCGAATTGCACGTGAAGCACTCGAACGCACTGCACTCGATCCTGCGCGGCAAAGGCTCGTATCTGGTCGGTCCGCTTGCGCGGTTCAACCTGAACTTCGATCGTCTGCCCGAGGTTGCCCGCAAAGCCGCGACCGACGCCGGCCTGAAACCGCCAGTCAAGAATCTGTTCAAGAGCATTGTTGTTCGTGCCGTCGAACTGGTATTCGCTTGCAACGAAGCTCTCCGCATCATAGCTGCCTATGAGCCGCCAGGCGCGCCCCGCGTCCCGGTTCCCAACCGTGCTGCCACCGGTCAGGCCATCACGGAAGCGCCGCGGGGCATCCTCTATCACCGTTATTCGCTCGATGAAAACGGTCTGATCCGAACCGCCAAGATCGTTCCCCCCACCTCGCAGAACCAAAAGCGCATTGAAGATGACCTGCGTGAGTACGCTGCCCAACTCGCTGCCTGGCCTCTCGAAGAGGCGACCTGGAAGTGCGAGCAGGCGGTGCGCTGCTATGATCCCTGCATCTCGTGTGCGACGCATTTTCTTAAAGTCGTGATCGAGCGCGACTAACCCCACGGGTATTCTTCCGATGCTGATCATTGGTTGCGGCAACCGACAGCGTGGCGACGATGCCGCCGGCATTCTAGTCGCCGAGCGGTTGATCGCGCACCGCATTCATGCCGAAACCTGCTCTGGGGAAGTTGCCCAGTTGATGGATCTATGGGCCGATTCTGACGACGTGATTGTGATCGACGCGGTCGTGACGGGTGCACCGGTGGGCGCCGTGCGTGTGTGGGACGGGCACCGTCGCCTCGACTACGGTACTTCCTCGGGATCGACTCACGGGCTCGGAGTTGGTGAGGCCGTCGAACTGGCGCGTGCGCTGGACCGCCTCCCGGCCAGGCTGCGCGTCTTCGGGATCGAGGGGAAGAGATTTGAGATCGCGAGCGCGATGTCGCCGGAAGTCGAGAGCGCCGTGGCAGAAGTCGCGAAACAAATCGCTCATGAGGTGAATGAGCAACGGTGAGAAGTATCTGCTGCGCGAGACCTGGGTGCGCCGATCTTTCTACTTGTTACTTTCTTCGACGGGTGTAGAATTCCGCTCTAGCTTGACGCAGGAGGTGCGTATGCCCGCCCGCCTTGTTTTCCTGCTCCTGGTTCTTCTCGTACTCCCGGCCTTTAGCCAACAGCCAAACCTCGCTCGACAGATCAATCAGAGAATAGATGCTCACGAACAACGGATAAGCCGGATTGCGACGGATCCCACGCCAGCCAAACAGATCCAAGCGGCGGCCAGACTGCAGTCGATCCATCATGACGCGGAAGAATTGGCGACGGTGAGTGCGTCGGTGCAGTCAGGTCTGCAGCAACTTGCGAAAGGCCTCCTCGTCATGGATCTGGATGCAAACCTGAAAAAGATGGAAAAGCTTTCCAAGAAACTGCGGCGAGAAATGTACCAGTAAAGCGCAGAATCCCGGCGCAGATGTCATGTTGGTTCCGGCACGGGACCCTTTTCCTCTATGCCGTGCCGGCGTTGGTGAAGGCTTCGAGGGCGTCCGAGAGGGTGGGGAACATCAGGAAGATCTGTTCGACCTTGGTGATTTCGAAAACCTTTTGCACGCGCTTGTTCACGCCCGTAAGAGCGATGCGGCGTCCCGACTTCACACACGACGTGCAGGCGCTGACCAGCGATCCCAAACCGGATGAGTCCAGGTAAGGAACGTTGGTCATGTCGAGGATCATCGTAGGCGCGTCCTCGCGCCGGACCGCATTCATGAAGGGCGACACGTTCTCCATCGTGAGCGGCCCGCGTAAGCTCAGCACGCCCCGGTCCAGACGATCGATCTGTAATGGCTCGGATGCCATGGAGCACCGATTCTAGGCCAGATGGCAAGGTCCATTCAAGCGCCCCTGTACCATCTGGGTTCCCGACGCTCCTAAAAGTCAGTTTTCCGGCAAACGCAGACAACTCGCAACGGACCAACGACACTTCTGGGACTGAATTCCGACCCTTTGTAATCTTTTTGTTTTCTTTGCGCCGGGATGGTTGCACCACGGCCGGACGCCAATAGGATGTCATTAACGGCATGTGGGGAGAAACGGATGATGAGAGAAATTGGAAACGCACACCACTGCTGTCACCAGCGATCGTAGGGACCATACTGCACAGTTCCAGCCGCATCCCAAGGGCACACGAGCCCGCGTCCTTCTAAGCTCGGTCTTCGGACCTTACGCGCAAGACGACGGTTTCGGCAGCCGCTCCATCAATCCCATGGAGCTTTATCACAATCAAGTCACACGCGCGCAAGGCAGTTTCTCGCTCCGCATGTTCCATCGCTCCTGGGGGATCATGCTCATCCAGGCGAACATCTCGGCGCCCTGCACGGTTCTGGATTTTCCATTGCGCGAAGATTTTGCCCGCGAGATCACGGCACAGGCGTACGACATCATTGGCATCACTTCGATCATTGTGAATGTCGCGAAAGTGCGCGAGATGTGCCGCATGATTCGCCAGCTCTCGCCACATTCGGTGATAGTGGTGGGCGGACACGTCGCCGCGATCCCGGGAATCGAAACCATGATCGATGCCGACCAGATCGTGCGCGGCGAAGGGGTCGCCTGGATGCGCCGGTACCTCGGGGAAGACGACAGCGCGTCGATTCGCCATCCTGCAATCGTCTCCGGCATGCGCACACGGATCATGGGCATCCGACTGCCCGAACGCAAAGGTGCAACCGCGGCCACCATCATTCCGTCCGTCGGCTGCCCCATGGGCTGCAACTTCTGTACGACGTCCGCGTTTTTCGGAGGCAAGGGCAAGTTCGTCAACTTCTTTGAGACCGGCGATGAACTGTTCGAAGTCATGAGCCGCATGGAAGAAGAACTCAAGGTGAACTCGTTCTTCGTCATGGATGAGAACTTCCTCCTGCACCGTGAGCGGGCCATGCGTCTGCTCGAGCGGATGAAAGAAGGCGGCAAGAGTTGGTCAATGTCCGTCTTCGCCTCCGCCAATGCGATCCGCAAATACTCCATGCAGGAACTGGTCGAACTCGGCGTCTCCTGGCTCTGGATGGGACTCGAGTCCCCCCGGGCCGGATACAGCAAGCTGCAGGGCGCTGATACGCGGCAACTCACCCGCGAATTGCGGGAGCATGGCATCCGCGTGCAGGGCTCGACCATCATCGGGCTGGAGCATCACACGCCCGACAACATCCTGGCGGAAATCGAGCATGCCGTTTCGCACGACACCGACTTCCACCAGTTCATGCTCTACACCCCGGTGCCGGGCACGCCGCTCTATCAGCAGATGGCTGCGGAAGGACGCATGCTGCGCGATGTTGACTATGCCGACGTCCATGGCCAGTTCAAATTCAATTTCAAGCACGCCGCGATCTCACGAGAGGATTCCAAGCGCTTTCTCGACTGGGCCTTCTGGCGCGATTTCGAACTGAACGGCCCCAGCCTCTACCGTATCGCGCGAACCTTGCTTGCCGGATGGAAACGTTACAAAGACTGGCCAGATGCGCGCGTGCGCGATCGTTTCGCCCAGGAGATGCGGCGCGTGAGCGGTGTTTACAGTTCGGCGCTGTGGGCCATGGAGCGGGAATTCAAAAAGGTGGATGCCAACGTCAGCCAGCAGATTCACGCCCTGCGGCAGGAATTCAAGAAGGAGTCGGGTATAGTGTCGCGCATGATGCCAGCCGTCCTCGGCCCGGTTCTGCTCTGGACCACGCGGCGCGAAGAGAAACGCCTGGCGCGAGGGAAGACCTACGAACCGCCGACGATTCTCGAGCGGAGAAACTGGGTGGAGGCTTAGCTATCCCGTTCTGCGCGCCGACAGCATCTCCAGAATCTCCCGCAATCCCTGGCGGATGTGCTGGAGATCAGGCGCGGATTGCGAGGGGAACGGAATGGCGGTTTGGGACTTGTCGGACTTGTTTTCGGCCCTCAGTTGCTGGCGCGCCCCGGAGATGGTGAATCCCTGCTCATAGAGCAGTTGCTTGATGCGCAGCACGCTTTCCACGTCGCGCTTGCGGTACATACGCTGGCCTGTGCTGCTCTTCACCGGCTTTAACTGAGGAAATTCGGATTCCCAGAAGCGCAGCACGTACGCGGGAAGCCGGCACAGATTCGCAACTTCGCCAATTCGAAAATATAGTTTGTCGGGGATGAAGACTGGTTCCGTCTTCTGCTTGGCCGTGCTTTTCTTTCTGGGCGCCATCTTCAGATTGTGCAAAAGCGGTGCGGTTTCTTATTGTGACACAGGTCTGGCTGGCAGTCCCGGAATTTTGCGCGCACTTAAGGGCAAGTTAATTGCTCTGAGCCGAAGATGTGAAGTTGCGGGCCGCCATCGAACGAAACGAGGCAAGTCATGGATCACATCTGCCGCTCGACTCGATGCCGGTGGGATGAGCCTGGGCAGCGGCTCAAGTTGCCCGCGCACAATCCTTAATCGCGGCACATCGCCGCATTCTCGCCCAATGGAAAAGCCCCTTAAGAGGTGCTTCTCTTAAGAGGCCAGTGGAAATTCTGCGTTGTCTGCGAGCATCGGCCCGCTGACGGTTAGTGTTTCTTCTTCTTTGCCTTCTTCTTCGTTGCCATGAAGGTTCCTCCGTTTTGAACGATTTTCCCTTGCAAAGGTTTCTAAACTCTGGGGCCCGTATTCGAAAGGCCAACCCAAGTCGTAGTATGGGAAGGCCCTATGACACAAGATATTGCGGCACGATGAACGAAGTGTCAACAGAATTTTACAGAAAAACGTCGCGATCTCAGGTCTTGGCTCCTGTGTTTTGGGCCCTCGAACGCTCAATACCCAGCCGCTCGTCACCTTCCCAATGCCCGCGTGCTCCATTACACTGCGCCTGATGCGCGATCCTATTGAACTCGAAATCTTCAAGAACCTGTACCATTCGATCGCGGAAGAGATGGGCGCCGCCCTGCGCCGCACCGCATTCTCCCCCAACATCAAGGAACGACGCGATTATTCCTGTGCCATCTTCGATGGCGCCGGCAACGTGATTGCCATGGGCGACCACATGCCGGTGCATCTCGGCTCCATGCCGATGTCAGTTCGCGCCGCGGTTGATGCCCGCCGCATGTCGCTGGGCGATGTTGTCATGCTCAATGATCCGTTCCGAGGCGGAACGCACTTGCCGGATATCACGCTCGTGGCGCCCGTATACGTGAGGCCGCCCGGCCAGCGAAGGTCGACCTCGCGACCCGACTTCTACGTCGCGTCCCGTGCGCACCATGCCGATGTGGGCGGGGCGTACCCGGGTTCCATGGGACTGTGTCGAGAGATTTACCAGGAAGGCGTACGGATCCCTCCGGTGAAATTGATGCGAGCGGGAGTCATGGACCGCGATGTCCTCGCGATGCTGCTTAACAACGTGCGCACGCCCGAGGAACGCGAAGGCGATCTCGGGGCGCAGATCGCGGCCTGTCACACTGGTGCGGAACGACTGCGCGAAATCTGCGTGCGATACGGTATTCAGCGGGCCAAGCGTGCCGCCGACGAACTGCTGGACTATTCCGAAGAACTAATGCGGGCGTTCTTAAGGCGCGTCCCCGCCGGAGAATATCGCGCCGAAGATTTTCTGGATAACGACGGAATTACGGACCGGCCGGTGAGAATCGCGGTGGCGGTCAAGGTTGAGCCGCCCAGCCGCGGCCGCACACACGCAGTTACAGTCGACTTTTCTGGCAGCGATCCGCAAGTCGAGGGCTCGATCAACGCCGTTGCAGCCATTACATACTCAGCGTGCTTCTATGTCTTTCGCTGTTTGCTGGTCGAGGATGTTCCCGCAGCGGCGGGACTGATGCGCCCCATCAAGGTCATTGCGCCCGAAGGAGCAATTGTGAATGCGCGCCCACCGGCGGCCGTTGCGGGAGGAAACGTCGAAACCTCGCAGCGCATTGTCGATGTCCTGCTTCGAGCGTTAGCCCTCGCTGTTCCCGACCGCATTCCTGCAGCCGCCTCCGGCACCATGAACAATCTCACCATTGGCGGTATTGATCCGCGAACCGGTGAGCCTTTCGCCTATTACGAAACTACCGCGGGCGGAATGGGGGCCCGTCCCTCGAAGCCGGGCGTCTCGGGCGTGCATACCCATATGACCAACTCGCTGAACACTCCCGCCGAGGCGCTGGAGTATGCCTACCCCTTGCGTGTTCGGAAGTATTGCTTGCGGCCTGGCAGTGGCGGCGACGGGAGGTTCCGCGGCGGCGACGGAATCGTCCGTGAAATTGAAGTGCTCACGGACTGTGAAGTTACGCTCCTCGCTGATCGTCGCTCCCGCGGTCCTTGGGGTCTTGCCGGAGCGAAAGATGGCGCGCCCGGCAAAGCTTTTATTATCCGCAGCGACGGTTCCATCGAAAAAATGCCTGGAAAGTTCAGTTCGCGCCTTCGCAAGGGCGAGCGCATCACGATTGAGACGCCGGGCGGTGGTGGCTGGGGATCTTAACCGGCAGAGTAAAAGACATCATCCGAACCAAGGGGCTTTTTACGAATGGCGATTCGTTTGATGCGTGCAACCGAGGTTCCTGAGACACCGCGAGACCGCGTTTACCGCGCTTCCCGCCTGCGCGCAATGATGTTCGTCATTTTCTGCCTTGGAGGGTGCGCCGCGTTGGTGTTCTTTCGATGGCCAAAGCCGCGCCTTTCTTACTACATCAGCGCCGTCGTCATCCTCCTTCTGGTGGCCATGCGCCGTTTCGTGACTGCCCGCTTCCATCCCGCGAACTGGCTGGTCCGCACCGGCGACGAAGGCCTTTTTATTCATTTCCGCTCGTATCTGAACGAGCATCTTTCATCCGAAGATCCGACCGTCGCGTTCATTCCTTTCGGCGATATTCGGTCGGCGCGCTTGGTCCGCGAGCGCCTCAAGACTCGCAATCTCAATGACTCGGTCGAGACGCAATACATCCGTTCCGTGGAGTTCGAACTGTCTGCTGATCCGGCGCCTCTTGGGGCAGCGATTGCGGCCGAGTGCGCCAGTCCGGCGGTCAAGGAGAAGCGCTGGTATGGCAGCTCGTCGATTCTCTATCGCGACTATCCGGTGCTGATGCACTCCCCGCCGTTCGTGCGTGTGCAATGGCAAGTCGTGCCCGGCGCGTCATCATTCCTCGATACGATTCGACAACGAGTACCGATTGCCGACCCTATCGTGGTGACTGAGGACTTCGCCAACTTGCAGGCACTGCCGCGCGAGCAGCAAGACGATCGCTTGCGCCAGCTCGATCAGCGCGGTCAAACGAATTCCGCCGTCTACCTGGCCAGAAGGCTTTACTCTCTCGATCTCACCAGCGCGGTACACTACGTGCAAACCCTCCGCGGAGGGCCGCAGTAATCCTTAGGGACGGCTCTGATCGTCCGTATGCGGCACACCTCCGGCGAAATTAAAAAACCGTGGAGGGACGGAGGGCTATGGACGACCTCGCAAAGCATTACCTCGAAGAAGCGCGCCGCCAGTTGCGCGGACACAAACGCATGGGCGAAGGCGCCATGACTCAGCTCAAAGGCGACGACTTTTTCGTCACCCTCGACTCCGAGTCGAACTCCGTCGCCATTCTCGTGAAGCATCTTGCCGGAAATATGCGCTCCCGCTTTACGGACTTCCTCACTGCGGACGGGGAAAAGCCGGATCGGCTCCGCGACCGCGAGTTTGAGGTCACTTCCGCGACCTCGCGTGCCGAGGTCATGAAGTGGTGGGAGGAAGGTTGGAGCTGCGTTTTTTCGGCTCTCGACGGACTCAAACCGGAAGACGTCACGCGCACGGTCACGATCCGTGGAGAGCCGCACACGGTACTCCAGGCCATCAATCGCCAGATTGCGCATTACGCGCAGCACATCGGCCAGATCGTATTTCTTGCCAAGCACCTGCGTTCGAGCGAGTGGCAGACGCTGAGCATCCCTCGCGGCAAGTCGGAAGAATTCAGCCAACACAAGGCGATGTCACAGAAGTACGAAAAAGGCGTACCTCGCGAAAAGTAATCTGGCTGACCAAACTCCAATAAGAATTCCCTTGACATGCATGTAAAGCGTACTTTACATTCATGTATGTCAAGCATGCTTGACTCGGAGGATGGCAATGGATGCCAACGGCAAACGGTATCTCAAAGAATTCGGCAGTTCGATGGCTGTCTACACGATCATGGTTCCGGTCTCAATCTGGCTTTTGAAGGGCCACGAGCATTCTTCCTTGCGCTTCCTGTTCGCGGTGTTGCCGGTCATTCCCTCTGCCTTCGCCATGTGGGCTGCGATCCGCTTCTTCCGCGGACTCGATGAGTTGCAACGCCGCATTCAGTTTGAAGGCTTAGCCTTCAGCTTTCTGGCTACATGCCTAATCTCGCTGACCTGGGGATTTCTGCAGAACGCCGGCTTCCCGCACGCGGACGTGATTTGGGTGACGCCGCTGCTGATCGTTCTTTGGGGAATCGGCCTCGGTATCTCCTCGCGGAGGTACCAGTGAAAAACAGCGTGCGCGATCTGCGGGCACAATTCAACTGGACTCAGGCCGACCTGGCTGACAAGCTCGGCGTCTCGCGCCAGACCGTGAACGCCATCGAAACGGAAAAGTACGATCCCAGCCTGCCTCTGGCATTTAAGATCGCCAAGCTATTCCGCCGGCCGGTCGAGGACATTTTCAAAGCGTAAGGGTTGAGAGAGACGCGTCGCCCAGCCGTCGATTTGGGCCAAAATCGGCGAGCCCGCTCGTGGAGAAAATGACTTGAGATGTGACACATCGATGTGTCACAATATATCCATGCCGTCAGTGAATATTCGCCAACTTCGCGACACCCGGCGCCTCAAGGCCTGGCTGCGTGCCGGCAAGACAGTCGAACTTCGGGAACGTGATCGGTTGATCGCCCGCATCGTTCCGGAGAAGGAGGAAGAGCAGTCGGTAAAGTGGCCCGATTTCGAAGCTCGTCGCAAGAAGATTTTCGGAAACCGTATATTGCCAGGCGCAGATATCGTCATCGAGGAGCGCGGACGTTATTGATTGCCTACGCCGATTCAAGCATTCTTGTCTCAGTCTACGTTGCCGACAGTCACTCCACAGTCGCTGACCAACTGTTGTTTTCTGGTCCGCAGATCCTGTTGACTCCGTTGCATCAGGCCGAATGGGCTCATGCGATCTCTCAACATGTTTTTCGCGGGCAATTGTCAACGGCGGAGTCGGATCACCTGGAGCGCGAGTTCGAAGCGGATCAACTCGCAGGTCTCTGGGTTAAGGTAGCAATGCCTGAAAACGCATTCGAGATCTGTGCTGGACTCGCTCGTCGTTACGGCCGCAAGCTCGGAGTTCGCACGCTTGATAGCCTGCATGTTGCCTGCGCCCTCGAGCTGAAAGC